>WNFU01022532.1_pt1 | contig 13847 bp, 11 predicted proteins | sample 5400121 | NCBI WGS metagenome assembly WNFU01 (sample SAMN13153360, study PRJNA577476) | soil metagenome | isolation source: 100 cm soil or saprolite under grassland replicate 1 | place: USA:California | collected 2016-06-15
GTCCGGGCTGCCTGCACGGCCCACGGCGGCGTCGAGGTCGGAACCGAGGGCGATGCGTTCTTCGTCGTGTTCCCGAGCGCTCCGGAAGCCGTGCGAGCGACCGTCGACGCCCAGCGGGGCCTGGCCAGGCACCCCTGGCCCGGAGAGGGCCGCATCAGGGTACGGATGGGCCTGCACACCGGTGAGGGAACCCTGCACGGGGAGAACTACGCGGGGATCGACGTGCACCGCGCGGCCCGGATCGCCGCCGCCGGGCACGGCGGGCAGGTCCTGCTCTCGGCGAGCACCGGCGAGGTGGCGGGAGGAGCCCTCCCCGACGGGGTCCGGCTCCTCGACCTGGGACAACACCGGCTGAAGGACCTGGAGCGGTCCGAGCACCTTTCCCAGCTGGTGATCGCAGGCCTCCAGGCCGACTTCCCGCCAATCCGGTCCATGGACGCCCGACCCAACAACCTGCCCGTGGAGCTCACGACGTTCGTGGGCCGGGAAGCCGAGCTGGTGTCGGCCATGGAGCTCCTTCGATCCAATCGGCTGGTCACGCTGACCGGGCCCGGCGGCACGGGGAAGACCCGGCTGGCCCTCCACGTCGCCTCTCGCGTCCTCCACCACTTCGAGGCGGGCGTGTTCTTCGTGTCCCTCGCGTCGGTCGGCGACCCCACGCTCGTGCCTTCCACCATCGCCCAGATACTGGGGGTCCAGGAGATGGGCGAGCGGCCCATGCTGGACCTGTTGAAGCAGCACCTGGCACCCATGGAGTTGCTCCTGGTGCTGGACAACTTCGAGCAGATCATGCCCGCGGCCTCGGTCGTCACCGAGCTCCTGCTGGCCGCCCCTCGACTGAAAGTGCTGGTCACCAGCCAGGCCGTGCTGCACGTCGCCGGGGAGCAGGAGTTCCCGGTGGCTCCTCTGGCCCTCCCCGACCCCAGGCACCTTCCCGAGCTCGGTGCCCTGTCGCAATACGACGCCGTGGCCCTGTTCATCCAGCGGGCCCGATCGGTGAATCCGACGTTCTCCGTGACGAACCAGAACGCGCCCGCGGTGGCCGAGATCTGCGCTCGCCTGGACGGGCTGCCGCTGGCCATCGAGCTGGCCGCGGCCCGGAGCAAGCTGCTCGCCCCCGACGCGCTGCTGAAGCGGCTCGAGCACAGCCTCACCATCCTGCGCGGGGCTCGCGAGCTGCCGGCCCGCCAGCAGACCCTCCACGGCGCCATCGCCTGGAGCTACGAGCTGCTGGAGCCGGAGGAGCAGACCGTGTTCCGCCGACTCGGCATCTTCGTTCGGGGATGGAGCCTGGAGGCCGCCGAGGCGGTGGTGGACCTGAGCGGCCTGTCGGTCGACGTGTTCGACACGCTGGAGGCCCTGGTGGACAAGAGCCTTGTCCGACTGGAGCCGCAGTCCGTGAACGAGACACGGTTCTCGATGCTCCAGACCATCCGGGACTTCGCGCTGAAGCAACTCGAGATGGCAGAGGAGCACGAGGTGGTCGCCCGGGCCCATTCCGCCGACTTCCTGGCTCTGGCCGAGGAGGCCGAGCCCAACCTCACGGGCGAGCAGCGGGCCGAGTGGCTGGATCGCCTGGAACGAGAGCACGACAATCTCCGGGCGGCTCTGCGGTTCTCGATCGACGCCGGGAACGCCGACACGGCGCTTCGCCTGTCCGGCGCGTTGTGGCGCTTCTGGCACTTCCGGGGCCATCTCAGCGAGGGGCGCACGTGGCTGGCCGAAGGGGTGGCGATCCCTTCGGCGAAAGATGAGAAGGCTCCTCTGGCCAAGGCCCTCCAGGGATTGGCCGGGCTCGCCTACTGGCAGCGTGACTACGAGGCCGCGAGCGCTGCCTACGACGAGGCGTTGGCCATCGCCCGGGAACGGGGCGACCCCGAGGAGGTGGGCTCCGCCCTGTACAACCTGGCCTTCAGCCTCGCTGCCCGGTGGCAGGCGGAGCGGGCCATGGAGCTCTTGGCGGAAAGCCGGGCTCTGTACGAGCAGGCCGGGAACCGCGTCGGGGTCGCCTACACGGGCCTGCTCCGCGAGACCATCCACCAGATGCTCGGCGAGTGGGCGCAGAGCCTGGCGCTGGCCGATGAGATCATGCAGGCGTTCCGGGAGCTGGGCGACCGGTGGGGGCTCGCCAACGCGCTGCACGGCCTCGGCAACGCGATGCGGGAAGCGGGCGACGTGCCGGGCGCCGCCGCCGCATTCCGCGATGCGCTGCGGATCTTCGACGAGGCCGGCGACGTGGCCGGGGTGGCGATGGTGCTGGGGGGGCTGGCGGTCCTGGCCGGCAGGGACGGCGACGCGGAGACGGCGGCAGTGCTGGCCGGGGCCTGGCACGCCCTGGAGGAAGAGGTGGGAGGGGGTGCTCCCGTGGCCCTTCGGGGGTTCGAGGACCCGGGCGGTTTCATCCGGTCCCTCCTCGACGACGCAGTCTTCATGGAGGCGTGGGACCGGGGACGGTCCATGACCAAGGACGATGCAGTCCGCACGGCGCTCGCCTGGGTCGAGTCGAGGGCGGCGTCCCCGTCCCCCCAGGGGAAATAGGACAATCGCCCGCGGGGTTGGTCCCCTCGAGAGCGTTCCATCCCCGGAGGACCGAATCGTGCCAGAGGCCATGATCTCGCTCCGAAACGTCTCGAAGCAGTTCGCCCAGGCGGGCGGCGTCGCCGTCAACGACCTCACGCTCGACGTCGCGGAGGGCGAGACCGTGGTGCTGGTCGGGCCGTCCGGGTGCGGCAAGACCACCACGATGAAGATGATCAACCGGCTCATCGAGCCGTCCGCCGGCTCCATTCACGTGGCCGGGCGCGACGTGATGCAACAGAACCCTGTGGAGCTTCGCCGCGGGATCGGCTACGTCATCCAGTCGATCGGGCTCCTCCCCCATCGCACGGTGCAGCAGAACATCGCCACCGTCCCCGGGTTGGTGGGATGGGAGGACCAGCGAATCCGGAAGCGCGTCGACGAGCTGGTCGAGATCTTCGACCTCGACCGCGAGCTGCTGCTGCGGTACCCGAGCGAGCTGTCGGGCGGACAGCGCCAGCGGGTGGGGGTGGCCCGCGCTCTCGCGGCCGACCCGCCGGTGATGCTCATGGACGAGCCGTTCGCGGCGGTGGACCCCATCGTCCGGGCTCGCCTCCAGGACGAGTTCCTCCAGATCCAGGAGCGAATCCGCAAGACCATCGTGTTCGTCACGCACGACATCGACGAGGCCATCAAGATGGCCGACCGCATCGCGATCCTGAACCGCGGCGCGAGGGTCGAGCAGTACGCCCCGCCCGAGGAGATCCTCCGAGCGCCGGCGAACGGCTTCGTGGAGGACTTCGTTGGATCGGAGCGCGGGCTCAAGCGCCTCGGCCTGATCCCCATCTCCACCATCGAGGTCGATTCCGGCCCGGTCGTGCCGGCGCCGGCGAGCGCCGACGAGGCCCGCCGAGCGATCCGGGACGGCGGGTTGGGCTGGGCCAGCGTGCTCGACGGCGAGGAGCTGCTGGGGTGGATCGACCAGGCGTCGCTCGACGGCGCCACCACCGCCCGCGACGCGCGGCCGCGCAAGTTCAGCGCGTACGTGACGGCGAGGGACTCGCTGCGCCAGGCCCTCGACTCCATCGTCACGTCGTCCACGAACGTGGCTGTCGTGGTGAGCGAGGGCCAGCACTACCTGGGAATCCTCACGCTGGATCGGTTGTCCCGGGAGATTACCCAGTGATCGCCCAGGTGCTGAAGCCGCCGTCGTTTTGGGAGTGGGTCGGCGACCACAGGGCCGTGATCCTGACCCGGCTGGTCCAGCACGCGGAGCTCACCGTCCTCGCGGTCGGGATCGGACTCGCCATCTCGCTGCCCCTGTCGATCCTGGCGTACCGGCACGGCCGGGTGTACCCGCCGATCACATGGGTGACCGGCCTGCTGTACACGATCCCGAGCGTTGCGCTGTTCGTGCTGCTGATCCCTATCACCGGCCTCACCAACACCACCGTCGAGGTGGGGCTCGTGAGCTACACGCTCCTGATCCTGATCCGGAACACGGTGGTGGGGCTCCGCGGCGTCTCCGAAGACGTGAAGGAAGCCGCCGTGGGCATGGGGTACTCGCGCCGACAGCTCATGTGGCGGGTCGAGCTGCCGATGGCGCTTCCGGCCATCGTGGCCGGGCTGCGCGTCGCCACCGTCAGCACCGTCGGCCTGGTGACCGTGGGGTTCATCGTCGGTCGCGGTGGGCTGGGGGAGCTCATCATCGAGGGGCTGAACTCGTTCTTCGCTACCAAGGTCATCGTGGGGGCAGCGCTCTGCGTCGTCCTCGCGCTGGTCGCCGACGCCCTACTCCTGGGGCTCGAGCGCGCGTTGACGCCATGGTCTCGCGCTCGGCAGGCTGTTCGTCCCTTCGCCCCGCCGCGCACGGTGGAAACCCCGGTGGGCTGATGAACGAGTTCGTGCGCGCGGTGCACTGGATATTCACCTCCTCCAACTGGAGCCAGTTCAACTTCGGGACCGGGATCCGGGGACAGCTCGCCTACCACGTGGAGCTGTCGGCGATCTCTCTGGCGATCGCGGCGGCTGTGGCAATTCCCGTCGGTCTCCTCGTCGGCCACAAGCGACGGGGCCAGTTCCTGGCCGTGTCGGTCGCGAACATCGGCAGGGCCATCCCATCGTTCGGATTGCTGGTCCTGGCCTTCATCGTGGTCACCAATCTGTGGCCGAGGCTCGGCTTCACCATGCTGCCGACGGTCATCGCGCTGGTCCTGCTGGCAATCCCTCCAATCCTCACGAACACGTATGTGGGGATCCAGTCTGTCGACGCCGACACAGTCGAGGCCGCCCGGGGCATGGGGCTGTCCGAGCCACAGGTCCTCCTGCGCCTGGAGATGCCGCTCGCCGCGCCGCTCATCATGGCCGGCCTCCGAACGTCCGCCGTCACCGTGGTGGCCACCGCGACACTGGCCGGGTTCGCCGGAGGGGGAGGGCTCGGGGTCTCCCTGAACCTGGGATTCACGGGGCACGACACGGAATACATCCTCATCGGCGCGGCCATGCTCGTGGCCGCCCTGGCCGTTCTCACGGAGGTCACGTTCGGAGCCCTGGAACGGGTTGTAACGCCACGGACCCGGTCGAGACAGAAGGCCAAGGCACCGGGGCCGGTGCCCGAGTCCCAGGCTGTTTCGCGCGCCTGATAGGGTTCGCGGGTCAGTGTCTAGGGGCTCGGACGGCCCCACGACAGAATGGGAGGGAGACCCATGCGGAAGCACCGCAGTCTCGCCCTTGGGGCGACGGTGCTCGCGCTCATGTTGCTCGCTTCGGCGTGCAGCAAGAAGAGCACGAGCACGTCGGGTGGGGGCGCGACGCTGGCCAGCACGTTCGTGTTCGGGGCGCCGCCCGACTGCGCCACGAACAAGTTCTGCGCGATCGGTTTGAAGAACGTCTACGGGATCGAGTTCAAGTCGATCAAGACGACGGACTTCGGCGGCCCGATCACCGTTCAGGCGCTGAAGGCCGGCACCATCCAGGTCGGCGAGCTGTTCTCGACGTCGGTCTACGACCCCGACTTCGTGGTGCTGGAGGACGACAAGCACCTCGAGGCGGCCGACAACATCGTCCCCGTCATCCGCTCGGACGTGGACACGCCGGACATCGACAGCATCCTCAAGGCGATCAGCCTCAAGCTGACCACTGACCAGATGCTGGCCCTGAACAAGCGCGTGGACATCGGCCAGGAGGACCCGGCGGCGGTGGCGAAGTCCTTCCTCGAGGACAACGGGTTGCTCGCGTCGTCGAACGGCTGCACCGGCGACATCACCGTCGGCGTCTCCGGGAACTTCTCCGAGAGCAAGATCGTGGCCGAGATGTAAGATCGACCTGAAGCCGGAGTACCTGGCCAGCGAGGCGACGGCGAACGACGCCAACGCGAAGGTCTCGGGTGACTCCGACAACAACCTGACCATCCTGAAGGGCGTCCTCGAGCCGAAGGGCGTGAACGTCTTGGACTTCGCGCCGGCCATCGACACGAACGTGTTCGTCGTCACGAAGGCGACGGCGGACAAGTACGGGCTGTCGAAGGTGAGCGACCTGGCGAAGCCGGCCCCGTAAGCAGCGCGTCAGGGTTCCATCTGCGAGGGGCTCGCCTCCGGGCGGGCCCCTCCGCTTGTCTACGGTACCGGCTGGGACGTCGCCGGCGTCGGCGGGTGGTACGGGGCGGGGTTGGTCAGCAGTTCCGATCCGATGCCCGACAGCAGCAGGACGAACACGACCGCGCCGGCCACGAGGAGGGTGAGGACCACCCGGTCGACGATCGAGCGGCGGCGGGCCATGGTCAGAACTTCAGGCCCTGGGTCCGGAAGAACCACAGCGCGCTCGTGGACCAGATCACGACCAGGGCGGTGAACAGCGTCCCACCCATCACGGGCAGCGCCCATTTCGGCATGCGGCGCGAGTTCACCACCAGGACCTTCGTGGCGAGCGCCCCGAAGAAGAAGCAGCCGAAGAGGCCGTGGACCAGCACGCGAGTCCCGGAGCTGTACTGGAGCCCCAGCGCCCACAGACAGTGGTACGCGACGGGAATCGTGATGAGGAAGGCCGTGCTCCCGGAGAGGCGGTGCGCCGTGGGGATCCATCGGGGACCACGGCCCCGGCCGAGCTTTCCGTACATCCGCAGCCCGGTGAGCCCCTGGAACGCGGCCAGCGCGACGGCCGCGGTCGCCAGCCAGACCTTCAGGGTCAGCGTGTTCGTGAAGAATAGGGTGATCAGGCTGCGGCCCGTGGGGTCGTGGAGGCGCCCGTAGAGCCCGAGGCTCAACGCGACCAGCGCGCCGACCGCGAGCCACAGCGCGAACCGTCCACGGGGCCGAGCGGCCCTGGTGGCGCTCCGTGCCGGTGCCGGCGTCGCTTGTTCCATCGGAGACAGTACGAGGAGAACGCGCGCCCGGATTCGCCCCTCACCCGCGAGGCGAAGCGTACCGCTCCCCCGCGCGGATCTCCACGTCGAGCCTGTTCGGCGGCGGCGCAAGGGGGCAGGCCCATCGGGGGTCGTACGCGCAGGACGGGTTGTAGGCGAAGTTGAAGTCCAGCACCAGGCGGCCGTCGGGCGACGTCCCGAGGTCGGATCCCTTCACGGTGTCGAGGAGGTACCGCCCGGCGCCGTAGGTCTCCCTCCCCGCGGTGGCGTCCCGGAACGGCAGGAACACGCCGCCCCCGTACCCCTCCAGCCAGTAGGCCTCGAGCGCGAGGTCGCGGCCGTCGAAGCGGAACCGCGCCACGCCGAATCGGGTGAACCCGTAGGTTCCGCCGTCGCTGGTCCCGATCTCGTAGTGCTCGGCGTCGGCCGGTTCCACGTCGGCAAGGACGCGTGCCGTCGGGTCGTGGTCGAAGTAGGGGAGGCTGCGGAACGACCCCCGGTCCTCCTCCGGGATCGGCGACTGCGGGTGCGACGCGAAAAGCTCGTCACGGACCTCGCGCCACCGGCGCCAGGCCGCCTCCGGGTCCGCCGCGCGCCGAACTTCCGCGTACAGCTCGAAGACCCGCCGCTTCCAGTCCAGGAGGTCGAGCGGGTTTCCGGGCGGGAGGGTCACGTCTCGGCCGGGGGAGCGGTCCCCGCCGTGACCTTGCGCTCCGCCAGGCAGCCGCCGCAGGGGACGGGGACCGGCTCGACCTGCTCTGGAGGCAACTCGGCGGCCCGGCGGGGCGGGTTCTTGATGCCCACCGCATTCACGGCCGCGCCGGCGAACAGGAGTCCGGCCCCCAGGTACATGGCCAGGTGGAACGAGTCGGTCGAGGCCCCCCGGGCCCCAGCGATAAGCCTGGGGGCGACGGGCGCGTGGCCACCCCGAGGGAGGGGCCGTCCGGTGGGCTGGTTCAGCGGTGCCACCCGCTCCCGGAGCCCCTGAGCGTCCGGGTTCAGGCCCGGCACCCGGGAGGCCAGCCCGGCGTAGAAGCTCGCCGCGATCGCCACGAAGATCACCGCGCCGGCCAGCTGCGGCCCCACCCGGGAGATGGCGTTGTTCACCGCCGAGGCAACCCCGGAGTTGTGCTCGGGGACCGAGGTCATGAGCGCCGTGGTGAGCGGCGCCACCATGATGCAGATCCCGATCCCGAACAGGACGAGTCCGGGCAGGAAGTCGGTGAAGTAGTCGACGGGCGGCAGGATTCTCCCGCCCTCGCCGGTCGACAGGACCCACGCCTGGCTGTGGGCGGGCACGCGCGTGTACCACAGCACGCCGAGCGCCATGATCGCCGGCCCGACGGACATGAACATCCGGGGCCCGTACCGTGCGGCCAGCTTGCCGAACCGCGTCGAGAACAGCACCAGGAACAGCGTCCCCGGCACCCCGGCGATCCCCGCAGCGGCGGCGTTGTACCCGAGCGTCCCCTGGAGGAACAGCGTCAGGAAGTAGAAGGTCACGTACAGGGCGCCGTAGATGACCAGCGTGGAGATGTTCGTCACGGTGAAGTTCCGGGAGCGGAACAGCTCGAGCGGCACGAGGGGATGCGCCGTCCGGCGCTCCAGGAACGGGAACGCAACGGTGGCCACGGCCCCGACCCCGAGGGCGATGAACGCCGTGACGTCTTGCCAGTTGCGCTGCTGTCCGCGGATCGCGCCGAAGGCCAGGCCGCCCACCGCCAGGGCCACCACGCCCGCACCAAGCCAGTCGAACTTCCGCACCATGTCCTCGTCGCGGGACTCCTGGACGTGGCGGACCGTGGCGTAGTACGCCAGTGCGATGAGTGGCACGTTGATGAAGAAGACCGCCCGCCACGAGATCGTGTCCACGAGGAGGCCTCCCACGAACGGGCCGAGGATCGTGGTCGCCGCCGAGGCGCCGGCCCACACCCCGAACGCCCGCCCCAGCTCCTCCCCCCGGAACGTCGAGTTGATGAGCGCCAGGGCGCCCGGAACCAGGAGCGCCCCCGTGGCGCCCTGGAGGATGCGGAACAGGATGAGCAGCTCCATGTTCGGGGCCAGGCCGCACAGCACCGAGGTGATGCCGAACCCGGCCAGTCCGAGCGCGAACATCCGCTTCCGGCCGTAGTAGTCGCTGAGCGCCCCGGCCAGGATCAGCAGGGCCGACAGGGTGAGCAGGTAGCCGTTGTAGACGTAGGTCTGCCCCTCGAGGGTGCTGAACAGGCTGCTGTGGAGGTCCTCGCCGATCTTGGGCAGGGCCACGTTCACGACCGTGGAGTCGAGGAACACGATCCCCGAGCCCAGGACCGCTGCGATCAGCGTCCATCGTTTCGTCGTGGCGTCCAGCTCCGTCGAGGCCATGGCGCTATCTCCTCCTCAGCGTCCGGTGAACCGGGGCGGTCGTTTCTCCAGGAACGCCTGCACACCCTCCGCGAAGTCCGGGCTCCCGGCTTGCTCGGCCTGGGCCACGGCCTCGCGCTCGAGGGTCTCGGCCAGCGTGAGGCGCAGCGCGTCGGCCAGCAAGCGCTTCGTCGCGCCGATGGCCCGGGTCGGCAGTGCGGCCAGGTTCGTGGCGTAGCGCTCCAGCTCGACCGGAAAGTCGTCCGCCGGCACCACGCGGTTGACCAGCCCGATGCGGAGGGCCTCCGCGGCGTCGACCTGGTCGCCGGTGATCGACAGCTCCAGGGCCTTGGCCACCCCCACCGCGCGGGGCAGGAGCCAGTTCCCGCCGGAGTCGGGAACCAGGCCGATCTTCACGAACGCCTGGAGGAACCGCGCCGCGTCCGAGGCGACCCGCACGTCGCAGGCCAGCGCGAGCGACAGGCCGGCGCCGGCGGCCACGCCGTTCACGCCCGCCACGACGGGCTTCGGGAGCTCGACGATGGCCGTGATCAGCCGGTTGTAGCCGCTCCGGAGGTGCTCGGCCACGTCGAGGGTGTCCGTCCCGCGGTCCGCGAACTCCTGGAGGTCCTGCCCCGCGCAGAACCCCCGGCCCTCACCGGTGATCACGAGGCACCGGAGGTCGGGGTCCCGGGCCACGTGGCCCACGGCGTCGAGGGCTTCCTCGGAGAGCTGGGTGGTGAGCGCGTTCAGCCGGTCCGGGCGGTTCAGGCGGATCCACGCCACGCCCTCCCGCTCCTCGAAGACGATCTGCTCGTACCCCACCGTCCCGGCTCCTTCCCGTCTTGAGTCCCGTCAGGCCGAGAGCGCCCCTGCGGGGACGTAGCGTTGCACGAACCGGGCCCGTCCGACGACGCCTGATGGTCCCAACACCTCGTGCTCGGTGACGCATTCCCGGTCGTCGGCGCCGAACCATCGACACCGTCCCGTACAGGAGGTTCATCTGCCTGCCGAACAACCGGGCTGTCATCTCGGGCGTGACGGTGACTTCGATGGTGGCCTCCTCGCCGACCTCGGGCCTTCCCATCGCCGGCGGCGTTAGGATCCCGCACCGCGCACGGCCCGCCACACCCGTTCCGAGGTGAGCGGAAGGTCGAGGTGGCGGACCCCGAGGTGGGACAGCGCGTCGATGACGGCGTTCTGCACGGCGGGCGTCGAGCCGATCGTGGCGGCCTCGCCGATCCCCTTGGCCCCCAACGGGTTCAGGGGCGTGGGCGTTTCGGTGTGTGCCACCTCGTACGCGGGGAGCTCCGCGGCGCTGGGCATGGCGTAGGCCATGAGGTTCGCGGTCAGCGGGTTCCCGTCCTCGTCGTACAGCACCTCCTCGAACAGGGCCTGCGCGATGCCCTGGGCCAGGCCGCCATGGACCTGCCCGTCGGCGAGGAGGGGGTTGAGGATCCGGCCGGCGTCGTCGACCGCCACGTGCCGTCGCAGGCGAACCCGGCCCGTCTCCGTATCGACCTCGACCACGGCGACGTGCGTGCCGAACGGGAACGTCCCGCCGCCCTGCTCGAAGTCGCCGGAGGACGCACACCCCGGTTCCATGCCCTCCGGCAGGCGTGGCGGGTCGGCCGCGGCGGTGGCGATTTCGGCCCAGGTGAGGGATCGCTCCGGCGCGCCGACGATCCCGATCCGGCCGTCCTCGTGGACGACGTCCTCGACGTTCGCCTCCAGCAGATGGGCGGCGATGCGCTTCGCCTTCTCCACGACCTCCCGGGACGCCTTCAGGATGCCGGGCCCGGCCAGCTGGAGGGAACGCGAACCCCACGTGCCCTCGCCGCGAGGCAGGATGCCGGTGTCGGAGTGCAGCACGCGGATGCTGTCGAACGGCACCCGCAGGACCGCCGCGGCGATCTGGGCCAGCGAGGTCTCGTGGCCCTGCCCGTGCGGCGAGATCCCCGTGGTGACGGTGACGGCGCCGTCGGTGTGGACCTCCACCGAGCCGAACTCGGCGGTGGGCGGCCCGTCCGAGCCGGTCACCTCCACGTAGCTGGACACGCCGATCCCCAGCAGGACCGGATCGTTCCGCGCACGCCGCCCGGCCTGTTCGCGCCGCAGCTCCTCGTATCCGGCCATGCGCAGCGCCTGGTCCAGGGCAGTCTCGTACGCGCCGGTGTCGTAGACGGCGCCGGTCGGCGTGGTGTGGGGGAATTCGTCGGGGCGTAGGAGGTTGCGGCGGCGGAGCTCGACCGGGTCGATCGCCAGCTCGGCGGCCAGCATGTCCATGGCCCGCTCCAGCAGCGCGGTCGCCTCGGGCCGGCCCGCTCCCCGGTACGCCGCCAGCGGGGTCGTGTTGGTCACCACGAGGTCGGCGTGGAAGTCGACCCGCGGGATGCGGTACGGCCCCGGGGCCATGAGCCGGGTCCCGGTCACGATCTCCGAGTTCGGCCCGGGATACGCGCCGCAGTCCGCCGTCACCCGGACCCGGACCCCGGTGAGGGTCCCGTCCCGGCGGGCCCCCAGCTCCACGTCCTGCACCTGTGCCCGTCCGTGGGTCATCGTGGCGGCCATGCCCTCCGACCGGAGCTCGGTCCACCGGACCGGCCGGTTCAGCTGAAGGGCCAGCGCCGCCACCACGACGTGCTCGGCGCACGGGTCCAGCTTGGCCCCGAACGCCCCGCCCACCGCGGGCGTGATCACCTGGATGCGGTCCTCGGGGACGCCGATGGCCGAAGCGAGCTCGTCCCGGAGCCAGAACGGCGCCTGCGTCGACAGCCACACCGTGAGCGTGCCGTCCGGTTGGGGGACGGCGAGGATCGCGTTTCCCTCCATCGGCGCCGGCGCCACCCGCTGGTTCACGAACCGGCCGCGGACGAGCACCTCCGCATCGTCGAGGGCGCCGGGTTCGCCGGCCTCGAGGGTAGCGGCGACGTTCGAATCGCCTTCCGGGAACAGCTTCGGTGCGTCGGGTGCGACAGCCCCGAGGGGATCGATGACGACGGGTAGCGGGTCGTAGTCGACGGTGACGAGCTCCGCCGCGTCGGTGGCATTGGGTCGCGTGTCTGCGAGGACGACCGCGACCGGCTCGCCGGCGAACCGCACGACCTCTCGTGCCAGGACCGGCCGCCAGAACACGCGGTCCACGCGGTCGTACCGCCAGATCGGCTCGACCTGGAGGTCCGCCGCCGTGTGTGCGCCCACCACGCCGGGCATGCGGCTGGCCTCGTCGACGTCGATGGACAAGACCCGGGCATGGGCCGCGAACGAGCGCACGAACACCGCGTGGAGGGCACCCTCGGCGGTCACGTCCTCGGTGTAGCGAGCCGCTCCTGTGAGGAACCGGGCGTCCTCCGAACGGCGGACGGCTGCGCCAAACACCTGGGCATCCATCGACGCGGGAGCGTAGCCGAAACGCCCCGACCCACCGAGGGCGTGTTGCCGTGTGTCGCTCCACCGCCGTACAGTCGGCCACGCAGGGGAGCCCGGACGCACCGGGCTGAGAGGGCGACTTGGTCGTCGCCGACCCTACGAACCTGATACCGGTAATGCGGGCGGAGGGAGCGAGCATGGCGAGGGTCACGGAACGGCTGGAGGGGCTGCTCGAGCGAGAGGCCCCGGCGGTGGGTATCCGGCCGGTTCCCCCGGAGCACCGTCGGCTCCGCGGTCTCGACTTCGCCGTGCTGTGGGGGGACCTGTCGGTCGGGCTCCTCGTGCTGCTCACGGGGGCCTTCCTGGTCCCCGCGCTGGGGTTCCCCACGGCATTGCTGGCGATCGGCGTGGGGTCCGTCCTGGGGTGCATCCCGCTGGCGCTGGTCGGCCTCGCCGGCGCCCGCGAGGGCCTTCCCGGGATGGTGCTGTTCCGGCCGGTGCTGGGGCTGCGGGGCTCGTACCTCCCGTCGGTGCTGAACATCGCGCAGCTCGTCGGATGGACCGGGTTCGAGTTCTGGGCCATGAGCCTCGTCGCGAACCAGATGTCGATCCGGCTGTTCGGCTTCTCCGCCTACTGGCTGTGGCTGGCGGTCGTCGCGGTGCTGTGCACCGCCCTCGCCCTGGGCGGTCCGATCCTGGTCGTCCGTCGGTGGCTGGAACGGTTCGGGGCCTGGGTCGTCGCCGGCGTCGCCCTGTGGATCACCATCCGGGTGGTGATGGCCGGGGACCTTCAGTCGGTATGGGCTCGACCAGGGACGGGGGGGTATCCCGGGCACTTCTGGCTGGCAGTTGACCTGGTCATCGCCATGCCCGTGTCGTGGCTCCCGCTCGTAGCCGACTACAACCGGTTCGCTCGGCGGGGGGTCTCCGGCGCGGCCGGCACGTTCTGGGGCTATGCGGCGGGCAACTTCTGGTTCTACGCGCTCGGGGCGCTCTTGGTCTTCAACGCGGGGTTGCACGACGTCACACCGGTGGGCCTGGCACAGGCCATCGCGTCGGTGGCGGGCGGCGGCATCGTGCTCCTCACGCTGCTCGTTGGGGAGACGGACGAGGCCTTCGCCGACATCTACTCGGCGGCGGTGTCCAGCCAGAACCTGTCCGATCGGGTGCGCCAGCGCGGCGCCATCCTCGCCGTGGGCGGGTTCGGGGTCGCGCTGGCCGCGTGGCTCCACGGCCAACCCGACCTGGGAACGGGGAC
>WNFU01006710.1_pt1 | contig 13843 bp, 11 predicted proteins | sample 5400121 | NCBI WGS metagenome assembly WNFU01 (sample SAMN13153360, study PRJNA577476) | soil metagenome | isolation source: 100 cm soil or saprolite under grassland replicate 1 | place: USA:California | collected 2016-06-15
TGACGTCGAAATGGCGAACCTCTACCAGCAGCTCGCCGGCTCGGGTTACTCGATCATCCTTACCGATCGCGACGGCGTCTTGCTTTCCTACTATGGCGACCCGAGCTTCAAGCGCGCGGCGTCGCGCACCGGGCTCGTGTCGGGCGCCGTGTGGAGCGAGCGGCACGGCGGCACCAACGGCATGGGGACATGCCTGCTCGAGCGGGCGCCCGTCACCGTCCACCGCGAGCAGCACTTCCTCACCCGCAATACCGGGCTGACTTGTTGCGCCGCGCCGGTTTTCGATCCCCGCGGCGAACTCGTTGCGGTGCTGGACGCCTCCGGGGAGTCGGATCGCGCGCAACAGCACACGCTAGTGCTCGTGAACATGTCGGCGCAGATGATCGAAAACCGTCTGTTCCTCCACCGCTTCCGCGACGCCTTCATCGTGCGCTTCCACAGCCGACCGGAACTCGTCGGCATGTGGAGCGAAGGGATCATCGCGCTCGACCTTGCCGGCGCGATCACAGCGGCGGACCGCAACGCCCTCTTTCAGCTCGGCTGCAAGAGCGCGCGCGACCTCGTCAATACGCCGCTCGAGCGCGTGTTCAACATCTCGCTGCCTACTTTGATCCAGCGCAGCCACAAGCAATCGTTTCACCCGCTGCCGATCTACGAGGCTCGTAACGGCGGTCGCTTCTTCGCCGTCGCGTATGGCCCCGAGTCTAAGCGGCGGGGCCCCGGCGTGACGCACATTGCGCTGCGCGAAGAGCCTTCGACCGCGACCGCGAGCCGCAGCGCTCTCGATGAACTGGACTTCGGTGACCCGCTGATGGCGCGCAATATCGAAGCGGCGAAACGGGTCCTATCACGCGACATCCCGATTCTGCTGCTCGGCGAAACGGGAACCGGCAAGGAGCTTTTCGCGCGCGCGTTGCACGCCGCAAGCGGGCGCCCCGACAAGCCTTTCGTCGCAGTCAATTGCGCGTCGATGCCCGAAGCTGAGATTCAGAACGAGCTGTTCGGGTCTCGTCCAGGGGGGATCGCCGCCGCAACCCGTGAGGGTCAGCCCGGGAAAATCGTACAGGCCAACGGCGGCACGTTGTTCTTGGACGAGATCGGCGACTTGCCGTATGCGCTCCAGGCTCGACTGCTGCACGTATTGGAGGAGCGCGAGGTGATCGCGCCGGGTGCCGAAGCGCCGATCAAGGTCGACATCCGACTGGTGAGCGCGACGCACTGCAAGCTGGAGGAGAAAATCCGACGCGGCGAGTTTCGCGAGGATCTCTTCTATCGGCTGCAGGGCCTCATGCTGGCGCTGCCGCGGCTCGCCGATCGAACGGACAAGCGCGCGCTTATCCGACATATCTTCGCCCAAGAAGCGGCCGCTGCGCCGAAGGCGTCGCTCAGCGAGGATCTGATCGACGCGCTCTGCACCGATCAATGGCCGGGCAACATCCGCCAATTGCGCAACGTGCTGCGCGCGATGATTGCGCTCCGCACGAGCGATTTGCTCGACCTAGCCGATCTGCCTTCCGACTACGGTCTGCGCCTGCGGCCCGCGCAGCCGGCGGCGCCCGCGCCCGAGATGGACTCGCTCAATCCGCTCCGAAGAGCAGAGCGCGAGGCGTTGCTCCGGGAGCTGGATCTTGAGCACGGTAACATCAGCCACGTCGCGCGCAAGCTCGGCGTCGGCCGCAACACGCTCTACCGGAAAATGCATCGGCTGCACATCAAGTGGCCGGTCAGGAAGCCGCTGCACTGAGCACATCCCGCGGCAAGCGTTCCATAATTGACGCACCGTCCGATTCCCGTCGAATTCAGGAGGAGTGAACCATGGATGTTCGCGCAGCCGTCGCCCATAAAGCGGGCGCACCACTCACCATCGAAACCGTGCAGTTGCAGGGGCCCAAGGCCGGCGAAGTGCTGGTCGAGATCAAGGCGACCGGCGTCTGCCACACCGATGAATTCACGCGCTCGGGCTCCGACCCCGAGGGCCTGTTCCCGGCGATTCTCGGCCATGAGGGCGCGGGCGTGGTGGTCGACGCGGGCCCGGGAGTCGCCAGCGTGAAAAAAGGCGATCACGTCATTCCGCTCTATACCCCCGAATGCCGGCAGTGCGAATACTGCCTGAGCGGCAAGACCAATCTGTGCCAGGCGATACGCGTCACGCAGGGGCAAGGCGTGATGCCCGACGGCAGCAGCCGGTTTTCGCTGGGCGGCAAGAAACTCTTCCACTACATGGGCACCTCGACTTTCGCCAACTACACCGTGGTGCCCGAAATCGCGCTCGCGAAGATCCGCGAGGACGCGCCGTTCGACAAGGTGTGCTACATCGGCTGCGGCGTGACCACCGGTATCGGCGCGGTGATCAACACCGCCAAGGTCGAGCCGGGCGCGAACGTCGTGGTATTCGGTCTCGGGGGCATCGGGCTCAACGTGGTCCAGGGCGCGCGGCTGGCCGGCGCCAACATGATCGTCGGCGTGGATACCAATCCGGCGCGCAAGGCGCTCGCCGAGAAGTTCGGGATCACGCATTTCGTCAATCCGAAAGAAGCCGGCAGCGAGCTGGTCGCGCACCTGGTGAACCTGACCAAGGGCGGCGCCGACTACAGCTTCGAGTGCATCGGCAACGTCGACGTGATGCGCCAGGCGCTCGAGTGCTGCCACAAGGGCTGGGGCGTGTCGGTGATCATCGGCGTCGCGGGCGCGGGCCAGGAGATCAAGACGCGCCCGTTCCAGCTCGTCACCGGCCGCGTATGGAAAGGCACCGCGTTCGGCGGCGCCAAGGGCCGGCGCGACGTGCCCAAGATCGTCGACTGGTACATGGAGGGCAAGATCAACATCGACGACCTGATCACACACAAGTTGAAGCTCGCCGACATCAACCAGGGCTTCGACCTGATGCACGAGGGCAAATCCATACGCTCGGTCGTGGTCTACTAGAGGCCGGGGCGGACGCAGGTTCGCGCGGCTCGAAGATGGCGATCACGAGCGTTTCCCGCAATAAATGCTTCGGTGGCGTCCAGGGCGTCTACAGCCACGAGTCGCGTGAAACCGGGTGCGTCATGCGCTTCGGCGTATTTCTTCCGCCGCAGGCGGAAAAACGCGTAACGCCCGTGCTCTACTGGCTTTCCGGCCTCACCTGCACGGAAGAGAATTTCATCGTCAAGGCGGGCGCGCAACGCGTGGCCGCGGAGCTCGGGCTGGCCATCGTCGTGCCCGATACCAGCCCGCGCGGACTGAAAATTCCCGGCGAAGACGAGAGCTACGATTTCGGTTTGGGCGCTGGATTCTACGTGGATGCTACTCAAGCGCCGTGGTCGCGTGGCTACCGGATGTATTCCTACGTTGCGAAGGAATTACCCCGGCTGGTCGAAGCCGACTTTCCGGTCGATCCCGCGCGCACGGGCATCTTCGGCCATTCCATGGGCGGGCACGGCGCGCTGACCCTCGCGTTCAAAAATCCGGACTATTACAAGTCGGTGTCGGCTTTTGCTCCGATCTGCTCGCCGATGCGCTGTCCCTGGGGAGAAAAAGCGTTGACCGGGTATCTCGGAGCCGATCGCGCCCTCTGGCGGGACTACGACGCGACCGCCCTGATCGAGAGCCGCGGATGGAAGGGGCCTGCTCTGCTGGTCGATCAGGGCACGAACGATCAGTTTCTGGAGAGCCAACTCAAGCCCGAGTTGTTAGAAGAAGCTTGCAGGCGATCCGGCGTGCCCCTAGATCTTCGCCTGCAAGCGGGTTACGACCACAGCTACTTTTTTATCGCGAGTTTTATCGAAGATCACCTTCGATTCCACGCACGCAATCTGTAAACGCAGCGCGTCACGCACGCAGCGCGCCGGAGGCCTTGGCCGTTTGCGTCGCGATGAAATCCATCAGCGGCGGAGACAGGCAATCGTAAGGCTCGAGCTTGAGTTCCTTCAACCTTGCCCTGACCGCACCCATGTTGTCGGGGCTCGCGCCCGACTCGATGATCGAGGAAACAAACGCCGCGAATTCAGGCGGCGCCCAGCCCGATTCGTTCGAGCGCTCGGTGTGGATGAAATCGAACCCGTACAACGGATGGCCCTTGTTCTCGATCCGGCCATACATGTGCACGCCGCACTCCTTGCAGGCATGCCGCTGAATCGTTGCCTTGGAATCCACGACCGCGAGCTTGTTTCCGTTCGCCTTGACGCTGAGGTTGTCGCGCCCTACGACGGCGACCTGCGAGAACAGCGCCCCTTTCGGTTTCCAGCACTTGGTGCAGCCGCACACGTGGTTGTGCGCGCACTGCCCTTTGATCGTTATCTCGACCTTGTTCTGCGGGCAGTTGCACAACAGCGTGCCGCCTGCAAAATTCTTCGCCGCGGGCTTCAATCCGCCGTCAACCGCTGGATGTATCTTGACACTACTCATGATGATTTTCTCCTTTTGGACACTACGCCGGCCGCGGGCTGGGGCCGCGCGGTGATGAATCTTGCACCCGATGATGCCGTTCAGGCAAGCGAGGCTCGCGTGCACTGCACGACCCTTCAGCGTGATTGGTGACCTCGTTCCCCTTCGAGTAACACCATGCCGCACATCGTTGCGCAGGGCTCTCGTAGCGTGCGCGCTCGCCGCTGCGTGCCTGGCGGCAGGGGCTCTCGCGCAGAACCCAGCTGCGGAGCTGGAGGCTCCGACGGTCTACGTGGTTGGCACGACGCCGCTTCCCGGGGTCGGCACGCCGGTGTCGCAGGTGCCGGCGAACGTGCAGACCGTGACCGATCGCCGGCTCGAGGGGCTGCCGACGCCCGCGCTGCCGGATTTCCTCGAGCGCGGGATGGGGGGGATCGTCTCGGCCACGTCCCAGGGCAACCCCTTTCAGAACGACGTGAGCTTTCGCGGCTTCAGTGCGTCGCCGCTGCTCGGCACGCCGCAAGGGCTGTCGGTGTACGTCGACGGGGTGCGCGTGAACGAATCCTTCGGCGACGTGGTGAACTGGGACCTCCTTCAGAAGAACGCCCTCTCGAGCGTCACGCTGATCCCCGGCTCGAATCCGGCGTTCGGCTTGAATACGCTGGGCGGGGCGCTCGCGATCATCACCAAGAGCGGGTCCACCTATCCCGGGCTGTCGGCGCAAGCCTATGGCGGCTCGTTCGGCCGGCGCTCGTTCGAGGTCGAGGCGGGCGGAGCGCGCGGCAACACCGACTTCTTCGTCGCCGGCACCGGATTCCGCGAGGACGGCTGGCGGGAGCACAGCTCGAGCGAGATCGGCCAGCTGTTCGCCAAGGCCGGCTATGAGGACAACCGCAACGATCTGGACTTCTCCGTGACCGCCGCGGACAACAAGCTCGCCGGCACGCAGGCGCTGCCGCTGTCGATGCTAGGCTCGCCGCGACAACCGTATACCTGGCCCGACGAGACCAATAACCGGCTGGTCGCGCTGAACCTGCGCGCGAGCCGCGTGATCGACGAAGCCAACCTGGTTTTCGCGAACGTCTATTACCGCGAGACGAAGACGCGCGTCTTCAACAGCAACGTGAACGACGCTTGCGCAGCGGGTCCGTGCACGTTCGCCGTCAACAATCTGACCACGATCGACCAGGACCGCGTCGGCGCCTCGGTGCAGTACACCAACCTCGCCCGCGTCGCCGGCCGGAAGAACCAGCTCACCATCGGCGGCAACCTCGACGCCGCGCGCACGCAGTTCACCGGCGAGTCGCAGGCGGCGGATTTCACGCCGGACCGCGGCACGGTCCCCCGCGCGGCGTTCGAGCTCGAGACTGCGGTCAAGGCACGGCAGGAGCTCTACAGCCTGTACGCGCAGGACGTGTTTTCCGCCAGCGACGCGTGGCACGTGACGCTGGCGGCGAGCGCGAACGGCGCGCGGGTGCGCATCGAGGACACCACCGGCACGCAGCCGGCGCTCGACGGCGAGCACCGCTTCTTCCGCGTAAACCCTGCGGCGGGCGTCGCCTACTCCCCCCGCCCCGGGGACACCTGGTACGCGAACTACAGCGAGGGGATGCGGGCGCCGACGCCGGTGGAGCTCACGTGCGCGGACCCGGCGGCGCCGTGCCGGCTGCCGAACATCTTTCTCGCCGACCCGGCGCTGAAAAAAGTCGTCTCGCGGACCGTGGAGCTCGGGCTGCGGCGCACGCTCGGAACAACGCTCCGGGCGAGCGCGGCGGTGTTCCGCACGGAGCTGCGCGACGATATCCAGTTCATCAGCACCAGCGGCACGGCGGTCAACGCGGGTTTTTTCCAGAACGTCGGCAACACGCGCCGGCAGGGCGTCGAGCTTGCGCTGGAGGGCGCGCCCGCGACGGCCGTGCGGGTCGCGGCACGGTATGCCTACGTCGACGCGACGTTCGAGTCGCCGTTCACCGCGTTCAGCCCGAACAACTCGTCGGCGGACGCGGCGGGCGATATCCGCATCGAGGCCGGCGACCGGATTCCCGGCCTACCCCGCCACAATTTCAAGCTGCGCATGGAAGTCGACCCGTTCGACCGCGCGACGCTCGGCGCGAGTCTCGTCGCGTTTTCGAGCCAGTACGCGCGCGGCGACGAGAACAACGGGGACCGCAATGGCGCAGTGCCGGGCTACGCGCTGGTCAACCTCGACGGGCGCTGGCGATTCGCGCGCGGCTGGGAATTGTTCGGCACGGTGACGAACCTGTTCGACCGGCGCTACGCGAGCTTTGGCGTGCTCGGCGCGAACTTCTTCACCGGGGCCGGCGGCAGCTTCGACGCGGCCGGCGTTCAGGCAGAGCAGTTCCGCACGCCTGGGGCGCCGCGTGCGGTGTGGGTCGGGCTGCGCTACGAGACCGGCCGGGGGAAGTGAGGGCGCTGGCCGCCCCGCTTGAGCATCCGCTCCCGCTCGAGCCGGAAGACGATCGGCACCAGCACCGCGATCTCGCCGCCGCTCAGTCCATCGCGGCGGCGTGGGCGGCAAGCGACGCAGTCAATGCCACGCCGAAACGATGGTCGGAACCGGCGGCGCGCTCATTGCGAGCCGCGTGCCGGCCCCATGCGCCGGAAGACGCCGTCGCGCAGGAAAAGATGCCGCAGTGCGGCCAGGATATGCACGACGATCAGCGTCACGAACACATAAGACGTGACGACGTGGGTCGTGTTGAACACGGCGTAGATCCGCTTGTCGTCGAAGCCCCACGGCGGCAGCAGGACCGCGTTGAAGTAATTGACGCCGAACTTGCTGAAGTTCGACGCGAGATAACCCGCGGCCGGCATGATCAGCATGCACGCGTAGAGCGCAAGGTGGCTCGTCCGCGCCGCCATGCGCTCCCATGCGGGCACCGAAGGGGGCAACGGCGGCGCTTTGTGAGTGAGACGCCAATAGAGCCGGAACAGGATGAGCACGCCGACCGTCAGACCGGTCGACTTGTGCAGATTCACGTACACCGTACGAGCCGGCGTCCCGCGCGGAACTTCCTGCAGATACCAGCCGAACGCGATCTGGCCCAGGACGAGCGCGGCGAGCAGCCAGTGCAATGCGATCGCGACGCCGGTGTAGCGGTCGGGCGAGGTCATCGTCTTCGGAGCTTAGCAAAGTTCCTCGTGGACGCCAATCGAAGAGCGACGGGCTTGGCAATGGTTCTATAATCGAAGCGCGTCACTAGGCGCGACCTGCGACTATGCCGGTGAAGAATTTGGGTTTTCCCAGATGGATGAACTGCTCAAGAGCACGATGGGGCATGGAAGGATAGCGATGCAGCGCCTGGTTGTTCCTCTGGCCGCACGCGAAGCCGCGGACCCATCGCGCTTCGGTCCCAAGGCGGCGAACCTCGCGGCGCTGGGACACGCGGGTCTGCCGACCCCTGGCGGCTTCTGCGTCGACGCTGCAGCCTATCGCAAGCAAGTGAGATCGCTCGACCTCGAGGAAGAGGCGCGCGGAGTCTTCTCTGCGGGAGACCGCCCGCAGGCGCGCCGCTACGCGCTGCAGATGAAGCTCGGGCTGATGGATCGCGAAATCGACGAGGGCGTGCTCGAGCCGCTCCTCGCCGCGTGGCGCGAGCTTACGGAAGGCACCAGGGCACCGGGCGTGGTGCGCTCATCCGCCTTGGTCGAGGATCGCCACGGGTCGAGCTTCGCCGGCCAGTTCGAGAGCTACCTGGGACTGGACAACCCAGCGGACTTTCTCACCGCGGTGCGCGCCTGCTGGGCCGCGCTGTGGTCCACCCGCGCGCTGCGCTACATGGCGACGCACGGCCTCGACCCGGCTGAGACCGCGATGGCGCTCCTGTTGCAGCCGCTCGTTCCCGCGCGGGCTGCAGGCGGAGGATTGTCGCGCACCGCGGACGGCGAGATGCTGGTCAATGCAGCGCACGGGCTGGGCGCGGCAATTGCGCAGGGCGAAGTCGTTCCGGACCGCTACGTGCTCGACCGCTCGGGCGCGCTCAAGCAGTCCGGCATCGGACGCAAATACCGCCACATCGGCTGCGTGCACAGCGCTCGAGGCTCGCGCAAGCCGCTCTTCGCCGCGCCGTGCCTGAACGAGTCCGAGGTGCGCGAGCTCGGCCGCCTGATGCGCGAAGCGGAAAAAGTCGTCGGAATGCCGGTCGAGATCGAATGGGCGCTGGACGACTCGGGGATCAAGCTGCTGCAGGCGCGGCCGCTGCACATGCAGCCCGCCGCCGTTCCCGACGAGATCTGGCTGCACCATCCGCGGCTCACCGGCCACCCCGCGGGAATAGGCTGGGGCACGGGACGCGCATGCGTGATCAACTGCGAATGCGAGCTTGCGCGGGTCGCGCCCGGTGACGTGCTCGTCACCACCGTCGCCGGCCCCGCGCTCGCCGAGATCCTGCCGCGCGTCGCCGGCGTCGTCGCCGAGCTGGGCGGGAGCACTTCGCATCTCGCCTCATTGGCGCGCGAGCGGGGCGTTCCGATGGTGCTCGGCGTGCTCGACGCGACGCGGCGCATTCCCGACGGATCGCAGGTCGCCGTGGACGGTGTGGCCGGAATAGTACGCTGGGTTCAACGAAGAACGGAGACCGCGTGACAGCCAAAGCCAAGGTGGTGATCACCGATTACGTCTGGGAATCGCTGGATGTGGAGAAGAAGACGCTCGGCGCGCTCGCCGATATCGTCCCGCTGAAGACGAAGAAGCCGGAGGAATTCCTTTCCGAGGCCCGCGACTGCGACGCCTTGCTCAACACCTACGCGGGACCCATTACCGCCGAGACGATGGCCGGCATGCCCAAGTGCAAGATCATCGCGCGCTACGGAATCGGCGTGGACACAATCGATCTGGAGGCGGCCACGCAGGCCGGCATCATCGTCACCAACAATCCCACTTACTGCATCGAGGAGGTGGCGGAACAGACGATGGCGCTGATCCTTTCGTCCGCGCGCAAGATCCCGTTCTACGACCGCATGGTAAGAGCCGGCCGCTGGGAAGTGCCCCCGGGCAAGCCGATATTCCGGCTGGTGGGGCGGACTCTCGGCCTGGTCGGCTTCGGAAACATCGCGCGCCAGGTCGCGGCGCGCGCGGCGGTCTTCGGCCTGAATGTGCTCTACAGCGATCCCTTCGTGAAGGAGGGGCAGTTCAAGGTTCCCGGAAAAGCCGTCGATCTCGACACGCTGCTGCGCGATTCCGATTTCGTGTCCCTGCATCCGCCGCTCACCCCGCAGACGCGAAAGATGATCGGCGACGACGCTTTCGGAAAAATGAAGCGCATCGCCGTCTTGATCAACTGCGCGCGCGGGCCGATCGTCGATACCGATGCGCTGGTGCGCGCCCTGGACGCGAAGAAAATCGCGGGCGCCGCGCTCGACACGGTGGATCCCGAGCCGCTTCCCGACCCTCATCCCTTGCGCGGCCGCGACAACGTCATCCTCAATCCCCACGTCGCCTGGTACAGCGAGCAGGCGATGGTGGGACTTCAGGCCGGGGCTCCGGGCGAGGTGCGCCGCGTGCTTTCGGGGGAGTGGCCGCTGAACGTGGTGAACCGGGCGGTGAAAGCGAAAAATCGAGCGGGCTTGTAGACCATCCATCCGGGGCGCTCGCACACCTCGGTCGGGGCGGTCGGCTCATGCGGAAAGTGCCTCCGCAAGCGAGCGCGTGAGCGCGGGCGCCGCTATGCGCAGCCTTGCATCCTCGGTGACCAGCCTGGCTCCAAGGTTTTGGGCGGCCCCAAGGAAGCGCGCATCGTAAGCAGACACACCAAACTCTGCGGCGAGCTTGAGCGCGCGTCCATGCGGCAAGTTGACGAACCCGGTCACGACTCGCTCTGCGGTAGCGAGCATGGTCTCGGCCGCGCTGCGGCTCAGGGCGCCCGAGCGCTGGTAGGTGGCGAGAATATTCGAGAACTCGATCAACACGAAACCTTCGCTGCGCCATTCGGCATCCCGCGTGAAGAGCGCCTGCGCGTCCGCAGTGCGATCGCCCTTGATGAGCAGGTAGGCGAGTATGTTCGTGTCGACGACGACCATGCACGGGCGCCGCTTACTCCCGGCCCGCCGCGATCGCCGACTCGATGTCGGAGAGGGTAAGTGGGCGATGCCCGCGAAGGCGCACGGGCGTGGGTGGCTTCCGCGGCGCCTTCGGCTCCGGGGCGCTCGCCATGCCTGCCTCGAGAAGCTGGGCGATCTCGTCCTTCAGCCTGCGGTTGCGGTGAACGGCGCGCAGCTTGACGCGGCGCATCAGCTCGTCGGGCAGTTCCAGCGTGGTTTTCATTTACCCATATTCCCATAAAACTGGGTGCCTGTCCATTCGGGACTTCAGGCCGGGGCTCCGGGCGAGGTGCGCCGCGTGCTTTCGGGTGAGCGGCCCATAAACGTGGTGAACTGGGCCGTGAAGACCAAAAACCGGGCGGGCTTGTAGTACAGTATCCACGCTAGGAGGAGACCATGACTTTCACACGCACTGTGGTGGTCGCGCTCGCCTGCCTGATTGGGGCGAGCGGGGCTTTCGCTCAAGGGAAGTGGACGAAGCTGGCCGCGTTCCTCGAGCCGGCGGAAGAGCTGCTCGGAGCCTCGGCAAACGGAAAGATGTACGTCTTCTGCGGGCTCGCGCCGGGATGGAAGCCGATCGGCATGGTGTACGAATACGATCCGGCGACCGACAAATGGACGAAGAAAAAACCGATGCCGCTTCTTTCGCATCACGTCTCGTTTACCGAGTACAAGGGCAAGATCTACGCCTTCGGCGGCTTCGTGCTTCCTCAGTCGGGTCCGCCCGCCTGGGTTCCGATCGACAACGCCTGGGAGTACAACCCCGCCGCGGACACTTGGCGCGCTCTCGCGCCGCTGCCGACGAAGCGCGGGTCGCCCGTCGCGGTGACGGTCGGGGACAAGATGTACGTCATCGGCGGCGCGTCCACGCTTCCGGGCTCGACCGCGGTGCACCCGGCGCGCCCTCATTACTCGGTCGGGGCGGTCGAGGAATACGATCCCGCCGCCAACACCTGGCGCGCGCGCGCGCCGATTCCGACGCCCCGCAATCACGCCACGGCCGGCGTGGTGAGCGGAAAAGTCTATGTAGACGGCGGGCGCGTCGGCGGCGCCTTCGTATCGAGCGGGAGCAGCAACGTCGGCATCGTCGAGGAATACGACCCGGCAACGGACGCATGGGGGGCGCCTCGCGCGCGCATGCCTTCTCCACGAAGCGCGATGTCCTCGGGCACCTGGGGCGGGAAGATCTACGTCACCGGCGGCGAGGGACAGGATTACGTGACGATGTTCACCTTTCGCGCGCTCGAAGCGTACGACCCGGCCAGCAACACTTGGGCGACGCTGCCCTCGATGCCCGTTTCGCGCCACGGACTGGCGGGCGCGGTGGTCGGCAACCGCCTGCACATGGTGAGCGGCGACGTGCAGTCGGCGGGCACCGGCGTGCACGTGCATACCGAGGAGCACGACGCTTACGAGCTCGGGAAATAGACGAGCCTATTTCTTCGGGATGACCGGCAGCAGGAGATAAGACGCCCGGCCGCCGCCGGTGAAAATGGTGTTCGTTCCGGTGTTGTAGTCGGCGCAGTAGTGCGTGTACGGCGCGCTGCCCACGCCGTCGCGCGGCTGGATGTCGAGCCGGATGCGATGGCCTTTCTTGAACACCATCGAGGTCGGCCAGATCTCCACTTCGACTTGCACCGGCTCGCCGGCTTTCAGCCATTCGCGCTCCAGGTGTGCGTGATACGGCCGATAGGGCAGGGAGAGCGCGGGATCCTGCCGGCGGTGCGAGGCGCGCAGCCAACCTTTTGCCACCGGCACGCTCTGGCCCTGCTGACCCTGCTCGAACTGGTCCTTGCCGTCCGGATCGATGTTGCGGAGGGTCGCGAAAATATCCATGTCTTCGGTGGTGCTCGCGACCCAGAGCACCAGCGCGACCGGTCCGGTCACTTCGGTGTCCTCACCAAGCGGCTCGGTCTCCAAGGACACGCCCAGTTGCGGCAGGGCGCCGGCGAGCACGGTCGAAGTCCATGAAGCCGAAGCGACACCCGCCTTGGTCATGCCGCTCGCCGAATAGGAGAGCGACCCGGATTGTTTCGGCGCGTCGGTGACAAGCGAGCCTTCCGTCTCTCCGCCGCCCCCGCTCGCGCGCGGCTCGAGGTAGAACTTCGTCCAGCGGGTGCGCGCGAGCGGCCATTCTTTCTCCTCTCGCCATTCGTAATTCCCATGACCGCCCTTGCGGATGAGCAGCTTCACCGGCGGCTCGCGCGTGACGCCGCTGTCCTCGCCCTTCAGCCAGTGATCGAAAAAACGCAGTTGGTCGCGCCGGCCTTCCTCGGAGTAGAACGGGTGGTAATGCGTGCCGGCGTGAATGCGCAGCTTCTTGTGTTTCGACGCGGCGCGCACGTAGCCTTCGGTGTTGCCGCGCAGGTGCAGCCCCATGCCGCTCCAGTTTCCGGCGCTGAACAGCGGAATGTCGATGTTCCCCCAGATCGGACGGCGGCCGTGCCACCATTCCCCGTCCAGGTTGTAGCGCATGTATTCCCATAGCCAGGGCGTGGAAAACGCGTCAGTCGCGGTCGCCTGCGGCTTTCCGAGGAGGTGATGCGCCATATGGTTGTTCCACCAACCGGTGGCGAAGCCGAAGGAGAAGATGCCGCCGTGATAGCCGAAGTCGCGGTACATGTCGGCCGCGCCTTCCCACGGAATCATCGCTTTCAACGACGGCGGCTTGAGGCTCGCGACCAGCCACTGCGTCATCGCGTAGTAGGAGATGCCGAGCGTGCCGACGCTGCCGTTGCACCAGGGCTGTCTTCCCGCCCATTCGATCGCGTCGTAGAAGTCGCGCGCTTCCGAAGGCGACCAGGGATCGGTGCGCCCGGGCGACTTGCCCGAGCCGCGGCCGTCGATGCGCAAGCAGCAATAGCCGCGCGGCACCCACCACAGCGGGTTCACCGTCTCCCAGTTCATGTGCTCGTTCGGCTTTTCCTCCAGGTCAGGTGGCGGCAACCAGAGCTTGTCCTTCTGGTAGCAGCCGAGGTTGATGACGACGGGAAAACGTCCGGATGATTTGGGACGGAACACGTCGGCACGCAGCCTGGCGCCGTCGCGCATGGGAACGTCGAGATCCTTCTCGACGACGAGGTCGTGACGCGGCTGCGAGCCACGCTCGCTTGCTTTGTTCGCCAAGCGGCTTATTCGATCTTGATGTTCGCCTCGCGCAGGAACTCGCCCCACGCGCGCGTTTCCTGCTCCACCAGCTGCTGGAACTGCACGGGCGAAGCCGAGAGCGTGACCTCGAGCATCTGCTTGGACAGGCGCTCTTTCATCTCCGGGTCCGACAGGACCGCGGCGACAGCCCGGTACATCCTGTCGATGATCGGCTTCGGGGTGGCCGCTGGCGCGAACATTCCCTGCCACGCATTGGTGCCGATTCCCGGGAATCCCTGTTCCGCCATCGTCGGCACGTTCGGGAGCTCGG
>WNFU01006711.1_pt1 | contig 13842 bp, 11 predicted proteins | sample 5400121 | NCBI WGS metagenome assembly WNFU01 (sample SAMN13153360, study PRJNA577476) | soil metagenome | isolation source: 100 cm soil or saprolite under grassland replicate 1 | place: USA:California | collected 2016-06-15
TCGCGGTGGTGATCATGCCGGAGCTCATCTTCAGCGGTCCGCAGCGCCTGCTGCACAACCAGCGTGCGCTCTACATCAAGCGCCTGCTTCTCTTCGAACCGCAGGTGATTCTCACGAGCGTCCCGTACCGGTTGGGCTAAGCCGCCCCCAGCGCGGCCGATAAGTGCCCCCGGCCGCACATAATCCGAACCACGCGGTCGTGCCTGGCGATCGGCTGAAGCTCTCGGCGCACTACGCCAGGGAAGGTGAGTCGTCGCGACAATGAACCCCTACTTCAGGCGACGTGGCGAGTAAGCGTGCGTTGGCGATCGATTCGCTCTGCTCGGGCGTAGCGCAGGCCGCGCTGACTTCACCCGCGCGATAGCCAGCGAATGCCCTTGGTGGCGGGAGTTCTCTTGCTCTACTCGCTCGTTGTCTGGCGTGGGCCCGGTACTGGCGGCACGATCTTCGCCCTGCCGAGGCCGCCGTATCGGCGACGGCGTCATCGACGTCGAACAGGGCGCCGAACCGGGGCTGGGCGCGCGGCCCGGCGTCGAAGACTCCGATCTGGTTGGTGTCCGGATAGACGCTGATGTTCGGGCCGTCGATCTCGCTGATCATCAGCACGCGGACCGGCTCGTCGCCATCGTTCCGGTAGCCGTGCGCGCCGCGCTCGCCGCCCGACCATTGTGGGGTCGCTGCCGAGTCGGGGTGGCGTCTAGCCGGCCAGCGGGTGCGGCCCCCAGTCGGGCTGGCTGTCCCCGCGCGCATTCGTGACCTGGGAGAGGCCGCTTCCGTCGGCGTTCACGGTGTAGATGCTCGACGGCGTCCCCTTTGTGGCTCGGGTGAAGACGATCTTCGTTCCGTCGGGCGACCAGCCAGGATCGCGGCAGCTGATCGACCTCGCGTCCGAGAACGCGCCGCCGCACGAAGGTGTGATCGGCAGCTGGTGCAGCCCACTGCCGTCCGCGCTGACGACCCAGATTGCGAGGCGGTGGTCCGGGTCGGTGCGAGCCGCGAACACGATCTTGTCGCCACTCGGCGACCAGCTGCCGCCGAAGAAGTCTTGAACGATCAGGCCCGGCGGTGTGATCTGCCGCAGACCGCTGCCGTTGAGCTTGATCACGAAGAGCCCGACCGGCCCATTCTGGTCGCCGCGGACAAAGACGAGGCGTTTTCCGTCCGGCGAGTAGTCACCGGGGATGTCGCTGCCGCCGGGGTTGGAGGTGATCCGGGTCAGGCCGCCGCCGTCCGAGGCGCGGATCGAGTAGACGCCGTTACGGCTCGGGTCGGTCACGCCGTAGCTCTCGCAGGCGAGCCGTTGCCCGTCCGGAGACCAGCTGAAGCCGCAGTGGGTCTCGAGCGTCGGGTCCGGAGGCGCGACCTCGCGGAAGCTGCCGGTGTCGGGGTTGACGAAATGGGCAGCCATACCGTCGTCGCAGCAGAAGATCGCGACCTCAATGCCGTCGGGCGACCAATGGGGCGTGTTCGAGGGGTGGGCGGAAAACAGCTGCTGCACGTGGCTCCCGTCCGGGTTCACCGTGTAAGTGAAGGTGTCTCCCGCAGCAGGGTCGAATCGTGCAAAGACGATCCGGCCGTTCGCGCCCGGCGGTTTCGCCCCGGCAGGGATCGCGAATAGCGCCGCCAGCGCGAGACCGGCGAGCAAGCCGAGAACGATCAGCTTGCGCATTGGGTTCTCCTTTCGTCGGGGGAGTGCATTCGCCGACCGACGCTACGAATGGCGGGCGCGCCGCGAAACGGGGCTGGCAACAGTCTTCGCTCCGTGCCTGCACGGAGATCGCGCGGGCGCGACTGGGGCTAGCCACAATGCGCTCGTGCGCGGCCTATGCGACGACCGCGGCCAAGCCCCGGCTGGTTGACCCCGGGGCTTGGCATGAGAGGTAGCGTCAGTCGAAGCCGGATCTAGTTGTCGGTTCCGGTGCGTGGGCCCCAGTCGATGTTCCGAGGCTTGAAGCTCGAAAAGCCGAGGATCTGCTTCAGGTGGCTGCCGTCGCTCCGCATCTTCATGAGCGCATAGCTGCCGTGATCCTCAAGCCGGAAGACGATGTACTTGCCGTCGGGTGAGTACGAGCCGGCGAATGCATTGACGGCGGGATCGTGGGAATGGATCAGGTAGTGGAGGTCGGTTCCGTCGGGCCGGATGGTGGCGATGTTCGCGGAGTCGATGGGATCGAAGAAGTTGGCGTTCGTGCCGACGAGGAGGTGCTTTCCGTCCGGTGCCCAGTCGTGCTTGATCGCGAGATCGAGCGTGAACGGCAACAACTGGGAGAAGTTGCTGCCGTCGAGGCCGGAGCTGAAGAGCCCGTTAGCCGGCTTGCCGCCAGCGACGAAGCTGAGCGTGTTGCCGTCCGGCGAGACGTTGGGGTCGGTCCCACCGCTGTCGGCGCCCGTGGTGATCTGATGGCGATCGCCGCCGCTGAGATCCATGCTCCAGATCGCATCGACGAAGGTGATGTCGTCGAAGCGTTCGAACACGATCCGCTGACCGTCCGGGGCGAACGAGGGCTGGGCCTCGCAGCCGTTCCTGTCCCCGGTTAGGTTCATGATGCCGGTCCCGTCGGCGTTCATGATCACGACCGAACAGAAGGGCGGTGGGTTCGGTCCATCGAACTCAAACACGATTTGCCGCCCGTCCGGCGACCAATCGGGAACGAGGGCTTCGCCCGGGCCGTGCGTGATCTGGCGCAGGTCGTGCCCGTTCGGGCGCACCGTGTAGATCTGGTTCTGGCCATCCGTCACCGCGTTGAATGCGATCAGACCGTTGTGGCCCGGGTAGGTCGCGTGGGCGGTGCTCGCGACTACGAGGGCTACCACGGCCGCAGTAATGGATAGGAGCGGGATGAGGATCAGTCTCCGCATGGATCGACGCGACGATTTACCGGTACGCAAACTGAAGAGATGCGCGAACAAAACAGTCTCCTTTGTGTGTTCGTGGAGGTGTGAGACCGCGAGGCGGGTGCCTCGCTACCAACTAGCGGTGTGCACCTCTAGTGGGCTCATAGCAAGCTCAGAACGATCAGCTTGCGCATTGGATTCTCCTTTCGTCGGTCGACTGCTTTCGCCGGCCGACGCTACGAATGGCGGGCGGGTGGCGAAACGGGGCTGGCCACAGTCTTCGCTCCGTGCCTGTACGGAGATCGCCCAGAAGCGACTGGGGCTAGCCACAATGCGCGCGCGCGCGGCCTCTGCGACGATCAAGGCGTGAGTCCGACCGTGCTGATCGTCGACGACCACGAAGCCTTCAGGGAGTCGGTAAGCGCGCTGCTCGAGGCGGAGGGGTTCGTAGTCCTTGGAGAAGCCGCCGACGGAGGGGCGGCGCTCGTCGAGTGCGAGCGATTACGCCCGGACGTCGTGCTGCTCGACATCCAGCTCCCCGACGTGGACGGCTTCACCGTGGCGGAGCGGTTGGCCGCAGCGCGCGAGCCTCCCGCCGTGGTGCTGATCTCCAGCCGGGAGGCGGAGGCGTACGGGCCGCGCCTCGACGCGGCGGCGGCACAGGGCTTCATCTCGAAACGGGAACTCTCGGGTGCGGCGCTCGCCGCCCTGATCAGCTGAACGCCGATGCGCTTGTTCCGGTTCGCGCTCTGGCCGGCGGGCGCGGCGCTCGGGATCCTCTCCGAGCAAGCCTATTTCGACTGGGGCGACGCGCGCCACTGGATACCCGACCTCGTCACGGGTTGGAGCCTAATCGCGTGCGGGCTCGTCGGCTGGTCGCGGCGGCCCGAGAGCAGGAGCGGGCCTCTGATGGCGGCGACCGGGTTCGCGTGGTTCGCCGGCAACTTCGCGACTGCCGACCTCGGCCCGCTCGACTGGCTCGCCGCACATGCGCTCTACCTCTACCGCGGGCCGCTCTTCCACCTCGTTCTTTCCTACCCGCGCGGACGCCTGGCGGGCCGGATCGAGCGGGCGGCCGTGGCCGTCGGATACCTCGCCGCGATCGTGACTCCGGCCTGGCGGAGCGGGACGACGACGATCGTGCTGGCCTCGCTCCTGCTGGGCGTCGCCGGCCGTAGCTACCTTCGCTCCGCAGGCCGAGAGCGCCGGGAGCGTCTGGCTGCGCTGCAGGCGACCGCCTTCCTTGGAGCCGTCCTGGCGGCCGATGCGCTCGTGCGCCTCGCCGTTTCGACCCCGGACGCGAAGGACGCCACGCTCTTGGCGAACGAGGCGGCGCTCGTGGTCCTGGCGGTCAGCCTCCTCGCCGGCCTCCTCCGCTGGCCCTGGGAGCGGGCAGAGGTAACCGACTTCGTCGTCGAGCTCGGCGAGGCAAGGTCGGGGACGCTTCGCGACGCGCTCGCGCGCGCACTCGGGGATCCAACGCTCGAGCTCGGCTACTGGCTTCCCGAGAGTGGTGCCTACGTCGACGTTGCCGGACACCTCCTCGAGCTCCCCCCCGCGGGCTCCGCTCGAGCTGTCACTAGGGTCGAGCGTGACGGGCAGGCCATCGCCGTGCTCGTACACGATACGGCCGTGCTCGACGACCCTGGGTTGGTCGAGGCGGTGGCCGCGGCGGCGCGGCTGGCGGCCTCGAACGCGCGCCTTCAGGCCGAGGTGCGTGCGCAGGTGAGCCAGCTGCAGGAGTCGCGCCGGCGCCTGGTGCGGGCCGGCGACGAGGAGCGCCGCCGGCTCGAGCAGCGCCTTCACGAGGGAGCGGAGCGGCGGCTGGTTGCGCTCGGGCACGTGCTCGAGCGGGCGTCGGGAAACGCCAGCCCCACCAGGATCGCGGAAACCGAGCGTGCCAGGGCGCAGCTCGCCCGCGCGCTCGCCGATCTCCACGACCTCGCGAGGGGCCTCCACCCGCGGGCGCTCGCCGAGCAGGGACTCGCGGCCGCGCTTGCTTCGCTCGCGCGGAGAAGCCCCGCGCCGGTCGAGCTGACGGTGCGCGCCGAGCGCCTCCCGGCGGAGGTCGAGGCCGCCGCCTACTTCATCTGCTCGGAGGCGCTCGCGAACGTCGCCAAGTACGCGTCTGCCTCGCGTGTGGTCGTGCGCGTGACTGCGGACGAGCGCGCGGCGCTGGTGGAGATCGTCGACGACGGTGTCGGCGGCGCGGATCCCGCGCAGGGCTCCGGCCTCCGCGGGCTGGCGGACCGAGTCGAGGCGCTCGGTGGCACGCTCCACCTTCAGAGCCCGCCCGGCGTCGGAACACGCCTCACCGCCGAGATTCCCCTCCGCGGTGAGGCACCGTCAGGGGATGTCTCGCACCGGCGGGCCGATCCGCCGCCACGGCTCGCCTGACCAGATGAAGCGGTCGCCGCGCTCCACGTAGGCGGGCGTGAGGTGCAGCGTCCCGTTGCGGTCGCGCGAGAAGGTGAAGATGAGCACCGAGTTTTCGCTGGGCCAGATGAACCTGATCCGGTTGCCGATGACCTCGTAGGTGCCACGGTCGGGGCCCTCTCCGATCTGCCACTTCCCAGCGCGGAGGGTCCACGTGGAGACGCCCCCGACCGGAGCTTGGTCCGGCTTTTCTCCGAACCGGATTGCATCTGCCTTCGTCAGCACCCAGCGGTAGGTTCCGTCGAGCTTGCTGGTCGCCTGAGGCGCCGTGCTGCCGGTAGGCCCAGACTCTGGGGGGACGGAGCAGCCTCTGGGAACGCGGAGGACGGGAGCGGGAGGGAGAGATCGCTTCAGCCCTCGGATCTGGCTGACCAGGCTCTTCGTGCGGGGATCTCGCTCGAGCTCGGAGTAGACGGGTCGCGTCGCACGGACGAGAGCCGCGAGCTCGGTCCTGCTCGCGAGCACGACGCGACCGCCGCCGGTGGCGGAGGCCGCCTGGCCGCCCGAGCAGAACGTGTCGATCGCGGCCTGGGCGGAGCGACGCTTCGCGACCGCGTGCGCGAGCGTGCGGGCGGCCGCCTGCTCCAGCGCCGCTCGCTCGGCGTCCGTCAGGGCGCGAAGCGAAGCGGGATTGGCGAAGAGCGTGTGCAGCGCAGGAAACATGCTGGCGTTGGCCGTAACGATGTCCGGGCCGAAATAGGAGACCAGCGACTCGAGCCGCCCGTCGGCCTGTCCGCGGCTCATCACGTCCAGATCGGCCTTTCCCAATCTGTGCACCGGTATCGCCCCGAGCGCGCGCAGCGCTGCGTCGGTCGCCCTCGACGGGGTCACAATCAACCGCGATCCGCGGAAGCTGGCGAGGGAGACGAGCGGGCGCCGGAGGCCGACCGGATTGCGCAGCGATTCCGGAACGACCGCCAGCCCCTGGACGCCCGCATCGCGGAGTCCGCTGAGCATGTTGCCGGCGAGCGGGCCCGTGGCCACCCGGTCGAGGAGAACATCGTCGGTGACGAGGAAGGGCGCGTGGAGCGCCTGGAAACTGGTCACCCCGAGTTCGTCCCAGGCCGCCGCGCCGATCCAGCCCAGGTCGAAGCTTCCGTTGCGAACCTTGCGGGCGACCTGCGCCTCGACATCCGGCCGCTCGTGCCCGGCGGCGTCGTAGATCACGCGGACACGCAGCTTGCCTCCGGAGAGCTTCGCGACCTGGTTCCCGAAATACTCGAGCACCCAAGTCGTGTTCGGATCATCCTGCGTATCGACGTCGCCGAGACGGAGCACGAGGGGGGCATCCGACCCGCCGGCCTTGTCGGCTCCGCGCACCCGATGGCTCGTGGCGCAACCGGTGAGCACCGCGACGGCGAGGGCTGAGGCGAGCGTTGACGCCGCGAGATGTCTCGTCCCTCTGACCCGTCTCATTTAACTCCTTCGCCCGCGAGGGGACCGGATCGGCCGTCCTCATGCCGAGCCATGGCATTCTTGCCCAGACCGTTGCGGCGGGCCAACTCTCGTGCTCCCCCTGTCAGAATCGAGGAATGGCGGCCGCAGGCTCCGCCGCTCGGCTGCGATTCGCGGGCATCGCCGTCCTCGTGCTCACGCTCGCCTACGCGATCGCCTCGATCCTCGCGGTCCCCCGGAAGGCAGAGCCACTGACCGCCTACGCGGGCGCCACCTACGCGGCCGCGTCCACTACCGCTCACGCTGCCGATCTCGCGGCCGGGCTCGGGCTCCTCGCGGCGGGTCTCCTCGCCTGGGTCGAGCCGCGGACGAGGCGCCTCGGTGTGCTGGCCCTGCTCGCGGGAGTCGCCTGGTTCGGGCCGGATTGGGAGGGCTGGGACGGCGGACCCGCGTTCGTCCGCAGCCTCGGCGCCGTCGTGACACCCTTCTTTCTCGCGCTCCTCTTCCACCTCGTGCTCGCGCTTCCGCTCGGACGGCTCCGGTCGTGGCCTACCCGCGGTCTGGTCGTTGCCGCCTACGCGGTGGCCGCGTTCGTGAGCCTCGGCCGGGCGCTCTTCCGCGACCCGTTCCTCGATCCCTACTGCTGGCGCAACTGTCTCTACAACTCGTTCCTCGTCCACGCCGACCCGGTAGTCGCACGGGCCCTCGACGACGTCTGGGTTCGCTCGACTCTCGCCATCGGCCTGCTGCTCGTCGTGATGGGCGCCTGGCGGCTGCTCACGGCGAGCGGACCTGCACGGCGCGCGCTCCTGCCGACGCTTGTCCCCGGCGTGCTGGCCGGTGCCGCCGCGAGCGCCTACGCGGTCGCGCTCCTGCGCACGCCGCTCGAGGACCCGCGCAGCGCAGGGTTCTCGTCCATCTTTCTCACGTTCTCGCTTTCCGTCGCTTCGCTCGCGCTCGGTCTCGCTTGGGGGGTCCTCGGGACCCGCCGAACCCGAGCCGCGGTCTCGCGGATCGCGGGCGAGCTGGGAGAGGCTCCGCCCCCGGGCACGCTCCGAGATGCGCTGGCCGTCGCTGTCGGCGATCCGGCTCTCGAAGTGGCGTATTGGCTCCCGGGCGCGCAGCGTCTGGTCGACGGGCGTGGAAAGCCCATGGAGGCTCCGGTTCCGGGGCAGGGCCGGGCGGTGACTCCCATCGTCAGGGACGGGCGGCCGGTGGCACTCGTCGTCCACGATGCCGCGCTTCTCGAGGGACCGGCGCTCGAGCGTGAGATCGGCTCTGCGGCGCGGCTCGCCGTCGAGAACGAGCGCCTCCAGGCCGAGGTGCTCGCCCAGCTCGACGACCTTCGCGCCTCGCGTGCGCGAATCGTCGAAACCGGCGACGCCGAGCGGCGGCGACTCGAGCGAGACCTGCACGACGGGGCCCAGCAGCGTCTCCTCGCCCTCTCCTACGACCTGCGCCTTGCGCGGGCCGCCGCCGAGGCTGCGGGTGACCGGGAACACGCGACGCTCCTCGCTTCTGGGGGCGACGAGGCCCAGTCTGCGCTCGGAGAGCTGCGCGAGCTTGCCCACGGAATCTACCCGGCGATCCTCGCCGAAGCGGGGCTCGCGCCCGCATTAGCGACGCTCGCCGACGAGGCGCCGTTGCCGGTCGAGCTCGGCGAGGTGCCGCCGGAGCGCTACAGCGCGCCGGTCGAGACGGCTGCCTACCTGACGGTCGCCGAGGCGATCGCCGCGGCGGCCGGACGGAGGGCGACGTTTGTATCCGTAGACGTCGCCCGCGAGAACGAGCAGCTTGTCGTCCAGGTCAGAGACGACGGCGCCGCAGGCGCGTCGGCGCTCCTTAACATCGCCGACCGGGTGGGCGCGCTTGGCGGCTCGCTCGAGGTGCGGCCTCACAGCGTCCGGGCGGTTATCCCATGCGAGTAGTCGTTGCCGACGACGTCATGCTCACTCGCGAAGGGATTGTCCGCCTACTCAAGGAGTCGGGGATCGACGTGGTCGCGGAGGCGGAGGACGCGGACGGGCTGCTCCGGCATGTTCGGCTTGCCCGACCGGACGCTGCGATCGTCGACATCCGCATGCCGCCGACCCACACCGACGAAGGCCTCGTCGCCGCACAGCAGATCCGGGCCGAGTACCCGGAGGTGGGCGTGCTCGTCCTCTCCCAGTACGTCGAGCCGAGCTACGCGATGCGCCTGCTCGAGGAGCACCCAGAGCGCGTCGGCTACCTGCTCAAGGAGCGGGTCTTCGACGTCGCGATCCTCGTCGATGCGCTCCGCCGCCTCGCCGACGGCGAGACCGTGATCGATCCGACGATCGTCTCACGCCTCGTCAGACGCCGCCGCCGCGAAGACCCGCTCGCCGAACTGACGGAGCGCGAGCGCGAAGTGTTGGGTCTCGTCGCCGAAGGGCTGTCGAACAAGGCGATCGCAGGGCGGCTGTTCGTCACCGAGCGCACCGTCGAAGCCCATGTGAAGCAGATCTTCCTCAAGCTCCGGCTTGAAACCAATCCCGAGTCGCACCGGCGCGTGCTCGCCGTGCTCGCATACCTGCGCGCGGCCGCATAAGCCGGTTACAACGAGCGGATGCCGAAGAGGCTCGGCAAGACGCTCCGCCGAAATCGCAATGACGAGATCGACGCGATCATGTGTTGCGGCGCAGTTCATCGTCGTAGAACGGGAGCCAGCGATCGCGAAGCACGTGATAACGGTCGCCACGCTCGAACAGCGGGAGACCGTAAGCGACGCAGTTTCCGAGCTGCAGTTCGAAATCATCCGGACTTGACGTCCAGCCGCGCGGCTGCGGCGCGAACTCGCCGTCGAATCACGCAGATGTCGATGTCGGAGTGGCGCACGATCGGGCCGAGCACTTTCGGCGGCTTGCATCCGAGGCTCGGACTGTTCCCACGCGGCGACGAGTTCGTGCCACTCAGCCTCGTCTGTCTCGGGCCTAACCAGCAGAGCGATGTCGAGATCACTTGCCGCGCCGGCATGCCCGTGTGCCCACGAGCCGACCAGGAGCACGGCATCGCCGATTGCTGCGTCCGACAAGAAGTCGGCCGCGGCACTCGCCGCGCCCGCGCGGTCTGAGCCAAACGGAGGCGATGGCATGGGCTTCATGCTGCCCATGCCCACCAAGAGGACCAACCCTCGGGCGACCGTCGGCGGAGAGCGCAGAAAGGACGTGAGACGGGGCGCCAAACGGAGAGTGTTAGGTCTGAGCGCGACCGACCCGGTCACGCCATCGGTCGCGGGGCGCAGTCGTAGCGGAGTAACGCCGTCCGAGCCGGTTCACTCTGACAGCTCGCTGTCTGCTGTGACTTTCCGGATGGTTCTTGCGCATTGGACTTGTGGGAGGGCTGCGCTTATGTGCCGAGCGCCCTTTTGGAGCACTGTGGATCCGTGAATGAGTCCGCTAATCAGCCGTGAACTTGCCGCCGGGGCAGCGCAGGCTGGTGGAGCGCGGCCGCGGCAGGTGCGGTCCGACCCCAATTGAGCGCAGAAGGGGCCTTTCTAGACGGATGCTCTTTGCCGCCGCCGGCCTTTCGTCAGAGGCTGACTGCGTGTGCCTAATGCCGGGCCTGGAGGACCTTTCTCTTATGGATGCCAAATCAATTGCAGTCGAGCGAAGGAGTGGTTGCGGAGGGACGCTCGATGCGAGGACGCCCTTCGCACGCTGCGGCGGGCCGCGGCTGTGGCGTTTCGGTGGCGCTTTCGGCAGCGTTTTCGCTGGCGTCTTCGGCGGCGCGCGCGGAGGGAGGGGGAGGCCCGTGACGTGGCATGTGGTGGGGCTTTGCGGCAGGTGCGCGATCCCGACAAAGGAGGGTGCGAGCACTGTCTGATTCTGGTCGCAGCCGCGTTCCGCACTCTCGCGCGTTGCGCGTGAGCGCCGAGCGCGTCTTCGAGCTGGCGCGTCATCTGACGGAGCGCGACCGCGAGATCGCGCTCGCGCTGTTCCAACACCAGCTACTGACCACTGATCAGCTGACGCTCATGTTCTTCAGCTCGAAGCGCAGAGCGCAGGATCGCCTGCGCTTCCTCTACGACGAGCGGGTGCTCGACCGCTTCTACCCACCGCGGCCGTACGGGCTGGGGAAGCCGCAGGCGCATTGGCTGCTGGATGAGGGAGGGGCGATCCTGGTCGCCGCTTCCCTCGACGTCGAGCGCAAGGAGCTGCATTGGCGCCGGCGCGACGACTGGGGTTCGTATCCGCAGCTTTTGCATCGGCTGGAGGCGAATCGCTTCGTGACCGAGCTGATCGCGGCGACGCTGCGCGACCGGTCGCTGGGGGTGAGCGATTGGTGGGGCAGCCGCGGCGCGTCCGCGCGGCTGAGCGACGCGCGGAGCTACGGGCGGCCGGTCCCGGACGCGGGCTTTTGTCTCGAGACGCCTGCGGGGCCGATCGAGTGTTATCTGGAGTGGGATCGCGGCACGGAGACGCTGGCGCGTCTGCGCGAGAAGGTGAAGCTCTATCGACGCGCCGAGCGGCGCGCACCGACAGAACGCGAGCGCGTGAATGTGCTCTTCGTCGTGCCGAGCGAGCGGAGGGTGCGCACGTTGGCCGAGGCGCTCGCTGCCGATGATGAGCGGCGCGACCGGGACAGCGCTGCCTGGTTCAGGCCGAGGTGGTCGTACGTCGTCACGCTGCAGTCGGCGCTCGCGACGGGCGGTCCGTTGGCGCCTGTGTGGAGGCCGCTCGGAGAACCGGTGCGGGTGTGTGCGTTGAGCGAGCTGCGTGCGCGAACGGACCTTCCGCCGTTTGACCTGTCGCGTTGTCTCGGCCGTGAGTGGCGCAAGGAGCGCCCGGACTTCTGGCAGGCGCTCTCACCGCTCGGCCTCGTCTCAGCTCCCGCTCCTGCCGCTGATCCCGAATCTGGACCTGCGGGCCTGGCGGCTCTTGCGCCGGAGCCGCCGGCGCCGAGCGCGGTCGAACGGATGCGCGAACAGCTGCTGGCCGAGGCGCGCCAAGACATCGAGGCGGCCGCAGCTTCGGCCGGAGGTGCGCACTGAACGACCGAGATCCCCTCCGCCGCGCTCGGGACGCAGCCTCCTCAAGGTCGGCGGCTGGGCCGCGCCCTTCTGGAACGGGCCGCGACGCGGGCGCACAGGGGCGGACGCTGGCGCTTGTGGGCAAGCGCCAGCCGCGGCTGCATCTATTACCAGCCGAGCTCCGGCCCTTGCCGGACGAACGGCGGCGGGCGGCGCTGTCGGCGCTCCGCTGCCTGTTCCGCGAGTTCCTGGAGGCGGGCGGACTTGACTCTCTGCGGGATCGACGGTCTCATGCAGCGCCCAACCTGGAGGAAACGAAGGCCGCGTGAGAATCGCCACCTACAGCCGGATCTCGACCGACGAGGAACACCAGCCCTATTCGCTCGAGGCGCAGGCACAACGCTTGGCCGCCTATGTGCAAAGCCAAGAGAACTGGCGGCTGGTGCGCCGCTTCAGCGACCAGGCCAGCGGCGCAACCCTTGACCGGGCCGGACTGCAGCGCGCGCTGCGGGAGGCGCAGGCGAAGCGGTTCGACCTGCTGCTCGTCTACCGCGTCGACCGCCTGAGCCGCTCGGTGCGCGGCCTGGCGCAGGTGCTGGAGCAGCTCGACCAGGCGGGGGTGGCGTTTCGGAGCGCGAGCGAGCCGTTCGATACCTCGAGCTCGGCGGGGCGGATGATGGTGCAGATGCTGGGCGTGTTTGCCGAGTTCGAGCGGGCGACGATCGTCGAGCGCGTGATCGCCGGCATGGAACGCAAGGCTGCCCGCGGCGAGTGGACCGGCGGCTCGCTCCCCTTCGGCTACCGCATCGACGCCGAACGCCGCTACCTCGAACCCGACGAAACAGGGGCGCCGCTCGTGCGCGAGATCTTCGAACGCTACGCCGAGCGGCTGGAAGGTTCGTCGGCGCTCGCCAAGTGGCTCTCGGAGCGTGGCTACCGGACGAAGAACGACCGCCCGTTCAACCCGCAGGCGGTGCTGACGATCCTGCGCAACCGCGCCTACCTGGGCGAGATCAACTACCGCGGCACCAGCTACCCGGCACCCCACGAGCCGCTCGTCGACGCCGACCTGTTCGAGCGTGCGCAGGCGATCCTGCGCGAGCGCGGCGAGGACGCCTCGCTGCGTCGCTCCAACAGCTCCGACTATCTGCTCACCGGGCTGCTCAAGTGCGCGCGCTGCGGCAAGCGCTACATCGGCGCCTGCGCGCACGGCAACGGCGGCCGCTACCCCTACTACGTCTGCTTCTCCCGCCAACGCTACGGCAAGAAGACCTGCGACGCCGACTCACTCCCGGCCGAGGAGCTCGAGCAGGCCGTACTCGAACAGCTCGTCGCCATGCTCGAACAAGAGCCGCTCGTCCGCCAAGCAATCGAAGAGGCGTTCGCCGAACTCGACGCAGCGGGGCCAAAGCGCGAAGCCGAACTCAAACGCGTCGACGCCGAACTGCGGAAACTGCACGAAACGCTCGACCGCTACTTCCGCGCCTTCGAACAACAAACGATGCCCGAGCACCTTTGCGGCCAGCGCATCAACCAGCTGACGGAGAAGCTCAGGCAGCTCGAAGCTCGGCGCGAGGAGCTCGCCGTCGACGACGAGCGCCCGGAGCCGCTCTCCGATCAGGACCTCGCCGGCCTCCAGACACACGTACGCGAAGCGATCGAAGCCGGCGACCCGGCCCAACAGAAAGCCCTCCTCCAGGCCCTCGTCGACGAAATCCGCGTCGTCAGCCGCGCCGAGATCTACCCCTTCTTCTCTTTGCCGGCGGTTCGACCACCGTACGGGTCAGTGCCCCCGGCCGGAATCGAACCAGCGCACGCGGTTTGGGAAGCTTCGGGTCAAAGAATCAGCCAGCTCGCCCAGCTGGCCGAGGAGCTCAACCGGCTCGGCGTCGTGCTCCGCTCGGCAACCGAGCCGTTCGACACCAGCGCGGCTGCGGGCCGGATGATGCTGCAGATGCGCGGCGTATTCGCCGAGTTCGAGCACGCCACGATCGTCGACCGCGTCACGGCCGGGATCGAACGACGCGCGAAAGAAGGCAAGTGGGCGACCGGGCGGCTGCCGTTCCGGCTACCGGCGCAACGAGCAAAAGGAAGTGATCCCTGACGAGCGCACGGCGCCGACGGTGAAGCGCATCTTCGAGCTCTACACGTCCGGAAGGCTCGGCACCGCCGCGATTTGGCGCCAA
>WNFU01013202.1_pt1 | contig 13839 bp, 8 predicted proteins | sample 5400121 | NCBI WGS metagenome assembly WNFU01 (sample SAMN13153360, study PRJNA577476) | soil metagenome | isolation source: 100 cm soil or saprolite under grassland replicate 1 | place: USA:California | collected 2016-06-15
CGTGATTTGACGGAATCGAGGAAGTTGCGATAGTGACCCCCCTTGGTGAACGGCAATTTCACCTTGCGCTGATCCTCCGGGAGGCTGCGGGTGTCCTCCCATTCCTTGTGGGAAGACTCGAAGGCGTTGCCGCGGGCCACCCAGACCCAGCCGTCGGTGCCAATCCATTTGGTGCCGTCACGAATATCCGAATGCCCGCCGGCGATGATCGTGGTGATGTCGCCGGGGTATTTCGCCGTGATGCGGTATTTGGTGCAGGTGTTCCAGACGGCATCAACAGGCGGGAACTCGCCAATGCCTTCGACTTCCAATGGACCGATCTTGTCGTCGGAGCCCAGTCCCCAGTGCGCGATGTCGCAGTGATGGCCGATCCAGTCCAGCAACTGGCCACCGCCGGTGTTGTAATTCCAGCGCCAATTCATGTGCACGCGGCCTTCGATGTACGGCATCATCTTCGAGGGGCCGATCCAGAAATCGTAATCAAGTTCAGGAGGCGGATCGGTCACCGTTATCTTGTCGCGCGTCCTCGCAAAATCGGAGTGCCCGGGGGGAAGTCCGACTTCCACGCGCGTCACTTTGCCGATCAGGCCGCAGCGAACGATTTCCGCCGCGTAATGGAAGTTTCTTTCCGAACGCTGCCAGGAGCCCGTCTGCCAGATGCGTTTGTTGGCCTGGACGGCTTTCACAATGGCCTGCTGTTCGGCGATTGTCCGGGCAAGCGGCTTTTCTCCGTAAATGTCCTTTTTGTTCTTTGCCGCCTCGGTGGCGATGAGTTCGTGCCAATGGTCCGGAACGGCGATCATCACGGTGTCAATGTCGGGGCGGGCCATCAACTCCCGGTAATCGTGATAGGTTTTGCAGCCCTGGTTTTTGTAGTGAGTGTTAATGGCGTTGACGGACGCTTCCAGGTGTTTCTTGTCCACATTGCAGGTGGCGACCACCTGGCAATCCGGTTCCCTCATGAAGTTCCCGGTATTTCCGGGGCCCTGCATGCCCCAGCCAACGACGCCCATCGTGATGCGTTCCGAGGGCGCCGGTCGGCCTTCCGCCCCGAGGGCGCTGGCCGGTATGATGGTCGGCGCGGCAACGGCGGCTGCGGTTGTGGCGATAAAACGGCGACGGGAAATTTTGGAATTTGTTGGTTTCACGAAGAGTTATCATGCCCCCTTGACTGTGCGTGTGCGAGCGAAAAAATGTGTCGGGCGCTAGGTCGTCGCGCCATGAGCCTCCGGTGAAACCGGTTCCGGGGGTAAACTGTCCAGCAACAGCCAGCGGCCGTTGATACGTCTGACCATTTCCACCAATTCCGCCAGCGTTCCCGGCTTCACCAGATACGAGTTGGCGCCCAATTCGCGCGCTTTGGTCACGTCGGGGACATGATCGGAGGCCGTCAATACGACGATAATCAATCCAGCCAACTCCGGCCGGTCGCGGACCCAGGCGAGCACTTCAAAGCCGGAAAGTTTCGGCAATCTGAGGTCGAGCATCATCAGGAAGGGAAAGGGATAGCGGGCGCGATCGGCATAGGCGCCGTCCCCGGAAAGGTAACGGATGGCTTCCTCTCCGTCTTTCACCACGTTGAGCGGATTAGCTATGCGCGCATTGCGAAACGCCTGCTTCAACAGCAGAATATCCGCCTCACCATCTTCCACCAAAAGCATGGAGGACTCCCGCAAATCGTCCCCGCAACCATTTTCTTCCAAATGCATAGTGACTGAGACACGGGGAATTTTTCCGCGTTCAACTTCCATTCGACACTTCACGGGGCAAAGGCGCCGATGACACGATAAAATTTCCCCGGGCCGGCGGCAGTGTCGATGCGGACCGTCGATGAGTCGATGGCCTGGGCAAATCCCGCGGGATCGTCCATGAAAGGCTGCTGGAGGTCTGAAGTGGATTGCACTTTGTAGAAGAATCCACGAAGCGTATTGTAGCGCAGTTCGCATTGACTGGAATTCACACTGTGCATGGCCAGAGCAACCGGGGTATTGGTGACGGCGCCGTCAAAATATTGTCGGGCAAGGTTCCAGGCAGCTTGCCCGCACCATGCGCCCACTCTGCGGCCGGCCAGATCATCCGCCGAAACGTGGATGCCGCCCCACAGCCGTGAGAGTCCGGCCTGGTCCGATGCGTCGAAATAAGTGGCCCACTGCAATTGCACCGGTTGCGTGGGACCCCTTTCGAAAGAGAGCGAAGAGTTGGTATAACTGCCCAGGCCTCCCGGAAAAAACGGCGATCCCGTAAAGGCGACGAGGACTTCCGCAGCCGCGCGGCTGAAGGTGCTGTGGCCCGAAATGTAACCGGGAAATGCCGGGGTCACGAAGGTCTTTTTCTGATACGGAAACCAGTTCGCCGCGAGCATCCATCGCACGCCGCTGTATTGCGTCGCCGGATCGGCCGGCTGGCCGGGCCAGGCGAAAATGACGATGGCGCCGACCGGCAATCCCTGGTGGCGTCCGCCGGGTTGCGCCGTTTGCGATGTGACCACTTCGATCAGGCCCTGCACCAGCGGAAGACCATCGGGATGATACGATGGACCGGCCGGATCGCTGGACTGACCGCGCTGGCCCAGGTAACGAACGGCCTCGATGGGACGCCAGCCATCGTACAGGCGTTTGAGAGACCACGCGGCGCAGGCGGCATCGTGGACGGCGGCATTCAAAACGAAATACAACTTCACCTCCCACTCGAGATCGTCCAACACGCTTCCGCTGCCAGCGAGGCGTTTGACGAGGGAGGGATTGTCGCTCACCGCATTGGCAATCACGTTCCAATGGCCGGGCGGAGTTTCAGAGCTGGGACCGTCAGCCCAGAATTCGGCCAGCACCCTTGCAAAATCGCCCCGTTTGACGGGATTGGCCGCATACGGCTGAGCGGTGACCGGGTTGAGCGGGTGCCCGGTGCCGTCGTTTGCGCCGAGGCTGTTGTTTCCAAATACGCCGGGGGAGATGTCCATGATGACGCCGTCATCCGGAGTCAATTGACTGCTGCGGCGGATCACGTCCACCACCTCGCTGCGGTATTGCGCATCACCCACGCCATCCAAATGCGGAGGCGGGCCCGGATCGATCCACGGCAGCATGGAATCGTCGCGGCTTAACGCAAACGGACGCACCGCATTCCATTGTGCACCCAGGAACTTCTGGACCTGCGCGATGGGAAAACCATGTTGATCGACCCCGTTGGTGATCGACAGCGGTTGCCAGCGGTTGGCGTCCACGGCCGAGGTGCCGTTGGTACTCGTGTCCAACGGCGGATTGACGGGCGCGTAGCCGCCCTCGTTGACGGGCAAGTCCTGGTAGGCCTGCGTTTGGCGGGCGCCGTCGTTGAGAAAATAAGAAGAAACGGCGCCAGCCACGGAATTGCCGACTCCCGCAGGCGTCGATATCCCAGGATGGCCATTCGCGCGTCGAGCGCGGCGAGCGTGATGCTGGCGCTGCGGGAGAGCGCGTAGCGTTCCTTCAGAAGACGGTAGGCCGCGTAGCTGATCGCTTCGCGCCGGGCCGCGGGCACATCTGCGGCGGTGTGTTTGCCGCGGTAGAGATAGCCCACTGCCGAATTGTCGTAGGCCGCCCAGGCGTCATACATGGCGACCGAGAGATGAAACAGGTTGCGCGCCTGAACCGGCGGATGAGGCGTATCAATCCGGATGGCTGAGAGAATTTCTTCGTCCCAAACGCGCGCGATGCTCGGGGACGCCGCCGCGCGGGCGACGACACCGATGCCAAAGGCGAGCAACAAGGCAAATCGCAACACCTTCATACCGGCGGCGAGTATCAGCGGTGAAAGTTCGGCTGTAAAGAATTCCCGCCAACGAACGACCCCGAAAACGGTTCAGGGAAGATGGGTACAATTATTGTTATAGGTATAACAAAAATTGTACGTTGTGTCCCGAGCGGATCAAAGAGACGGCGACGCCAACGTGCTGCCGACCCGAGGGCGAGCTGGAATATAGGTTCTGCTGTCAAGTTCCACAGTTTGCAAAGTGTGGATCATTCATCGAGGGAAATCTGTGTCCCATCGCAGAGCGCCTGTCCGGTCTCTTTGCCGGCGAGATGCCGGCAGCACGTTGAGGGTTATGGGTGGGAGAACCCTGGGCGGCCGTCCGGTTGCACTGTGAATGCCTGCTTTTTCTCCGTGCTGGCAGCGGGTGGCTGTGTGAGCGGCTTCAGGATTTCCGAGAGAAGATCAGGGCGCGCCTCGTCGCGTTCGAGATACGGATATCTCTCGCCGTCGTGATACTGCAGTTTGCAGGTCTTGAAATATTCTTCGTTCTCGACCAGCAATTCGATGGGCGCCTGGCCCGTCTTCGCGGACTTTACTGCGGCGCGCAGGATCGCGGGCGTCCAGCGGCGACCGTTCACGGCCACCAGTTTCATGGCCGGGCCGATGCCGGCCTTGTCCGCCGGTGAACCGGCGATGACATCGGTGATGGCGCCTTCTTCCTTGATTGTCAGGCCGAGCGAGAAGCTCAAGTCGGTGAATTTGCCCGCGCTTTCACGGGATTTGAGCATGTCCGGCAGCGTGTCACGATAAACCAGCCGCCAGCCGGAAGCTTCGATGCCGCCGAGCGGCGCGCGCGGATTGGCCGCATAGACGCGGGATTGGAAAAACTCGCGCCAGTCGTACGGGACAATTTCGTTCAGCGTCGCGACGACATCATCGAAAGTGTAGGCAACGACTCCGGGCGGACCGCTGTTGCCGCCATGAAACTTCCGGCAGAAGTCGTCGAGCGAACGGCGGCCATTCGTTTTTTGCCGAATCAGCACGTCCGCTTCGAGCCAGATCAAGTCGCCTTCGGCGTAGAAATCCACACTTCGCCGCCGAGCGGCGCCTTCGGGCCGGGCCCGGTAAAGCAACTGGGCGGCGACGGCGGTGTCTGCCAGCGGCCGCCAGATGCGGCCGGAGCGATAATCGAGGCCGGCCGCATCCAGGGCGAGATTTTCGCGAAAATTCTCGTTGGTCCACAACCCGCTGCGGGCTGCCAGCACAACGCCCAGATAATCGACCAACGCCTCCAGTGATACGGGCGGGAACTCGAGACCCGCGAAGGATTCCCCGGTCGGCACGAGGGCGGTGCCGAACTTCCATCCTGCGGGCAGCCGCAGCGTGGCGGCGTATTGGATCTCGCGGGCTCTGGCTCCCTGGGGATAGAGCAGTACCTGGTTCCAACTCAGGTCCAGCAATTGCGCGGTGGCGGAGGCGCCCGAGGAAAAGTCACCCGAGCTGGGCGGCAGGAGGAAATCGAGGGCGACCTCTACGGCGTCGGCGCCGGCGGGCACGTCCAGATGGAACGCATACATGTCCTCGGAATCGCGCCGCCACTCCACCGGTATGCCTGCGGCGCTCATCTTCAGGCCGACGAGATCGGTGATGGAGCCGTTGGGTGCATGCTCGCCCGGCAGCCACTTCGGATAGAGCAGTGTCAACGGGCCGGGCGGGGCGGGAATCTGGAGCCTGGCGTGCAGGATTTTGCGCGGCGCGTCGGTAGCATCGACGTTCAGGGAGATCGGCGCATTCTGAGAAAAGCCGGATGCACACAGGAAGTGAACGCACACCGCGGTAATCGATCGGTACTTGAGATAGGGCCGGGGACTTTTCATGAGTGAGTCGAATGGCTGTGAGCGACCTCTCTATCCGATCGTCAGGCGGCTTACACGGGCGAAGTCAGAAATCTGCCCTTCCAGAATGTCCGCGGCATGCGCCACCAAAAGTTTCTGAATGTGCGAATTGCGCCTGACCCGGCCAGGGAGTTCGTCAGCCCGAGGGTTTGCCCAGGCATTTTTCGAAGTGGAACACGATGCGCGAGTAAAGCTGCTCGTTGACCACGGGATCGGGCACCATGTGGGTCCAACCGGAAAGCGGCAAGAGTTCGATTTGTTTGCCGGCGCGGAACAGCGCGTCCACCAGCTTCAGCGAGTGGCGAAAATAGACGTTGTCGTCCCCGGTGCCGTGGATGAGCAACAGCGGACGTTTCAGGTCTGCGGCACGGGCGAGAAGCGAGCCGTCGCGATACGCTGCCGCGTCGGTGTCGGGCATGCCCAGGTAGCGCTCCGTGTAATGCGTGTCGTAATCGAGCCAATCGGTCGGGGGCGCGCCGGCGACGGCGGCCTTGAACACATCGGGTTGTTTCATCACCGCCAGGGCCGACAGATAGCCGCCAAAGGACCAACCAAAAATCCCGACGCGGTCGAGGTCCAACTCGCGATATTTTCGCCCCAGGGCTCTGAGGCCCGTCACCTGGTCGGCCAGCGGAACGGAACCGAGATGTTTGTAGATGGCCCGCTCCCAGTCGTGGCCCCGGCCGGGCGTGCCGCGGCCATCCAGGCTCACGACCACGAAACCCTGATCGGCGATCCACTGCGGCAGGAGCCATGATCCCATGGAGGCGATCACCACGCCGGAACTGTCCGGTGGAAGTGGACCGCCATAGACGTGCACGATCACCGGGTAACGTTTGCGAGGATTAAAGGCGCGGGGCCGAACCAGTGCGGCGTAGAAGCCCGCGCCCTGGCCGATCCTGACCAATGCGACGTTCGGAACGAACGGCGGTTCTTCCGCCACGGGCGGCAAGTCGCCGACACGCGTGCCGTCGGCGCGATGCACGGTGGCTCTTCACATCGAGCCGAGGCTTGAACTGATGTCCACATACATCGAGTGGTTCGGATTGAAACTGGCGCTGTGCCAGCCCGGGTCCGGAGTCATCTCCACCGGGCTGCCGCCTTTGAGCGAGGTTCGAAAGAGTTTTCGTTGCGTCGGGTCCGGCCGCCCGATGAACGCGATTTCGCCGGAATCGGGATTGACATCGACGAGTTCTCCGAAGCCAAATTCCGGCGGCACCAGGACCTGCTTCAGGTTGCCGTGACGGTCGCGCCATTCGAGACGCCAATCACCGCCGCGCTCGCTCGCCCAGAGGAAACCCTGGTCCCCGGCCAGCCAGCGGGGAACATCCTGGCGCACGCTTAGCCAGGCGGGGTCCCGTTCGGTGAGGAGCGGCGTGGTCCGGCCCGTCGCCGGGTCGGCTTCCAGCAGCACCAACTCTTTTTGATCGCGTGTTTGAACCGCGAAAGTGAGCGGACCATTTTCTTCCCACTGCACGCTGGTCAGATAGGGATAGCGCTTGCGGTCCCATTGCATCCAGACCGTGTCGCCACCGGTCACCGGCACGACACCGAGGCGCACTTTCGCGTTGGCTTTGCCGGGGCGAGGATAACGGGAAGGGTAGGGAGGGTCACCCGGCTTTGCGGGGTCGGACACATACCAGACCTCGACGTCGGTGTGGTCGGTTTCCTGGTAAGCAATGAAGTGTGAGTCCGGCGACCACCAGTAACCGGAAAAACGGTTCATTTCCTCGCGCGCCACAAATTCAGCCAGCCCGTGCGAAACCGGCTCCGTGCCAGCGGCGGTGACCGGATTCTCTTTGGCGGCCGCGAGGTCAAAGGCATAGACGTCGTGATCGAGCACGTAAGAGACACGCTTGCCATCCGGTGAGAACTTCGGATCGACAAGCGTACCGGGGCCGGTCTGCAACTCCTGCACGGCGCGCGAGGCCCGATCGACGACGTAGAGTTTTCCCGAAAGGCTGAGCAGGATGCGCGTCCCATCCCTGGAAAGCTGGAAATCCGTGAATCCGCCAAGGCTCACCCGCATCCGTTCGCGCAGCGCCTTTTCTTCAGCAGACAGTTTTTCTTCTGCGCCTTTGAGAATGTCTTCGGGCGTCAGCAGCAGTCGTGTGTTGCCGGAGGCGACATCGAATTCGTAGAGTTCGAGTTTCGGTGTCCGGGCTTTGGCGCGGAGGAAGAGCACGGCCTTGCCATCGGGTGTAGGCAGCGTTTTGGTAGGGCGGCCGAGAGAAAATCCCCGGGTTTCGGCATGGTCCCGCAGAAACTTCAGGTTCGAAAGGGACGCTTTGTCGCCGAGAGTTTGGGCGACGGCCGGCGCGCGGGCGGCGAGAATTTCGCAAACCAGGAGCGCCGGGACCATGAGGTTTTGCATGCCCGCGAGAATACAAAGGGAGGCGGAATTTTTTCAATTCTTTCGCTTGTTTCTCGTGGACAAAACTCAATAAGCTGATGAGATACATAAGGCACGGGTTCACTGAAGGCTTCCGGCGGGGTCGTTGACCACGAGGAAGCCGGCCGCTTACTGATCTGAGCACGAGCAACAACGCCCATGCAGTGCGACAACACGGGAACGGCCTCCGCTCCAACGGAGTCGGCGGTGGTCGAGGGAATCGTCTAACAACAAACCATTGGAGGTGCCCATGATGGTCTTCCTGATCCACGTTCGTGACCCGCAATTCTACGCTCTCCCCGCCAAAACCCGGGCCAAAAACGGCAACATCCGCGTGATGGGGTTCCCTCCGATCGGCATTATGTCGCTCTCTTCTGTGCTCAAGCGCGCCGGCCACGAGTGCGTGATGTTTGACCAGGCCAATCCTGAAACGCCCAACCCGGTCATCATCGAAGAGATCCAGCGCAAGCAGCCGGCGCTGGTGGGATTGAGTTTCCTCAGCACGACCAGTTATCCGTATGCCAAAATCCTTGCCCGGGAAATCCGGGCCGTCAACCGCAAGGTGAAGCTGGCGTTCGGCGGCGTGTTTGCCAGTCTCAACGCCCCCCTGGTGAAACAGCAATGCCCGGAGGTGGACTTCGTCTGCCGTGGCGACGGCGAACAGCTCATCCTGGACCTGCTGGCGCATCTGGAGGATCCGTCCGGCGTGGCGAGTGTGACGTGGGCGAAGCAGGGCCAGGTCATTAACAATCCCAATCGACCGACGGAGCGCAACCTGGATCAGTGGCCGTACCCGGATCGCGAGAGTCTGCCGCTGGACTTCGTCGAATCCATGCCGCTGGATGTGCCGGCCGTGCTCTCCATGGAGCGTTTCACGACGATGCAAACGTCGCGCGGCTGTCCCTGGTCCTGCGTCTTCTGCGACATTCCGGTCTTCAACGAGGGGAAATGGCGCTCGCGGACTCCGCAGCACGTCGTGGCCGAATTCAAGTATCTGCAGGAGTTGGGGTACGGCGCGGTTTATTTTGTGGACGACCATTTCCTGCTTCAGCCAAAACGGATCGAAGCCATTTGCAAAGGCCTGTGCGACCAGGGCAACACGATCCAATGGGGCTGTGAAGGGCGGGTGGACTCGGTCGCCCAACACCTGTTTCCGGCGATGGCGAAAGCGCGCTGCCGCACGCTCATGTTCGGGATCGAGAGCGGCAGCCAGAAGATGCTCGACCGGTTGCGAAAGGAGCAGACGCTGGCCGAGGTGGAGACCGCGGTGACCAATGCCAAGCGGGCGGGCATCGAGATCGTACACGGCTTTTTTGTGGTCGGCTCTCCGGATGAGACGGTTGAGGAAATGAAGGCGACCTTCGACTTTGCCGCGAGGCTGCCGGTGGACACGTTCGGCTTTAATCGGCTGTGCGTCTATCGCGGCACGCCGTTGTGGCACGAATACGTGAAACGCGGCCTGGTCAATGATGCCACGGATTGGTACAAGTATTTCAAGTGTTCGACGATCGACCCGACGTGTCTGCCCGGCGAAGTGATCCACGCGACACGCAGCGCGGGCCTTCGCCGGCTGTTCATTTACAAACTGCTGCACTATCCGGTGCAGACCTTCCGGCTGTTGCGCCGCTTTGTGCGTTATATGCCGGTCCGCGACGTGGTTTATCTCATCGTCAAGCCGTTCCTGGGCAGGAAAAAGGGCGCCACGAAAGCGGAGGTGTTGTCGCGCGCGGTCGAGCATGGCGCCGTGAAGGATGCCGCCGCGCAAATGACCCAGGTGTCCGACGACACGCTGGAGCACATTCTGCGGGAATCGCAGGCGGAGCGTCTCCGCATTCAACAGGAAGCCGAAGCTTCGCGGGAATTGGCCTCGGCTGGATGACCGAACCGGTGACACGGCCCGCGGCAGGATTATCGGCGGCGAACCGGTGAATTCGTTCGCGCCAGACTCCGGGTGATGGCCGGGCGCGTCCTCGACAGACAGGGTGACGTCAAAATGAACGCCCAGGATGCCAATGCGACCATGGCCGTGTTCCTCGATTTGGAGAACATTGCCCTCGGCGCGCGCGATGCCCATTACCCCAGCTTCGATATCCGGAAGGTGCTCGAACGCCTTCTGCTCAAAGGACACATCGTGGTCAAGAAGGCGTACTGCGACTTCGATCGTTACAAGGACTTCAAGCGGGGCCTGCACGAGGCCGCCTTTGAACTCATCGAAATCCCCCACGTGCGCCAGTCCGGCAAGAACTCGGCCGACATCCGCATGGTGGTGGACGCATTGGATCTCTGTTACACCAAGGGTCACGTGGACACCTTCGTCATCATCAGCGGCGACTCCGATTTCTCGCCGCTCGTGAGCAAGCTGCGCGAGAACGCCAAGACCGTCATCGGTTTTGGTGTGAAGAATTCCACTTCGGACCTGTTCATCAATAATTGCGACGAATTCCTTTATTACGACGATCTGGTGCGGGCGGGGCCGTCGAAAGCGCGCCGGCGCGGCGACACCACTGTTTCCGCCGCCCGGGTGGTCGAGGGCGAGCACCCGGGACCTTCTTTGGAAAAGGCGTTTGATCTCCTGGAAGAGACTCTGGAAGCCCTCACCGAGGAGCGGGAGGAAGACGAGCCCATCTGGGGTTCCATGATCAAGCAGGCCATCAAACGGCGACATCCCGGTTTCAACGAACGCGCTCACGGATTCGGTTCCTTCAACGACCTGCTTCTGGAAGCGCAGAAACGCGGCCTCTTGAAATTGGAAGCCGACGAAAAGTCCGGCGGTTACACCGTTCGCACGATGAAGTGAGATCGGCTGGCCCTCACCGCGGTTGTCTCCCTCGGAACGAGAAAGCCGCAAAAATTTCTCGCCCAAAATCATTCTCTCTTATTCAATCCTGTCAGCGATGCTGTTGGAAGAAAACATGGAATTCCACTTTGCGGTCGAGTCCGCCGATGAGGCCCGGCTGCAAGGTTCCTTCACGGAACAATTGCTTTCCTTTCGCGAATTCGGGCAAGCGACCCGTTGCCTCCGGACCCAAGCGCAGACATTGTGCGGCGACCGCATTGAAGCGCCGGCGTACGTCAATGAATTCTGGACGGCACGGCAGAGGCAGGCGAGCAGTCTTCAGGAGATTTCTTACCGAGCCTGTTTCAAACCGCAATTGCCGCGTTTTTTCATTCAGCGCCTCACGGAACCGGGCGAGATTGTCCATGACCCGTTCATGGGCCGGGGCACCACGTTGGTTGAAGCCGCCTTGCTGGGGCGCGTGCCTTACGGGTGCGACATCAATCCGTTGAGCCGGTTTCTCACCCGACCGCGTTTGAATCCGCCCGGCGTACCGCAGGTCGCGGAACGCTTGAAAACGATCGACTTTGCGGAGGCCGACGAATTCCCGGAAGACCTGCTCGTTTTCTATCATCCGGAGACGTTGCGGGAGATTTGCTCGCTCAAGAAATACCTCTTGAAGCGAAAAGCCGAGGCCAGATTGGATGCGGTTGATGAATGGATTTGGATGGTCGCGTTGAACCGGTTGACCGGTCATTCGCCCGGCTTTTTCTCGGCGTACACGCTGCCGCCCAATCAGGCCGTTTCCGTAAAGTCTCAAAGGAAGATCAACCAGCGCCGGGGACAGACGCCTCCACGCAGGAAGGTGCCCGAGCTCATCTACCGGAAGACCCGACAGTTGCTTGCGGATTGCAACCGGAATGTCCGGGAAATCCTGGCGCGAGCGAGCGATACGGCGCGTCTGCTGACCCAAACGGCGGCGGCGACGCTGGAGATTCCGAGCGACCGTGTTGCTCTGGTCGTCACGTCGCCGCCGTTTCTGGACGTCGTCGATTACGCCGGCGACAACTGGCTGCGCTTCAAGATCACGGTCGCGCGCAAGCTGGAAGATTGGCAACGGGTGATGACCGACGTCTTTCGCGAGTTGTTGCGCGTGTTGCGGCCGGGAGGCCATGTCGCTTTTGAAGTGGGCGAAGTGCGCGGCGGCGAGATCAAGTTGGAAGAAGCGGTATTGCCTTGCGGTGTCGAAGCCGGTTTGCAACCCGTGCTGGTCGTCATCAACGACCAGAAGTTTACCAAGACCGCCAATTGCTGGGGCGTGGACAACAACTTCAAGGGAACCAACACCAACCGGATTGTCCTCTTCCAAAAATCTGCCTGACAGCCGGCAGCGGTCGGCTATGTTCAGACCTGCTTCTGCAATGAAAATGAAAATGCTCCTTTGCCGTCGCGATTTGGCTCGCTCCACTGTGCTGGTCTGCTCGCTGCTGTTGTCGATTGCCAACGGCAGCCTGCCGGCCGCAACGGACAGCAGGGCGGCTGAACGGAAACTTCTTTATGTGGCCGAGCCCGGGATCCGCGATTACCTGGAGTACGGCGGGCACGGTGTGCTCGTGTTCGACATCGACCAGGGTCACCGTTTCGTCAAACGCATCCCGGCGGCCGGGCTGGATGAAAAGGGCCGGCCGCTGAACGTCAAGGGCATCTGCGCCAATGCCGCCACGAAGCGTCTTTATGTCAGCACGACGAAAACAGTCACCTGCTTTGACATCGCGACCGAAAAGATTCTCTGGGAAAAGGCCTACGAAGGCGGTTGCGATCGCCTGGCGATTTCGCCGGACGGAAAGGTGATCTACCTGCCATCGTTGGAGAAGGCGCACTGGCATGTGTTGGACGCGCTGAGCGGCGAGGTGGTCAGGAAGATCATCACCAACTCCGGCGCGCACAACACGATCCTCGGTCTCGACGGCCGGCACGCCTACCTGGCCGGCCTGGCGTCGCCGCTGTTGCGGGTCAGCGACACCAGGACGCACCAGGTGGTCCGCGAGGTCGGGCCCTTCGGCAACTTCATCCGGCCGTTCACCGTCAACGGCCGTGGCACGCTCTGTTTCGTGAACGTCAACGAATTGCTCGGGTTTGAGGTCGGAGACCTGACGACCGGCAGGATGCTGCATCGTGTGGAAGTGCGGGGATATGAGAAGGGGCCGACCAAACGGCACGGGTGCCCGAGTCACGGGGTCGGGCTGACGCCGGACGAGAAGGAGCTCTGGTTGACGGACGCGCATAACAGCCGCCTGCACATCTTTGATGTTGGCCTGCTGAACTTCGGGACGAACGCGACAGCGACGCCTCCACTGCAAGTCGCCAGCATCACGCTGCGCGATCAACCCGGCTGGGTCACGTTCAGCCTCGATGGCCGTTATGCCTACCCGTCCACCGGCGATGTGATTGAAGTTGCGACGCGGAAAATCGTCGCCGGGTTGAAGGACGAGACCGGGACCGACGTGCAGAGCGAAAAGATGCTGGAGATCGATTTCGCGGGCGATCAACCGATCCGCGCCGGGGACCAATTTGGTCTCGGCCGGGTGACGCGGCCGTAGCCGGGAAAGCGGCGCGGATAATTTGGAGCGCCTTTCTTTTCATCACAATGAATTCCTGGTTTCCCGGGAGAACTTTGACCGCCGTCCTGCTGCTGACGTCCACCCTCGCCTGTGCCGGGGCGCCCGACCCGGCGTTCCTGGTGGGGACCGCGAAACGCGACATCACGCCGGGCGAGCCGCTGCCGATGTGGGGCTACGGCGCGCGACACGACGCGCTTTCCACCGGCGCGCTCGATCCGCTCCACGCCGTCGCGCTGGTGATCCAGGCGGGCACGAACAAACTCGCCATTGTGGGGTTGGATTTGGGCCGGTCGCCGACCGAGAAATCGCTTCAAGTCATCCGCCAGCGAATCAAGGCCGTCGCGGGCATCGAACACTCCTTCATCGCCGGATCGCACACCCATCACGGACCCGTGCTTGAACTTTCCGACGAGGACGGCAAAGGAAAGG
>WNFU01014685.1_pt1 | contig 13837 bp, 11 predicted proteins | sample 5400121 | NCBI WGS metagenome assembly WNFU01 (sample SAMN13153360, study PRJNA577476) | soil metagenome | isolation source: 100 cm soil or saprolite under grassland replicate 1 | place: USA:California | collected 2016-06-15
GTTGATAACATTCTCGACACGGTAAAGATGGTTCATGACCGTGGCTTCTGGGAAGAGATTGTGACGCTGGTGATTCCTGGATTCAACGATTCAGAAGACGAACTCAAGCGCGCGGCAGATTTTATCGCCTCAGTCTCGCCTGACATTCCCTGGCATGTGACGGCCTTTCATCAGGACTACCACATGACAGACAATGCAAACACCAGCGCTGCGCAATTGATGCGCGCTTGCGAGATTGGGCGAGACGCCGGGCTGCGTTACCTCTATGCCGGCAATCTTCCGGGCAAGGTTGGCCGCTGGGAAAACACTTACTGCCCTGGTTGCGATGAACTTCTGGTCGAGCGTTACGGTTATGTGATTCGCCAGATGAAAGTCACGCCCCAGGGACAATGCCCATCGTGCGCGACCATCATTCCGGGAATCTGGACCTAAGCCACCGCACTCCGCGACTCTCACCGAAAGCGAGGTCCAGGGCCACACAAAATCAGAACCGGCAGCAAATAGCGACCGGGTGCTCGTTGACTACGTCCCTGCGTACTCTTTCCCTGAAGCAAATTACTTAGCAACCAAGTATGTGAAACAGATAGAGCAGGGGTTTCCCACCCCTGCCCTTATCTTTTGTTTGTCGCCGATTGTCTTACAGCTTTTTCATGGAGTCTTGGTCGCCGGCGAAGCCGCCTTCCTGGGCGCAGGCGAGGCACCCGGTTTGGTTTCGGTCATGGCTCCAGGTTTCATAACCGCGGTGCCGCCATGATGGAAAACCGCTAACCATTTTCCTGCGCGATTTGCCCAAATCGTTGCATGACGCTCTCCATTTGGAGCAAACCCCGGATCCTTGACCATATAGACCACGAGTGAAGCGTCGTCATCAAGCTTAACCGTTTCAAAGTCACTCAAGACTGATTTCGAGAAATCAAACTGACGAGCGCTTTTGACGCTTCCCACTTTGTCAAAGACCCCGTCTGGTTCAACTTCGATAGAGTCGCTAGCCAGCGCAGCCGCAAACGCATCGTAGTTTTTGTTCTTTAAGACGTCCCAGATCATTTTTTCGTTAGCAACTGGATCCGAGCCTGGCGCTACCGTTGCCGCAGTAGCCGACGGTGATGCTCCAGCCTTGGCCGCCGGAGGCGGCGGCATCGGCGGCTTCACCTGACACTCCTGGTGATATATAGCGAGCCACTTGCCGCCACGGTTTACCCAGGCGGAGCTGTTCCTGTCAGACTCGGCCGGAAAGTCCTTACCCTTCACCTTTCCTTTCACGTTCGCCGTGTACGTTATGACGTATGCATCCTTGTCTATCGCCAGGAACTTCCAATCTGAGAAAGTGACTTCGGTGGGCTCAAAGTCTTTTATCCCAGCGAGTGATCCCGTCTTGTCGTTGACGGCCTCTCCCATTACTTCCAACTGATCATCAGCCAACATGTTGCCAAAGGCTTCATAATCCTTGTTCTTGATGGTGTCCCAAATAGCTTTCTCCTTGGCGATGGCGTTGGCTTCAGTCATGGCAACGGCGGCCGGTTCCGTCGCCACATTTGCATTCGTCGATGGCGCATTCGTTGGTGGCGCCGCACAGGCGACAGCCACAATTAACATAGACACGATTACCAGTATCTTCTTCATAGTCTGACTCCTGACTTTATTTGGCAGAGCGCGTGCGTTCTATGCCAAAAGAAATGATTAGTCAAGGAAGGCCGGACGCGGCGGCCACAAAAACTCCCTGCCCAAGCAATGATGCGCCTGAGCGTTGTGATGGACAAACAACAAGTTTGCGGTCCGTCACAACCACAACGCATTCGAGGAAATACCATGCTGAGTCGCCTCTAAGGCGTCGGTTTCACAGCCGGTGAGACTGTCGCTCTCGGCGGCGCAACCCTTATTGGCGGCGAGGGCCTGGTCGCCGGCGATGCGGTCATTTCCGGCGAAGGCTTCCTAGCTGGTGAAGCCGCCGTCGCAGGCGAAGGCTTGGCCGTCGGCGAGGCGCTCGCGCCGGGTTCTCTAATTGGAGTGGACGCGCCGGCAACAAGTTTCCATTCACCGTTGCGTCGGGCGAAGGTATCGACAAAGCGATACTGGCCGCTGATATCGATCGACTTGCCATCCAGCATTTTATATTTTCCATTCTTCACCACGCTGCGACCGCGGACCACTGCTGCATCCTTGTTGACCACAGTCACTTTGAGGTCCAATACCTCCCACGAGTCAGCGCTTAGCGCTCCTCGTTCCATGTCTTGTACATCGGTAGCTTTATCGCCCACAGTGCCATCGGGATAAACGAAAACAGCATCATCCGCCTCCACACGTTTCACCGCTTCGACGTCCTTTTCCTTAACCACTCGCGGCCAGTCGTTTTCAATTCGCGTTAACTCAGTTTCGATTGCCGCCGTGTCGACAGTCTCCGCTGTCGGACTGGCTGCCGGAGCCATAGTGTTCGCATTTTCCGCGGCCTTCTGGCAGCCACCCAAAAGCACCAAAGAAAAAATTAACGACAGCATGACCAAAACACCATTTTGCTTCATTGATCCACTCCTTTGCCTGTGAAACCAAATCAGATTGTTTCTTAAAACGAGCATCCTGCTTCTATGCCAAATTGTCGGCGGAGTCAATAGTTGATTCACCGCGATCCGCCGTCCAGAAGTGCGCGGAGACTTGAAACTTTTCCCAAGCGGAACACCAGCCTGACAGGCATTGACATCAGGATTTGTTGGCGATATTGTCCGCATCAGTTGAACTAAATACTGGCCATGGCGCGGGACCCGGCACGTGGTCTTTCGTATCCTGCGAAACGCGCCGGCATTGCCTGGCCGCAATTTCTTCTTAGGAGAAATTCCATGACTTCACTAACCAAAAAACTATTTAAATCCCCGGCATATTGCTGCATTTTCACGCTGATCATCGCGTCGGCGAGCTTGCTGATTGCCTTCAGCTGTGCAAACGCGCAGACGTCCAAAAGAAGCGGAGCCCACGCGGCCGACCTGGAGGAATCAGCTTTATTCCACGATTATCGTGGCGTGCAACTGGGCATGACGGCTGAGGAAGTGCGGAAGAAACTTGGCGATCCCAAAGACAAAGGTGACGAACAAGACTTCTTCATCTTTAGCGACAACGAAACTGCACAGGTTGTTTACGACAAGGAACGCAAGGTGATCACTATTTCTGCTGATTTCCTGACTGCCGGCGATACCGTGCCAACTGCAAAGCAGGTGTTTGGATCTGAGGTCGAAGCCAAGGCTGATGGTTCCGTCTATAAAATGATGCGTTTCACCAAAGCTGGTTACTGGCTCTCCTACAATCGAACTGGCGGAGGTTCACCTTTAACCACCGTAACGCTGCAGAAAATTCAGTAAGGACTGTCCGCTTCTCCTCACGCGCGAAGCTCCGGCTGCATAAGTCTGTTTCTGTTCGTTGCGAGAATCTTTGCTGCTTTACGTTTCAATGGTTTCCGTAACTCCAACGGCAAAGAGCGAAGGATAAAGAGCCACAACGTTCAAACCCGCGTTCCCGCTAGACGACTTCACAACGTCGCACGTATGCTACGGCTTGTGCAAGCCAGTATTACATCCAAATCTCAAGTCGAAGCTGAGAATTCGCCTGGCCGCGACCTTTCTGGCCGAATAAAGGCACGGGCTTTCACCGAAGGCTTTGAAAAAGTTGGCATTGTTCCCGCCCAGGCCCTCGATGACGAGCATAATCAATTAGTGCAATGGCTCAGGCGCGGCTACCACGGCGAGATGGCCTGGATGGCGCGCAATCCCGAACTGCGTACCGACCCACGCAAACTTTTTCCGGCGGCGCGCTCAGTAGTCGTGGTAGCAAAGAACTATTACACGCCAACAGAGCATACAAACGATACGGAGACGGGAAAAGTGTCGCGCTATGCCTGGGGTGATGATTACCATGAAGTCGTCGCGGGGAAACTCCGTTCGCTGCTCGCCGGAATCAAAGAAGAAGTTTCAGACGTTGAAGGAAAAATCTGCGTTGATATTCAACCGATGATGGATAAGGCGTGGGCCGCGCGCGCCGGGCTCGGCTGGATTGGCAAACATACTAACCTGATTACAACTGAATACGGGTCGTGGGTCTTTATTGGCGAGTTGCTGCTGAATATCGATCTTGAGTATGACAAGGAAATCGTCGCCGACCATTGCGGCAGTTGCACTCTCTGCATTGACGCCTGCCCAACCAGTGCGATCGTCGAGCCTTACGTCCTTGATTCAAATTTGTGCATCTCTCACGCGACGATTGAATCGCGAGCGCCCGAGTTAAGCGAAGATCTTGTGTCCAAACTCGAAGGTTGGTTTTACGGCTGCGACATCTGCCAGGATGTTTGTCCCTGGAATCGCTTTGAGCGGATCACAGACGAATCTCGCTTTCAGCCGCGCGAGGGAAACGTGAACATCGACCTCGCCGATGTGCTTGAGTTAACTACGGCAACTTACGCTGAACGCTTCCGCCATAGTGCCATGAAGCGAGCTAAACTTTCCGGGCTACAACGGAATGCCCGGACGCTGCACGCATCGCAACACTTTACCGTCGAGGTCAACAAATGAAACTGCTGATTCTGGTAGTGATTTCCTGCGCAACTATGCTTTCTTCTTTCAATCCAGTCCTGGCTCAGGAACCCAAAACCCCGGCGGATCTCCAACGCCTGGCCACAGACTATTACAACTGGCGCAATCAGAATTATCCCGTCGCCTCCAGCGATGCGGGGCTGCATACGTGGGACAACAAACTGACTGACTATTCCCTGTCCGCTGTGCTCATGCGACGTCTCCAAGTAAAGGAAGTGCTCGCCAAGCTGCGCGCCATGCCGACTGCTAACTGGAGCAAAGATGATCGCATTGACTGGCTATTGTTTCGTTCGCAGCTTGACGGTATAGAGTTTTTTAATCGCGTGATCGACTTTGAGGAGACCGATCCACAGTCCTATGTCAACGAATGCAGCAACGGTATCTTCTCGCTTTTGAAGAAAGAATACGATACGCCGCGCAACCGCGCGCTGGCAGCAACTGCGCGGCTCAAACAGATGCCTTTCCTAATGGAACAAGGCAAGGGCAATCTGACGAAGCCGGTGCGCCTCTATGCCCAACTCGCGATAGACTCCGCCCGATCAATAGATAGTCTCTTTACCGACAGCCTCATGACCCTCGCCAAAGATCTTTCGCCGGCCGAGAGAAATGATTTAGTGAAATCGCGCGATGCGGCACTGGTTTCGATCCACGGCTTTGCCGACTGGCTGGAGAAACGTCTGCCGGGAATGGTGCCCTTTAAACCGATGGGCGAGGAAAACTATAACTATCTTTTGAAGAACGTATACCTGCTGCCGCTCGATGCGAAGCAGGTCGACATGTTGGGACAGGCGGAATTGGCACGCTACCGCGCGCTCGAGTCGTGGTTGTCCGATCCTTCGCTGGCCGATCCCAATCCGGCGCGCAGTGCGAATGTGCCGAAAGATCAGGAAGCGTTTTTGAAAGCCTACGAAAGCCGTGAGACCGAAATGGTCAATTTCCTGAACACCAATCATCTCGTAACGTTGCCCCCTTACCTAGGCCGGTTTGAGATTCGTCAACTGCCTGAGGCGTTCAAGCCAACCAGTCCCGGCGGCTTTATGAATGCGCCCGGCGTTTACGACAAAGACGCGAGCGGCTTTTATTTCATTCCAACCTACAATCCGCAGTCCAAAAACTTTTACATTCGTGCGGCGATTGAAGACCCGAGGCCGATACTCGGCCACGAAGGCATCCCCGGCCACTTTTTGCAACTCTCAATCGCGAAACACCTGCCCACTGAAATTCGCCGCCAGCATAGTGACGGCGTATTTATTGAGGGCTGGGCGCTCTATGGCGAAGAGATGTTGATGCGTACTGGTCTTTATCCAATCAACTCGGCTGGACAGGCACAGATACTCCGTCTTGCTCGCTATCGCGCCGCGCGTATCGGCGTGGACGTGAACCTGCAGACCGGCAAATGGACTTTCGATCAGGCCGTGAATTATTTCATGGAAGCAGGTGGTCTCGATCGCGAGTCGGCTACGGGAGAAGCGGCAGGGGCGGCAGCGAATCCGACGCAGAAGATCACCTACATGGTTGGTAGTTGAGTGGATCCTGTTGGACGATTCGTCGTCGCTGGATCAGGCTCTGAAATGAAGCGTTGTTTTACGCGAACCTCTTCGTGCTGTTAGGCACGAAATATTTGTCAGACTAGTTTCTTCCGATCAATATCCCGACGGAGTAAATGGCGTGAAAGCCTGCCCGGTCGCTACCAATGGACATTCACGGAAGCCTCACGACAATCCCGCCTTCACTTATCACGACGACAATCCGAGCACGCCTCCCGGGCGACCTAAAAGATCCGATTCGCTATGGGGTCGCATCTCTTCGACCTCCACGTCTTCTGAGACATCCGTGCGCACATCGGCTGAGAAAGCTTCAGCTCCAGTTTTCTGATCCAGAGAAACAAGCCGCGCGTATATGTTGAAGAGCACAATCCAGATTTCGCAAAAAACTCGCCACACAAGATTGCCGACGAGCAGAATTCCTACACCGCTGGCTACGTAATACCAGCCAAGCTCTCTTGGAATGCTGGCTTCATACAGGCGCATGGCGGCCCAACCCGCCAAACCAATCCCGCCAGCCGTCAGGGCTAGGAAGCCGAGAAAGTAGACGGCCTTGACGAAAGAGCTAGTGATGTATTTTTGAAACGAGAAATAACCTGACATCAGACAAATCCTCCTCAGAATCTGTGGCTAAATCAATTGAAGCCACAGTTGTACCGCTTTCTTCATGCTGTTTGCAGTTAAAAGCATTTAACCAGAATCGCGTCCGGCATTGTCTGTAGGTTTTCCACTATTTCGATTCTAAATTTCTCCCACTTTTAGCACGGTCTTTATGATTGGTCACGGCTTTTTCCCATTGCCTCCCAAAAGCCAAACGATTACAGAACCGAGCGCAGTAGCGCCGGATGCTAGAGTCTACGTTGGCCATGGCTGGGCAATACTCTTAATACTCAGCTTGACTTAAGATAGGCCGATTCCAAACTGAACCAGTGCCTGGCAGTAGTTCTCATTGCGCGTCTCGACTCGCTTGCACTAATCTTCCTCAACCCCCAGGAGAATTTTGTTAGGCGGAGCTGGTGCCGACGCTAAAACCGGCAGAGCTTGAAAGGAAGCGTATGACTAGTCCGATTCGCATTCTAATGCAGACCACTATTCCCTTTGCTGCAGACGACTGGAATATCGGCCGGTTCTCTCTGCTGCGAGATGAACTGGCTGCGCTGAAAGACGATTCCGGAAGGCCGCTGTGCGAAGTGACCACTCGCGATCGTGATTCAGACGCAGCCGCTAACGATCCGGTGCTCAGCAGGTTGGATACCACAGATTTTGACGAGTTGTGGCTATTTGCGATTGATCAGGGTGATGGTTTGACCGTCACAGACTGCCAGGGCATCACTCGTTTTCGACAGCGCGGCGGCGGCATCATGGCTACGCGCGATCACCAGGACCTCGGCACTTCGCTTTGCACTCTGGGCGGCATTGGACGCGCTCACTTTTTTCACTCCCAACATTCCGAGCCCGATCCTTCCCGGCATGTTCGCGATGATCCATACACTACTTCGATCTCATGGCCCAACTATCATTCGGGTGCGAATGGCGACTATCAAACAATAACCGCAGTAACTCCTCATGAACTGCTGCGCAACCCAAATTCGCCGACCGGCGCGATCCAGTTTTTCCCGGCTCATCCACACGAGGGAGCTGTAGGCGTGCCGGAAGGTGAACAGCATGCGGACGTGATTGCCGTCGGACAAAGCAAAGTAACTGGCCGACCGTTCAACCTCATCGTTGCCTTCGAAAGCTCAACCGACGTCCATGGTAACCAGCTCGGGCGAGGCATTGCCGAGTCTAGCTTTCATCACTTTGCAGACTACAACTGGGACACCGAAATGGGTTGTCCAAGTTTTCTGATCGAACTACCCGGTAACGGTTACAAACAAAACCCTCAGGCGCTGGAAGACATCAAGACATACGTTGGCAATGCGGCACGTTGGCTGGCGGGTCGATAATGAAGCGAGCTTCGCGGTAATCTGAGTGAATACTTCGTCGAAGACAACGTTGAGTGCAACGCTTTTCAGTCCTTTGCCCTTGTACAGACTGTCGAATCACCTCTCGTAATTTGGAGACTCGGTCTGGTGACGAGTATCATTCTCGCCGGATGCGAATAAATCTCAAAGATTCATATAACCGCCCGATCCGCGATTTGCGAGTGTCGCTAACTGACCGTTGTAATTTTCGCTGTTTCTACTGCCTGCCTCACGGGGAGCCGCCCATAGCGCCGAAAGAGCAGATGCTTTCGTATGAAGAAGTTGAATACGTTTGCGAGATTTTTGTTTCGCTTGGCATCCGGAAGATTCGCTTGACGGGTGGTGAGCCGATGATGCGGCGCGACATTGAGACGATCATTGAAAAGCTCTCGCTGCTAAAACCTAAGGGCCTACATGATCTCGCTCTGACTACCAACGGCTACTTCCTGCCGGATCGTGCCCAAAGTTTGAAAGACGCGGGATTGGATCGCATTACGATTAGCCTTGACAGTTTGAAGCGCGACACCTTCAAGCAGATGACGGGCGTGGACGTGCTGGATCGCGTGCTCCAGGGACTTGCAGCAGCAAAACAATCAGGTCTGGAGCCAATCAAAATTAATGCCGTTATTGTGCGCGGTCACAACGAAGATGAGGTTGCCGACTTCGCCGCTTTTGCCCGCGAACACGACGTGAAGATGCGATTCATCGAATTTATGCCGCTTGACTCCGGGCACGATTGGTCGCGTGCGGATGTGGTATCCGGACGTGAGATTCGCGAGCGCATTAATGAAAAGTTTCCGCTTACTTCGATCGACGTCGCTCGTGGTTCGGAAACTTCTTCGCGCTACCGCTTTGCTGACGGCGCACCGGGTGAGATTGGAATCATAGCGCCCGTGACTGAACCATTCTGTGGCGCTTGCTCGCGCATTAGGCTCACCGCCGACGGCCAGATTCGCACCTGCCTTTTCTCAACTGTCGAACACTCGCTACGCGATGTCGTTCGTAGTGGCGCAACGCGCTCAGAAATTATCGATTTCATCGAAAGTGTCGTGATGAAGAAGGAGCCACGCCATTTCATCAACGATCCTCAGTTTGTCGCGCCTTCGCGCTCGATGAGTTTCATTGGCGGTTGAATAGGTGCCACAACAGTGCAGCACAAATACGGAACCGGGAGCAGTAGCGACCGGGTGCAAGCCTGGCTCAAGCCGACGTCCGAGGCACAACTCAAGCACACATCAATCGGCTTTTAGCTTGTGTTTGAGTTGAGCTTCTCGGACGGAACCCGGTCGCACAGCTCCCGGCTCTCTATTCGTCAATCAGCGATGCGGGACCCTTGGTTACGCGGTGAACTTGGCGTTATGTTGACCGTTGGTGTCATTCAGATGGTCACTGAGCAGGCGGTCCAGGCATAAATGGTGGTGCAACCATGGGCTGGTCTTGCCATACAGTCAGTGGTTCCGCATTCCATTTAACCGCGAGGAACAAGTAGACCAGAGCGATACTGATTCCAAGTAACCACCACCCCGGTATCCGCAGCGGGACAAATTCCAGGAGCAGATTCAACAGCAACACCGGCGTGAGAGAAACGGCCGCCAGACGCATGAGCGTTTGATAACTTAATTTCGCGTTCAATAAGCTCGCGAAGACTAACCCAAAGAGCGCATAGATGAGCACTTGGATAGTTCTGAAGATGAAAGAGAAAACTAAAACTAGCGGATAGGCAACCAGCGCAAACCAGCGTGCGCCGAACGCAAGCCAGCCTTCCACCTGTACGTGATCGACATAAAAACTCTTTACGTCTGAGAGGTCGTAAACCCTCGTTTCAGCTCTTTGCTGAGTCATGATTTTCGACCTTGTCAAAAGGACCTTCGCCGGAGTGTTATCCAGCGATTCATACTGCCCGGTCGTGTCGATAATTATCATGGGCGTCCCAGTGTCCGGGTCGTTAATGAAATAGGGAGTAGGCACGTCGGTCGAAACTTTTCCGTTGGAAATCGTGATCGCCGGAATCTGTTTGGTAATACGTGGCGCGTAGTCCTTGACGAACCGCGACAATGTCCAGTGGAGTTTGATCGTTGTCGGAATCCAGACCAGCGCCAACACTACGAGCAGAAAAGCGAGACCGGTGCCGCGCCAGCGTTGACCGACGTCCTGGTAAAAAGACTTCGAGAAAAATGACAGGACAAACGCGTGAAAGATAGAGTAGCGCTTCATAGTTTGCATCCTCACTACCGCGGAGCATCGCGTCCTTGCAGTTGCGATTCACTCGAATGGAATCAAGACAATATCTGTCGCGCGCTGACTACGGCGGCGAATGATATCAGACCGTTGTGGCATCCGCACTGGCGTTCTACAGCGTGAGCGCTCAACAATTCAACATATTATGTAGTAAACTCAACAGCAATTGAGAGTTTTCGGGGGAGCCGCGCGGGAAGTGGCTGAGAGTCCCACGGAATGCGGATTTCGTAATGCTGAATGCGGATTTGTTTTTTCTATTCCGCAACCCGCAATCGCAAATCGCAATTGGGAGACCCCTTGAACCTGATACGGTTAGCACCGTCGAAGGGAGAAACAGCCATCTGTGACCGTTCCATCTCTTTTGATTTTAGGTGGAGCGGTTTTTATTTTTCTCTGTGAAATACTGCGACTCCTCTGTGCCTGTGGTTATTTATCATTACTCACAACAGAGAATTAGAGGTTCACAGAGGATGCGCAGAGAAAGTCAGAACCGGGAGCGGTAGCGACCGGGGGTAGAGTAAAACTAGCGTATCCGCAGTTTAAGGAGTTAATTTTATGAGTGCCGCAATCACACCAGCAGAGAACGAAACAACGCCCGTCAATAACGACAAGCTCTTGCCCAATTCGCGTCGCATTTATATCGACGGCAATCAGCCCGGCGTGCGCGTACCCTTTCGCGAGATCTCGCAAAACCAAACGCGTAGTTTCAATAACGCTCTTGAAGACAATCCGCCGGTGCGCGTCTACGACACGAGTGGGCCATGGGGTGATCCGTCTGTTCGTTGTGATGTGCGTGGGGGTTTGCCGACGCTGCGCCGCCATTGGATTCTCGCGCGCGGCGACGTGGAAGAATATCAAGGCCGCGACTTGCAACCAATCGACGATGGCTACCTCACTTTTGACGCTGCGAATCACGCGCGCCGAAAAGAGAAAGGCCGCCTTGAAGATTTTCCCGCGCTTCGCCACACGCCGCTGCGCGCCAAGCCTGACACCTGCGTTACCCAAATGCACTACGCACGCCGTGGGATCATTACGCCGGAGATGGAATTCATCGCCATCCGCGAAAACCTGGGCTGGGAGCGTAAGCATCCTGCCGGCAGAGATACGGAAGAGGCTCCCCGCGATTCCTTGCGTCACCAACACCGCGGTCAATCATTCGGAGCGGCGCTCCCGGAATACGTCACCCCTGAATTCGTACGCGATGAAGTCGCTCGCGGTCGGGCGATCATTCCCGCAAACATCAATCACCCCGAAAGCGAGCCGATGATCATTGGCCGCAACTTTCTCGTAAAGATCAATGCGAACATCGGCAACTCGGCGGTGCTGTCATCGATTGACGATGAAGTCGAAAAGATGCGTTGGTCGATCAAGTGCGGCTCGGACACGGTGATGGATCTCTCAACGGGCAAGAATATTCACGCCACGCGCGAGTGGATCATTCGCAACTCACCGGTGCCGATCGGTACTGTTCCTATTTATCAGGCGCTGGAAAAAGTCGGCGGCAAAGCTGAGGATCTGACGTGGGAGATCTTTCGCGACACTTTGATCGAACAGGCTGAACAGGGCGTTGACTACTTCACGATTCATGCGGGCGTGCGGCTTCCTTATATTCCATTAACTGCAAAGCGCACTACGGGAATCGTTAGCAGAGGTGGTTCAATCATGGCTAAGTGGTGTCTCGCTCATCACCAGGAGAGTTTTCTTTACACGCGCTTTCGCGAGGTCTGCGAGATCATGGCTGCTTATGACGTTTCCTTTTCGCTCGGCGATGGTTTGCGTCCCGGCTCGATTGCCGACGCCAACGATGAAGCGCAGTTTGCCGAACTCGAAACGCTTGGCGAGTTAACAAAGATCGCCTGGGAGCATGACTGCCAGGTGATGATCGAAGGCCCGGGTCACGTGCCCATGCATTTGATCAAAGAGAACATGGACAAGCAACTGGAGACCTGCCAGGAGGCTCCGTTCTATACGCTTGGTCCACTCACAACCGACATCGCGCCCGGCTACGATCACATCACCTCCGCAATCGGCGCGGCAATGATTGGTTGGTATGGCACTGCGATGCTCTGTTACGTCACTCCAAAAGAACACCTCGGCCTGCCCAACAAGAAGGATGTCAAAGATGGCGTCATCGCTTACAAGATCGCGGCCCACGCAGCCGATCTCGCCAAAGGTCATCCCGGTGCGCAGTATCGCGACAACGCGTTATCCAAGGCGCGTTTCGAGTTTCGCTGGGAAGATCAGTTCAACCTTTCGCTCGATCCGGAAGTTGCACGCGAGTATCACGATGAGACACTGCCACAGGAAGGCGCCAAGCTCGCGCATTTTTGTTCCATGTGCGGCCCCCACTTCTGCTCGATGAAGATCACGCAGGATGTGCGAGAGTACGCCGCGCAAAAACAGATCGATGAACAAGCGGCGTTGGGAGTGGGAATGAAGGAGAAGGCGGAGGAGTTTGTGGCTGCTGGCGGGGAGATCTATCAAACATCGGCCGGTGATCTGCATTGAAGCTTGTTCAAGAGATGCACGAACCCCGTTTGCTGGCAGCGCCGAAGTCTACAAGATTGACATCAAAGCAAACCGCTGTTCTTCGCGATATGCTCACCCCCAAAAAGAAAGGTAAGCCATCGCAATTGGATTGATTAGGACGCTGGAAGGAAAAGCCGACAACTCAACCGTACAGAACCGCAAGCGGTAGCGAGGGATGGTGCAGGCCAAGGCTGATGAATACGCATCGCGACATCAACGGGCGCTAGAGTCAATTGCTGCGGGAAATGTAAGCGCGAGTGGAGGCTCTAAGGACGGTTCATTACCTAATTCAGGGAATACATCAGCGAAAAATCGATGTCCGAGCCTCGGACATGAGCAACTCGCTGTACAACTTGGCCACCCTTCAGGCGAACAAGAATTATAGTTCCACCGATCATTGATTTTGATCGAAACACAAAGATGCTTCAGATCGTTGACTCCACCTTTTACTTCTTTCTGAAGAACGCTGATTTGCAAACCGTAGCGGACGAGATTCCTGACCCTCTTAAAGACAGCCGCGCCACATCCGCATCTCGTTCTGCAGAGCTTTGATCAATCCAAGTCCGTCCCGCCGCCGAAGTTGACGTTGCTGAAGCGTTTCAACTGTTGCTCCAATACCTTCCTAGAGTTATCCTTCGTTTCATGAGCACCATCGTTGAAGTAGAGAAGCTTGCGCTCGACTTACCTGAGCGGGAACGTGCAGCTCTGGCCGCGAACCTGCTTGAATCCCTTCCAGGTATTCTATCGGACGAAGATGAAGGCGTTGCCGAAGCGCTGCGACGTGACGCAGAGATTGAGGCCGATCCTGCTAAGGCTGTTTCCCTGCCTGAATTGGATTCCCAGATCCTGGGCCGGCGTGGTTGATGCGTCTGGAGTTTCATCGACAAATCGCGCCAGACATCTCTCGGATCATGGACTACTACGAAGATGTCGCCGGACCAAAGCTCGCGGATGAGTTCTATAGCGAGTTACGATCCTTCTTTCAAAAAGCCGC
>WNFU01010454.1_pt1 | contig 13832 bp, 9 predicted proteins | sample 5400121 | NCBI WGS metagenome assembly WNFU01 (sample SAMN13153360, study PRJNA577476) | soil metagenome | isolation source: 100 cm soil or saprolite under grassland replicate 1 | place: USA:California | collected 2016-06-15
GGCGCGGGCCGCCGCTTCCAGCGTCACCCGCGCGTGGGCGAGGAACGCCTCCCCCGCTCGCGTGAGCTGAACCCCCCGCGGCAGACGCTCAAACAGCGTGACCCCCAGCTCCTCCTCGAGATCACGGATCTGCTTCGAGAGGGCGGGCTGGGCAACGCGCAAGCGCCGGGCGGCTTGCACGAAGCTTCCCTGTTCGGCGACGGACACGAAGTACCGCAGATGGCGCAGCTCCATACGTTTCAGAACGACCAGTTCGATATAATAGTTCCAGCCGCTCTCTGGCTCAAGCCACCTTCCAGCACGCGGTTTGGACGAAGCGCCGGATTGTCGCCAGTGGCATACCCGCTCGCGCGAGGAAGAACGCCCCGGCCGCGGCCCCGAGCAGGTGGTCGGCGTAGGCCGACACGGCGACCTCCCGCGACAGCGCCCCGTCGCGGCGTGCCTTCCCGAGCGCTCGCGCCAGGAGGCGCCGCACGCGGTCGAAATGGCGCCGCACGCGCCGGGCAGCCGTCGAGTCCACGGGCCCGAGCTCGAACGCCGCATTGCACATGAGGCAGCCCCGGCGATCGGGGTAGCGGCGGATCAAGCTGAGCACCCGATCGAAGAACCCCCGGATCTCGGGCGCGGAGGCCCGGGGGTCCTCGAGCGCCCCGATCATCGGATCCATGACGGCCTGCGAGTAGCGCTCCAGGGCCCCGAGGAAGAGGTCGCGCTTGCCCCCGAAGGTGGCGTAGAGCCCATAGCGGCTCGCTCGCGTGCCCCGCACCAGGTCATCCAGCCCGGTGTCGCGGTAGCCATGGCGCCAAAACTGCTCCAGGGCGCGATCGAGGGCTTCGGCCGGTTCGAAGTCCTTGGTGCGTGGCATGTCCTGACCTCCTAATTCAAGAACAGACAATCTGATATAAGGTTTCGGGCCGGGCGGCCCGAGTCAAGCCGGGAACCCGGGGACCCCGAGCTATCGCTCGGAGCACTACCTCCACTACTCAGGAAGTATTGGCCCGGCGGTCGCCCGCCCGACTATCTCTGTGCGTGGCGCCGCGCGTGTCGCACCCCACACGCCATCCGCATCCCTCAGCAGCCGAGCCGATGATGTCGAGCAGCACGTCCAGCGAGGGTCCTGCACCCCGAGAGCCACTCCGGATTCTCATGGTGGAAGACGTCGCCGCCGACGCGGAGCTGATGCTCCGCGAGCTGCGCCGCGCCGGGCTCCGCTGCGCGACGCGGCGGGTGGAGAGCGGGACCGACTTGCGGCGCGCCTTGCACGAGTTCGCCCCGGACATCGTCCTAGCGGATCACGCCCTGCCGCAGTTCTCCGCGCTCGCCGCGCTGCATCTTGTGCGGCACGAGCGCCCGCTCACGCCCGTCATCCTCGTCACCGGATCGCTCGACGAGGAGACGGCGGTGGACCTTATTAAGGAAGGCGCGGCCGACTGCGTCGTGAAGCACCGCCTGTTCCGGCTGGGCCCCGCCGTGCAGCGCGCCCTGGCGCTGCGCCGGGCACTCGAGGACGCCGCCGCCGCCGAGTCCGCCCGCACCCGCGCCGAGGGGGCGCTGCGACGCCAAACGGAGTTCCTGTCCCACGCGCAGGCGGCGGCCGGGGTCGGCAGCTGGGAATGGGACATCGCCACGGACGCCATCACCTGGTCCGACGAGACCTATCGGATCTTCGGGGTCGACCCCACCGAGGGGCCGATCACCTACGAGCGCTACCTCGAGCTCATCCATCCCGACGATCGCGCCGGCGTGGCGGCCGAAGTGAGCTGGTCGCTCCAGACGCGCGAGCCATTCGCGTTGGACCATCGCATCGTCCGCCCGGACGGCACGCTGCACTTCCTGCACGGTCGCGGCGGGGTCGTGACGGACGCGGCCGGTCGACCGGTCCGGATGCTCGGCGCGGTGCTCGACATCACGGGTCGCAAGAAGGCCGAGGAAGCCTTACGACGGGCCAACGACCGCCTCAACGCGGTGATCCAGTCGTCCCCGCTCGCGATCTCGACCCTCGATGCGGACGGCGTCGTCCGGACGTGGAACCCGGCGGCCGAGCAGCTCTTCGGATGGACCGCCGACGAAGTGATCGGCCGGCCGTTACCTACGGTGCACGGCGAAGCAGCGGAATTCGAGGAGACGCGGCGGCGGGTGATGCGGGGCGAGCCGGTGTCGAACATCGAAGTGATCCGCAAGAAGAAGGACGGCACAGCGGTGACCGTGAACCTGGTCGCCGCGCCGCTGCACGAGGCCGACGGGCGCATCACCGGCATCCTCGGCCTGGTCGAAGACCGCACCGGCGTCAAGCGCCTCGAGCAGCAGTTCTTTCACGCGCAAAAAATGGAAGCCGTGGGCCGGCTCGCCGGCGGCATCGCCCACGACTTCAACAACCTGCTCACGGTGATCACGAGCTACAGCGACCTGCTGCTCGAGGACTTCGGCTCCGACGATCCAAAGCGCGAGGACGTCGCCCAGATCCGCAAGGCGTCGGAGAGCGCCGCCGCGTTGACGCGGCAGCTGCTGGCGTTCAGCCGGCAGCAGGTGCTCCAGCCGCAAATCCTCGACCTGAACGACACCGTCGCCGGGACGGAAAAGCTCCTCAAGCGCCTGATCGAGGAAGACGTCCAGCTCGCCACCGTCCTCGCGCCCGATCTGGGCATGGCGATCATCGACCCCGGCCAGCTCGAGCAGATCATCATGAACCTGGCGGTCAACGCGCGCGACGCGATGCCGGGAGGTGGCCGGCTGACCATCGAAACGGCCAACGTGGGCGTGGACGAGGCTTACCTGCAGGCCCACCCTCCCGCCCAGGCCGGCCGCTACGTCATGCTCGCCGTGTCGGACACGGGGACCGGAATGGACGCCCGCACGCAGGCGCACCTCTTCGAGCCGTTCTTCACCACGAAAGCGTCCGGCAAAGGGACGGGGTTGGGTCTGGCGACGGTGTACGGAATCGTCAAGCAATCGGGCGGGTTCATCTGCGTGTACTCCGAGCCCGGCCACGGGACCACCTTCAAGATCTATTTTCCCTGGGCGGGCGAGCGGGCACAGCGCAGCGCGGCGGCCCCGGTTGCGAGGCCGCGGCAGGGAACGGAGACCGTGCTGGTGGTCGAAGATGCGGCGGCGGTGCGCACCGTGATGCGACAGGGACTCGAGCGCTACGGCTACACCGTCCTCGAAGCGCCGGACGGGGATACGGCGCTGCAGCTCGCCGCCAAGCACCACGGCCCGATCCACCTGCTGCTGACGGATGTGGTGATGCCGGGTGTGAGCGGGCGGCAGCTGGCGGACCAGCTCGTGCGTCTGCGACCGGGGATCAAGGTGCTGTATGCGTCGGGGTATAGCGACGACGCCATCATCCACCACGGCATTCTCGAGCCGGGGATCGCCTATCTCCAGAAGCCGTTCACTCGAGACGCGCTGGCGCTCAAAGTGCGGGAGGTCCTCGACGGGTCGTAAAGGCTGGAGAACGCGCTTTTGACTTCCCTCGTACCACCGACTAGCGTTCTTCTAACGCTCGTACGGCGGGACTTGGCCCATGCGCCAGTCCCGCTTTCTTTTTCGGAGGGCCACCCTCGATGGCGAAGGAAGAAGCGATCGAAATCGACGGCATCGTCGAGAACGTGCTGCCCAACAGCACCTTCCGCGTCCACCTGCCCAACGGCCACTTTGTGCTGGCCACCATCGCGGGCAAGATGCGGCGCTTCCGCATTCGCGGAAATTGCGGGCCGAGATGGTGACGGACGGCGGCGCGCCACGCTGTCCGGTCTGCCGGCTGGCGCTGAAGTTCGGCACCGACCGCAATGGCCGGACGACGGAATCCTGCGGTTGCGGCTACGGCGGGTACCTGCAGACGCGGGGTGGGCGCGTGAGTCCACCCGGCCTCAGAGACGCGCCGTGAGGATTGAGGCGTTCCGCGCGCTGATGGAGCTCCAGGGCGCGATCCTGACGGAGGAGGAGCTGTCGTACGTCGGGCAGCAGTACCCACGGTGCCCGGGCCGGGAGTCCTGGGACGTCCGCGAGTACGCCCGCAACACCGCGGACGGGGCTCGGGAATACCGCGTGATCCGCGGCAGCAGCGGCCAGGATGTGTACCGCAGCGTCGGGCGGGACCGTGCGACGGCGGTGCGGACGGCGTTGAACGAGATGGAATCCCAGGAAAAGGTGGCGCCGCTCAGCGGTGCCGGATGAACGTCCCGTCCCGCAGCTCCGCGTAGGCCCGCCGCAGCTCTTCGTCGGTGTTCATCACGATCGGTCCCCGCCACGCCACCGGCTCCTCGAGCGGCCGCCCCGAAACGAGCAGGAAGCGCAGCCCCGCCTCACCCGCCTGAACGGTGATCGCGTCGCCGGAATCGAACAGCACCAGCGAGCGATTGCCGGCCTCGTCCCGCACCGTCGCCCCCGACCCCCCTTCCCCGACCTGCTCGGTGAGGACGCCGCGCGGCGCCGACGCGTCCCGGAACGTGCCGCTGCCCTCGAAGATGTACGCGAAGGCGTGGCGCGACGACTCGACGGGGAAGGTCTTCCGCACCCGCGGCGGCACCCAGACGTCGAGGTAGCGTGGGTCGGCGGCGACGCCCTCGACGGGACCGGTCTTCCCCCAAAACTCTCCGCAGATCACGCGCACCCGGGTGCCGTCGTCGTCGACGACTTCGGGGATGTCCTTGGCGAGGATGTCCTGGTAGCGCGGATCGGTCATCTTGAGCGAGCGCGGGAGATTGGCCCACAGCTGGAAGCCGTGCATGCGGCCCGCCTCGTCGCCTTTGGGCATCTCCTGATGGAGGATGCCGCTGCCCGCGGTCATCCACTGCACGTCGCCGGGACCCATCGCGCCGCGGTTGCCGAGGCTGTCGCCGTGCTGCACGGTGCCGTGCAGGACGTAGGTGATGGTCTCGATGCCGCGATGCGGGTGCCACGGGAACCCCGCGAGATAGTCCTGGGGATGCTCGTTGCGGAAATCGTCTAAGAGAAGGAAGGGATCGAAGTCGCCGGTGTCCCCGAACCCGAAGGCGCGGCGCAGCTTGACGCCGGCGCCTTCGATGGTGGGCTGCGACTGGATGATGGATTTTACGGGACGGATGGACATACGGTCTCCTCGCGGTCACCCACGACCTGTTGCATAAATAACCGCGCCGCGATCACGAGAGTTCCCGACGGGGGGGCCGTGCCCTCACTCGCGCAGCAGCTCCTCCGCGTCCTGGTCGTGCGGCTCCATCTGCCGCTGCACCATCTCGTAGTACGCGCCGCGGGCGCTCATCAGCTCGTCGTGCGTGCCCCGCTCGACGACGCGGCCGTCCTCCATCAATAGAATCAGGTTCGCGCGCCGCACGGTCGAGAGGCGGTGGGCGATCACGAACGTGGTGCGCCCGGCGAGCAGGGCGGCCATCGACGCCTGAATCAGCTGCTCGCTTTCGGTGTCGAGGTTGCTGGTGGCCTCGTCGAGGATGAGGATCTGGGGCGAAGCGAGGATCGCCCGGGCGATGGCCAGCCGCTGTTGCTGGCCCCCCGACAGCTTGACGCCGCGCTCGCCGATGAACGTCTCGTACTGCTCCGGCAGCTTGACGATGAACTCGTGGGCGTTGGCCCGCCGGGCCGCCTCCTCGATCTCGGCGTCGGTCGCCTCGCGGCGGCCGTACGCGATGTTGTCGCGCACCGAGCCGTCGAACAGGAACACGTCCTGCTGCACGATCGCCAGGAGATCCCGGTAGGTCCGCAGGCGCAGGTCGCGCAGGTCGGCGCCGTTCAAGAGAATCCGCCCCCGCGAGGGGTCGTGGAACCGGGCCACCAGGTCGGTCACCGTCGTCTTGCCAGCGCCGCTGCGCCCCACCAAGGCGACCACCGAGCCCCCGGGCACGGCAACCGTGAAGTCCCGCACCACCGGCTGCCCCTCGCGATAGGCGAACTCGACGTCCTCGAACCGCAGCTCGTGCACCACGGGCGGCGCGGGGCGCGCGCCGGACCGGTCGGGCATGTCGTCGTCCATCGCCAGGACGTCGAACACGCGCTCCATCGCCGCGAGCGAGCGCTGCAGCTCGGAGAACGTGTTCACGATCTGCCACACCGGCCCGAGCAGCAAGAACGAGTACCACTGGAACGCCATGATGTCGCCGATCGACGCGCCGCCGGCGATGTTCAGGTACCCGCCGTACCAGACGATGACGACGTTCACGCCCGCCTGCAGCAGGCCCCAGGACGTCCACAGCACCAGCTCGCGCCGGTGCGCGAACAGCTCTTTGCGCAGCACCATGTGCCGGCCGGTCATGTAGGCGAGCAGCTCCTGCAGCTCCCGCCGGAACGCGCGCACGACGCGGATCCCCGAGAACGCTTCACCTACGCGGCCGTCGATCTGCTCCACGTCCTTGCGGAGCGAGCGATAGATCGGCCGCACGCGCCGCGCGGCAACGAAGCTGATGAGCATCGCCGCGGGGACGATCGCCATCGCCGTCAACGCCAGGCGCCAATTCAGCGCCACGAGCACCACCACGGCGACGATCAGCCGGATGATCGACACGGCGGGGGACACGATCGCCATCTGCAGCAGGCCGGTCGTCGTTTCGACGTCGCCCGTGAGCCGCGACAGGATGCCGCCGGTCTTCATCTCCCACAGCCGGGGCAGCGGCAGGAACAGCAGGCGCCGGAACAACGACCGGCGCAACGACAGCATGACGCGCGAGTTGAGCAGGCGCTGCCGGTAATCCCGCCACGCGTCGGTCAGATTGGAGAGAATGACGACGCCGACGAACGCCGCGCCCGCCATGTTGAGAAGGGAGAGTCGCGACGCCGCCCCCAGCCCCGTGTTGAGCAGCACCTTGTCGATGATGAACCGCATGAACAGCGGCTCGATCATCTGCAGGCCGGTCGCCACCAGGGCGAGCCCGAGGAGGGCGCCCGCGGCATACCGATAGGGCCACAGCCAGCGCAGGTAGTCGCGGAGATAACGGCGCCGTGTCCCGCGCTCGAGGCGCGGCGACTCGCCGTCGGTCGACGCGTCGAGGCGGTGCGCGTGGTAGTCCTTGACGAACTCGCGGTAGCGCTGACGCGATGAGCGCGGTGTCCCCACCCTCAGCGCCCCGGGTGGTATTCGCGCTCGGTGTGACCTACCAGCTGCGAGCGATAGAAGTACACCGTCCGCAGATCACCGGCGGCGTACCGCCCCGCCTCGTCGTTGAAGTGTGGGTTGCCGGCATGGCCGCTCTCCCCGCCGGCGGTGACCGCCCGGGCGCGCACGCTGTCCCCGAACTCGACGACGGCCACGAAGCTGTTGCCGCTGGTCCCGTACCAGCGCTTCGTCCCCGGATAGGCCCGGGCGCCGAAGGCCGCCAGCGAACCCCACCGCGAGGCGGTGAAGGGTACGGGGGTGCTCGGCCCCGAATCGCTGAACGGCTGGACGATATCGCCGGTCAAGCGCTGGAAGCGGTTGATGTCACCCCAGGGGGTCTTCCAGGTCCCGAAATCGGCGTTGAGCTTCTCGACCGCTTCGGACAGCGCCTGGAGGAGTTGATCGGGGGTCGCGCGTTCCACCCCGCCCCCGATGGTCTCGCCCCAGAACACGGCGAGCGACGTCGGGATCGAGGTCGCGGACCAACGCAGGTCCCACGCGCGCAGCAGCGCGATCGGCTCAGCGAGCTTCGCCTTGAGCGGATGGTCCGCCGCGGCCTGATCCCACGCCGCGACCAGCGCGGGGAGCGGCTTCTCGAACCAGGTGAGATAGGGGTCGAACGCGGCGCCGAGCAGGGCGTCGAGCGTGAAGTCCTTGCGGTCCTGCAGCACCCGGATCGCGTGGCGCCCACGCGCCGACTCGCCGCCGGTCTCGACGTAGCGCGGGTAGTCCTCGCGCTTCGGGCTCGCGGGCCCCGCCGCCGACCACGGCCAGTTGTTGGAGTTGTAGAGCCAACCGCTGGCGGGGTTCAGCAGGTGCGGCGTCTCGTCCACCGACAGGACGCCGTGCCATTCCGTCGCCGGCGTGCTGCCGTCCACCGGCTTGGTCCAGTCGAACGTGGTGTCGCGCCGCGGGATGAAGTTGGCGTGGAAGTAGGCGATGTCGCCGGCGCCGTCGGCGAAGATCGTGTTGTTCGACGAGTTGGTATGCAGCTCCATGGTGCGGCGGAACGCCTGGTAGTCCCGCGCCTTGGTGCGCGTGTAGGACTGGATCAGGGCCGGCAGCGGCTCCTGCATCAAGCGGACGCTCACCCACTTGTCGCCCACTTTGCGGACGATCGGCCCGTGGTGCGTGCGGTACACCGTGAACGTCTTCCGGGCCATCCCGGTGGCGGTCTTGTACGGCACCGTGATGGTGGAGGCCATCATCCGCCGCTCACCGGCGCCGTAGCGGTAGGCGTAGCGACCGCCATGCTGCACGACCGTCTCCAGATACTCGTCGATCGCGTCCACGCCGCTGGACGTGTGCATCCAGCCGGTGCGGTCGTTGAAGCCTTGATAAACGAAGAACTGCCCCCACGTCACCGCGCCGTAGGCGTCGAGGCCCTCATCGCTCACCACCTGCACCTCGGCGCGGAAGAAGAACGACGTGTGCGGGTTGATGAGCAACAGGGCGTGGTGATTGACCGTGTTCGCGGGCGCGATGGCGATGCCGTTCGAGCCGGTGGGCTCGGTCTCCAGGTCCCCTTCCCCACCGGTGCCCACCGGCGCCGACGGAGCGGCGCCGTAGCACGCCTCGAGGTCGCGCAGGCTCACGCGCTCGATATCGCCGCCGATGCTGCCCTCGCTGAAGGTGAGCGCCATCCACGGCTCGAAGCGCCGGATCACGCGGGGCTTCACCTCGGGATGTTTGTACAGGTAGAAGTTCAACCCGTCGGCCCAGGCGTTCATCAGTGCCTTGAGCCACGCCGGGCTGGCGGCGTACAACGCCCGCATCGAATCGGGGTCGATGAACAACTTCATCCGCAGATCCTGGTAGATCCGCGACTCCCCCTCGGCCTCTGCCAGTCGCCCCATCGCATTCAGGTAGTTCGTCTCGATCCGATTGAAGTCGTCCTCGGCCTGGGCGTAGATCAGGCCGAAGACGGCGTCGGCGTCGGTCTTGCCGTACACGTGCGCGATGCCCCAATCGTCCCGGATGATGGTGACGTTCTGCGCCTGCCGCTCCCAGCGCGCGACGTCGTTGGGCGTCTGGGGGGGGGACACGGATGCCGCGATGGCGGCCAGGAGGGCGAAAGTGAGCATGGCTGAAACGTTACCGGAAAAGCCTCAGCGCGAAAGGCGAGCCTCCCAACTCTTGCGCTCCGCCCGACGCTGGGGGGATATAGGGGGCCACCGGAGGATCCCATGGCCGTCTCGTTCGCTCGTCGCCCGTTGCTCGCCGTCTCGCTCCTCGTCGCCGTCTCCACCGTCGCCCACGCGCAAGCCGCTCCGACCGGTCTCACGGGCGCGACCGCCGCGTGGACGCTCAAGATCCCAGGCGGCGGGGACATCCGCTGGCAGCAGGTCACGCCGGCAGGGGTGCTGCTCGTCTCGACTGACGCCGCGCTCGCCGGGGTCGATATCGAGCAGGGCGCGGTCGCGTGGCAGCGGCCGGAGCTGGGCGGGTTGCCGGCCGACAGCGTCCGCATGGTCGAGGGGTCGTTACTCATGGAGGCGGCGCGCCCGGGCCTGCTGGTGGTGTTCGACCCGGTGACCGGCGCGACGGTCTTCGACTCCCGAAAACTCTCCCTGACGCAGGTCGTCACGCGCCGCGTGCTGCCACAGAGCGGCACGCTGCTGGTGCACGGGCGGCGCGCCTCCGGGCCGCCGGTCGTCGCGCTCTACGACCTCGTGACGGGCGACCAGCGGTGGGCGAGCGAATCCCTGTTCCAGCAAAGCGGGCCCCCTAAGCGCGGACTCGGCGGTCTGATGCAGGGCCTGGTCCGCGCGGTGTCGGGAGCCACCGAGCTGCAGGTGCTGCAGGCAGGGCCAGACGTCATCGTCGTCAACACGCTGATGGGGCTTCGGGCTCTGGACGCGAAGACCGGCACGGTGCGCTGGTCCGCGACACTGCCGACGGCCCGCGCGGGGAATCCCGCGCGCCGCGTGCAGCTGTACCCGTCGATCGACAAGCCCGATCGCATTTACGTGAGCTTCGACGACCGCCTCATGGCGTACCGCCTCGCCGACGGTCAGGCGTTGTGGGCAAAGCCGGCGACGATCGACGGCTGGGTGCACGACATCGTGCAGCACCCGGCGGGTATCATCATCCTCCCGGAGTCGCCGCCCGCGAACGAGGCGACCGGCAACGTGCGCATCGTCAACGGCGTGGTGCAGACGGGGCTCAACGTCGCGCGCTATGACGACGGCACGACGATCGCGGCGAAGCCGCTGCGCATGCGCGGCACCGTCACGCAGGCGCTGATCGCCGGCGGCTCCGCGGTGCTCGCGGTGGACGCCGAGTCGCGCACGTTCGTGAACGTGCTGGACGTGGCCACGGCGACGGTACGCCTGAACAAGGACGTGAAGATCAAGGGCCGGCTCGCCTACGCCGAGCTCACGCCCGCAGGCCTGCTCTACATCTCGCGGCCCGACCCGGCGACGAACGCCGAGGTAAACATCATCGACCTCACCAGCGGACAGCCGAAGTTCAAGGACGCGATCGAGAGCGGCCGGCCGTGGGGGGGGAACGATCAGGACTACGATGCGGCGCGCTATTACCTGCACCACGTGGTGGAGGGGCGAACGCTGTTCGTGTTCGCGAACCGCGACCACAGGCTCTACGCCGTCGATCGCGATGCCGGCACCTTCCGCCCGCTCGGCGGCGAGATCAAGCTGCAGGGCGGCGAGGATCCGACCGCCATGGAAATCCGGACCGCCGGCATCGTGCTCATTTCGCCGCAAAACCTCGTGGTCTTAGGGCGCGACGGGCAGATCAAGCAGCAGGTGTACAACCCCGCCCCGCAGCTGCCGGGCCTGTTGCGCGCGCTGTACCGCATCAACGCGGTACGCGCCGGCTTGTACGGCGCCGTCGCCTCGGCGTACGGCGACCAATTCGCACAGATGTCGCGGAACGCCACCGATTCCACCGCGCGGCGTCTCACGGGGCAGCTGGCGACAGCCTACTCGCAGGGCGGCGCGCAGCTCTCCGGCTACTCGCACCAGGCGGCGGCGATGGCCAGCACGCGGTTCAAAGCCTCGCTCACCGTTCCGGGATCGGTGTTCATGCTGACCCGCGCCCCCGAGGGCAACGGCAACGTGCTGCTGCAAATCGACAAGGACAGCGGCCAGCCACGCTCGCGCGTGGATCTGGGCAAGGAGCGCGAGCCGGTGTACGCCGTCGACGACGTGGCCGGGATGCTGTTCTTGCGCACTGCGCCGGGGACGCTGGTGGGGTATCGGCTGTGATCGCAGGCTAGCGTGCGGCCCGCACAGGCCTCGGTGAGGTAGGACCATGGCCAGGGGGCCTGTGGATTTCCTGTTGCGCATGCTGCACCGCGTGCTGGACGCGCCGCGCGCCAAGGACGTCAAGGCGGTCCTGTTCGATCCGGTCACCTCGTTACCCACCCTCTCGGTACTCCTGCCGCACATCCGCAAGGTCCTGGCGCAGCGCCGGAGCCTCGGACTGCTGGCGGTCAGCATCGCCCGGTTCTCCAAGCTGGAGGAGATCTACGGGTGGGAGAGCTTCGACGAGATCGTGCGCGGCGTCGCGGCCTGCCTAAAAGCCACCAAAGACCAGGCGCTGCGCAAGGAAGACGCGCTCGCGGAGCTCACCGTCAATGGGAACATCTTCGTCCTGATTCTCGCGCCACCGCGCGAGCGCCGACGCATCACCGACCGCGACCTCGAGGCGCTCACGCGGCGCGTGTCCAAGCGCCTGGCGACCTACCTGGGCGATACCATGAACCCGGAGCTGCTCCGGCGCTTCGGCTACTTCATCGGCGCCGCCGTCATGAAGCCGGACGCGGCGGTGCGGGTGGAGCGGCTGGTGTACCGCACGATCGACGAAGCGCTCGCCGCCGCGGCCACGGCGCAGGAGAAGACGCTGCGGCACCGCGCCCGGCAGCTGAAGGCCATCATCGACCGGAAGCGCATCGCCACGCTCTATCAACCCATCTTCGACCTCACCTCCCGAACGGTGGTCGGATACGAGGCATTCAGTCGCGGTCCCAAAGGCGACCTCGAGTCCCCCGAGACCTTGTTTCAGGTCGCGTATGAAGCGGACTTGATCTGGAACCTGGAGCGCGTCTGCTGGGAGCGGGCGCTGCGCCGGCTGGCGCGCCTGAAACGTCCGCAGTTCATGTTCATCAACCTGGAGCCGGCGAGCGTCTTCGACCCGAAGTTGGTGAGCGCGGGTTTCGTCCGCCGGTTCTCCCGCCGGGTAGTGTTCGAGATCACCGAGCGCGCCGCCATCACCGATTTCCCCACGTTCCGGCAGGCGGTGCAGCTGCTGAAACGCTCCGGCTTCAAGGTCGCCGTCGACGATGTGGGGTCGGCCTACGCCGGGCTCCGCGTCGTCTCCGAGATCGAGCCGGACTTCATCAAGCTGGACATGCAGCTGACCCGAGGAGCCGACAGCGATCAGCTCAAACGGCAGCTGATCGGGGCGGTCGCCAAGTTCTCCACCGACGCCGGTGTGCCGCTGATCGTGGAGGGGATCGAGACACCCGCGGAGCTGGAGACGGTGCGCGCGTTGGGGATCGGCTTCGCGCAAGGCTTCCTGTTCGGACCCCTGGTCGAGATGCCGGGGAAAGCACGGCTGGCGTTACCGCGCGTCAGCCCCGACGGCCCCTCACCCCACGGGCCGGCGAACGATGCCAATTGAGAATACCTGGAGGGTCGCCGGTTGGCCCGCCGCATCGCGGCGCGTCACCCGGACGCGGTACAGGCCGCCCGCGACGGGCTCCCCCCGTTCTGTCAGGAAATCCCACGTCAGAGTCGACTGGTTGCCCGCCGGCAACGCCCGGACGACCGTGCCGTCGGGCTCGAGAATCTCGACGCTCGCCCGGCGCGGGACGTTGAAGAAGACCGCCGCCGGTCCCCCCCGCGCGATCGTCGCGACCAGGTTGACGGCGCCCGGAGACCGGGCGCGAACCGGCAGTGTCTCGAGCGGCGCGCCCAGGGTCCGCACCGTCAGGACCGCATGCGGCGTCGTGCCGATTTCGACCAGATCGGACAGCGCCTCCGCGAGGTAGGGATTCAGCTGGACGGCGTTCCGGTACGCGTCGCTCGCCTCGGGGAGCCGGCCTTCCTCCGTGAGCAGCACCCCCAGGTTGAACCACGGCACGTCGAGACCTGGCTGCTCCGCGAGCGCCATGCGGTAAGCCTGTTCCGCGTCCGCGCGGCGCTCCCACCCATGCGCGTGCAGGAAGTCCGCGTAGTTGGCCCGGATCCAGGCGAGGGCCGGCTGCAGCTCCAGCGCGCGTCGATAGAGCACCGTGATCGCGGCGGGTTTGCGACCGGCGACCTCGTACACCCGCGCCAGGGCCTGCAGCCGATCGGGACGGTTGGAGTCGATGCGCACGGCGCGCTCCAACGCGCGCAGCGCCGCGTCGGTTTTCCCCATCTGCCGGTACGCCAGCCCCAGCAGGAAGAACGCCTCGCCGCGAGTGGTGTCGTCTCCCAGGGCCCGTTGCAAGGTCGCCGCCGCGTTGGCCAACACGCGCCCGTCATTGGCGAGCGATCCATAGACCACCGCGCCCATGCCCTGATAGATCGCGGCCTCCGGCCCCGTCCGGTCCCGCTCGAAGTAGGCCTCGATGGGGGCCGCTCCGCGGCGTGGCGGCCGGGGCGCAGGGGGGGGCGCGGTGGCGAGGCGGATCCAGTGATCCGTGAACACGCTGTGCGGCACCTGCTCTTTGACCCGGGGCATGTGACAGCCGACGCAATCGGCCGAGGGGATGTGATCGGGGCGAGCGGCGGGCGCG
>WNFU01013341.1_pt1 | contig 13831 bp, 9 predicted proteins | sample 5400121 | NCBI WGS metagenome assembly WNFU01 (sample SAMN13153360, study PRJNA577476) | soil metagenome | isolation source: 100 cm soil or saprolite under grassland replicate 1 | place: USA:California | collected 2016-06-15
GAAGACGCGCGCGGCGTCCCGGTGGCCGTCATCAGCCACGGACTATGGCAGCGGCGTTTCGGCGCGTCGCCCGACGTGCTGGGCCGCACCATCACAGTGAACGACCTTCCGTATGAAGTGATCGGCGTGATGCCGCGCGAGTTCTACTTCATGCCGGCGCGCGATATCGACCTCTGGATGCCGACCTCATTTTCCGCCGCGATGCTCAGGCATTTCTCGTGGCACGACGTGCACTGCGTCGCGCGGCTCAAGCCGGGCGTCACGCTACCGCAGGCCAGGGAATCGATGGCGGCCTTGAGTCTGCGCGTGTCGGCGCCACACGTGGACCGTCCGCGCGCGGCCGTGGTGACGCCCCTGCGGGAGGAACTGGCGGGAAAGACGCAAGCGTCCCTGATCGTGCTGCTGAGCGCGTCGGCGGCGGTCTTGCTGATCTCGTGCGTCAATCTGGCGAATTTGCTGATGTCGCGCTGGGCAGCGCGTCGCGGCGAGGTGGCCGTGCGTGCGGCGCTGGGTGCCGGACGCGGCAGATTAATTTCGCAGTTTCTAATTGAGAGCCTGGTGCTCGCCGGCTTCGGTGCCGTCGCCGGACTCGTGCTTGCACTACCGGTCATGCGGTTTCTGGAAACGCTGGTGCCCGAGACAATGGCCGCCGTGCGGCTGACTCTCGACTGGCGCGTGCTGGCGTTTTCCGCGGCGATCGCCGTCGCCGCCGGATTGACGTTTGGACTTGTGCCCGCTCTCGGCTGCTCGCGGCTCGCATTGCAAGAAGGACTGCGCGACGGCGGCCGCGGCAGCACCGGCGCGCGCAGCCATCGGTTCCAACATTCGCTCATCGTCATCGAGACGGCTCTCGCCGTCGTGCTGCTGACGAGCGGCGGATTGCTGCTCCAGACGTTTCAACATCTGCGGAAACTCGATCTCGGAATCCGCCGCGACCAGCTGCTGACCTTTGTGACGCCGCTGTTCCGCTATCGCGATTTCGACCACCGCGTGGCCTTCGTCAACGCGGAATTGGAAAAAATCCGCGCGATTCCCGGCGTGGTAAACGCCGGCGCGATTTCGAGAATCCCACTGACGGAAATCGCCCAGACCACTCGATATGCCTTTCCGGGCCAACCTGCAGACGACACGCGCGCACAGGACGCGCTCTCGCGGGTGGTGACCCGGGATTACTTCTCCACCGTCGGCGCGCGCCTGCGCGAAGGCCGGTTCTTCGACATCTCCGACCGACTCTCGGAATCGCCGGCGGCGATGGTCAATGAATCCTTTGCGGATCGCCACTTTCCGGGACGTTCGCCGCTCGGCGCGCGATTCAAATTCGGACACCTGGGCGAGAAGGGCTACTCCTACACGATCGTGGGCGTCGTGAAGGAGATTCGTGATCGCGGCGTGGCGGAAGAATTGAAGCCCACAGTCTATCGCGTGCACGAACAAGCGGACCAAAGCGGGGACCAGCCGAGCGGCATCGTGGTTCGCACGTCGGTGGAGCCGGCGTCGATTGTTCCGGCCGTTCGGCAAGCGATCTGGTCCGTCGATAAAAACCAGCCGGTCACGCGCGTTCGAACCGTCGAAGATATCGTGGCTCGCCAGTTGTCAGCGCCATCGCAGAATACCGCGCTTTTGAGCGCGTTCGCGCTGCTCGCGCTGGTACTTGCGTCGCTCGGATTGTACGGAGTGCTCTCCTACGCTGTAACGCAACGCACCAACGAAATCGGCGTACGCATGGCGTTGGGCGCGACTTCCAACGATATATTGCTCTCTTTCGGTGGACGTGGCTTGAAGTTGACGCTCGCCGGGCTCGCCATTGGCCTGGTCCTGGCGGTCATCGCGGCGCGCTTCATGACCACGCTGCTCTACGGCTTCCGACCCGACTATATCCCGTCTGTCGCCGTGGTATCTCTCCTTCTCCTGGCGGTGGCAGCCTTGGCGTGTTTTGTTCCCGCGCGTCGCGCGGCCAGCGTCGATCCCAGGGAGGCGCTGAGATGCGAATGAGAAACCAGCGCAGATGTCCCAATTCCATATCGATACCGTATGGGCATCGTTCCAATAGGAAAGATGTTTTAGACGCATCGGTGGCGATCTGGCAATGTGCGTAGTCTCGCCGCAGTGCTCGTGATGGGCATCGAGCAATCCCAGGAGAATGCCCGCGGTCTGTCCGTAGGTCAACCGCACGAGCGAGCCACTCCAGGTGATGGAAGTGAAAACACTTGTCCGGCCCAATGTATGAGCGCCCGTATCCGCGCCGGTTGGCGCGATCACTACTTATAAGCAACCGCCGCGCTGCACGGGCCGGCCAGATGGAGGACTTCGAAGCGTTTGAAGCCGATCGGACTGCACCATTCGCGGAAGTCCGCGCCGCTGAAGTCGAAGGCTTCGCCGAATTCGATGAGCATGTTCAGCGACATGAGCAGGCCGAAAACGTTTTCGCGCCGCGCGTCGTCAATGATGTTCTCAATCGCCACGAATGCGCCACCGGGCGGGAGCGCGTCGTAAGCGGCACGGATGAGGTGCAGCTTTTTCTCAAGATTCCAGTCGTGGAGAATCATGCCCATCGTGATGAGGTCCGCCGTGGGCAGGGTGTCTTCGAAGAAATCGCCGGACGCGGTGCGCACGCGTTCGCTCAAACCGGCGCTGGCGATACGCTTGCGCGCGATGGGTTCGACGACGGCCAAATCCCACGTGACGCATTGGAGATGAGGTTGTTTCTTGGCCACTTCTATGCAGAGCAAACCTGTGGCACCACCGATGTCGCAGAGGGTTTTGAATTTTGAAAAATCGAATTTCGCAGCGAATGCTTCAAAATTGAGGCGCGACAGGCCGGTCATTGCGTTGAGAAAGATTTCGAGTTTGACCGGGTCTTTGTAGAGTGCCTCGAAGATGCCTTTCTCGCCGTATTTGACTTCGTTCTGCGGCTGGCCGGTGCGCAGGGCCTCGGGCAGGTCGTGCCAGTATTTGAAGAGCCGCACATTCAGCATGGTGAGAATGCCGCCGATGTAGCGCGGACTTTTCTCGTCCAGATACATCGCCCCTTCGGGTGTGTTGAAATAACGGGCTTGCGGTCCGTCGCCTTCGCGGCCGACGAACTTCATCGCGACGAGCGCGTCAAAGAAATCTTTGATGCCGCGCGGATGCAGCCGCAGTTGGCTGCCAAGTTCCGCGCCCGTAAGGCGGCGGTTGCCAAGCTGGGTGAAGAGTCCCAGCTCGACGGCGGTGAGCAGAACCTTGGAATTCCAAAACCCGAAAGCAGTTTGCAAGATAGGTGAAGGATCGAGCGGTGAATTCATGCAGCAGAGGATAGTTTAAATGCGAGTCATCAACAATTCTATTTTCGTCGTTCCGGCACAGCCGGGAGGCGGTCGCCCGCCTCCATCCGTCCTGCTGGAGCGTGGCGCGAGAGAGGGTTGCAGCCGCGGAGATTTTCGGCGGCGGCTTCGTCCAGACGGCCTAGTTCGCGGAGCAATCGGCAACGATGTTCCAACGCGCACGACCAGGCATTTCGATTGCCGTTGGTCACGAGCCAGCGGCCGTTCGGGCTGAACTCAGCGTGGGTCAACGGCCGGTTGTGACGAAGGGACGGCAGCAGTGTCTCCGCCGTCTCGACGTCCCAGATCCTGGCCCAGGCACTCCGGACGCGGTCACCAAACGCCGGCCATCCGGGCTGATGGCCCCGGACATCACGTCGCTAGGGAGCGCTTGCCCAAGGCATTCCGGAACCGAGTCTGATCATGTATGGAGTCATTCGGAATTCGGATGATGGCACCCGGCTTATTTCCGGCACGCTTACTTGGCAGTTCCAACCGTCTGCCGGAGGCCAAACCGTCGTCCTGACGACTACCCTGACCAATATCAACGACCAGTTTTCTTACATTTTGCGGGTACCTTGAGAGACGGACATCGGCGCAGGTATTTCTCCGAACAACCTTCGCCTAATTTCCTCACCACTCTCCTACGACCGTTCGCAAGTTTATTTCGGCACCAATCTCGCAAGATTTGTCCAACTTTCCCAAACCAACATGACGGTTTCTTCTCTTGATCGCGGGCGTATCGAGCGGGCCGATTTACAAGTTACCGTCGCCTGTATCGACAGCGACATGAACGGCTTGTGCGATTGGTGGGAGTTGGCGTACTTCGGCCAGCTCGGAATCAATCCGAACGCGGACTTCGATGGGGATGGCCTTTCTAATCTTGCTGAATACAAAGCCGGCGCCAATCCAACGGACGCGGAATCCGTGTTCGAGTTCATCAACGTCGTTAACGAATCCCCGCAACTAACACCGGGTGGAATGGTCCAGCGTGACTAGTCGAGTTTACACTCTGCAGCGGTCCTCAGACTTGGTGACCGGATTTAGCAATCTGGCGGTGAACATCCCAGCCACTGAGCCCAAGAACGTGTATCGCGATACCAACGCTGTCCCTTCCGGGGCCTATTTCTACCGGCTTCGGCTTGAGCCATGAGGCCAGACATGAATCGTCTTATTTCAATAGCTTACCATCGCTGCCTACTGGTTTTGGCGGTGTTGGTATGGGCCGATACCGCATTCGCCCAATGGACGAGCCAAACCATCAGCCTGCGCCCAGGCTGGAATGCCATCTTCCTTGAAATCCAGCCCGAACCTCGCGATTGCGATACGCTCTTCACCAACCTGCCCGTCGAAAGCGTCTGGATGTGGAACCGGCGCTTTAATCCCGTCCAATACGTCCAAGATCCCGATCAACTCATCATCGGGCAGCCTGACTGGCTCACCTATGTCCCCACAAATAATCCCGGGCGGCCCGCGATGAACCTCTTCAGCCTCTTGGGTGGCCGTCCGTATCTCGTCAAGCTCGCCGGCAGCGTCAATCGATCGTGGGTCATCCAGGGCCGCCCGGCCATTCGGAGAATCGAGTGGCTTTCTGACGCGCAGAACTTTGTCGGTTTCCCACTCGACCCGAACAGCGCGGCGCCGACATTCCAGAGCTTCTTTGCCGGGTCGCCCGCGCACGCTGGACAGGCCATCTACCGGCTCGATGCCTTTGGCTCGTGGATACTCACGCCGGCCACAGCCACGCTTAATCGCGGCGAGGCCTTCTGGATCCGTACCGTTGGACAATCCACCTTTTCTGGACCGTTAAGCGTCGAGTTCGAGCAGGGTAACGGGGTTGATTATGGGCGTATTCTTACCGAACAAACCCTCCGCATCCGAAACTCCTCCACTGCTTCGAAAACGATCCGTGTCCGCCGGTTGTCCTCCGCGATTCCGCCGAGCGGAACCAATTACCCCGCGTTGGCGGGGGATGTTCCGCTTTACTATTTCGTGATGAATCTGGCCACAACCAATGTTGGGTGGGCACCGCTGCCCGATCCGCTTTCCAAGTTGGTCGCTACAAACCGCGAATGGGCAATTCGCCTGGAGGTTCGGCGCAGCGGCATGACCAATCCCCCTGCCGGAGCGATCAATGCGCGGTATCAAAGTGTCCTGGAAATCACTGATGGAGCAGGGTCTCGCCTTCTCGTGCCAATTACGCCCAAGGGGTTGCAGGCCTCCACCGATGCGGCCGGTATTCCGGCACCGGTCCGCGGTTTCGGACCCGCGTCGCATGACGGTGACGATCCGCACCCCCGCTCGGGTCTTTGGGTAGGCAGCGCGGCGATTACCCACGTCAGCCAGCCGGCCTCGTTCACTCCCAGTAATCCCTTCCCCACCGCCACCGAGTTTCAATTCCGATTGCTGGTGCAGGTGGATGCCAGTGGCCAGGCTCGGTTGCTCCAGCAGGTCATTCCGATGTGGAAGAACGGCAGCTACACCACCAACGCCCAGGGCATCAAGGAGGTGGACCAGCCGGGCCGTTACGTACTTCTCACCGACGAACGATACGCCCTGATCATTCCCGACGTGACGGGCGCCGCCTTGCGCGACGGCCAACCCGTCGGGCGCCGATTCAGTTCCGCCGCTTTGGCTTCCCCGCTCCCTTGCCAATGTCAGCGACCGGGGAATTTGGTACGAACGACAGCCGCTTCGCGTGCCTTGTGCCCTTGGATTACGATGACAAACTCAATCCTTTCAAACACCTCTATCATCCCGACCATAACAATTTGACGGAGGAGTACGAGGCAAAGCCGAAGCTTGTTGAAGGCATGGAATCGTTCACCGTGAACCGGCTCATCGAATTGCAGTTCGCGGCCACCGACCCGGAAGGCCTCCGGCTAGCCGGCTGGGGCGACACTCTACTGGGCGGGATCTACCGCGAAACCATCACCGGCCTGCACAAGGACGCAATCTATCTGCGAGGCATCTTTCGGCTGCATCATGTTTCCCGCGTGGCAGTGCTCAATGACGGCTTGAGCTTATGATCAAAACTCCATTCAATCTTATGAACAATATCATTGTTTCAATTCTGCTGTTTGGCCTGGCGACAGCCGGCTGGCTGCACGGACAAAACGTGCCGGGCCTGATCAACTACCAGGGTGTGCTGGTGAACGCCGCCGGTGTGCCGCTCCCCCCAGTGAATACAAAGTGAGCTTCAGCATCTGGGACAAGGCGAGCGGGACCGAGGCGAACGGCGCCGTCAGGGTTTGGGGTCCGCAGGTGTTCGATGACCCGCCAGCCGCTAAACCCAAAGTCACCGTGCCGTAGCCCTCAGCAACGATGGGAGCACCCTTTACATCGCCGTGAGCACAGGGAACTTCAGTCGAGGCTATCTATTGGCCCTCAACAGCACGTCGCTCGCGACCGCCGCCAAAGTCGCGCTCAAAGACGCCGCGACGGGCAACGACGCGCTCCTGCCCGACGACGGCACGGCTTCGCCGACGGTTGGGCCCGATGGTGACGTCTATTTCGGCGTGTTGGAAAACCCGTTCCCGTCCAACCATGATCGAGGCTGGCTGCTGCATTTCTCGGGCAACCTTTCGCAGACCAAGACGGCCGGGGCTTTCGGTTGGGACGATACGGCCTCCATCGTCCCGGCGAGCGCCGTTCCGACCTATACCGGCTCGTCTTCGTACCTGCTCATGACCAAGTATAACAACTACGCGGGAGCGGGCGGCGACGGCGTCAACAAGATCGCGATCCTCGACCCCAACGCCACCATGGTTGACCCCGTGACCGGGGCAACGGTGATGAACGAAGTGCTCACCATCGCTGGCGTGACCCACGACGATGATTTCCCGAACAAGCCCAACGCCGTCCGGGAGTGGTGCATCAATACCGCCGTTGTCGATCCGTTCACCAAGTCAGTCCTGGCCAACAGTGAGGATGGAAAGCTCTATCGCTGGGATCTGGCCAATAATGCGTTCCCGGAGGTCATCACATTGACCCCGGGCATCGGCGAAGCCTACACCCCTACCCTGATCGGCCCTGACGGCACCGTCTATGCCATCAACAACGCCACTCTCTTTGCCGTCGGCACCGTCCCCGAGGCCGATGCGGACGTAGCGATCAGTAATACCGCTTCGCCCAACCCGGTCCTCGAGGGCTCGAATCTTACCTGCGCCATTACCGTCACAAACCGTGGGACCGGCAACGCCGCATCCGTGGTGGTGACAGATAACCTTCCCGCCTCAGTGACGTTTGTCTCCTGCGCTTCGACTGGCAACGGCGTATGCGGCGGCTCCGCCAACAACCGAACGGTCAGCTTCAGCTCGCTCCCCGCCGGCGCGTCGGAGACCATTACCCTTGTCGCGACGGTCAACTGCCCAACGCCGAATGGCGCAGTGATCACCAACGCAGTCACGGTCACTTCCTCCACGCACGACCCTAACGCCGGTAACAACTCGGCGATCGCCACGGTGACCGTCTCTAATCCGCCGCCGACCTTGAAGGGCTGTCCGAAGAATCAATCGGTCCCAGCCACTTCGAGCGCTGGAGCAGTGGTGACTTATCCCCTGCCGACGGTTTTGGATAATTGCCCCGGCGCGACCGTCGCCTGCTCGCCGCCGTCTGGATCGACGTTTCCGATCGGTCAGACGACCGTGCTGTGCACAGGGACTGACACCTCCGGCTACACTGCAACCTGCTCGTTCAAAGTAACGGTGCGTAAGCAGAGCCAGCGCTAGCGGACGAAATCTGAGCCACAGCCGCGCGTGACTGCAGAAGAGGATGACCTCCGCACCTTGCAACTCATCTTCGCCGCTTCCAAGAGAATGGAAGAACACCGGGCGGTCAGCCCGAGGGAAATTTCCAAGCGCGGAGCAGCGGCAACCACAAAGTGGATAGAACAACAACCCGTTAGCGGCCCGTTCTGGATTGCAGGTGAGACCGTGAAAGGATCGGGCGGGATGAACACCACGTTCTGGGGCGGGCTTTGCGGGACTGCACGGTAAAACTTCTGTGGAGACAAGTTGGCTGTCACACGTCGATGCGCACCGCGCACCCAAAGGAGGCCGACGTTCAGGCATCGATCTGAATGCCATGAATCATTCATGACGCAGCGCCTCCATCGGATCGACTTTGGCCGCGCGGCGGGCGGGCAAGTAACAGGCCAGCAACGCCGTGGCGAGCAACAGGACGATGATGAGCGCGAGCGTCAGCGGGTCCGACGACGAGACGCCGTAGAGTTGGTTCGCGATCAAGCGCCCCGCCGCCAGGCTTCCAGCAAGTGCCATGGCAAAGAACGTTAACAAGGCTGTGTTGAATCGCCGTGCGCTCGAGGCCTTGGCAACCACCTGTTTCATCGTCCGGACCTTTGCGGCCGGCAGCAGTGAATCGAGCGCCTTCAATTGGTTCCGTGCAGCCGAAACGTGCGCCAACGGGTCTCCCTCGGTTTGCACCACGACGGTCATTCCCGCCCACGCCCATTGCGCGTGGGGAATGTAAAGTTGCGGACGAATTTCTCCCTCCAAGGAACCGCTCTTCACATCACGGACGACGCCCACCACAGTGCGCCAGGCTCCCCCAGCTTTTATTCGTTGCCCCACCGGATCGACGGCGCCGAAGAACTTCGCCAGAGTCTCATTGATGACGACTACGCGCGGTTGAACTGCGTTATCCGTCGGCTGGAAGCCTCGCCCTCGTTGAACGGGGATGCCCATCGCTGCGAAATATCCCGGCGTCACCCACCGGCGTTCCGCCTTTGGCTCATTGCCAGGAACGACCGGCGGCTCTCCTTCGATCTCAAAACTGCCCATGTTTTCGCCACCATCCAGGGGCAGGTACGAAATCGCTCCCGCGCCACGTGCGCCGGGAAGTGCTTCAAGGCGATTGATCAGTTGCTCAAAAAACGCGACCTGACTGGCTTCGCTTGAGTACATCGCATTGGGCAAATGCACGTCGAACGCCAGCACGGAATCGGATTGGAACCCGGGATGCACCGCCTGAACGCGCAAAAAACTTTTCACCATCAGACCGGCTGTCGTCAGCAAGACGAGGGCAAGCGCCACTTCCCCGGCGACCAACCAACTGCGGAAACCCTCGCCGACCGAATCGTCCGTGCTGCGACCGCCTTCATGGAGCGACTTCCGGAAATCGGTTCTCGACGCCTGGAGGGCCGGCACGAAACCGAACACCGCGCTGGTCACCAAAGCGATGAGGATGGTGAAGGTCAGTACCATCGGATCGAGCGACGATTCATCGAGACGCGAGTGCGTGACGGGGTTCAGGACCAGAACCACTCGCAGACAAACTTCCGCTACCAGCAAGCCGAGTCCGCTGCCGAGCGCCGCTAACAGAAAGCACTCAGTGAGAAGTTGGCGGATGAGACGCCCGCGTTCAGCTCCCAGCGCGGCGCGCACGGCCATTTCCTGTTGCCGCGCGACCCCGCGTGCGAGCAGGAGGTTGGCAACGTTGACACAGGCGATGAGCAGCAGCAGACCGACGGCGGCGAACAGAATCAGCAGCGCGGCGTGGGACGCTTCGGCCATTTGTCGGCGCAGGGGCACGACTTTCAGGATCCAGCCTTGGTGGCTATCACGATGATCGTTCGCGTGGCGGGCGGCGAAGGCATCCATTTCGGCTTGCGCTTGGCGCAGGCTGGCTTCGCGTTTCAGACGTCCGATCGCGACCAGACCCCGTTCATCGCGCGACTGCCAGTTCGACCACCCACTTCCGTCATCGTGCGCCCGCAAACCCAGAGGAAGCCAAACGTCAGTCCGGCCGGGAAAAGGAAAGTACGCGGGCCACTCTGCGCCGCGCGGAAAATCAAACTCCGGCGGTAGGATACCGATGACCGTGCGTTTGTCGCCGTTGATGGAAACGCCCTCGCCCGGCAGGGCAGGATCACCGCCAAAACGCCGCTGCCAAAGTCCGTGACTAATCAACGCCACAGGAGGTCCGCCGGGCGCTTCTTCGTCCGGAGCCAACGTCCTGCCCAGCAGTGGTGTCACCCCGAGCGTCTCGAAGAACCCCGCTGTCACTCCCGCAGCACCGACGCGCTCAGAGTCTCCTCGGTCGGCGATGTCCGCGGTGCGTGGGCAAAATGCAGCGATGTATGCGAAACTCTCGGTTTGGCGGCGCCATTCCGCTACGTCGGCGTTGGCGGGCGGGGAAACCGCAAAGCCCAGTCTGCGGCCAGGGTTGTCCGCCCTAATGACAACAAGCCGGTTCGAGTCCGGAAACGGCAACGCGCGGAGCAACGCGGCGTTGATGAGGCTGAAAATGGCAGTTGTGGCCCCGATACCCAGCGCGAGCGTGAGCACGGCCACGGCGGTGAAGCCGGCGTTCTTCAGCAGTTGGCGGAAGGCGAATTTCAGATCGTTCATGGTTTATGGCCGCACAAATCAGCAGATGATTGGGATCGGCGCACACGATTGAATCCAAGTTACTTGGCATCAGGCGTGCCATAGGCCAAACGGAGGCAACGAAGTTCGCAACAGGCAGAGAATGAAAGGCTTTGGTTGACAGCGCGACTGAAACACGGCCGGTACCGGCGTTCGCGCATGGGATTTGGCCGTCCCACGGATGGGACGAAGTAATTAATCTGGCGCTCAGCCGCGAGCGGCGCTCACGGTACTGCGAATCCCCCAAACCCTCATGCGCCGCACGTCGGTTGCCGCGGCCTCTTAGCCAGTCAGTTAGCAGCGATATCCGAAGACGAACGGCATCAGGGGGGGCGGAGATTTAGCGGCGTTGGCGAGTGTGCGAACCTTTCCTCGATGGCGCCTGCTTCTTCGCCGTTCGCACAGGAACGACAGCCACTTCCACGGTGTCCACGAGGCCCGCGTCGAGAAGCGAGCGGAAGAGGGCGCCACCGCCATGGAGCCAGGTTTCGTGAAGCAGGCAAGGGGCTTTCCAATTCCTGCCTATCTGCTGGCCCTGCCGCTTCAGCCACGTTCCGCGGTATTTTCAGAAAGTCTATTTCGTATCCAACTGCTCCTGGCGCAATCGAAGACGGATTTGCCTTTGCTGTCCTTGAGGGCAGGGTTTAGGCCAAAAGAAAGAAACTCGTGGATGATCTGCCGCTGTGCGGCCCTTGCAACTTCCGCGCCAGTTCCACCGCGGCCGGTGTCTTGCACCGCGAGGTGAAAGGGCGTAGATCCGGATTTGTTTTTCAGCGTCGCATCACTACCTCTTTTGAGCAGGCATTTCACAGCGGCGGCACATCGCGTACGGACTGCGCGGTGCAAGGGTGCGGCACCGTTTTGGTCCTGGGCATTGATTTCGGCTCCGGCATCGAGCAGGCATTGAATTGTCTGTACTTGCCTTTTTGCATTCCAAGCAGGGCCGTTGATGTAGCCATCCGCTGCGTAGTGTAATGGGCCGCTTTGACGATGATTGGCCGTCGAGTTTGGGTTGGCACCGGCGGCAAGCAATAATCGAACAAGTTCAACCCGATAACCGGCAGCAGCCAGATGCAGCGCAGTATCTCCGACGTAAATCCAGTGAATGATTTTCGATTCGTACAGTCGCGCCGCATCGATGAGGTATGTTGCCAGCCGGGGGTCTGCCTTTAGCAGTTTCTTGACCCTCGGTCGATCATCATCAAGTATGGCTCTAAGAATTGCATCCATCGAGGTTGGTGGCTGATCTGGCGGTCGGAGGGACTGGTTTTTGTTATTCAATAGCGAACCGGGGGCTACGCCTCTCCGACTTGTCTGCAATTTCAAACCGGCTCGGTAACACCATGCGGTCAATATGGTCGATTCGCGGCGAACATCGAGTGTTTTCCATAGTCCGTAAGCAGCGAGATACAACGAGCCGGGGCGGAGCTGCGAGCCTTAGCTCGCGGCCCCGGCGGTCGAAGGTTCATTCAATTGGGCGTTCTGGGCATGGTTCAGAGAACCACTCGATGTCGTGTCGTTTCTGTGTTTTCTCCTGGCGCTGTATCAACTGAAGAAGGAATGACGCTCAGGAAGAACCGCGTGGCTCGTTGCGGAAATCTGCATTGAAATTTCCTGAGCACCGTCCCTCGTTCGTTGGAGAGATGAAAAATGGAATGGAACTAAGAAATCAAACCAAGAGCGCAATGGTGAAGAAGCTTGCCTCACTCGTTGAAAGGACCAACCATGCCTAGACCCTCAACAAGCGTGATTTCTTCGCGCAGTTCAAACGAAAAGCTCGAAATGGCTGTCAGTATTGGTTGAAATGCGTTCGCTTAAAAACACTCACAACCAACAAAAGGCCATTTCGAGTGAATAGAAACTACCCAAAGATCCTCCGCAATCGCAAGCACAGAATCGAGCGTCGGCTCAAACCCCAGAACTGGGACGATCAACCCCGTCCGATGCTCAAAGCCAGTAACATTGTCTATGAGATGGCGGAGCGAGCGCAGGGAATGAACTGCGGTGGGATTGGAGCGATACATCTGATGGTGCAGCGTCTGGGGTTGGTGGAGGATCTGGATCGGAACCTGGAGTTGCTCAAAGTCCACTTGCCCTACCACGAGAGCGACCATGTGTTGAACATCGCCTACAATATCGTAGCCGGAGGGGAGCGACTGGAAGATATTGAACTGCGCCGGCAGGATGAAGTGTTCTTGAATGGACTGGGAGCGGAACGGATACCCGATCCGACGACGGCCGGAGATTTCACGCGGCGCTTTAGTGAGCCGGACATTACGGCGCTGCAGGAATGCCGGGATTTTTGAAGGAAGCGTTTATTGACGTGGATGGAACGATTGCCGGGACCTGCGGAGAATGTAAGCAGGGCATCGGATTGTCGTATAAAGGGATCTGGGGATACGGGCCGTTGCTGGTGACGTTGGCCAATACCAAAGAAGTGCTTTACCTGGTCAATCGTCCGGCAAACGCGGCCAGCCACAGCGGGAGCGTCGAATGGATTGATCGAGCCGTGGATCTGGTGATGCAAGTGGCCGGGAGCGTCACGATCCGCGGGGACACCGATTTCACAAACACGGCCGATCTGGATCGCTGGGAGCAGCAAGGTCTCAAATTCATTTTGGGGATCGATGCGCATGAGAAGCTGGTGAAGATCGCCGAGGAGCTTGTGGCCAGCGCCTGGAAGGGGCTGGAGCGATTGCCCAAGTACGAAATCCTGACGGAGCCGCGCCGCAAGTCCTTTCGCTACAAAGAGCAGATCGTGATCGAGAAGGCATTCGAGAACAAGGTGTTGGTGGCAGAAGATGTGGCGGAGATCGAGTATCAGCCGCTCAAGTGCCGGCGGAAGTATCGAGTGGTGATTGTGCGCAAAAACATCAGTGTGCAAAAAGGAGAGAAGGTGCTCTTTGATGAGATCCGGTATTTGTTTTACATCACCAACCGGAGGGACAAAGCCGCCAAAATCGTGGGATTGGCCAATGGGCGATGCGACCAGGAAAACGTGATTGAGCAGTTGAAAAACGGAGTCAACGCGATGCGGATGCCGGTGGATGATCTGCTGAGCAACTGGGCCTACATGGTGATGGCAGCCTCAGCCTGGAACCTCAAAGCTTGGTATGGGTTGCTGACGCCCAATCGGGAACG
>WNFU01006718.1_pt1 | contig 13827 bp, 10 predicted proteins | sample 5400121 | NCBI WGS metagenome assembly WNFU01 (sample SAMN13153360, study PRJNA577476) | soil metagenome | isolation source: 100 cm soil or saprolite under grassland replicate 1 | place: USA:California | collected 2016-06-15
CCACTGCCCGGTCCGCCACCACCCGGGCCGCCACCACCACTGCCCGGTCCGCCCCGCCCGGGCCGCCACCACCACTGCCCGGTCCGCCACCGCCCGGGCCGCTGCCACCCTGTCCGCCACCGCCACAGCCCGGTCCGCGGCATGGCGGCTCAGCGGCTCACCGGCTGACCCGGCCACCGCGCCACCGGCTAGGCAGCGGCCGGAAGCCGCCGCCTGGTCGGCCCGCCGGCGTTCAGGTACCGGCCGGCGCCGAACGGCCGGTCGTGCGGCGACACGCTGGCCGCCGCGGCGATGTCCAGCGCCACCTGCCGGGGGGAGAGCCTCCGGTCCCGGGCACCGGCAAGCACGTCGGCCACCAGTTCGCGCATGGTCGCCGCCACCAGGTCCAGCACCTGCGCCGGCGAGGGGGTGCGGGCCGGTCCGAACAGCGCGTCCATCGACGCCGGGCCGCCGGCACCGGCCACCAGGTCCGGAACCACCAGCACCCCGCGGTCGGTCAACCGCCGCTCGGACAGCCCGGACAGCCCGTGGTCGGCGCCCACCGCGACCACCGGGATCGGCAGCACGGCGGCCTGGTCCAGCGGCACCGCGTCCGACCCGTCCGCCAGCACCAGCACATCCGCGGGCAGGTCGAACAGCGCCTGCCGAGGCAGCGACGCCCGGCCCACGTGCATGGACCGGACCTCGCGGTGCGCCGGCAGGGCCAGCATGGCGGAGACGTCCAGGCCGGTCGGGTCGACCACGCAGCCGAACTCGTCGGACACTGCGGTGACGGTCGCGCCGGCCTCCACCAGCGACCCGGCGGCGGCCCGGCCCAGGTCGGCGAAGCCCTGCACCGCGCAGCGCAGCCCGGCCGGGCGCAACCCGAGGTGCGCGGCCGCGGCCAGCGCGGCGTGGCCGAGCGCGTGCCCCGTCCGGCACTGGCCAACGGTGAGCTGGCCGACCCGCTCGTCCAGCAGGTGTAGCCGGTCGAAGAACGCCGCCTCGGGCAGCTCCTGGGCGGCCCTGATCGCGTACTTCACCGACGGGATGCCCTGCGCGGCGGCCAGCATCTCCAGCTCGTGCCAGCCGGTGCCCATGTCGCAGCCCATCGACAGCCGGCTGCCCAGCTCCTGCCGCAGGAACGCCAGGAACCGGCCCAGCGCGGCGGCCTTGCCCGGCGAGCGCGGGTCGTAGTCGATTCCGCACCTGGCGCCGTCCACGGCCAGGCCGAGCAGCCGCTGCTTGTCCAGCATCCGGGCGGCCAGCGCGCGCAGTGTCTCCGGCGAGAGCCCCGGCTGGACCCGGCAGCCGCCGGCCGCTATCCGGCACCCGTCGCCGTGGTAGACCAGGTACCCGTGGAAGCCCTCCACCGGGTCCACGTACTCGATCGTGTGCTGCACGACGCACCCCTTCGTCCGGGTACGTAACAGGAGCGGCCCGCCGTGCCGTACAGGACAGGTCCGCGAAAAACTCCGCTCGCGGTCGGCCTCGCCGCGCAGCCTTCCCGATCCTCGGCGGACCGGGTAATCCTCGGCGGATCCGGTAATCAGCAGCGGACCGCGTGATCGTCACCGGACCGGGTGATCCTCAGCCGACCCGGAGAATCCTCGGACCGGGTGATCCTCAGCCGACCCGGAGAATCCTCGGACCGGGTGATCCTCAGCGGACCGAGTAGAAGATGACCCCGGGGTAGCCGTCCCGGCTGGACAGCGTGACGCTGCGGCCCAGGTGCGGGTCGCGCACCGTGACGGTGCCGATCGGCGGGCCCGGGTCGGCCAGCATCGCCTGGTCGAACAGCCCGCCGCGCAGCGCGGACAGGTGCCTGCCGACCTGCTGCCGGGCACGCTCCGCGGTGGTCGCGTCGGCGACCTGGTACACGTACAGGCGGTCGCCGAAGAACACAACCAGGTCTGGGTACCCGTCGCGGGGGTGCACCGTCGGTGGCGCCGCTCCGGCCAGCCGCAGGCCGCCCACCCCGCCGTACGGCACGCTCCGCGCGAAACGCTGCTTCAGCGCGCCGTACCCCACCCGGACCGCCGCGTCCCAGGCCTCGGCGCCACCCGGTGCCGCGGCCGGGCAGCGCGCCGGCCGGGTGGCGCCGGTGGCGCAGGTGGCCGCGGTGACGTCCGCGGCGAGCCGGGCCGCGTCGGGGGCCCGCGCCAGCGGCAGCACCGAGTACCGCGCCCCGTACGACAGCCCGCCCGGTGAACTGATCGCGCGCTGATAGAACGCCGTCCACCCGCCGGAGGAGATCGTGCAGGTCACTGTGCCGGTGCGGTGCGCGGCCACCGGCCCGCTGGTGCCGTCGCAGGTGCCGATCGGCTTGGCGTCGCCCTCCCAGTCGGCGTGCATGCCGACGCGGGTGGCGGTGGCGGCCTCGTTGGTGAAGTTGACGGTGATGGTGCAGCTGCCCGCGCCGCAGCCGACGAAGTCCTGCGCGCCGAGCTTGACTTTGCCGCCGCCGTCGATGGCGCCGGACAGCTGCCCGGCCCTGCTGGCCAGCTCGGCGTACACCCTGGCCAGGTCGGCGCTGGCGTCGGTGAGATCGACCCGCAGGTCCTTGGCGTCCGGGGCGGCCGGCACCGGGGTGCCCGGCTTCGGCGGCACCGCGGCCCGCGGTGCGGGGCCGAACGTCCCCCCTCTCTCGGCGATCGTCGAGCTACCGGTGGCGAACCGGCGCGGCGCGGTGAACTTCGGCACCGCGGGCGTCGACAGCCGCAGCAACCGGTACGGCTGGTCGGCGGACAGCTCGTACACGGTGCCCTGCGCCTCGACCTTGACCGACCTGACGCCGTTCACCGAGCTCGCGTCCAGGTCACCGACGTGCCCCTCGGGCACCCCCGCGATCACCGGGTGCTGTGACCGGGCCAGCGCGGCTGGCGCGAGCACCGCACCCACGTCGAGCCCGAAGACCTTGGGTGGTACGCGTACCCAGTTGCCGCCGTACCGCCTGGTGATCCCGTTCTTCGGGCTGTCCCCGGCCCAGAACGACTCGGGCGCCCGCAGATAGGTCGCACCCTGCAGCACCAGCATGCCCAACTGGACCCCATCCACGGTGAGCGTCCCGCTGGCCTCGCCGGCGCTGGTCACGGTGGCGTCCAGGCCGGTGGTGTCGCCGCCGTTGTCGAACGACCCGCGATACCGCACCGCCGACGCGGCAGCCAGGTTGAGCATCGCCAGGTACATCGCACCGCGCGCCGTGGTGGGCGGCGGCGGCCCGGCGGTAGCGTGGCCGGGCACCGCACTGGTGCAACCGGCGGCGAACGCGACCACCGACGCGACCAACGCGACCACGAGCGCGGCCGGCCGCCTGCCTGGGCGCACGGCCGGCCGCGTGCCTGGGCGCGCGGCGCCGCCGGCAGCCGGGCGGGCCGCACCGGCCGGGCGGCGTCGCCCGATCGACCTGCTCATCCGAACCCCTCCATGCGCAGTATCTCCCGAAAACGCGGAACTCGGGTGACCGGATCCGGCGCAGCCGCGACTCGGTAACACCGACGCTGGCGAAGACCCGAGTCGGGCCCGCGGGCCGGTGCGCGTGGTGTTCCAACGCGACTTCGGGGCAACCCGGTGATCATCGCCGCCTCTCCGCGGCCACCACCGGAGTTCCGCGGCGACGATCACCGCCGGACCGCCAGAACGGAACGCAACCACGAACAGCAGAACCGAACACCACGCCGGAACGGCCGAACGGACCAACACAGCAGACCAGCCCGCGACCCAACCCGTGATCATCGCCGCCGTAACACGGCCACCACCGGAGTTCCGCGGCGACGATCACATCTGTTGGCCGACGGGCTGCGGGGCGACCGGCCGGGTGGGCCGGCTTCGGCGACCGGCCGGGGGTCGACCGGCTGCGGGGCGCTCCGGACTGACTCCATCCGGGACGCCGGGTCATCGCGGAACAGGTCGACGTCAGAGATGCCATGTCAAGCGGGCGTCGGCAGCCAGGAGTCGTCGGAGCCGACGGCCACCAGCCGCTGGGTCGCGCGGGTGAGCGCGACGTACAGGGTGCGCACGCCGCGGGCCGACTCGGCGACCAGTTCGGCCGGCTCGACCAGCACCACCCCGTCGTACTCCAGACCCTTGACATCGACGTCGTCCACCACGGCAACCCGGGCCGCCGCGACCCGGCCTCCCGCGGCGGCGAGCCAACCGGCCACCTCGTCCCGGCGGCCCTGCGCGGTGACCACCCCGACCGCGCCCTCCACCTCGGCGAGCACCCCGGCGACCGCCTCGGCCACCGCGCCGGCCAGCCGGGCGGACGGCACCGGGACCAGCCGCGGCGGGTGGCCGGTGCTGCGGACCGCGCGCGGCAGGTCGGCGTCGGGTACGGCCGGACGCACCACCCGCGCGGCCAGGTCGAAGATCTCGGCCGGGTTGCGGTAGTTCGTGGTGAGCCGGAACGCGTACCGGGGCTTGCGGCCGAGCGCCACGTCCCGGGCCTGCGCCGCCTCGGCGTCGTCCGGCCACAGGCTCTGCGCCGCGTCGCCGACGATGGTCCAGCTCGCGTGCCGGCCCCGCCGCCCGAGCATCCGCCACTGCATCGGCGCCAGGTCCTGCGCCTCGTCCACGATCAGGTGCGCGTACTCGTCGTAGTCGTCGGCCCGGGCCGCCCGCTCGGTCACCGCGAACTCCCGCTCGGCCGCGGTGGACAGCTCCGCCACCCCGGTCAGCTCGAACAGCGACGGCTCCGCGGGCGGTTTGGGCGGCCGACCCAGCAGCTCGCGAAGCTCGTCCAGCAGCGCCACGTCGAGCGTGGACAGCCCGGGGCGCCCCCATGACGCGGCCAGCCGGCCCACCTCCTCGCCGGACAGCACCCCGGACGCGCAGCCCGCCAGCCGGGCCGGGTCGGCGAGCGCCCGCAGCACCGCGAGCGGGGTCAGCGCCGGCCACCACGCGTCCATGAAGTCGGCGAACTCGTTCCGGTCCGCGACCTGCTCGGCGAACTCCGGATCCACCGGCAGGCCGTCCCTGGCGACCTGCCGCCACAGCGCCGCGAGCAGCGCGTCCCGCACCCTGCCCCGGGACCGGTGGTACACGGCGCCGCGGCTGAGCACCGCGCGTCGCACCGCCGCCAGGTCCCGCGCCGGCACCGTGAGCACGTCCCCGCGCCAGGTCAGCCGGAGCTGGTCCGGCGCGCCCGGCGGCGCCTCGCGGACCGCCCGGGACAGCACCCGGCGCATCCGCAGCGACCCCTTGACCGCCGTGTCGGCCGGGTCGTCGCGCCGGGTGGCGGCCACCCCGTCCACCACCTCGCCGATCGCCCGCAGGCTGGCGCTGGACTCCCCCAGCGACGGCAGCACCTGCTCGATGTAGCGCATGAACACCGCGGACGGCCCCACGATCAGCACCCCGCCCCCCTCGAACCGCCTGCGGTCGGAGTACAGCAGGTACGCGGCCCGGTGCAGCGCCACCACCGTCTTGCCGGTACCGGGGCCGCCGGTGATCAGCGTGACACCGCGGGCCGGCGCCCGGATCGCCTGGTCCTGCTCGTGCTGAATGGTCGCCACGATGTCGCTCATCAGGCCGGTACGGGTGCGGTTCACCGCGGCCATCAGCGCGCCGTCGCCGACCACCCGCATCCCTTCGGGCAGCGCGTCCGGGTCGAGCAGGTCGTCCTCCAGGCCCACCACCCGCTGCCCGACGCAGCGGATCACCCGGCGCCGGACCACCCCCATCGGCTGCTCGGCGGTGGCCCGGTAGAACGGCCCGGCGGCCGGCGCCCGCCAGTCCAGCACCAGCGGCTCGTACGCCTCGTCGCGCAGCCCCAGCCGGCCGACGTACCGCACCTGCCCGTCGGCCAGATCCAGCCGCCCGAACACCAGCCCTTCGTGCTCGCGTCCCAGCACCTGCATCCGGCGGGCGGCCTGGTGCACGATCGCGTCCCGCTCGACCAGCGCGCCGTAGTTGCCCACGGTGCCGCGCCGGTGCCCCTCGGCGAGCAGCAGCCGGGCCTGCTCCTCGGCCGCGGCCAGCCGCTCGTACACCCGGTCGATATGAATTTGCTCGGCCGCTATTTCCTCTTGTAGAGTCGAGTTGTTCCCCGCCACTCGCGTAATCGCTCCGATCTGGCCGGCACAATCGTCAAGCGGAGAATTCTACCTAATCGCAGCCGCCCCCGCGCGCAATTTGATCCCGGCCCCGGCGTCGATGGTACGGCCGCACGCGCGGCGGCGCTGCGCTCCGGGCTCGGGCCGCGGTACCCGGACCTCACCGCCGGCGTCGGTCGGCCCGAGCTGGCGGCCGCCGGCCGGCAGCCGCCCGCCGCAAAGGTCAGCGGCTGTACGACAGCACAAGCGACCGGCCGGCCGCCAACGCCCGCCACCGCTTGGCCAGGTCGCGCACCTCGGTGCGCAGCAGGCCGATCGCCTCCTCACTCAGCACGCCGGGCACCGGCACCCCGCGCAGTGCGCAGCACTGGCGGACCAGCTCCAGGCAGTCGGCGTCGGTGTCGCCGCCGAGCGCCTGCACCACGCACTCGACCTGCACCATCTCGACCAGGTCCACCTCCGGGCCCGGGTCCGGCGCCACGCCGGCGTTGATCCGGTCGGCAGCCTCGGACAGGTACCCGAAGTTCACCCCGTCCGCGACCAGCCCCCAGAACCCGTGCCGCAGGCCCAGCCGGGTCTCCACGACGTAGTGCAAGAGGTCGCCCGGCAGTTCGGTGCCGTACGACGGCCACGGCCAGCGCAGCGGCGTGCCGTCGTCGCGCAGCACGTACACCCAGTCCTTGCCACCTCCGGTGTGTGTGAAGGTGATCTCCACCTCGACCCCCGATCAGTGACCCCACTGTCGGCTATGTACGAACGACACCATGCTTGTACGCCGCGCGCCGGTGCGCCAGGGGATGGCGGCAAATGGCAGGCGGGCCGCCCACCCCAGGGGTGAACGGCCCGTCTGGGGCGCGAACTGCTACCCGACCTTGCTGGCGGCTGCCGCGCGGCGCCTGCGACCGACCAGCACCGCGGCGGTACCGCCGAGCAGCAGGAAGGTCGCCAGCCCCAGCGGCAGGCCTACCGAGAACCCGGTGCCGGCCAGCGGCGGACCGAGCGACCCAGGCGGTGGGGTGAATCCGCCCGGCGGCGGGTTCACGCCACCCGGCGGGTTCACGCCACCCGGCGGGTTCACGCCGCCCGGCGGGATCGCCGGCGGAGTGGTGGGCGGCGGCGTGGTGTAGGGCGGCGGGGTGGTCGGCGGCGGCGTCACGCAGTTGGCGTCCGCATTGCCGAGGCCACCGGCCGCGTTGCCGCACGCCGTCACCGGCACGGCGACCGGGGCGCACGCCTGGCTACCGTTGCCGGCCCCGGTGTTGCCCGAACTGGTACCCCCCGGGCAGGCGCCACCCGACGGTGGGGTCGCCGCCGAGCCGCCCTGGCACGCCGCACTGGCGTGACCGACGGCCGCGCCGGCGTTGCCGCACGCCACCACCGGAGCCTGCACCGGCGCGCCCACCTGGCTGCCGTTGCCGGCGCCGATGTTCCCGGACGTGTTGCCGCCGGGACCGCCGGAACCGGGCGGGTTGCTGACGGTGGCACCGCCGGTGCATCCGGCCTGCGCGGTGGCCACGGCGGCGACCGAGTTGCCGCACACGTTCACCGGAGCCTGCACCGGGGCGTGCACCTGGCTACCGTTGGCGCCGCCGTAGTTGCCCGAGGTGTTGCCGGTTCCCGAGCCGCCGCCGGTGCCGCCGCCCGGGTTGGTGGCGGTGGCACCGGCGGCGCATCCGGCCTGCGCGGTGGCCACGGCGGCAACCGAGTTGCCGCACACGTTCACCGGAGCCTGCACCGGGGCGTGCAGCTGGCTGCCGTTGGCGCCGCCGTAGTTGCCCGACGTGTTTCCGGTACCCGACCCGCCGCCGGAGTTGGTCGCCGTGGCGGTGCCCTGGCAGGACGCCTGCGCCTTACCGATCACACCGACGGCGTTGCCGCACACCGTGATCGGGGCCTGGACCGGAGCCGAGAGCTGGGTGCCGTTCCCCGCGCCGTAGTTGTTCGAGGTCGATCCCGTGCCACCGGTGCCGGACTGGATGGCCGTCGCACCGCCGGGACAGCTTGCGCCGGAGACCCCGATGAACGCGACGGCGTTGCCGCAGGCCGAGACGGAGCTCTGTATGGGCAGATCGAGAATGGTGCCGTTGCCGAGCCCGAGGTTGTTGTCGCTGGAGCTGGGGTCGCTGAACGCCAGACCGGCGCTCGCCACAACCAGACTCCCCGCGAGCACCGCGGCGGACATGCCGCGGCGAACCCACATGGTCAAGGTGAGATCCTCCCGTTAGAGGTTTGCGCACTGACAGAACGATCCGGACCCTCGAAGGTTTCGGCCGTAATCCCCAGCATGTAATACCGTCCGGACCATCCACACCGGACTGTCCGGAGTGGAGCGCATTGCGGCCTGGCCGGCTGGATGGGTCCACTGTGGACGCACCCTCCGGTGGTGCGGAACCGCTGCGGCGGTCAGCCCGCGGGGTACCCACCGTCCGGCTCCGCGGCCGATCCGGTGATCGTGCGGTAGCGGTTACGGAAGTGAACGAGCGGTGCCGCGGCGGGGTTACGGCTCTGCGCGCCGATCACCCGGGCGATCATCAGGGTGTGGTCGGCCACCACCACGCGCTGCTCGGTGAGGCACTCCAGCGTGGCCAGCGAGTCGTCCAGGATGACGTGCCCGGTGGCCGGTCCGCGGTGCCAGGCCAGGTCGGCGAAGAGCAACCGGTCGCTCGGCCGGCCCTTGATGGCGAACCGGGACGCCACCTGCCGGGCGCCGGCCGGTAGGAACGACACCGCCCAGGTGTCCCCGGCCGACAGCGCCTCGTCAATCCGGGACCCGTGCCCGACGGCGAGCAGGAGGGTGGGCGGCTCCAGCGACACCGAGCAAAGCCCGGTGGCGGTCATCCCGACGTCCTCGCCGTCCAGCGTGCTGGTCACGATGGCCACGCCGGCCGCGAAGTGGGCCATCGTCGCCCGGAACTCGGCCGGCCCGACCTGCTGACTCGTCACCGGATCCACGCCGCCGACCCTACGGCGTCGCGCCGGCCGTCGCCCTGCGACGTTCGTCCTAGGCCGCCGGACCGGCCGCTGGACCCGCCGCCGGACCCGCCGCTGGACCGGCCGCCGGACCGGCCGCCGGACCGGCCGCTCGAAGGGCCGCTCGACGGGCCGCCGGACGGGCCGCCGGACAGGCCGCCGGACCCGCCGCTCGACGGGCCGCTGGACCGGCCGGCAGGTCGACGTCCGACGGAGCTCATCGGCTGGTCGGCGCGGGGGCGATGCTGCGGCCGCGCCGGCCGGCACGGCACCGCCAACGCTGCGTATCGTCCAGGCATGACCGAGCTGCGGTTCCCGGACGGGTTCACCTGGGGGGTGGCGACCGCCGCGTACCAGATCGAGGGGGCGGTGACCGAGGACGGCCGCGGGCCGTCGATCTGGGACACCTTCAGCCACACACCCGGCCGGACCGCGAACGGCGACACCGGCGACGTGGCATGCGACCACTACCACCGGTACCCCGAGGACGTGGCGCTGATGGCCGACCTCGGCGTCGACGCGTATCGGTTCTCGATCGCCTGGCCGCGGATCCAGCCCACCGGCAGCGGCGCGCCGAACCAGAAGGGGCTGGACTTCTACTCCCGGCTCGTCGACGCGCTGCTCGCCCGCGGCATCCAGCCGAACCCGACGCTGTACCACTGGGACCTGCCGCAGCCGCTGGAGGACGCCGGCGGGTGGCAGTCCCGGGACACCGCCGAGCGGTTCGCCGAGTACGCCGGGATCATGGCCGCGGCGCTGGGCGACCGGGTGCCGCGCTGGTTCACCCACAACGAGCCGGTGGTGACCGCGTTCTACGGGTACGCGCTGGGGATCCACGCCCCGGGCAGGACCCTGATGCTGGACGTCTTCCCGGTGGTGCACCACCTGCTCACCAGCCACGGCATGGCGGTACAGGCGATGCGGCCGCACCTGCGCCCCGCCGCCACCACCGGCATCGCCCACAACCTCGGGCTGGGCCAGCCGGCCGGCCCGGGCCCGGAGGACGCCGCGGCCGCCGACGCGCTCACCGCGCTGCAGGTGCACCTGTACACCGACCCGGCGTTCGGCGGCGGCTACCCCGACACCGTGCTGGACCTGCTGCCGGCCGCCGGGCAGGCCGCGATCCGGGACGGCGACGCCGCGCTCGCAGCGCTCGGGCACGACTTTCTCGGCGTCAACTACTACTCCCCGCAGTACGCCAGGGCCGCCTCACCGGGCAACCCGCTGCCGTTCGACCTGGCCGAGCCGCCGGCCGGCCTGCCGCGCAGCCAGATGGGCTGGTCGGTGGAGCCGGACCGGTTCACCGCGCTGCTGCTGCACCTCGCGGACCGGTACGGCGACGCGCTGCCGCCGGTGTACGTCACCGAGAACGGCGTCCCCGGCCCGGACCAGCCCGGCCCGGACGGCGCCGTGCGCGACCCCGACCGGATGTCCTACCTGGACGGTCACCTCCGGGCGCTGCGGGCCGCCATGGACCGCGGCGTGGACGTCCGCGGCTACTTCTGCTGGTCGCTGCTGGACAACTTCGAGTGGAGCTTCGGGTACGACATGCGGTTCGGCCTGGTGTACGTGGACTTCCCGACGCAGCGCCGCATCCCGAAGGCGTCGTACTACTGGTACCGCGACCTGATCGCCGGCCGGCGTTAGGTGCCGGTGTCGAGCCGTGCGCCCAGGTAGGCGTTCATCAGTACCTTCAGCTCGTCCATCACCTGCGGATCGCCTTCCGGGCTGCGGAACGCGTACTTGGTGACCGCGTCGGCCGCCTTGATCAGCACCACCACGACGAGCTGCTCCTCCGCGGACAGGTCCACCCCGAACATGGCTCGCACCAGGCCGAACAGCCGGAGCGCCAGCACCTGGTCGTTGTCCTCCTCCGGCTGCAGCAGGTGGGTGTCCACCACGTCGCCGAACCGGATCACCCGGAACCCGGGGATCTCCCGGTGCAGGTCCACGTACACGTCTGCGGCCACGTCGATCATGTCCCACCAGTGCGCCAGCCGGCGCTCGGCCAGCGCCTGGCCGAGCCGGGCCAGGTAGGTGTCGAGGTTCCGCTGGGCGAGCGCCTGCACCACCGCCCGCTTGTCCGGGAAGAACTGGTACAGCGAGCCGACCGAGACCTCCGCCCGCTTGGCGATCATCGTGGTGGTGGTTGCCTCGTAGCCGACGTCGTCGATGAGCCGGCCGCAGACGTCGAGCATCCGCTCCACCCGGGCGGCACTGCGCTCCTGTACCGGGGCGCGACGCATGGTGTCCACGGGTTGATCCTCTCACCCCGGCGCGGTACAGGGCACCGCTCGTGATCGGGAAGCCGCCAAATGCGATATTCCAGGCGAAGTCGGTCGCGCTCAGCGACGGCGGCGGGCGGTGCCGAACAGCCCCCGGGTGATCTCCCGGCCGAGCGCGCTGGCGGCGGACCGTACGAACGACCGCACCGCGCTGTTGCGGGCCAGGCCGGCGATCACCCCGCCGGCCTCGGCCCCGGCGCCGCGGTGGTGCTCGCCCGCCGGCTGCTCGGAGCGCCGGGCCGGCTCCGCCGGCCTCGCCTCCGGGGCCGGCTGCTCCTGGCGCTGGGTGGGCTCCGCCGGCCTCGCCTCCGGCGCCAACCTGGCCGCCAGCCGCTCGTACGCCGAGTCCCGGTCAACCTCCTGCCCGTACCGGCCGAACAGCGGCGACCCGTGCACCGCGGCCTGCTGCTGTTCGGCCGGGATCTGGCCCATCAGCGAACGCGGCGCCCGCAGCCGGGTCCACGCCACCGGGGTCGGTGCGCCGGTCTCCGACATCACCGTCACCACCGCCTCGCCGATGCCCAGTGAGGTGAGCGTCTTCTCCAGGTCGTAGTCGTCGGTCTTCGGGTACGTGCGGACCGCCTTGGCCAGCGCGGCCGCGTCGTCCGGGGTGAACGCCCGCAGCGCGTGCTGCACCCGGTTGCCGAGCTGGCCGAGCACCGCGTCCGGCACGTCGGTCGGGTTCTGCGTACAGAAGAAGACGCCGACGCCCTTGGACCGGATCAGCCGTACGGTCTGCACCACCGCATTCCGGAACGCCTTGCTGGCCCCGTCGAACAACAGGTGCGCCTCGTCGAAGAAGAACACCAGCTTCGGGGCGTCCACATCGCCCACCTCGGGCAGGTCGTGGAACAGGTCGGCCAGCAGCCACATCAGGAACGTGGAGAACAGCTCCGGGCGGTCGGTCAGGTCGGCCAGCTCGACGCAGGAGACGATCCCGGCGCCGTCCGGACCGGTGCGCAGCAGGTCCGCGGTGTCGAACTCGGGCTCGCCGAAGAACTCGTCCGCGCCCTGCGCCTCGAGGTTCGCCAGCTCGCGCAGGATCACGCCCGCGGTGGCCCTGGACAGCCCGCCGATGCCCTCCAGGTCGGCCCGCCCCTCCTCGGAGGTCAGGTACCGGATCACCGCGCGCAGGTCCTTCAGGTCCAGCAGCGGCAGCCCGGCCCGGTCCGCGTAGTGGAAGATCAGTCCCAGGCTCGACTCCTGGGTCTCGTTCAGCCCGAGCACCTTGGACAGCAGGATCGGGCCGAAGGAGGTCATGGTGGCGCGGACCGGCACCCCGGCGCCGATGCCGCCGATGGCCAGGAACTCGGTCGGGCAGGCCTGCGGCCGCCAGTCGTCGCCGGTTTCCGCCGCCCGCTTGGCGATCTTGTCGTTGGGCTGCCCGGGCTGGCTCACCCCGGACAGGTCGCCCTTGATGTCGGCCAGGAACACCGGTACCCCGTTCGCGGAGAGCTGCTCGGCGATGCCCTGCAGGGTCTTGGTCTTCCCGGTACCGGTCGCGCCGGCCACCAGTCCGTGCCGGTTCAGCATCGACAGCGGGATCCGGATCCTACTGTCCGGGTGCGCGGTGCCGTCCGCGGTCACCACGGCGCCCAGCTCCAGCGCGGCGCCGGAGAACGCGTACCCCTGGGCGATCCGGGCGGCTGCCTGTGCCGGGTCTGCCATGGCGGTCCTCCCCAATCTCGACTGCGGCCTCGACTGCGGCCTCGACTGCGGCGCCGTCTGCGCGCGAAGCGTAGCGGCGCTCCGCTGTTCGGCGCAGGCCGGCGGCTAGGGTGGGCGCGTGGCCGACAAACTGGTGTGGATCGACTGCGAGATGACAGGGCTCGACCTCGCCCGGGACGCCCTCATCGAGGTCGCCGCGGTGGTCACCGACGCGGACCTGAATGTGCTCGGCGAGGGTGTCGACGTGGTGGTCCATGCCAGCGACGAGGCGCTGACCGGGATGCCGGATGTGGTGGCCGCGATGCACGCCAAGTCCGGGCTCACCGACGCGGTACGGGTGTCCGCGGTGACCGTGGCCGATGCCGAACGGATGGTGCTCGACTACGTGCGCGCGCACGTGCCGGAGCCCCGTACCGCGCCGCTGTGCGGCAACTCGATCGCCACCGACCGCGCGTTCATCGCGCGGGACATGCCCGAGCTGGACGCGTTCCTGCACTACCGGATGGTGGACGTCTCCTCGATCAAGGAGCTGGCCCGCCGGTGGTACCCGCGGGTGTACTTCGCGCAGCCGGTCAAGGGGCTCGCGCACCGCGCGCTGGCCGACATCCGGGAGAGCATCCGCGAGCTGAGGTACTACCGGCAGACCGTCTTCGTGCCGATGCCCGGTCCGAGCACCGACCAGGCGCAGGCGGCCGCCGCGCAGATACTGGCCAAGGAGGGCTGATCTCGCGCGACCCCACCAGCCGGGCTCGGCTATCATCGTGCCGAGCCGCGGGCGACCGTGGCCATGGTGGGTGTAGCTCAGCTGGTAGAGCACCGGGTTGTGGTCCCGGGTGTCGTGGGTTCAAGTCCCATCACTCACCCCGCCGTCC
>WNFU01006719.1_pt1 | contig 13827 bp, 8 predicted proteins | sample 5400121 | NCBI WGS metagenome assembly WNFU01 (sample SAMN13153360, study PRJNA577476) | soil metagenome | isolation source: 100 cm soil or saprolite under grassland replicate 1 | place: USA:California | collected 2016-06-15
CGTTCAAAATCGTCCGGCAGAAGATGGAAAGATCGCGTTGGCCCTGAAACAGGCGGGAAAATTTTGCCAGACTCGTTTTCACCCAGTCCTGTTCGGTCAGTGTCGTTTGCCGGCGTTGGACCTGTTCGGCCATTTCGTTGAACAAGGTCCCCAGATGCCCGAGTTCGTCCCTGGAACGCACGGCCACGCGAAAACCATATTCGCCGGCGCCGATTTTAGCTGCACCTTCGCTCAGCAATCGGAGCGGCGAAGTGACGCTGCGCGTGACCAGGGAGCTGGTCAGTCCCACCAACAGAAAGGCCACCAGGGTCCACAACACAACTCTCCGGGCCGCTGTGGCAAACGCCGCCTTCGCCTGCGCCTGGCGCCCCGCCAGCAGCTCTTGCTCCTCGGCCTGCATGGCCACGATCAACTGGCGCGCCTCCGCCATGAGACGGGTCCCATCCTGGAACAGCCTCTGGATCTGGGGAGTCATCTTGCCTTGGTTGGCCTGCAGCAGATCGAGCTTCTTCCGCAACGTGTCCAGCCGCCGGGAGATCACCGGCTCCAGGGAATCCAACCTTCGTTGTTGGGATGGATTATCGCCGGTCAACGTCCGCAATGAGCGCAGGCCCGGAGTAATGGTGGCCACAGCCGCCTGGACCGCTTCCTGGTAGGAGTCCTCGCTGGTGATGAGGTAGGCGCGCTCCGCGCTCTCCGCCTGGCTCAGTCCATTGGCGAGATTCTGCAACTGCTGCAACACTTGAAACGTGTGCGCGACCAGGGCCGCGTTGGCTTTGATCTCGTCCGCGTTTCGCAGAGCAACGATTCCGGCGGCGAGCACGACCACCAACGAAACCGCAGACCCGATCTTGATTTTCCTGCTGACGGACAGGTTCATTGATTTCTGCCGGGAGAAACAGCCGGCGCGGAATCCACGGCGGTTGCAAGAAATTGGCCCGCCCGAAACCGGGCCGCGAATCGACCGACACTCTCTCGTCTGCGGCTCTTTCCTGCTCCGGAAATGAGCCCGCAATTGAATCTGCGCTCTGTTAAACTCGGCTTCGCGCCGAATTCCCGTTGACGTGGAGAACGTCCGCGTTCGCCGTTCACTTTGCGCGCCACCCGGCGCGAACGACTGGCAGGGGCAATCTCACACAACTGCAAACCCACGGCAATATCAAATTGAAAAGCTTTCCGGAGGGCTCAGGGCGCGTTCAAGAAAGTGAGTAATCAGGGGCGGGGACGGCGGCGGGGACGGCTCCACGCTTGTCACTGCCGCCCGCCGTGCCTATCTTCCGCCCATGAACGACGAGATCTTTGATCTGGCAGTCATCACCGGTGGAGCGTCGGGTCTCACGGAGGCGGCGAGCAAAGGCGTCGCGATCGTCGATTGCCGGCGCCGCGTTCGCCCGGCGGAGACACTCGCGCTTGCCTGATTTCACCCGCACCAAAATGTTGCCGCCTGACATGCATCAAATCACCCGCCTGCCCAACGGACTGACGGTCGCCACCGCGGAAATGCCGCACATGGCCAGCGTCAGCCTCGGATTATGGGTGGGTGTGGGGGGTCGTTACGAACCGCGGGAACTGAACGGCGTTTCCCATTTCATCGAACACCTCCTGTTCAAAGGAACGAAAAAGCGTTCGGCCAAGGAAATTTCCCAGGCCGTCGAGGGCATCGGCGGCTATTTGAACGCCTTCACCGGCGAGGAAAGCACCTGCTTTTATTCGAAGGCGCGTCACGATCACTTCGACGATCTGCTCGACGTGTTGGTTGACATGTTTCTCAACTCGAAGTTCGATCCGCTGGAAATTGAGAAGGAGCGCAGCGTCATCAAGGAAGAACTGGCGATGTACCTCGACCAGCCGCAGCACCACGTCCAGGAACTGCTCAACGAAACGCTCTGGCCCGACCAGCCGCTGGGGCGTCCGCTCACCGGCACGGAGAAAACGCTCGACTCGATGGCGCGCGCCGATCTGCTGGGTTTTCGGCGGACCAATTACGTGACCGGCGCGACGTTGCTCGCCGCGGCGGGCAACCTCGCGCACAAACGCGTGGTCAAGGCCGTCGCGCGTTATGTTCCGCGGTTCCTGACCGGCCGGCGACCGCGTTTCATCCCCGCAGACAACGGGCAAAGCAGGCCGCACCTCCGTCTCTTCACCAAGCGAACGGAACAAACCCAGCTCGCGCTCGGCATTCGCACCTGTTCGCGCCACGACGAACACCGCTTCGCCCTGCGCCTGCTCAACACCCTTCTGGGGGAGAACATGAGTTCCCGTCTTTTTCAGGTCGTGCGGGAGGACCGCGGCCTGGCTTACAATATCTACAGCTCGCTGAGCTTCTTCGACGATGCCGGCGATCTCGTGATTTCCGCCGGGCTGGACACCGACAATGTGTCCAAAACGCTCAAGCTTATCCTGCGCGAACTGCGTCGCCTGGCCGAGGCGCCGCCGGCCGCCAGCGAACTGCGCCACGCGCGCGATTATGTCATCGGCCAGATTGATCTCAGCCTGGAAAACACCGAGAGCCAGATGATGTGGCTGGGCGAACAACTCCTCGGCTACGGCAAAATCATCCCCGCCTCGGAAATCAAACGGCGACTGGCCCAGGTCACCGCCGGCGAGATCCGGGCGGTTGCGCGTGACTTTTTCCGCTCCGAACGGTTGAATCTGGCCCTGGTCAGCCCGTTGAAATCGGATGCCGGCCTCACGAGAGCCTTGCGTCTTTAATATGTCCTGCTGCCTTCTTCTAACCGATCCGGTCGCTCCGACTGCCGACCAGGTGAAGCGCGCCTTCAAGTCGCTCAAAACCTTGACCGACGCCGACGCGGTCAAGGCGGCCAGGGAAACCTGCGGCATCCTCCTGAAAAACCTTTCGCCCGATGTGGCCAACGCCTTGCAGCGCGCGTTGCAGGCCGAAGGTGTGCCGACCGAAGTGGTGGACGCCGCCCGGCTCCCGAAGCTGCCGGACGCGAAGTTTGTCCGGCGCCTGGAAATACAACCGCAGTCGCTGGCGATTTATGATCCGCTGGGCCGGACGGTTCCCGTCCCGTGGCCCCAGCTCGCGCTGGTGTCCGCCGGCGCGGTCCGCCACTTCGGCATGAGCGCCACGCGAACGGAAGAAACCGTGAACACCTTCAATCCCGTTGGCGGCTTTCGCACCCGGGTCGTCACTCAGGTGCGGCACAAGGTCGAGGACGACGCGAAGCTGATGCTGGACATTTTCCTGGCCGGCGGCGCCATGCGGTTTCAAATTGAAGCCGACGCCTTTCCGTTCAAGTATTGCTTCGACCGGGCGGACTTGAACCTGTGGCAAAAACTGGGTTTGCTCGTTCAGATGCTCGCGCAGCATGCGCCGCACGCCGTGTTGAACCGCGGCGCCACGGCGCTGCGCGATGGTTCGCCGGGCGACGCGGCTTACGTCAGCAAAGCCGCGTTGTCCGACGAATCCACCTGGTTGCTGTGGCAACTGGCGAAGAAAAATTAGGGGCGCGGGCGGTTCGCCGCTGCCACGACGGCGTGATTTTTAAAAACAACCGACACGCGGGCGGTCCGCCCGCACTCGCGGCATGCGTCCGTTGATTCACGAGATCGTCTCGCCACACTCGCCGGAGTCGCTGGTGGACCAGCTCCCGGGCGAGCCGGGCGTGGTGTTGCTGCGCAGCGCGTTGTTGGATTCGGCGCAGGCGCGGTATTCGTTCGTCGCGGCCAGACCGTTCCTGACATTCCGTTCTTTCGGTTCGCGGTGCGAGTTGCATTCCCGCGAATACAACCCCGTTCAGTTTGGCAATCCCTGGCATCTGCTCGACGGCTTGATGGCGCGCTACGAATTGCTCGACGAAGTGGATTTACCGTTCCCGCTCGGCGGCTGCTTCGGCTATTGGGGATTTGACCTGAAGAACTTCGTCGAACCCCGTCTCTCACGCCGCGCGGTCAACGATCTTGAATTGCCGGACTGCCACGTCGGCTTTTATGACAGCCTCGTCGTCATGGATCATCGCCTGAGCAAAACGTGGGTTGTCTCGACCGGCCTCGACGTGGACGGCTCGCGCAGCGAGAGGCGCGCGGAACGGCAACGGTCATTTTGGCGGGATAAACTTCACGAATCACCCCGGAGCGAGACCGCCCGCAGCGCCCTTGAATTATCCGCGCCTCCCACTCACCCGCCCGTCGGGCACCCTCTCCCCCTCCGAGGGGGAGAGGGACGGGGTGAGGGGGCCGCTCGCAGGTTCACGGGCGCGATGCGCGCACAAAGTTCGGAGGAATCTCTCCCACAGAGTGAGGGGAAACTGGAGGCCGGTCCTCAACGAATCCTTTCGAACGTTTCCCGCGCCGATTTCATCGCCGCGGTCGAACGCGCCCTGCGCTATATCCGTTCCGGCGACATTTACCAGGTCAACCTCTCACAGCGACTCGCCGCGCCCTGCTTAATGAGCGGCTGGGAATTCTTTCAACGGCTGACCGGCGTTTCGCCCGCGCCGTTTGCCGCGTTTCTTGATTGCGGCGGGTTTCAAATCGCGTCATCGTCGCCCGAGCTGTTTCTGCGCTTGAGCGGACCGCACATTCAAACGCGCCCCATCAAAGGCACGCGTCCGCGCGCGGCCGACCCGACGCGCGACGCGCAGCTCACTTACGAACTCCAGACCAGCCCGAAGGAAATGGCCGAATTGGTGATGATCACCGACCTGTTGCGCAATGACCTCGGCAAGGTCAGCGAATACGGTTCGGTCCAGGTGCCCGAACTGGTCCGGCTCGAACGCTACGCGCAGGTGCAGCACCTGGTCTCCTCGGTCGAAGGCCGTTTGCGGTCGGACGTCACGCATTTCGCCGCCTTCGCCTCCTGTTTTCCCGGCGGCAGCATCAGCGGCGCGCCAAAAATCCGCGCCCTGGAGATCATCGACGAACTCGAACCGATCACCCGCGGGCCTTACACCGGCGCGCTCGGTTATCTCGGCTTCAATCGCGAGAGCCAGTTGAGCATCCTCATCCGCGCGGCGATTTGCCGGGAGGGCATGGCTTATTTTCACGTCGGAGCGGGCATCGTAGCGGATTCGGTTCCCGCGGCCGAATACGAGGAAACGCTGGCAAAAGCCGGCGGCTTTATGGCAACGTTGAATTTGCATCCGCAATCGGCATATGCTTTTCTAAAGACCTAAAACGATTCCCTGCTGTCCCAACGTCCGGGCCGGCGTGGCAGCCGACCCGCCCGCAGGTATGACGGTTTTAATCAACGGTCAATTTGTTCCGGCAGAACAGGCTTTGGTCCCCGCGACCGACCGCAGTTTTCTGTATGGCGACGGGGTGTTCGAAACCATCCCGGTTTATAACGGCAAACCGTTTCGCTGGGCGCAACACCTCGAACGGCTCACCCGCGGCGCCGATTTCCTCAAGATCCGCCTCGCCTTCGCCCCCAAGGAACTGCGCGTGCTCGCCGGCCAACTGATCGAGCGGAACCAGATGCCCAACGCCGTGCTCCGCTTGACGCTCTCGCGCGGCGCCGGCGAACGCGGTTACTCCCCCAAAGGCGCCGAGGCGCCGCTCGTCGTGATGACGTTGGACCCGATGCAGCCGGTGGACCCGCAAAACCCGCCGCATTGGCGGCTGCAAACCTCATCCTACAAACTGCCGGCCAGCGACCCCTTGTCATCGTTCAAAACGAACAACAAATTGCTGCAGGTGCTCGCGCGCGCGGAAGCCGAAGCGGCGGATGCCGACGACGCGCTGCTGCTCAATTCCAACAGTGAAGTGGCCGAAACCTCGAGCGCGAACCTGTTCTGGATTTATCGCGACACCGTTTATACGACGCCGACCGGTCGCGGGGCGCTGCCCGGCATCACCCGCGCCGTGGTTCTGGAATTATGCCAGGCGCTCAACCTGCCCTCCAATAAGCGGGTGATCAAACCGGAATCGTTGCGCAAATCCGACGGCATCTTTCTCAGCCTCAGTTCGCTCGGCATCGTCCCGGTCTGCGCGATCGACGGCGAACCCGTGCCCACCTCGCCTGTCGTGGACAAAATCCTCGCCACCTATCACGAGGTCGTTCAGCGCGAAACCGCCCCGTGAGGAATGAGATTCTCAAACCGCCCCACCGGTTCGCCCGCCGCCCACGCCAGCCCGCGCATTGCAATCAGGCGGAAGACCGGGTCCTCGTGCGTCCAGGTGTAATGACCGAGGATGCTGGCGAACACCCGCCCCTTTCCCTTTTGAAACGTCCAGATCATCGGCCAATCCTGACCCTCCAGGTTCACCGTCGCCAGTGGCTCAATTTTCGACGGATCGCCGATCATCGGCCAATACGGTTCGTCCAGGAAATGAATCTGCTGCGGCAGATCGACGGTAATGGGATGGTCCGGCGCCGCGACAATCTTCAGGTCGAGTGGCGTGTGGAGATATTTGGTGCGCTGCGGCTGCGACGCCAGGCCGATGCGTTCGGCCAGTTGTTCCGGGTCTTTGTCGGCGATGGTCGCCGAGTGAAATAACACCACGCCACCGCCGCGCTCGAGGTATTCGTCCAATTGCCGGTAACGTTCCGAGTTCCAGTCGTGGTTCCAGTAATAGAAAACGATTGCGTTGGCCGCGCGAAACTGGTCTTCCGTGGGCCATTCCCAGGCGGCGGTCGCGGTGACGTTCGCCGGCGAGGAATTCAGAAGCCGGAGCCAGCTTTGCTGCCACGCCGGGTAATCGTGCTGGCCGGGTCCGTGGTCCTGTTTGGAAGCGACCAGGACGATCTCCAATTTGCGATTTGCGATTTGCGATTTGCGATTTTCGGCATTGTTGCGGGTTGCGGGTTGCGGGTCGAACAAACGCCCCGGTTCGTTCGTGGAACGTTGCGGCGGTTCGTTTAAAAGGAAGGTCAGCAAATCACGAACCTGCTCCTCCTTCAAACCATCGATCAGGCCCGTCGGCATCAGCGAAACGGAACTGACCCGCATCTCTTTCACGTCGGTCGGCCGCAGGATCACCTCTTTGCCGTCGGCGCCGAGCAGCTTGATGAAGGCGTTATCCTGCGCGCGAACGAAGCCGGTCAATTCGTTGCCATCGCCGGCGAGGACGTTGTAGGCGACGTAATCCGGGTTGATGGAAGCGCTCGGCTCTTTGATGTCGCGCAGCACCGAGGCCGCGTCGCGCGATACGAGGTTGCTCAAGTCCGGCCCGATTGTCCCGCCTTCACCGCGCAGGCGATGGCAGGTCGAACATTTCAACGGGTCGCTGACGAACAGACTCCGGCCGCGCTCGTAATCGCCGCCGAGGTTGTCTGCTCCATTCCGGGAAGAAGCGGGCTTCTGCGCGGACTCCGTGTCGGTTTCATCTTCGCTGACCTCGACGAACCACGGCGAAAATAAAAACTCCGGCCGGAGCGGGCGCTCGGTCGGATCACCGCGGGTGAAATAAGTAAAGGCGGCGTCGGCCGCTCCACATTTCCAGGACACGGCCAGAAACGAGTCCTTGACCTCCCCGGTTACCGCCAGGTCCGCAAACTGATTTCCGTCGGAGCTCCGGATTGAATTGGTGATCATCACAGCAGCCCCGGGAACCATCAGTCGGAAGGGAGCGGCCGATTTGACCCGCAGCGTGGCGTCCGCGGCGGGCATATTCAATCGAGCGAGCACTTTGAACCCGAAGCCGGTCCCGGTGCTGAGCCGGCGATCTGCCTCCGCGAAGTATTTTGACGGCCCGGCGAACGCCCTGGCGAACTCCACCCCCGCGTAGGGCAGCCAGTCGTTCCAAATGAAATCCGACGTCTTCATCCCGGCTTTGCGGGCAAGATCGCGGACGGGCTCCCAGTCCATGAAAAGTTTCCGTTTTGCCAGGAGCACCGCCACTCCGCTCAAATCATAATCCACATCCACGGTCTGCCCCTGGTCTTTGCCGCGCCTGGCTTTCACGCCCGGGATGGTCAGCGCGTAAGTCACCGGCCGCGAATGCGGCTCGGTCGTCAGCACGAGGGTTTGCTGGTCGTCGTCCAGATGCGCGGCTTCGATCTTCAGCCTTCCGCGCGGCGCGGCTTCCTGCATTTTCACAACTTGATACGGCGGCTTGATCACTTCGTAGCGGTCGGCGGCGCGGACATATTCGCCGAATTCGATGAAGTTTGTGGCGGTGTTCGTGAGAACGTCGCGGCTCGAGCGCCGGTCCCGTTCGGCCGCCGGATCACGCGCGTTCCCGCCAACACGGCTGCTGCCCAACAGAACCGCGTTGGTCACGGACGGGTCCAGCGGCTTGTCAAAGGCGACGCGCACTTCCGTCGGCCCGGCCGCCCAGGCCATCACCGGTTGCGGCGCTTTCGGGTCGGTATAGGATATCTTGAAGATCTTCCCTTCGCCCTTCGGGCCGGTGCCCCAGTCGGGCAATCCGCTGTGGCAACAGACATAAAGATCGCCTTTGGGAGAAATCGCCAGATCGACAGTCAGCCGATTAAGGCGCGCGATGAGGAATTCCTTGCCCACGTAGCCGTGCGGCGTCTTGACCAGACGCACGCGCCAGATTTTGCCGCGCGATTCGCCCGCGATGAAGGCGTCGCCTTCCCACCATTTCGGGCCGAACAATCCCTGGCCGGGGGAGCAAGGCAAGGGCGGCTCGTTGAAGCGTTGAAGCGTTGAAGCGTTGAAGCGTCTGGTGCGGGACCCGCTTGCCGCTCCCGCTTGAACGGATGAACGCTTGAACGCTTCAACTCTAAGCGGGGGATGCGGTTCATTGAAGACCAGTCCGCAGGTGGACTCGTGCTGCGGACCGAACGCGACCACCGGCGGTTCGCTGATCAGATCCGGCAGCCATTGGTCGTGCCGTGGCGGAAAGCCGTAGTTGCGTCCGGGAACGATGTGGTTCAACTCATCCAGCGGATTGCCGTTGGGCATCCACGTCTCGCCTTCCTGGTCGGTGTTGAAAAGATCGCTGTTCCGGTTGAAAGCCAGCGCGTAGGGAACGCGGATGCCGGTCGCGATGGTTTCGAGTTTGCGAGTGGATTTGTTCCATTTCTGAATCGTGCCGCGCTGAGAGCGAAGGTCGTAGAGCGAAACCTGTTCCTCCGGATCACCCCCGCGGTCGCCGCGCCCTTCCAGCCAGGCGCGTTCCTCCGGCTTCAAATCCTTTCGCTTGCGCAACCGGTAGGCGTTCGAGTAATCCGCCACGAGCAGTCCAAAATAAAGATTGCCTTCTTTGTCGAGGGTCACCCCGGTGGAATCCACCCCGCCGGATGCCGCGTCGGTCGGCGGCCAGCCGGCGGCGATGATTTCCTCGAGGTCGGCTCTGCCATCGCCGTCCGTGTCGCGCAACAACGAAACCTTGCCGTGGGACGAAACGTACAGTCCGGCGGTGGACCAGGCCATGCCGACGGGCACGCTTAGGGTCGGTTTGTCCCAAAAAACTTCCGCCGAATCTTCAAGACCGTCGCCGTCGCGATCGCGCAACAACCAGACGCGCCCGTCGTAGCCGAGCGCCGTCAGACGGCCATCCGGCGCGAAGCGAAGATTATTGACGTTGGGAAGGTTCACCGGCAGTTCGCGCACGGTGAAACCGGGAACGAGCATGTGAACTGCCGGTTCGATTTCCGCGAGCGCCATCAGTCCCGCGCAGGCGAAGACCAAACCGCAAGCAACCACGGCAAAACGCATGGCGCGATTAAGTCGCTACGGGCGCAAAAAAGCAACCACGCCGAGCGCCGCGAGGAATCGCATTGTAAAATCCGGCCCGTTGATCCTACGCTGCACGCGTATGTCGAATTTGAGCGCTGACGGGAAAAGCCTCAAAACGTTGATTGCGACGCCGGACCTGCCCGAGTTGGGGCCGACGCCGCGGGCGGGGCGTTTGCCGCGGGCGGAATTGGACCAGAAACTGGATCGCTTCGTCCGGGAAACGCGGTTGACGGCGCGACTTCACGCGCCCGTCCGCGCCGCCGCGCTGTTGTGGCATGATTATCTGGACGAGTCCCACACCATTTCTCAAAACCTCGGCGACGCCGGCGGCAGTTTCCTGCACGGCATCATGCACCGGCGCGAGCCGGATTACGGCAACGCCAGGTACTGGTTTCATCGCGTCGGCAAGCATCCCTGTTTCTCCGACATCGCCCGTGAAGTCACGCGCCTGCTCGAAACCAAAGGCGAAAACGCATTGGCGGCCGGACTGGCACCCGGCGGCGATTGGGACCCGTTTGCTTTTGTGGAGGCGTGCGAAAAAGTTGCCGACCGACCTTCGTCCGATCAGCGGGTCCAGACGCTCAAATCCATTCAGGAAATCGAGTTCGACTGTCTGTTGGCCCATCTATTGGCATTTTAGCCTGCATCTCTCACCAAATCTGCCGCGACAACCTTTTGTTGCATATGCAACAAAAGCTTGTCCATCGATTCGGGAACCGCCGTGCCGTAGCGGTTTAAAGTTGTCAGTGAAAGACCTGTTGGCGCATCTACTTGCATTTTTGCCTGCGTGTCTTGCCAAATCTGCCGCGACAGCCTTTTGTTGCATATGCAACAAAAGGCTGTCCATCGGTTCGGGAATTGCATGCGAGCTACCTTGGGAAACGTGGCCAAGGCAGGTCGGCACCGCGGTTTCGCCCCTTACGTTGCCTCGTCTTCCAACGCCTTCACCAGGCCATCAATGGTGTGCGCCTTCGCCTCGACCGTCGGTTTGAGCCCCAGCGCCGCCAGCGCCTTGCTGGTTTCGGGACCGATGGAGGCTGTTTTTAATTGCGGAAATCTCTTCAGCAACGCGCGCAGATCGAAGCGGGCATGAAAGTTTTCGGCCGTTGAACTGCTGGTGAAAGTGATCCAGTCAGCTCCCTCCTCCAGCAATCTGGCCGCCGCGCCGGTGACATCATCGGTTTCCGGAACAGTCCGGTAACAGGCGATGTCATCCACGATCGCGCCCTTGTCTTCGAGGAGCTTCGGCAGTTCGCTGTTGGCCACTTCGGCGCGCAACAGCAGGACGCGCAGATTTTCAATGCTTTCGTAACCGGCAAGCGCTTCGACGATTTTCGTGGCCACATATTCCTCGGGCATCAGATCGACCTGGAGATGAAGCTCGCGCAGTTTGGCGGCGGTGGCCGGCCCCACCGCGGCGATTCGCACACCACCGATGTCGCGCATGTCCTGGAATTTCTTGAAGAAAAAATCGAAGAACCAGGCCACCCCGTTGGGACTGGTGAACACCGCCCAGTCGTAGGCATTCAGCCCGCTGAGCGCTTCCAGAATCGCTTCCGTACTTCCCGGTGGAACGATTTTGATCGTGGGAATTTCCAACACTTCGGCGCCGCGTTCGACCAGTTGACGGGAAAGCTGGCTGGCCTGCTCGCGCGTGCGCGTCACCACGATCCGCCGGCCGAACAGCGAACGGTTCTCGAACCAGTTGAGTTTCGGGCGCAATTTCACCACCTCGCCGATCACAGCGACCGTCGGGGCTGACAACTTAACCCGGGCCGCGACGTCGGCAATCGTGGCGAGCGTGCCTTCGATGGTCTGCTGACGGCCGGTGGTGCCCCAGCGCACCATCGCCACCGGCGTCTCCGGCGCCATGCCGTGCGCCCGCAGCAGTTCCGCGATTCGGCCGATGCGCTCCGTGCCCATCATGATCACTTTGGTGCCCGGCGCCCTGGCAATCGGTCCCCAATCCACGCTGCCCGTCTCCTTCGCCGGGTCCTCGTGCCCGGTGATGACGGTGAAACTGGAGCAATGTTCGCGGTGGGTCAGCGGCACGCCGGCGTAATTCGGCGCCGCAACCGCGGACGACACACCCGGCACCACTTCGAATCCTATCCCGGCCGCGACCAATTCCTCGGCCTCTTCGCCGCCGCGCCCGAAAATGTAAGGATCGCCGCCTTTGAGGCGCACGACCGTTTTGCCTTCCTTCGCCTTGGCCACCAGCAACCGGTTGAGTTCGCCTTGCGGAATGGCGTGGTTTTTGGAACGCTTGCCGCCGAAAATGATTTCGGCGTTCTTTCGGGCCAGGCGCAGCAAATCGGGGTTCACCAGCGCGTCATAGACCACGACATCGGCGCGGCCGAGCAGTTCCGCCCCGCGCAACGTGAGCAGGCCCGGGTCGCCCGGACCGGCGCCCACCAGATAAACCATGCCTTTCGATTTCATGCGCCGATCAGATTAGGCGTTCGCCAAATTCCCCGCAACGAAACAGACGAAACAATCATTAAACGGAATCCGCCCGGTGCGTGTCATAAAATCAGCAGGAAATTCTACCCGCGGCTCATGAATCGTTTGCGTCTGGAAAACATTCGGCCGGTCCAATGGCCAGCTCCTCTGGCCATGCTCGGGTGCGCCATTCTTCTGTCGCCCGTCTTTGAGGCGCGGAGCAGTCCGCTCACCAACGTCCAAACGGTGTTTGTCATCGTGATGGAGAACCACAATTGGGACACCATCCACGGCAACCCCGACTGTCCCTATATCAACAACACGCTCCTGCCGATGGCCTCGCGCGCCGAGCGATATTTCACGCCGACCAATCTGCATCCGAGCGAGCCGAATTACCTCTGGCTCGAGGCCGGCACCAATTTCGGCATTCTCGACGACCAACTGCCGGCCATCAATCACATTGGCTCGACGAACCACCTGGTCACGTTGCTCGAAGGCGCGGGCATTTCCTGGAAAACGTACCAGGAAAGCCTGAACGCCGACGATAGTCCCTTGACCAACAATTATCCGTACGCGACCCGCCACAACCCGTTTGTCTTCTTCGACGACATCGCCACCAATGGAACGCGCCTGGCGGATCACGTGCGCCCGTATTCGGAACTGGCCGCCGACCTCCAAAGCGGCGCCGTCGCACGCTACAACTTCATCGTTCCGAACGTCACCAACGACATGCATAGCCTGGCGCCCGGCAGCCCCAGCGCGGAAAAGCAGGGCGACGACTGGCTCGCCCTCGAGGTCCCCCGAATCATGTCGTCGGCCGCCTACACCAACGGCGGCGCCCTTTTCATTGTGTGGGATGAAGGCGACGGCGACACCAGCGACGGGCCGATCGGTTTGATTCTGCTTTCGCCGCTGGCCAAAGGCGGCGGTTACACCAATGACATCTATTACACTCACAGTTCGTTGCTGCGCACGCTTCAGGAAATCTTCGGCGTGGGACCGTTGTTGGGCGACGCCGCCAAAGCCGTTTCGCTCAGCGATTTGTTTGGCCTCGCTGCGCCCATCCGGACGAACACCCTGACCAACATTCAAACCGTCTTCCTCATCCTGATGGAGAATGTGAATTGGTCGGCGCTCAAGGGCAGCCCCTCGGCGCCTTACCTCAACAATACGCTTCTGCCGATGGCGTCGTATTGCGAGCATTACTACACACCGCCGGGACTGCCCGGCAGCCTGCCCAATTATCTCTGGCTCGAAGCCGGCACCAACTTCGGCGTTCTCGACAGCGGCGATCCGAGCGCGCACACCTTCAGTTCCACCAATCACCTGGTCACGCTGCTGGCCAACGCCAATATCTCGTGGAAAAGCTACCAGGAAAACATCAGCGGCACGAATTGTCCCGTCTCCAGCAGCGGACTTTATGCGGCCTACCACAATCCGTTCGTTTATTTCCGCGACATCATCACCAATACCGCTTCCTGCGTCGCGCACATCCGGCCTTTCCCGGAACTGGCGGCGGACCTCACCAACAACACCGTGGCCCGCTACAATTTCATCACGCCCAATCTTTGCGATGACATGCACAATTCGACCGGCTGCGCCACGTCCGACCGCATCCGCAACGGCGACAACTGGCTGGCTGACGCGGTCCCCAGAATCCTCGCCGCGCCCGCTTACCAGAACAACGGCGCCCTCTTCATCACCTGGGACGAAGGCGTCAACCCGACGCTTTCCGGACCCATCGGCATGCTGGTGATTTCGCCGCTGGCCA
>WNFU01013489.1_pt1 | contig 13821 bp, 11 predicted proteins | sample 5400121 | NCBI WGS metagenome assembly WNFU01 (sample SAMN13153360, study PRJNA577476) | soil metagenome | isolation source: 100 cm soil or saprolite under grassland replicate 1 | place: USA:California | collected 2016-06-15
AAGGGCCCTGTAGCCACCGCCCTGTGGGCGGTCCTCCCTAAAACGCGCCGTTGCCTCGGACGGCCCATAGGGCCGTGGCTACAAATTAATTCCGGTGGTCACAGACCGCCGCTACAGAATCGGCAATCCGCAATTTCCCTCACCCTTCGCTCGTGTGCACCACGACTTCGACGCGGCGATTGGGGCTTTGCTCTTCAATTGAGCCACTTGGCGACGCTCGGAATTTTGTTGCGCCGTAACCGTGCGTTTCGATTTGCGCCGGGTTAATGCGCATCACTTCGACAAGGTATCGTTTCACGCTGTCGGCGCGGCGCTGGCTCAGATCGAGATTGTATTCAAACGTGCCGAACGAATCCGTATAGCCTTCCACGGTAAATGTCGCTTTCGGGTTGCGCTGGATGAGAGTCCCCAGCTTTTGCAGTTGAGTGATGGCGCTGGATTGCAGCATGTCGCTGTCGTACTCGAAAAGCTGATCATCCGGCAGGCGCAATTTTGTGCCTGATCCGAGCGGACCTTTTTGCGCCAGCAACTGATCCAAATCGCTGAAGCCGGGAGTGCGCCCTTTGTTTGGGCCGGCGCTATCGCCGGGCAGTTTACTCGTGAACGTGTTTGGCCGCTTGATGGCCGTACTCGTGGCAAGTTCCGTTCCGCTCAGAGCGGGCTGCGGGCGGCCTGATGTCGAGCTGTTGTTAAGTAAAGATTGTTCGTGCAGCGCGTTTGGGTCGTTTGAGAGGGTCTGCGCCGTGGATCGTTCGATTTCATTAAGCACTGAATTAACTTCCGGCTGGTCCACTTTGGGTTGGTCAGGCAAAACGTCCCGCATGTCGTCCGGTAGCGCGGCGCTCGCCTGAATGTCCTGCAATAATTTGTCGAATGATTTCTTTTCGTCCGGCAACTGCACATCGGTGTTGTCAGGGTTCGGTTTCGCCGCTTGATTTGTTTGATCGGCGCTGCTCTTGTCGAGGTTCGATTCGGTGATACTCCTGACCTTGAACATGGGCGTCTGCTCGTTCTGGACGAACGCCGCTTCCGTAGGCGCGAAACGTGTCCGATAAAAATAAGCGCAAAGCGCGAAGTGTATTGCCAGCGAAACGATCAATCCGAACCAGATCCAGCTGCGTTCTTTGCTGCCACTGAGCAGACCTTGGGTCTCGAAGCTGTCGAAATCGGAAACTCTCATTGCGCTCGGTTCCTAAAATATCACATTTGGCCGCTTGAGCCACGGGAAGGCCGAGTTCCATTTCCTCGCGTGCGCTCGATAAACGCGCGCGCCGCGCCACGAATCTCATCCGCCACACGCGCTTCAGGCGAGACAAACTTCGGTGTAAACCAGGGAAACAGTCCGATCAAATCGTGAGTGACCAGAATTTGTCCGTCGCAATGCTCGCCAGAACCGATGCCAATAGTTGGGATGCCGATCGCATTTGTGATCTGCTTTGCGACGTCCGCGAGCACAATCTCCAGCACCACAGAAAACGCGCCGGCCTTTTCTACCGCGCGCGCATCAGCCAGCAGAGCGTCGGTCTCCGACTGTGTCCGGCCTTTGATTCTATATCCACCTTCCTCGCGCACACTTTGAGGCAGCATGCCGATATGCGCCATAAACGGAATGCCTGCTTGTGTGATCGCCTCGATCTGTACTACGTGACTCGCCCCGCCTTCGAGCTTCACCGCTTGGGCACCGGCATCAACAAGTTGCCGCGCCGTAGCTACGGCCTGCTCCGGTGTGTCGTAACTGTGAATCGGCATATCGGCCACGAGCAGTGCCTGTTTTACCCCGCGCGCCACCGCGCGCGTGTGATGCAACATCTCTTCCAGCGTTACATTGGTCGTGTCCTGATAACCAAGCACCACCATGCCTAACGAGTCGCCCACGAGGATGATGTTAATGCCGCTTTCGTCGAGCAAACGCGCCGTGGGATAATCATAGGCCGTCAGCGCGGTAATTTTCTCACCGCGTTGTTTCATTTGGCGAAAATCTTTCATCACACCTGCTCGGAAGATCAACCGCCGATTTGAGAACGCAAGCTTGCCCGAAAAGCGGTGCTAGGACGCTCCGCGCGATGGCAAGACGCCGTCGAAGCTTACCAATTGTCCATAAAGCGAGCTATCTCGCCGGATTCCTTCAGTTTCGCCAGCAGCTCATCCACCGTTTGCGTTTGACCCGGCAACACCAAATCCGGCCGGATATCGGCCAGCGGTTGCAGGACGAACTTTCTCAAGTGCATCCGCGGATGGGGCAGTTGCAATCGCTCATTCTCAATGTTGCGGTCGCCGCAGTAGAGCATGTCGATGTCGATGGTTCGCGAAAAATTTTTGGGGTGACCGCGCTGGCGCCCTAATGTTCTTTCAATTCCAATGAGTTGGTCGAGCAAAATCGTCGGATCGCCTTCGTACTCAAATTCAACGACCGCGTTTAAAAATTTATCCGCCCCGGGTTCGCAATCGACCGGGTCTGTTTCGTAAATTGGCGAGGAAAGAATTGGAGGCTTCACATTTGAGAGACCGAGAATTGCTTTTCGGGCGGCGCACAAATTGCCAAGGCGATCACCAAGATTTGATCCAAGCGCAACTCCAGTTCTCATCTCCTGTAGCAGCGGTCTATGACCGCTGTGCGGGATTCGTTCGCCGGTGATAGAGCGCCGCCACAGTCTCACAGCCCCAGCACATCTTGCATGGAGTACAGCCCCGGCGGTCTTCCCACAATCCACTTCGCCGCGCGCAATGCTCCCCGTGCAAAAATTTCGCGACTCGCTGCCTGATGCGTGAGCTCAAGGCGCTCGCAGGGTCCCGTGAAGATTACGGTGTGCTCACCGACTACCTCGCCTTCGCGAATGGATCGAATCGGTATTTCGTTCTGAATTTTTTGCACGGTTTTCAAAACTTCAGCCAGAGTTTTGGCTGTGCCGCTCGGCGCATCCTTTTTCATTTTGTGATGCGTTTCAATGATCTCGGGACTGAAATCCGGTCCAAGCAATTCGGCCGCTTTGCGCGACAGCCAGAAGAGCACATTGACTCCAACGCTGAAATTGGACGCGAAAACAATAGGCAAGGATTCTGCGCTCTTTTCGATTGTTCGACGCTGCTCCTGAGAATGGCCAGTCGTGCCGATGACGAGACTTTTACGGAGATTTAGCGCAGTGCGACAGATTTCGCTAACGGCATCACGGTGACTGAAATCGATCGCCACATCGCAATTTTTCATGGCTGGCTCGATTGGGTCGCCTACATCGCATTGCGCGACGATGTCGATCTTCGGATCGGCTTCGGCAAGATCGACAACGGTTTTCCCCATGCGCCCGGCCGCGCCTACGAGCAACACGCGTACAGGCGACTTCATTCGCCTCTCTCGAAGTCTTCGAGCGTTTTGCGCAAGCGCGCCTGGTTCGCTTCGCTCATTTCGCACAACGGTAAACGAACTTCACCCGACATCGCGCCGCGCCAGCCGAGTGCCGTCTTCACGGGAACCGGGTTAGGCTCGATGAACAAATCCTTAAACAGCGGCAACAATTTCCAATGCAATTTTTCCGCTAATTTCAAATCGCCTGATTCGCAGGCGCGGACGAGCGCACAAACTTCAGAGGGAAACAGATTCGAGGCCACGCTTACGACGCCGGCTGCACCTACAGCCATGAACGGCAGCGTGAGCGAGTCGTCCCCGCTCAAAATGGTAAACGATACAGGCAAACGCCGACGCAACTCGCCCACGCGCTCCACGCTTCCGCTCGCTTCTTTAATCGAGACAATATTGCGGCACTCTTTTGTCAGACGTACAACCGTTTCCGGAAGGATGTCTACGCTGCAGCGTCCGGGAATGTTGTAGAGCACGATCGGCAGCGATGTGGCGTCGGCGATTGTTTTGAAATGGCGGAAGAGCCCTTCCTGGCTTGGCTTGTTGTAATATGGTGCCACAAGCAGCGCGCCATCGGCGCCAAATTGCTCAGCGATCCTAGTGTCGGCCACAGCGTGTTGCGTGGCGTTTGAGCCTGTTCCCGCAAGAACGAGGCAACGTTTATTCGCCGTTGCGACCGACAGCCGAATCACCTGTTCGCGTTCCTCGTGCGAAAGTGTCGGCGATTCGCCGGTGGTCCCGATCGCGACAACGCCGGTGATGCCTGCAGCGATTTGGGTTTCGATCAGTTTTTTGAAAGCAGAATCGTCAATGCCGCCATTGCGAAATGGCGTCACCAACGCCGTAAAAGTGCCGCGAAACATTGGAAGAGGTTAAAACGTTGCAAAGGTTACAAAGTTAAAAGGCATCGTGGCCCGTCGGGCTAATTTAAATCTCGACCGTGCCTTCAAAAACGAATTCAGCGGGACCCGTAAGCGTGACGTTGTGAAGCTGATCATCGCTCTTTTCAAATCCAACTTGAAGTTCGTCTCCCCCGCGGGCAGTTACACTGATCGGTCCGTTCACCTTTTCGATAGCGGCGAAGATAAGCGCGCTTGCGACTATGCCCGTGCCGCACGCCAGCGTTTCGTCTTCCACGCCGCGTTCGTAGGTGCGGGCAGCGATTTTCTTCGGTCCACGTTTCTCAATGAAATTCACATTTGCGCCCCTGGGTGAAAACATTTTGTGATAACGAATGGCTGAACCTTCGCGTCGCACATCGACATCGTCGATGCGTGAAACGGGAATGACTACATGCGGCACGCCGCTGTTGATGAAGTGAACGGTTTTGTTCTCATTCGCCACCAGGAACTTGATATCTAGCCGTAAATCAGTCGGCTCGGTCATTTGCAGCGTGACGAGATCACCCACCAACTCCGCTGAAATTACGCCTGCCGGCGTTTCAAAAGAAATTTTTTCCTGCGCTCCGGCAACCTTTTTTGCAAAACGGGCAAAGCAGCGTGCGCCATTCCCGCACATCTCTGCTTCTCCTCCGTCGGCATTAAAGTAGCGCATGCGAAAGTCGGCATGGTTCGTTGCTTTTTCGAGCAACAAAATTCCGTCCGCACCGATGCCGCGGTGACGATCGCACAGATGCGCAATTTGGCTGCGATCAAGATGAACGTCCCCTGTCCTGTTATCGATCAGGATGAAATCGTTTCCCGCGCCGTTCATTTTCGTGAAACGCAGCATACGTATTTCGTCTAGCATACGTCGGTCACCAAAGCTAACGCGATGCGGTAGCGGCGTTCTCCGAGGATCGCATGATTTCGGCTATCAGAGACCGCCACTACAAGAGAGGTCAATCTCTGTTGCCAGATGATGTTTCGGTGTTTACTTATCCGCCGTGAAAAAACTGGGCGTGTCGGTTGTAACGGCGCTTCTTGGCCTCACGGTGCAGATCTCTTTCGCCGGCGATTACAACACCCTGGTTCTCGACCAAATCAAACAGATGCCGCAAGGCGGCCGTTATTCTGTTTCGCATTTCGCAAAGATCCGCCTTCAATCTTCAGCACATTTCGAGTCCGGCAAATTTTTCATTCTGCCGTCAGCGGCCTCACCGAGTTTCTGCTCGGGCGCAACGTATCTGGTGTTCATTAGGACGATCGAAGCTTTGCGGGCGCGAGGCGAGCTCCGCCTCGATTATTCTACACTGGAGCGATTAATCATCCGAGATCAACGCGACGGCGAAGGAATCTGGGGCCGGTGGAATGCGAATGGGCCAGGCACGGCCCGCCTTTTTCATGAGCTGCAACTTGGGCAAAACTTCGATAACTTCGATCAGGCGAAGCCGGGCGATTTCATGAAGATTTTCTGGTCGCGCCAGGTCGGGAAAAACGAGCACGGACATTCCACCATCTTCCTTGGAATGGAGAATCGTGCCGACGGACAGTACGTCCGATATTGGTCAAGCAACATTCCGTCCGGCTACGGTGAGAAATCTGTTCCGCGCAGCAAGATCGCCTACGCCATTTTTTCGCGTCTTCAGACGCCTGCGAATCTGGCGCGAATCAACAGCGCGCCTTATGTCGATACCTATTTGGCGTCTCTCCTGCGAACTCGTTCCAGTATCTTGGAAGCCAACGCCAAGTGCGGCCTATAACCATCGCAAGACCGATCGCTTGCAGGTAGGTTGGGTCAACGCACTGCGTTGACCGGACGGCGCAGCGGGCCGTCCCTACCAGAAGCGCGATCACAAATCGAGCTTGCCTTTGGGAAGGCCGATCTTTAAAACGCGGGAATGCTTATCGAAACCTTAAAGCGTCATTGGTGGGTTCCGGTGATAAGGGGTATCGCTGCAATCCTCTTCGGAGTAATCGCTTTCGTCTATCCTGGCTTAACAGTCGCAGTGCTGGTGCTGTTATTCGGGGCCTGGGTGCTGGTTGACGGCATCTTTCGCGTCATCGGCGCGATCGGGCATCGTGCTTCCGATAAAGAATGGGGATTCGATCTAATCATCGGAATTGTGGGGATCATCATCGGATTGCTCACATTCCATGCACCCCAAATAACTGCGCTGGCGTTGATCATTTATATTGCCGCCTGGGCGCTGATGATTGGGGCAACAGAGATTGCGCTGGCAATTAAGCTGCGCCGCGAAATCAAAGGCGAATGGTTCCTGATCCTCATGGGGTTGGTTTCAATTGTCTTCGCGGTCATGCTTTTGTGGAATCCGGCCGTCGGTGCGGCGGCGCTGATCTGGATTATGGCGTGGTACGCAGTGATATTGGGTGTTCTGGGAATCATTTTTGGTTTCCGCTTGCGCAGCTTGCCGACATTTGCTGCACCCTAGTCAGGGGAACGCCTTTTCTTGTTTTTGCTCTTGCTCGTGAACTAACGAGGTCACGCGGCTGGGCTGCTGTGTACCTCTCGTTCAAGGATTTGCTCGCCAGCACGCTTTTTTTCGCGACGAAACCGGGTGGCGGCGGTTTGTTGAAGAAAATACAACTGAGTGCGATTGATTGGGCGATTACTCTACGGCGCTGGAATATGACCATTCCGATCTACGCGTCGAATTCGCGACGGCGAAGAAACACCGACCTTTCTAAGCATCCCCACTCTATGAAGAAAGCTCCCCTTATTACAAAGGCGCGACCGCGAAAGGTCGCGCAGACTAACGGAAGTGAATTCGACACCGCGCAATTGCTTGCCGCGTTAATGGCGTTCAAGCGCGGTGATTTTTCCGCGCGCCTCCCGGAGGATTGGACAGGCGTGCCGGGCAAGATCGCCGATACGTTAAATGCGGTGATCGAGACCAATCAGCGCACGACTCGGGAACTGGAACGCATTGTACACGCAGTCGGAAAAGAGGGCCGGATCAGCCAGCGGGCATCGATTGGCGAGGTGTCCGGCTCTTGGGCCGATGTCATCCAATGCATCAACGTTTTGATAGGCGACCTGGTCCGTCCAACCAGTGAAATGGCGCGGGTGATTGGCGCTGTCGCGAAAGGCGATTTGTCCCAAACAATGGCGACCGAGATCGAGGGGCGCCCACTAAAAGGAGAGTTTTTGCATACCGCCAAAACGGTTAACGCGATGGTTGGCCAGCTTGGCGCTTTCGCCTCCGAAGTAACCCGAGTGGCGCGCGAAGTGGGAACTGAAGGAAAGCTTGGCGGCCAGGCAAAAGTCAAAGGCGTCGCCGGCACGTGGAAAGATTTGACCGACAACGTGAACCTGATGGCCTCGAACCTCACGTCACAGGTCCGCAACATCGCTGCAGTGACCACGGCGGTCGCGAATGGCTATCTGGCGAAGAAAATCACCGTGGACGTTCGGGGCGAATTCCTCGAATTAAAGGACACCATCAACAAAATGGTGGACCAGTTGCGTTCGTTTGCGTCAGAAGTGACACGCGTCGCGCGCGAAGTCGGCACGGAAGGTATTCTCGGCGGTCAGGCGAAGGTCGAAGGAGTTTCGGGGACGTGGAAAGACTTGACGGATTCGGTGAACTCGATGGCGTCGAACCTTACGTCACAAGTCCGCAACATTGCGGCGGTGACGACCGCTGTAGCCAACGGCGATCTCTCGAAAAAAATCACCGTCAAGGTGAAAGGCGAAATTTTGGAATTGAAAAATACCATCAACACGATGGTGGACCAGCTTTCTTCCTTCGCTTCGGAAGTGACGCGCGTAGCACGCGAAGTGGGCACGGAAGGAAAGCTTGGCGGCCAGGCCGATGTCAAAGGGGTCGCCGGCACATGGAAAGATTTGACGGACAAGGTCAATCTCATGGCGTCGAATCTCACAGTGCAGCTGCGGGATGTCTCCAAGGTATCGACCGCGATTGCCAGCGGCGACTTGACCCAAAAAATCACCGTCGATGTGCGAGGCGAGATTCTGCAGATCAAAAACGTCATCAATACCATGGTGGATCAGCTTTCCTCCTTCGCATCTGAAGTGACCCGCGTGGCGCGTGAGGTCGGTACGGAAGGCGAACTCGGCGGTCAGGCTGCTGTTGAGGGCGTCGCCGGCACGTGGAAAGATCTGACCGACTCAGTGAACTCGATGGCCTCCAACCTCACGGCACAGGTTCGCAACATTGCAGACGTCACAACCGCTGTCGCCAAGGGTGATTTGTCCAAGAAAATCACTGTGGACGTGCGCGGCGAAATTCTCGAGCTCACTGTGGACGTGCGCGGCGAAATTCTCGAGCTCAAGGACACAATCAACACCATGGTGGATCAGCTCCGCTCCTTCGCTGCGGAGGTAACCCGTGTGGCGCGCGAGGTCGGAACGGAAGGAAAACTTGGCGGCCAAGCGCAGGTGTCCGGGATCGGCGGCACGTGGAAAGACTTGACCGATTCAGTAAATTTCATGGCGTCAAATCTCACTGCTCAGGTCCGCAACATTGCCGCGGTCACGACGGCAGTCGCAACCGGTGATCTCACCAAAAAGATCACGGTGGACGTAAAGGGCGAGATTCTCGAGTTGAAGAACACCATCAACACCATGGTGGACCAACTTTCGTCGTTTGCGGCGGAAGTGACGCGCGTGGCCCGCGAGGTCGGCACGGAAGGAAAACTTGGCGGCCAAGCCGATGTGCGCGGTGTGGCCGGCACGTGGAAAGACCTGACCGATTCTGTGAACTCAATGGCGTCCAATCTCACCGCACAGGTCCGCAACATCGCGGCTGTGACCACCGCGGTCGCCATGGGCGACTTGTCAAAGAAAATCACAGTCGATGTCAAAGGCGAGATTCTGGAACTAAAGGACACGATTAACACGATGGTGGGTCAACTACGCTCGTTCGGATCGGAGGTTACTCGCGTGGCGCGCGAAGTCGGTTCGGATGGCAAGCTGGGTGGACAAGCCGATGTGCGAGGTCTGGCAGGCGTATGGAAGGACCTCGGCGACAACGTCAACTTCATGGCGTCCAATCTCACGACGCAGGTGCGCAATATCGCGGCCGTGACCACTGCCGTTGCCACAGGCGATCTTACAAAGAAGATCACCGTCGATGTTAAAGGTGAAATTCTCGAATTGAAGAACACGGTCAACACGATGGTGGATCAACTGTCGTCATTCGCGGATGAAGTCACTCGCGTGGCGCGCGAAGTCGGAATGGAAGGCAAGCTGGGTGGGCAGGCTGTGGTGAAAGGCGTTTCGGGAACGTGGAAAGATCTTACGGACAACGTCAATTTTATGGCGTCTAACCTCACTGATCAGGTGCGCGGCATCGCCAAGGTGGTAACGGCAGTCGCAAACGGCGACTTGAAACGGAAACTTTACCTTGAAGTAAAGGGCGAAATCGCGGAGCTCGCAGAGACGATCAATAACATGATCGATACCCTCGCGACGTTTGCCGACCAGGTTACCAGCGTGGCGCGCGAAGTGGGCGTGGAAGGAAAGCTCGGCGGCCAGGCAAACGTGCCCGGCGCCGCAGGCACATGGCGGGATTTGACAGACAACGTTAATCGCCTAGCGGCAAATCTGACCACGCAGCTTCGTGCTATCGCTGATGTGGCGACAGCAGTCACAAAGGGCGATCTCACCCGTTCAATTCAAGTGGAAGCACAAGGCGAGGTTGCCTTCGCCAAAGACAACATCAACGAAATGATCCGCAATTTGAGGGACACTACGCTGCGGAATGAGGAGCAGAACTGGCTCAAGACGAACCTCGCCAAGTTCACTCGCATGTTGCAGGGACAACGCGACTTTCTAACGGTCGGCAAGCTGATTCTATCCGAGGTCGCTCCGCTGGTTTCAGCGCAGCAAGGCGCTTTCTACATGATCGATAATTCAAACGGAGAATCGGAACTTAAGTTGCTGGCGAGCTACGCTTCCCATGAAGGCAATGGCGCAAAGAACCGTTTCAAACTGGGTGAGAGTCTCGTTGGACAAGCAGCGCTGGAAAAACGGCGCATTCTTCTGACCGATGTGCCAAACAACTACGCCAAAGTGAGTTCCGGTTTGGGCGAATTTCATCCGACGAACATCGTTGTCCTGCCGATTCTATTTGAAGGCGAAGTAAAAGCAGTCATGGAACTTTCGTCAGTTGAGCGCTTCAGTCCGACGCACCAGGCGTTCCTCGATCAATTAACCGAGAGCATTGGCATTGTGCTCAACACGATCGACGCGAGCACGCGAACCGAAAACCTGCTCAAACAGTCGCAATCGCTTGCCGCGGAATTGCAGAAGACAAACCTGGAGCTGGAAGAAAAGGCGCGCTCAAATCTGGCGAAAGATCACTTTCTCGCGATGCTCAGCCACGAATTGCGCACGCCACTTACACCGGTGCTTGCCTCCGCTCTCGCACTGGAGAGCGAGCCGGAGTTACCGAAGGGTATTCACGAATCGCTGCAAATGATTCGACGCAACGTCGAACTGGAGGCGCGGCTGATCGATGATTTGCTCGATCTGACGCGCATCGATCGGGGGAAAGTGCAGCTCAATTTTGAAGTCGTTGATGCGCATACATTGCTGCAAAACGCTCTCGACATTTGTCAGGCGGAAATCGATCGGAAGAATCTGGCGCGCGCCCTCAATCTCGGCGCACGAAAGGTGCATATGCGAGCAGACCCCGCGCGACTGCAGCAGATCTTCTGGAACCTGATCAATAACGCAGTGAAATTTACTCCGAGGAACGGGCAAATTATCATTACCACCAGCAACGATTCCAAGGGACAACTGCGTGTTGAAATCGCTGATACCGGGCTCGGGATCGAGGCGCAAGCTCTGCCGAAAATCTTCGACGCGTTCGAGCAAGGGGGGCGCACTCAATTGGGAGGACTAGGTCTCGGACTCGCAATCAGCAAGACCCTTGTGGAAGCTCACAAGGGAACGATTACCGCGCAAAGCGCCGGCCGAAACAAAGGTGCAACGTTCATGTTGGTTTTTCCCACGTGCGAAAAAGCAGAGGCGCAAATTGCCCCGGTGGCTTTGCCCAGGCTGCCGGAACGCCAGCCCATGCGGATTCTGCTTGTCGAAGATCACGAGGATACAAATCGCTCGCTTACGAATCTGCTTCGGCGACGCGGCTATCACGTGCAATCAGCGCTGAGCTTTCAAACCGCCGTCAATTTAAGCGCAAAGGAGCAATTTGATGTGCTCATCAGCGACCTCGCTTTGCCCGATGGCAATGGAATCGATCTGATGCAGAAGCTCGCATTAAGGCAGCCACTTCTCGGGATTGCTCTCACCGGTTTCGGGATGGAAGACGACATCCGCAAGAGCTACGATGCAGGATTCAAGCATCACCTGGTAAAGCCGATTGACCTGAACAAGCTTGACTCCCTGATTCAAGAGGGCGCAACGGCACTACCGACGGTGTAAGACTCATTCGTTGGCGCTCTGTTTTGGTTCAGCGCGTTCGACATTTAATTCCCGCCTCCGCCTGCGCTACGCCCCAGGCGAGCATGACCGCGAGCACGTAATCTGAGGAATAACTTGAACAGTTGTCGCCTTCGCCACGCCTACGTCGTGTCAGCGAATCGTTGAATCACTCAATCGCTAAACCATTAAATTGGGCTATGTTCGGCTCCCGCTCGCGCCCGTAGCTCAATTGGACAGAGCGTTGGCCTCCGGAGCCAAAGGCTGTGGGTTCGACCCCCGCCGGGCGCAGTTTCTTTCAAGGGTGATCGGTGATCCGCGATCAATAGTAGGCAAAAGATGCAGCGCTTCTGATCACGGATCACGGAAATTTTCGCGACGCGAAAATTTCCTATGCCAGCGCCTCGAGCCGATTCAACAGATCTTTTTTGCTCGTAACGCCGGTCACCTGGTCGCGCAACTGGCCATTCTTGAAAAAGAGCAGAGCCGGGATCGCACGAATACTGTACTTGAACGAGAGACTCTGATTTTCGTCCACATTCACTTTCGCTACCTTGACCGCGCCCGCCTTTTCGCGCGCAATCTCATCCAGCAACGGCGCAATCATTTTGCAAGGTCCGCACCATTCTGCCCAGAAATCGACGATCACGGGCTTGTCGTCCTGCGTCAGTTCACGGTCAAAATTGGATTCATCGAGTTTAATAACGGTAGAATTTTCCATAACTTTACGAAAAGTAAGTCCAAATCTGAATAATCAAAATCAAGGCCGAAACAGCAAGCAGTATCCACCAGAGCAGCATTGGTTTTTTTTCTGCAGGCGCGATAGCACCTGGGGCGTTTCGCGAACCAAGATTTGGCGTGGCGACGAACGCCTCAATATTTTTCATTTGAGCCGGGGCGGGACCTTTTGCCGGCGCAGGTGAAATGCGCGCTGTCTCCTTTCTTAGTTCAAGAGGCACTGGATCCGGAGTGCGCGGAACGGGAGCAACAGCGGACTGATTCGGCGGCCCAAACAATTCGGTCGGCGCAACATCTCGAGCATCACGAACCGGCAATTGAATTCGCACCGTTTCGCGCGGTTTTACGCTGGTATCTGGCGATTTCGCTGAGATCGGAAGCGGCAAGTCAACGCGAACAGTTTCTTTTTGCGGTTCGTTTGGGCCTGCCATGGAGCGAAATAAATCAGTCGTGAATTAATTGATCAAAAATCGTGCGCTTGTCACTAGTTAACTTTAGGGCTCGAGGGGAAAATGCTCCACCCTTATGCTAGCAGATCGTAGCCGCGGCTTCCAGAGATCCTGCACCGAATGAACTCGCCGACGCGCGCAGCCTCCGATAACACAACGCGCGCATCAACATCCGGAGCATCGCCTTCGCTTCGGGCGATATGCGGCTGGTCAACCAATAGTTTCAGTTCGCGTCCAACTTTCTCGCGGGCGATCTCGTGAGCAATCTGTTGCTGCACCGACATCGCTGCCCGGTAACGTGCGTTCTTAATTTTTGCGGGAATCTGCCGTGGCATTTTCGCCGCCCGCGATCCTTCTTCCTGAGAATATTTGAATATTCCCAGCCGTTCGAATCGAATCCGCCGAATGAAATCAAGAAGGCTCGCGAATTCCCCATCGGTTTCCCCGGGAAATCCAACGATGAAAGTGGTGCGCAACGTGACGCCGGGAACCCCAGTGCGCAGTCTATGAATCAAATTTTCGATGTGTGTGCGCGATGTTTCTCGTCGCATCCGTCCCAACATTGAATCGTCGATATGTTGCAAGGGAATATCGACGTAGCGCGCGACCTTGTCGCACTGTGCGATAGTCTCAATCAGTTCATCGCTCCAATGCGCCGGATGTGTGTAAAGCAGGCGCACCCAGAATTCGCCTTCAATCTCTTGAATTTCGCGAAGCAGCGTCGCGAGCGTCGGTCCCCGCGTCGAATCAACTGGCTGACGCGGCCCTGCTTTCCGCGGCCACAAATCCATCCCGTAATACGTGGTGTCCTGGCTGATCAAGTTGATCTCGCGCACGCCTTCGCTAATAAGCTCGTGAATTTCTGCCAAAACAGATTCCGGAGTACGGCTGCGGTGTTTGCCTCGCATTTGAGGGATCACGCAAAAACTGCAGGGGTGGTTGCAGCCTTCGGCAATTTTTACGTAAGCAAAATGC
>WNFU01006723.1_pt1 | contig 13820 bp, 17 predicted proteins | sample 5400121 | NCBI WGS metagenome assembly WNFU01 (sample SAMN13153360, study PRJNA577476) | soil metagenome | isolation source: 100 cm soil or saprolite under grassland replicate 1 | place: USA:California | collected 2016-06-15
TCCTGCCCGAGGCCCTCGGCACCGCGCACCAGCGCGACTACGAACGCGCCCTGACCGACAACCTGATGGTCGAGTTCGAGGCCTACCATCCCGGCCTCGCCGCCTGGTTCGAGGTGCGCGCCTACCCCTCGCTCGACGGCCTGTTCGTCTACTTCCACGACGTCACCGAGCGCAGGACCGCCGACGCCGAACGCACCCAGCTCCTGGCCGCGGAGCGCGAGACGCGCGCGACCCTCGACCGCATGCTCAGCCTCACCGCGACCTTCCAGGCCGAGGAGCTCAGCGGCACCGAGGTCGCCAACATGGTCTGCGACGCCGCCGTGCGCACCTTCGACTGCCCCCACGCCGCCCTCTGGCAGCTCGACGGCGGCACGCTCCGCCTGCTCGCCGAGGCACCGGCGCGCAAGGGCGGCGCACCGGCGCGCAGCGTCCGCGTCGACCACGTCGACCAGCTCCGCGACCTCGCCGGCCCCGGGCCCACCTTCCGCCGCCACCCCGACCGCTCCGACCCGCTGGTCACGCCGGGCAGCCACGGCCGCGGCACACCGGCCAGCCTGCGCGTGCCCATCGTCATCGGCACCCGCGTCGAAGCGCTTCTGGTGATCGTCTGGGACGCCGCCAAGGCCCCGACCGCCGCCATGCTCACCGTGGTGCAGCGCTTCGCCGACCAGACCGCCCTGGCCATCGAGCAGGCCCGCACCCGCGAAGCCCAGGCCGAGGTGAGCGCCCTCTCCGCCCGCCTGCAGGCCGGCCTGCTCCCCACCCCGTCGATCAGCGACCCGCACCTGGCCATCCACACCCGCTACCAGGCCGGCGAGGACCGCCTGCTGCTCGGCGGAGACTTCTTCGACGCCGTCGAACGCTCCGACGGCACCCTCACCGTCCTGATCGGCGACGTCTCCGGCCACGGCCCCGACGCCGCCGCGCTCGGCGCCACCCTCCGCGCCGCCTGGCGCGGCCTGTCGCTGACCCTGCCCGACCCCGTCGCCATCGTCGGCGCCCTCGCCGCCGTCCTCGCCGCCGAGAACCCCGGCGAGGAGACCTTCGCCACCGTCTGCTGCGGCTGGGTCCCTCCGAGCCGCGACCAGGCCACCTTCGTGGTCGCCGGCCACCCACCGCCGCTGCTGCTCAGCGACCACGCCGAAGTGATCGACCTGCCCAGCGGCCCACCCCTGGGCCTCGGCACCGAGTGGACCGGCACCACTATCCCCCTGCCGCCCGCCTGGACCCTGCTGCTCTACACCGACGGCCTGATCGAGGCCCGCAGCGGCCCCCGTCCCGGATCCGACCGCTTCGGCGAGCACGGCCTGATCGCCCACCTCGCCGCCCAGCCCGAACCCGCTTGCCTGGACGGGGCGGGCCTGGACAACCTCCTCGCCCACGTCCAGCGGCTCAGCGGCGAACGCTTCGCCGACGACGTCGCCGTCCTGCTGGTCCGCCACCACCCCGACCCCGGCATCGCGGCCGACCAGCCCGACCAAGGAGGTCATTGATGCCCACCCCTCCCGTCCCCAAGCTGGTGGCACCGGAGGAAGGCAAGACCGTGATGCTCTACGGCGTCCGGTTCAGCTACAAGGTCGTCACCGCCGACTCCGGTGGCACCCTCGCCCTGCTCGAAGTCGAGATCCCCGCGAAGACCCTGGTCAAGCCCCACACCCACACCAAGGAAGACGAGTTCTCCCTGATCAAGGCCGGCACCGTCGGCGTCCGCCTCGGCGACCGCACGCTGGAAGCCGGCCCAGGCGCCTACCTGGTCAAGCCACGCGGAACACCGCACGCCATGTGGAACGCGGACAGCACCCCCGCAACCGTCCTCGAGATCCTCTCCCCCGCCGGCCTGGAGACCTACTTCGAGAAGCTCGGACCCGTCCTGGCCCACGAGGGCGGCGCCGGCGCCCCGGAGTACTACCAGCTGGCCAAGGACTACGGCCTCACCATCCAGGACGACTGGATCGAGGAGCTGGAGCGGACCTACGGCATCAAGCTCTGACCGGCCACCGCAACCGGCGACAAGGAGACGTCCCTGGTGACGGCGCGGACCTTCGTGGTCGCCCGCAACCCCGAGCCCGGCACGCGGTTGCCCTACCTGCTCCGCCTGCCACTCCCGGGCGGGCCGCTGGTGCTCAAGGCGGGTGCGCCGTGGCCGCGCACCGCCAAGGTCTACTGCCACCGCGCCGACGCCTGGCCCGAGGACGCCGAGATCCTCGAGGAGGTCCCGGTACGGGTCTGCCGGCGCAACGGAGTCGCGATCGACCTGGTGCTCAACCGCGCCAGGGAGCACCGCTCGCAGCTCGTCTTCACCACCGTCCAGGGCGGCCGCGAGGCGATCTTCTGGCAGACCGCCCGCACCGCCGCCCAGGCCCGCCCCGGCATCCGCGTGCCCCGCCGGCGGGCCGCCGGCCACGACGCCGAGGAACTGGAGATCCTGGTCGACACCCGCGAGCGGTACCCGTACCGGTTCGCCGGCAAGCAGGCCCGCACCGCCCGCCAGGCGCTCCCCGCCGGCGACTACGCCGTCGAGCTCGACGGCGAGCTGGTCGCCGCGGTGGAGCGCAAGAGCCTGCCCGACCTGACCAGCGCCCTGGTCGACGGCAGCATCGCCTTCCTGCTCGCCGAGCTGGCCGCCCTGCCGCGAGCCGCCGTGGCGGTGGAGGACCGCTTCAGCGCCGTGTTCAAGCTCGAGCACGTCCAGCCCGGCTTCGTCGCCGAACTGCTCGCGGCCGTCCAGGTCCGCTACCCGACCGTGCCGATCCTGTTCCTGGAGTCCCGTCCGCTCGCCGAGGAATGGACCTTCCGGTTCCTGGGCGCCGCCCTGGCGCACGCCCGCGCCGACCGATGACCAGGGCCGGACGCCACCCCGGTGCAGGGTTCTGATCCGGCCATGCGCTCCGCAGCGCCCGCGCCAACGTCGTGTTTAATGGACAATAATCCCGGTAGGCGCGAATAGGTAGGGGGGCGCGATATGACGGATGCGCAAGGCGTTGGCGGTGACTACGTGGTCCAGGTGATCAACGTCTATGCCACGCACTGGCGGCACGAGGGGAACAACGTTCCCGCTGCGGAACCGCCGTTCGAGCTGGGGCGGCTGACGGAGTACTGGAGCCTGTTCGGCAACCAGCTGCCAAGGCTGCTCGACCGCAAGCGACTCCCGCCGGAGGAACTCGCCTTCCTACAGCACGGCGGTGACCCGATCCGGATCGCCGAGATCACCAGCGCCGAGTCGTGGCTGTTCGCGCTCCCCTCGGACCAGGTGGTGGCCGCGCTGGTCCTCTACTTCCGCAGCCCTGACCTGAACGAGGACTCTTCGCTCGCGGTGGACGTCCTGGAGCGTTGCGCCTACGCCCAGGTCCAGGTCGAGGGCCGCCCGCTCGCTGACCACATCGGCCGGCTCGCCGGCCGCTCAGGCGCCAGGGCCATCGACGAGACGGGGACGCTTCCTCCCGAGCACCACCAGATCGTCTTCGCGGGCACGTTCCACGGAAAGGAGCAGGAGCCGCCACGTGAGGAGGTCGTCGATCGCATCCTGTACCGGATCGACCCGCCATACCGCGAGGAGTTCATGCCCCCGCACGCCCGACCGAGCGGGCTCAACCAGGAGCAGAACACCTACGGCGCGGTCACGCCGTACGTGAGCTTCCTGTACGGCCACCAGGACTACGTCGACAACAGCGTCTTCCTCACCACGGTCCAGGCGGTGGGCACCGCGGCGCGGTTCCGTGAGATCTGGCACACCGCCTACGGGCACGTGAAGACGTTCCGGGCGACCAAGCTGGCGCCCGAGGTCGGCCAGCAGACCCGTGCCGACCTGGAGGAACTGGTCGACCAGTTGGGCAACCTCGAGCTCGACCTCAGCTTCAGCGTGGAGACCTCGGCCGACCTGGGGCTGCTCATCCCCTCGCTGCGCATCGAGAGCTTCCACCACGAGCTCTACAGCGTGATGGAGCTGCCCACCCGAGCGCGCACCGTCAGCCGGATGTTCGCCCGGCTCGACAGCAGCATCAGGTCGGAGCTGACCGCCATCGACATCCGCGAACGCAAGGCCGAGGAGCAGAAACGGGCCGAGCTGGAGCAGGCACGACTGCGCCGGGCGGTCGCGGTCAGCGCCCTGAGCACCGTGGGCGTGCCGCTCGGCTTCCTGGTCAGCTTCTTCGGCATCAACGCCACCCAGGTCCAGGGGACCTACTCCATCTTTGACCTGGGCCACTACCTGGACGTCTACCTGGCTGCAGCGATCCTGGCGTGCGTCCCGTTCGCGGTCTTGGTCTTCCTCAACGGAAAGGCGTCACTGCGCGCGTGGTGGGCCCACCGCAGAAGGACACCCGTGCCGCCGCGCCCCAGCCCCTTGTCGCTGCGGTCTTGAGCGTGCACGTCACGGGGGAACCGTGGCTGGAACAGCATCCCCCCGCTGCGCACGTCCTCCGACCACTGGTCGAACCGCATGACCGCCTCCCAGTCGCCCGGCTCGATGCCGCGCAACCGGACCCGGTCGCCTTCCCAGATCGACCCCATGACCGCCGACGCTAGCCCACCCTCCATATCCCGGGCCAGCCGAATACGCCACACTGACGCCCCATCGTCACCCCACCCGGAGAGGACCCCGGACACATGGCCGACCGGGCACACGAGGACGTCAACCGCGCCCGCTGGAACGCCGTCGCCGACGACTACCAGGAACGCAACCAACCCCAGATCCGGGAGCAGGCATTCAGCGGCGACATCGCCTGGGGCCTCTGGGCCATCCCCGAGTCCCGCCTCCACGTCCTCGGCGACGTCAGCGGCAAGGACGTCCTCGAATTCGGCTGCGGCGGCGCCCAGTGGTCGACCGCGCTGGCCCGCCACGGCGCCAGACCCGTCGGCCTCGACCTGTCGGAACGGCAGCTCGCCCACGCCCGCCAGCTCCGCCGGGAGACCGGCATCACCTTTCCGCTCGTCCAGGCCAGCGGCGAGCGGCTACCCTTCGCCGACGCCAGCTTCGACGTCGTCTTCGCCGACCACGGCGCCTTTTCCTTCGCCGACCCCCACCACACCGTCCCAGAGGCAGCCCGCGTCGTGCGCTCCGGCGGCCTGCTCGCCTTCAGCCACGTCAGCCCCATCTTCGAGATCACCACGCCTGCCGACGCCGAGCACGCCACCGACCGCCTCGTCTACGACTATTTCGACCTCCACCGCGTCCCTGACGCCGACGGCATGGTCAACTTCAACCTCCCCTACAGCGGCTGGATCGCCCTGTTCCACACCTGCGGCCTGGTCGTCGAGCGGCTGATCGAGCCGCGCCCCGACCCCGACGCCAGTAGCACCTACCGCGACGACCAGGACCGCGACTGGGCACGCCACTGGCCCTCCGAGTCCATCTGGCGCGCACGCAAGAGCTGAGCCTTCCTGTCTTTCGCGCTGTGAGGCTGAGGCAAGGGTCCCTTGTACCTTGTCAAACGGAAGATAGCTTCCTATTCTTGTGGGCATGCGACGCAAGCCCGGTGCCCTCCGGCCGATCGAGGTGGCCATCCTCGCCGCCGGCGTCGAGCTGCAAGCATCCGGGACGCCGGAGTTCCACGGCTTCCGCATCGCCAAGGCACTGCGCGAGCACGCCGGCGTGGAGGGCGGCGCGCGCCAGCTCACCGCCCACGGCACCCTCTACAAGGCCCTCGACCGGCTCGCCCAGGCCGGCCTGCTCACCAGCCGCTGGGAGGACGCCCTGGCCGCGGCCGAGGAGGGCCGGCCCCGGCGGCACCTGTACGCCGTCACCGCGCTCGGCGAGCGTGCCCTGGCCCGAGCCCGCGCACCGGCATCCGCGCCCGAGGCGGGTCGGGCGCGGGCACCCCAGCCGGGCCTGAGGCGGTCATGACCCGCCCGGCGAGCCGTTCGTACGCCTTGGCGGCACGGCTGACCCGCTGGTGGGTGCGCCGCTACACCCGGCGGCTCCCGTCGCTGGTCCAGTCCGCCCGGCGAGCCGAGATCGACGCCGACCTGTGGGACCACTGGCACGACCGCGCCGCCGAGCGCCGACCCGTCGCGGTGGCGCTGGAGGTCGTCGGCCGCCTGGTCCTTGGCATCCCGGCCGACCTGGCGTGGCGCCACGCCCAGCACCGAGGAGCACCGATGGAGCCCGAGCCGCTCACCACCGCCGATGTCGCTCGCGTCTTGGGCCTCCCCCGCCGCCAGGTCGTCGAGCTCACCACCGCCGTGCCCGACTTCCCCGCCGCGACGCCCGCCCCGGACGGTGGCCGCCTGTGGCCCCGGGCGCGGGTGGAGGCCTGGGCCGCCGCCCACCCCGACCGCGGCCCCCGCCATCCCGGTCCGCAGCTGTTCGAGGTCGGCGGCCTCTCCCCGCAGGTCGGCGAGGTGCTCGACCTGGCAACCGCCCAGGCGCGAGCAGACCATCGCCCCGTGGTCACTCCCGACGACCTGCTGGACGGCCTGGTCCACCCCGACTGCCCCGGCGCGGCGCGGACGGTGCTGGCGTCGTTCGGGATCACTGCCGAGAGCCGCCGCCGCGCCCGCGAGCGCAGTATCGCCGATCCCTACGAGCCCGGGCCTGGCCTCGTGTCGCTGCCGCCGGCCACCCAGCTGGTGCTGGAGCGCGCGCACCTGGAGGCGGTGCTGCTGGCCGACGCCGAGGTGAGCAGCGAGCACGTGCTGCTGGCCCTGGCCAGCCACTGGGCCTACGACCCCGTCGCCGTCGCGTCGTTCCGCCGGCGCGGCATGGACCTGACCGAGGTCCGCAAGCGCGTGGTGGACCTCACCGAGGGCATCGCCCCCCCGCCGCCACCCCAGGAGCCTCCTGGCCCTGAGCCCGACCCGGGCGCGGCGGAAGGCCAGGTCGCGCCGGGGCTCGACCTGGCCCCAACCCCCGACGGCAAGGACCCACGCCGCCGCATGCCCTGGGGCTCGATGGTCTTCACCGACGCCGACGGCAACTGGATCAAGCGCCCCGACGGGCGCGCGCTGCGGCAGTACTTCGTCGACCGCGACGGCAACCCGGTGCTCACCACCGACGGGCGGCCGGTGCACCTGGTCCACGACGAGGCGGGCCAGTGGGTGCTGGACGCGGACGGCCGCCCGACGATGGCGCCGGTGGAGGTCCCCGAAGGCTCCGCGGTGCGGCCGGCCCCAGAACGATCCTAGGCTGGCCCTCCGAGTCCATCTGGCGCGCACGCAAGGACTGAACGCGGGGAGGGGGGCGGCCACGAAGGCTGTCGGGCCCTTGTGGCCGGATCCCCCTCCCCTGACCGGGGGTCGACGCCTTGGCGAACGTGCTAACTGTGAACAGCGCCGGCAGATGGCGGAGGGCCGCCTGCGCCAGTCCACGGCACGGCCCAGTTGCGACCCACTCCAATCCCCCATCATGCCTCGTGCTGCCCCAGCTCACATGCCACATGGCGAAGGCCACAGCGCGGCGACGCCAGGGCATCTCTGGCAAGCCGGGAGGCGCGCTCGCATTGCGCCTTGACTCGGGCGGAGGCTATGTCTGATCGGCGCAGATGTCAGCGGTCGGCCAGCGACCAGCCCCTGGACCCGAACACGAGTTCATGTGCTTCGCCGGTGTACTTCCGTGCTGTACCTCCCTGGGCCCCAAGTCCTAGCCGATCGCCGCGGTGGACGTGTGCCGAACCGTTCGGGCGTCTCGCCACGTAAACGTTCGGTAGGAACCATCGAGCTGGGAGGTCCACCGTGTTCCGTGCATCTCGGCGTGCTGCGTTGGCGGCGGCGGTCTTCGCCGCCGTCGCGTTGGTCCCCGTCACGTCGGCAGCAGCGCTCGGGACCCCCGGGACCGGCACCGTGGCCGCGCCCGTCAACACCGCGCCATCGACATCGTCAGTGACGGCTTCGGGCCTGTCCTTGTTCGTGATCAGCGACTCGGTCGTCGCCACCGCCACGCTGAGCTACAGCGGTCCGCTGCCGGACGTGATCGTCGCCTGGGGTGATGGCGCTCGTACCCGCACCAGCCCGCCGATCGCGTCGGTCCCGGGACGGCCGCTCCCCACTGCAGGAAAGCTGGTGCTCCAGCACGTGTACGCCCCGTCGGCCAATGGCGCCGGGTTCATCAGGCACGTCAGTGCCGTGAGTCCCGCCTCGGCCGAGGAGCTCGTCAGCCGCGACATCGCCATCATCCCCCGATACCGCGTCACCCAGTACGCGGTCGAGTTCTCACCGCTCAATCACTGCGACAGCGTCGCCGAGGCCTACACGGAGTGGCGCGTCTTCCGTGACGGGGGCGGTTTCCCGTACAAGGCGTGGGAGTTCGATCGGCACACCGCTGACGTCGGCGGCGTCGGCCTCCCGCTCCCTGACTTCCAACCGCTCCCCGACAGCGCCGTGTCGGTCGAGACGACCGTAGCCAGCGCGCCGAATGTCGCCTACGGGGCGTGGGAAGAGGATCCATTTCAGAACGAGTTCTTCGATCGGCAGTTCGTCGACTTCAACCCGCTCCGGGGGAGCCGAACCGTCATCCTCACCTACCACGAGGCGTTCGGGCACGACTGCCGGATCCAAATGCGCATGCCGATCGACGTCCACCTTCTGACGCCGGGCTATTCCGGCGGGCCGGTCGCCGGTCAGTAAGGCATCCGCCCTATTGCCCTGACCGTCGTCACATCTGGACCGCAAGACACCCCTCCCGACGCGTCTCGGAGGGCACCTACTAGATGCACCGATGGGCGGCTCCTGGCTGCCCCGTAGCCAGCCGATCGGGGCCTGGCGCGTCTCTTCCTCCCATGCCGAGCGCCGTAGAAGGCCGCTGAGGGCCGCGCGGCCAGCAGACGCCTGCCCTCGCCTCACCACTCCTGATCTTCCGAGTCGTCGTCCAGTAGCCCGAGCGCGGCCAGCTCGCGCCGGGCTGCTTCGAGCCGTCGCCGCTCGGCCACCTTCGAGCCGTCGGCGCCCAGCAGCGCGGCGATCTCGGCGCGGACGGCCGCGTTGCGGAGCGCGGCGCGGACGGCCGCTGCGTTGCGGCGGGTCCATTCCTGTTCCGGGTCGGTCATGCCGGCTCCTTGGCGGCGGCTAGCTGGGCCTGGTAGCGGGCCTCGAAGTCGGCCGGGTGCAGGCGGGCGAGGCGGTCGAGGGTGGCGGCCCAGGCCAGGGCGCGGCGCCGCTGCGGGGTGCGGTCGGCGGGGTTGAGCGGCAGCCGGGCCGCCTGTTCCTGGTAGACCTCGTTGGTGGTGTCGGGGTGGCGGTCGGCGAGCCACAGCAGGGCGCGGAGGCGGGCGTTGGCGTGGGCCTGCCGCTGGGCGAGCGCGTCGCGTTCCTGCCAGTACGGCACCTTGGCCTCGGCGGGCCGGGCCGCCGCCTCGCACTCCTGCTCCGCTTGCTGGTCGAGTTCGGCGTGGGCGCGGGCCAGCTCGGCCTCGTACCGGTGCCGGTACTGGTCGCGGTAGGAGCGTTGCAGCTCGCTCAGCGCGCGGGAGCGGGCACGGTCACGGACCACCGCAGCCGACTCGTTCGGGTCTTGGGCGCGGGCCTTGGCGAGGTGGTCGGCGTACAGGTTGGCGTACTGCTGGGGGTGCTGGGCGCGCAGCCAGTGGCGGGCGCGGCCTTCGGCCCGGGGCCGGGCCTTGGCACGGAGCGCGCGGCAGCGGGCGCACGCAGGGGACTCGCGCTTGCTGCGCCGCCGAAACCGCCTCCCGCACCGCTCGCACGGGTGCCTGGTGGTCATGGCCGTGCCTGCTCCCGTGGCGGTTACGAGCGTTGCCGCCTCGGGGGCCGAGGCAGGGCGTGGCGCGCGGGCGCGTCACCGAGTGCCGGCCAGTGGGGCCGGCGCAGCCCGCCGCGCAGCGGTGCCCCGGGCGCCGGGACCATGCGGGGCTCGGGCTCGCAGGCGTGCTGGCTGGTCCAGGGTGCGCCGCAGTCGGCGCACGCGTGCCGCGTGGGCCGGTGCTTGACGGACCGGGGTCCCTCGAACAGCCAGGCGGGAAGGAACGGGATCACGAACATGGCGACCAGGGCGGCCAGGCCGGCCCAGGGGACGTTGGACATCGGGCGTACCTCCGTGGGAGGCGTCGAGGCGACGGCTTGCCTGGTGCTTAGGGTCGGTGGTCGTGGACGGCGGCGAGCAGCAGGCGGGCGACGTGGCCGAGCAGGGCCAGGTCGAGGACGGCCTGGGCGAGCTGGCGGAGCAGGTTCACGGCGGGGTTCCTTCGACGCTTGGCGGGGGCCGGCCGCGTCGGCGTCCGCGGCCAGCCCCCACGGTTGGCTAGGAGGCCGCCTTGACGGCCGGCGGATGGGTGGTGGTCAGCAGGCGGTGGCGGAGTTCGGCGTCCAGGCGTGCGGCCAGCTCGGGGTGCTCGCGCAGGTGCCGGCGGGCGGCCTGCCGGCCGTGGCCGAGCTTGATCGTGCCGTAGCTGACCCAGGCGCCACGCTGGGCGAGCAGCCCGGCATCCAGGCCGAGGTCGAGCAGGCCGGCCTCGGCGCTGAGGCCGTGGTCGGCGTGCAGCTCCAGCTCGCAGGCCTGCCACGCGGGGGCGAGCTTGTTCTTGATGACCTGGGCGCGGACGTGGGTGCCGAGCACCCGCTCCCGGTCGATGATGCTGCTGGGCTGGTGGAGGTGCAGGCGGACCGACGCGTAGTAGCCCAGCGCCCGGCCGCCGGCGGTGTAGACCTGCTGCCCGGCGGTGCCGGCGCGCTGGCGGAGCTGGTTGGTGACCACCACGGCGGTGTTGGCGCGGGCGATCTGGCCGGCGAGCTTGCGCAGGGCCTGGCTGAGCAGGTTGGCCTGCACCCCGGCGTGCTGCTCGCCGATCGCGCTGTCGAGTTCGGCCTGCGGCACCAAGGCGGCGACGGAGTCGATCGCCAGCGCGTCGACCGCGCCGGAGGCGATCAGCAGGCTGGCGACCTGCAGCGCCTGCTCGCCGCTGTCGGGGCGGCACAGCAGCAGCTTGTGCGTGTCGATGCCGCAGGTGGCGGCCCAGGCGAGGTCCAGCGCGTGCTCGGCGTCGACGAACACGCCGGTTCCGCCGGCCTTCTGCGCTTGGGCGAGGACGGACAGGGCGAGGGTGGTCTTGCCGCTGCCCTCGGGCCCGTAGACCTCGGTGACCCGGCCGCGCGGAATGCCGCCGACGCCCAGTGCATGGTCAAGCGCGAGGCTGCCGGTGGGGATGACGGCCGGCGGGGTGGACGCCGTGCCGTTGGGGCTGGCGACGACTGCAGCGCCGAACTGCTGGGCGACCGCGTCGAGCGCGGCCTGCAAGCCCCGGTCATGGTCGTGCTCGTGGTGGGTGGGTGGTCGGATGGTGGTGGTGGTCATGCCAAGCTCCTTCCCCTTGAGCTTGCGCTGGTGCTGGCCGGGTGGGTGGCGGGGTGGCCGTACGCTTCCCCAACGCGGGCCGCCCGCTTGCTCGCTGGCGGCTCGCCGCACGGCCACGCCCGGCCCGGCCGCCTGGACGTGGACTTCCGCGTTAGCTCAGCCGGGCGACCACCCCCTCCCTTCCCCGGGGTGGCCGGGCCGGGCCGCCGACGCCGCCGCGGGCAGCCGGCGGCCCAGCCCACACCCGGGCACGACGAACCTGGTCATGGCCGGGGCTCCTGGTCGACCTGGCGGGCGAGCTCGGCGGCGTAGCGGGCCTCGAACAGCTCCGGGTAGGCGCCGCGCAGCCCGTCCAGGGCACGGACCCACGCCAGCGCCCGCCGCCGCCCAGGAACCCGGTCCGCTGGGCGCAGCGGCAGCCGGGCGGCTTCGGCCTGGAACCGTGCCCTGGTCTGGTCGGGGTGCTGGTCGGCCAGCCACAGCAGCGCCCGCAACCGGGCGCGGGCCGCGGCCGGCCGCTCCACCCGGCCCACCTCCACCGCGGGCTCGTCGGGTTGCAGCGCGGCTAGCTCGGCCTCGAAGCGCGCCTGGTACTCGTCGCGGAACACCGCTTGCAGGTCGGCGCGGGCCTGGCGGCTGGCCTGCTCGCGCGCCCGCCACGGCGGCAGCCCCGACGCCTGGCTACGGATGCGCTCCAGCGCCTGGGCGTAGCAGTCGCGATACTCGTCCGGGTGCGCGCGGGCCAGCCACGCCGCCGCGCGCTGCTGCGCCAGCGTCCGGACGCGGTGCCGCTCCCTGGCCCTTACGGGGTCGGCCGGCACCGACCGCGCGGCGGTCACCACCGGCCAAACTCCTGAGGCGGCCGCGCGGCCTCGGCGGGCGCGTCCAGGCCGGGCAGGGCTGGCTGCACCGCCACGCCACCCGCCACGACCAACGAGGCGCCGGGCTGGGCGGCGACGTGCTCGGCGTGGAAGGCGCAGTAGCCGCGCTTGGTGCCCGCCAAGGGGTGCGGCAACGCGAACGCCACCACCGCCACGGCCGGGTGGGCGCAGCGCCGCCAGGCGCAGCCGCCCAGCGCCCCGTTCGCCCCGCTCACGACACCGCCCCCGACCCGGAACCGGGGCCGGCTCTGCCAGGGGCGGGGCGTGGTCGGTCCGCCTCGGCCAGCTCGGCGGTCGCCTCGCCGCCGTCGCCGGCCCGAGCGGCCAGCTCCCGCAAGGCCGCCGTGCCGGCGGCAAGCACCCCGGCCACGTCCGGGCGGGCCAGCCAAGCGGTCCGCTGCACCTGCCGCGCCCGCACCGCCGCCAGCCTCGCCGCAGTCAGGTGGAGGCGCTGCTCGGCGGCCTGGCGGTCGCGGTACAGGCCGGCAAGCTCCCGGCGCAACGCGCGTCGGCGCCACCACCCGGCCGCCTCGAGGAGCGGGGTGGCCTCCGCCTCGCGCTTGGCCAGCCCGTCGCGCACCGCCCGCTCCGCGGCATAGCGCCGCCCGGCCTCGGGCGCGAACTCGTCCAGCGAGCGCGGGAGGGTCGCCAGCACGTCGACCGCGGCCTGGCAGCAGCGCTCCAACGCCTGGTCCGAGCGGGCGCGGGCCTGGCAGACCGTGGTGGGGTCGGGGGTGACCAGGCGGTGCAGCTCGGCGGCCAGGCGCTCCTGGTCCTCCTGCTCGCAGGCCCGCTCGGCCTCGGCCTCCAACCGCACCGGGTCGAGGGCCTCGCCGTCGCGCTCGGCCAGCTCCGAAAGCAGCGCCCGCGCGTCGGCCAGGCGCCGCTGCGCCCGCCGGGCCAGCAGCGCGTCGAACTCGTCCAAGCAGGCTTGGACCGCGTCGAGGTCGGCACCCAGCCGCGCCGCCTCGCTCGCGTACGGGCGTCGGGGAGCCGGGCGCCACCACGTGGCGGCGCTGGTGGGTGCGTGGCTGGATGGCGTCACCTGCTGCCTCCTTAGGCTCTGCTCGGGGAGGGCTGGGGCCGGCCGTCGCCGGGGTCGCGGGGGCACGAGGAGCCCGGGACCGGCCAGCCCCAGCCGAGGGGTGCCGGGGCCGGCCCGCCTCCCCGGACCGGGCCGGCCCCGGCGCCTTCACGCGAGGAGCCGCCACCCCCTCCACGTGCGCGCCGCCTGGACGGCGCGGCGCTGGTGGCAGGCGGGCTGGTCGGCGCAGACGACGGTGATCGGCATCGACGGCGTGAGCGGGCGCCAGCCCCACAGCCCGACCCGGCCGCAGGCCAGGCACCAGCGCAGCCTGGCCGCGCCCAGCTCCGCGAGCGCGTCCCGCAGGCCAAGGGTCCGGGCACGCACCGCCGCCCGCGCGGCGCTCATCACGGCTCCTCCGGGCACGAGTGCGCCGCGAACGCCGCCAACGCCGCCGTCGCGGTCACCTGGCGAGGGCTCGCCCACCCGCACCGGCGGCACCGGGCGAGGAACTCCCCGCCGTCCGGGACCAGCCCGGGGTCGAGGACCAGCAGCGGCCACGTGAGGAACTGACGGTCACTCGACCGGGCCATGGACTGGTCCTGGGCGTCGGCTCGGTGGGAAGCGGGCCGAACCTTGGCGTCGAAATCGTTCAGGTCGAGAACGATTCGTGTCATGG
>WNFU01009646.1_pt1 | contig 13819 bp, 14 predicted proteins | sample 5400121 | NCBI WGS metagenome assembly WNFU01 (sample SAMN13153360, study PRJNA577476) | soil metagenome | isolation source: 100 cm soil or saprolite under grassland replicate 1 | place: USA:California | collected 2016-06-15
CGCGGAGGCGCTGCTGTTCGGCCAGCCGCACTTCTTCAGGCCACGTATCCTCAACCCGTATCTCGCCCCCGCTGGCACGCCGGCCGCCACGAGTTTCTATGACACCACCCCGCTGCGCGCCACACTCGATCGGCTGGTCGACTTTGATCGCATCAATGCCCAGCCGGTGCGCTTGAGCCTCGGCGTCACCCATGTGACATCCGGCGCGCTGAGGTTCTTCGATAACACGCCGCCCGCGCACCGCCGCCTGCCGTCGAGCTTCATCGCCACACGACTGGGGCCGGAGCACATCATGGCCAGCGGCGCCCTGCCGCCGAGCTTCGCCGCTACCCGCATCGACGGCGAACTGTACTGGGATGGCGGATGCGTGTCGAACACCCCGCTGCAGGCCGTGGTCGACGACGAAGTGGCCGGGCGCGTCCTGGTCTTCGCGATCGACCTGTGGGCGCCGCGCGGCTCCGAGCCGCAGACCATCGATGCGGTGCTCTGGCGCCAGAAGCAGATCCAGTATGCCAGTCGCACGACCAATCACATCGAGGCTGTCGCGCAGCAGCAGAACCTGCGCGCCGCGCTCAGCCAACTAGCGGCCCAGCTGCCCACCGCGACGCGCGCCGGGCTGGCGGGCCTGCCGGCGCAGGCCCTCGACTATCACACCCAGATGGATATCGTCCACCTGGTGTATCATTCCTCGCCAGAGGAGATCGCGCAGAGTGATGCCGAGTTCTCGCGGCCATCGCTGGCGGCGCGGCGAGCCGCTGGCTACGCCGAGATGCGGCAGGTGCTGGAACAAGCGCCTTGGCGCCGTGCTGAGCGGGCCGCGCGCGTTGGTCCGCAAGCCGGCACGGTTATCCATCGGGTCGAAGGCGGGCAGATCAGCAGCCGGGCGCCGATCGGGTAAGCAGTGCGTCGCTGTTCCAGTCACCGTCAGCTGAGCCGGCAGAGGTTGTCCGCCGCTCGGCACCGCAGCCGCAGATCCTCTATGCGCCGATCGAGGTCACAGTTATCCTGGCGCTGCTTGGCCTGGTGCTTTCCCCACTGGCCGCCAGCGGCGATCGCCGCGCGAGTCTTCGATACCCGCGCCTATCGCCGCTGGCGGTCCGGCGCTCGGATGTGGCTCGGGGCGCGGCGTGAGATGGTGGTTAGCACATGGGGCGATGAGAGCTCATCGCCCCCACTTCGCACCGCATTCGCATCAATCCTGTAACTCAACCCATCGTGGTCGCGTGCTAACCTACGAGGGACATTCGTAGTACCTGAGGAGCACTGACTCGATGCCCGCACAACATTCTCACCTCGAATCCGCCCAGGACCTTGCAGCCTCGCTCGGCCCTCGCCAGGTCGATGTTATGCGACTGCTGTGGGCACACGGCCCCGCGACGGTGCGCCAACTGCTGACCTGGCTGAGCGCAGACCCGCCAATCAGCTATCAGAACATCATGACTATTTGCGTGCGGTTGACCGAAAAGGGCCTGCTTGAACGGCGGCTTGCCACAAAGGATGAGTCAGTGCGATACGGGCAGGCCTACGTCTATGTGGGGCAGTATGAACATTCTTGTTACCAGACGCAAAGTAGCGGTTTTCTCGGCAACCTGATGGGCTAAACTCCCCTTGTTGTGTTACGCTGACCGCTTTACACTGCGCTGCCGTGCTCAGACGGGGAACTTGTCCATCACCTGGTCATAGGCCGCCTGGGCCTCGCCAATGGCGAGCCGGGAGTAGATTTCCAGCGACTGCCGGCTGGCGTGACCGGAATAGGGCTGGATCAATGCATCATCAATCCCCTGTTTCTTCAGCCAGGTCAAGAGAAAGTGACGAAGTCTGTGGGGCGAGATCGGATGCGCTAGCCCGGCCTGCGCAGCATACTTCGCCAGGATTTTGCGAATGCCCCGGTCGCTATAGGGGCGACATCGCACCGACTCAAATAGATATGTTGCGCGTGCTTTCCGCATGCCCGCCATATGGACGGCCAACGCCTCTTTGAACCCACCGGGAAAGGGGACGATCCGATCTTTCCCGCCCTTACCCTGCGTGATGCGGATTTGACAGCGGTCCAGGTCCACCGCATCGAGCCGGATACGAATCAGCTCACTCACCCGCACCCCCGTATAAAGCAACATCTTGATGATGAACATATCCTGGACATTCCGCGCCTGCCAGACGGCCTCGTAGTAGCGGCGGATCTCGTCTTCGGTCGGCACTACTGGCAGTTTCTGCCGGGTGGGGGATGGATGCGTCAGATCGAGTTCTTCGCGCACATAGCGGAAGACTTGCTTGAGATAGGCATAATCGGGGTGTTCTTTACGCAGCGCCCGCGCCAACTCGCGGGCCTTCGTGCGGGTCGGGGTGCGTTCGTCACTCATAGGTCGACCTCCCGGCCCTGCCCGCCGATTCGTAACCGCTTGGTCATGTCGAGCCTGAAGGACCCATACGGTGTCACCGAGCTATAGATCAGCGGGGTCAGGGCGCGCAGATCCTCGATCGTCAAGCGCTTCTGCCAAGCCGGATCGGCGAGTACGTCTTGGATGAAGAGGGTGTTGATGAAGACCAAGGCGATTTGCAAGAGATGGAGACAGAGCATCGTCACTTCCTGATCCTCGAAGCGGTTACTGGCGATCTCCCCACTCTTGCCGTAGAAGATAAAGCTGTTGGCACTATGCCAGTTTTCGACGACATTCAAACCTTCGTGGATCTCGCGGCGGAGTGCGAGGTCGTGCAAATAGCGGCATAAAAAGATGGTTTTGAGTGCTTTCCCCAACTCGGCCAGCGCTTTATAGGTGGGATGGTTGGGGTTACGCGAGAAGCGGCGTAAAATCGCCTCCGCCTCAGCGCTGCCCAGCCGGAGCGCGGTCGCGTATTTGATCATCTCGTCGTATTGCTGCCGGATGATCTCCCAGTCAATCGGTCGGGTCAGGATGGGCTGGAGATTGCAGTAGGCATCCGCATCGTCCGCATCCGGGCGGTAGAGCCGCTGCTCTGGGATCGCCTTGAGACGCGGGAGCAACTGGAAGCCGAGTAGGTGACAGAACGCAAACGCGACCTCACTCTGGCCGTGACTGTCCACGTATTGCTTCTCGATCACCATCTCGGTGCCGTGCCGGACGACGCCTTCGATCATCGCGGCCGCTTCGGACGAGGAGCAGGTCTTCAATTGGGAGTAGATGCAGAGCGATTTGCGCTCGACGTGCCAGTAGATCGGTGGTCGCCTCGCCCCAGATCGACGGCAACCGGGCGGCGAAGACGGCGTTGACCACCTGCGCAATCACCTGCCGCAACGTCTCACGCTGGAGGAAGCGCCGCCGCACATAGAGCAGGTCGTTGTAGCTCACCCCGTGGTCCCCCGCGCTCATTCGTTTGAGCCCGATGTTGGTGCCCAGGGCGTAGAGGCACAACAGCAGCCGTTGTTGCAAGACCGCCCGATCCAGCGTCTCGCGCCCAGTGACACTCTTGAACTGGTTGGTGAACCCGATCAAGAGTTCGACTTCTTTGAGGATGTCGAGCAGGCTGATCACCCCCCAGCGCTGGCTGATTTCGCCCTTGAGTCGGGTCAGGAAGACCGGCTCCGGCTGCGATTCCAGCGGCGTGAGCTTGATGCGCTTTTTGCCGGTGGGACGTACGGTGACGCATGGATTCATCGGCAATCCGGTGTCGAAGGTCGTCAGGGCCTCACGCATCGTTGTCTGGAGTGTCGTGAGGAAGGTATCGGCATCGAGTGGCTGGCGCAGCGCCGTATAGTAGGTCTCGCGTTGGGCGGCGAAGTCACCCGGAAGGTCATCATCCGGGTTGCGGTAGCGATTGGCGCCCGTGATCCCGATCTCTTTGCAGCGCAGTTTGTCACGGAGCGCCTGCAACACACAGATTTCATAGTTGATTCGGTTGACTCGCTGGATGCCATCTTTGCCGGGCGGCTCCAGCACCAGATCCCGCATACTGGCACGCACCACGCCATCGAGTGGCACGACGGCATCCGGGTCGTAGGTAATCTGTTTGCTGTCAACGTAGTGCATGAGCAGCGCGAGCGCCTGAATGACGGGGCGATGTAGCGCGTTGTTCGAGTGGAAGGTCAATGCCTGGAGGATCGGCGGGAGCATCCGCCGGACGTGGAACTGATAGGACGTGCGGACCTGGGTATGCACCTGCTGCCGATACTCGCCACTGGCTTTGCGCTCTTTGAGCAGATCCTGGAGCATGTGCTTGCCCCCAGCCGCCGCCTAGATCACGTCCTCCACCGTCTGATCGGGATGATCGACGGCCACTTCGGCGATCCGATAGAGCATGGCCGTCTTCCCAGCGATGCGTTTGACATCGGCCAGCAGCACCGTCTTCACGCGCCGTTCTGCGCGGATCGTGATCCGGTGGATCAGCCCGATCAGCAGGTCGGCCAGACTATCGATAATTTCCGCCTGGCGTGCCCAGCAGACCGCTGCCAGCAGGGCCATCCGCAGTGGCACGGGATGGCGGCGGAGTTCGGTGACCGTTTCCGCCGTGCCGCGCAGCCGCTACCGGGCCACGACTTTGGGCGGGATCTGCGCAAAGAGGTCAGACGGCAGCCCAACATGCCGGAAGGCCTGGAGTTTAGCAATCTCGTCCAGCACGCTCTCCAGGCCGAGCGCGCCAGGGTCGGCTTTGAGGGTATACCAGGGGACCACGGCTGGTTCTGGCCCATCCGGTGTCACGGCGGTGTCTGATCCCGCGAATGCGGTGGCCGCTGTGGGCGCATCGGTTGCTGGGATGGCCTCCAGCACATCTGGTGCTGGGGGATTGGATGGGTCGCGCGGCGACCGTTCCAACAAGGCATCCAGACGCTGGCGCACCGCGTCGGGCAGCCGCTGGACGATCTGATCCAACAGTCGGTTCTCCGCCGTATCCAGCGCGGAACGGATCACCCGCTCCAACCGTGGTGTCGTTGGTGGCTCCAGATGCAGCTCCCGACAGCGGGTGTACACCACCGCCATGAGGGTCTCAAGAGTGTGATCGGTCGCTAGTGCCTGGAGCACCAGCCAGGCACCAACATCCGTGTCGTCCTGCAGTGTCCATTCGCGAACGCCGAGAAACTCCCGGATTTGGGTGCGGTGGTTCGAGATCGAGCGCCCCTGCCAGTCGTACTCACGAAACGCCTGGGCGGACACCTGGACCTGCTTGGCGATGTAGCTAATCACCGCTGGTGGAATCTCGCGTTTGGCGGTAGGAAACCGGCCGTCGAGTTGAAACGCCTTGAGGAGGACGGCGAACCCGAGGCGGGTGGCGCCGGTTTTATTGCCCAGCAACGCCAGTTCGTTCGGGAGGAGTGTACAGTGGTCCACCAGTTCATCGATCGACCAGAGACGCTTCATGGCGGTTGCTCCTCAAGGGCATGCTGGCGTGTCCGCGAGTTCCGAGAATGGCAGGAAGCGGAACTCGCCCGCAACAAAATGGGGGGAGAGCGCCCAGTATAGCACACGCTGAGGAGCAAACCGGCTGCAAGTACCGCCATCAAACAGCAAGTCGGCACTCGCAAGGTGGGAGATGAAGGGAGGTGGCAAAAGTGAACGAGAGGAGGTTTACCGCGTCAGCAAGCCAAGGAGATCCCTACTTTGCGTCTCGTAACAGCAACGTTCATATTGGGCCTACTGGCAACTCGTCCATCGCCATTGCCACGATTGGAAGACCACAAGAGATGGCTCGAATGTGGTCCGAGGTACTCATGACAACAGCCAGACGACTGAGGAGCCGGATGACTGAAAACAGTCACGTCCGGTTTTGGAGGCGGGCCGGCTCGGTGACGGACCGGCCTAGCCATCGAACCCCATAGATGCCGTACCCTGGCCTCACACGCAGCCCGCAGGCACATATCTCGCCTGCGGGCTGTGCTGTGTACGGAAACGCCCACAACCGTACACAGCGCGGCAACGTTCGCGTGTTCCCCGCTTGCCTCCCTCCCAATGCCTTTCACACTCACTCCCCTCCGAGCCGTACAACCGGGCCTCTTTGTACCTGTCATTGGGGCCTGTCACCGGGGCTGCCGATTGTACCACCGCGTCGGGTGCCCTCTGGGCGCCGCGCTGCGCTCTTCGGCCTTGACTTGCGGTGGTGACCGATTGCTGCCGGTGACACGCCCACACCAGCGTGTCTATCGGCATTGGTCTCACTCTCTACAACTTTGCACAATGGAGCAACGACGATGGACCTGAGTGTCTACCACAACGACTTCACCCAGCACGACCTCTTCGGCTTATTCCCCGGCGCGCCCGGCGGGCGTGCGCTTCGCGACATGTACGGTCGTGTGCATTTGATTACGATTGCTACCAAAGGCGGCCGGACCACGCTCGAACGCTATGGGAGAGAGCATATACGCGAGCTGGCCTCGCGCGGTGGGAAGGCGAAGCGTCAGAAAGAAGATACGCAGCCGCGCAATGTCATCCACTGGGACGGCACACCCGAGCGGCACGTCCCCTATCGCCCACCCCGCAGTCGCCGGCGCAGGCCACGCATCATCCGCTTCTTTCTGAGCGAGGAGGCGCTGAACTGATCTGTACTTTGAAGAGGAAGTGCTATGCCGCCTCTTCGTTATGCCCGAAGCGATTTCCGTCGATAGTGTTATACTTCCTGCATAGCTTCCTGAAACCGCATACGAGGTTCTCATGACGACTGCTTCCCTCCCGGCTGACTGGCCGGTTATGCGTTATATCGCCACTCTACGCCGACACCGGCGCGCACTTGCCGAGCGCTACCACATCGCTTCGCTTGGCGTCTTCGGATCCTATGTGCGCAATCAACAGCACGACGGCAGCGATCTGGACGTGCTTGTCACCTTCACGGAAACGCCGAGTCTCTTCACCCTTGTCGCGCTCGAAGACGAACTATGTGCTCTCCTTGGGGCACCGGTTGATGTGGTGCTCAAGACCAGCCTCAAGCCGCGGATTGGGCAGCAGATTCTACAAGAAGTGGTGGAGATATGACCGATAAGCGCGATGTCCTCGACTATCTCAGCGATATCGTCGCAGCGATCGATGCGGCACTGTCATTTGTGACTGGAATGACTATCGACCAGTTTCGCGCCGATCAACGAACCGTCTACGCTGTGACACATGCCTTGGAAATCGTTGGCGAGGCGGCTAAGCGCATTCCTGAGTCCGTACGTGCGCGCTATCCAGCCGTTCCGTGGCGCCTGATGGCGGGGATGCGCGACCGGCTTATCCATGGCTACAATACGGTCGACCTCGATGTGCTGTGGAAAACTGTCACTGAAGATCTCCCAATAACACAACCTCTGGTCACCGAGGCGCTACACCAGGAGCGTGCCATCGCCGGCGAACCGCGCGAGCTGCAACCGCCACCCGCGTAGTCGATCGACCGTACCTATCGCCTTCTAATCATTCCACTGAGGCGCGCTGTGATGACAGCGCGCCTTTTCTATTGATGCCCACGCGTAGCCTAACGGCGCTCACCTACCTATCGTTACCTGGTTCCAGTTGGCACCGGACTCGCCAATGCTACCACCGCGTCGGGTACCCTCTGGGTGCCACGCGGCGCGCATCCGCGCTTGCTCTCCGGCCTTGACCTGCGGTGGTGAAGGATCGGTGCCGGTGCCAAGCTCAGATCAGCATCAGCACCGGTGCGAATTGAGCCACATGTAGAACAGCGCGTAGTGCATCACCTGCGCGCTGTTTTGTACCACGACGAAAGGAATCGACGATGCACACCGACGCGATCACCTATGGAGACGGGCAGCGCACGCAGGTCGGGCCAGACCCGCTCGACTATGTGCTGCGCTACGCCGCTGGCGACTACGATTGCTACTATCAGGGCCGCTACATCGGCAGCCGCGCCACGCTCCCCAAAGCCGTCGAGGCAATTGAGTACGAGCAGGCCAAGGCCGCACGCCACTCCCAGCCATCACCTATTGCCAATATCCCGATTGCCACCTACCAAGACGAGCTGCGCGCCATCGCAGCGCGCTTGCACGATCTCGCTGGTCGGCTGACCAGTCATTCCCCTGAGCAGGCGCCGGTGCGCGCCCAGCTCTCGATGGCGCATATCCGTATTACACACGCGATCAAAAACGTGCAGGAGGCCGAACGCTCCTGCGCACTCGCCGAGCGTGCGCCAGGTCTGGCCATACCGCTCGACGCCGCTGCCTGACATGGAGGAGCGCCACTATGCACGACCAACATCCCGATATGGTGCAGCAGATCACTGGCCAGGTGCGATCGCTGTTCTACCTCGTCGATGAGCCCACCACGATGCTCACCATCCAAGCCGATGGGCAGCCCATCGCCGCCCGCGCCTCTGGTCAGGTCGCCCTGGATCTCCGCGCGCTGCCGCGCGGCGCGACGATCTGCGCAACGCTGCACGATGATGCGCCCCTGGACTATCTGGAGATTATTGCTTTCACCATCATCTCATAGCCTGAAAGCAGCAATAGCCACCATGTGTTGGAGATCTCGACACAGGCAAAGACCACTCAGGTTTCATCACCTGAGTGGTCTTACTGCCAAAATGCCGATTGCCAAATCGATGATTAGCGTGATATGAGTGTGATGCCGTGCGCCCGCAGGTAGCCAGTCATACCTGCCATCGCCGGGTCGATCGCTGTCGCCTTATCGGCATTCGCATGCGCCTGGATGTAGTCGTTCACACTCTGTACCGCCGGGTCAATCGCCGCCGTCTGGCCAACACTCGCATGCGCCTGGATGTAGTCGTTCACACTCTGTACCGCCGGGTCAATCGCCGCCGTCTGGCCGACATTCGTATGTGCTCGCAGATATCCGTTCACCCCCTGCGCCGCCGGGTCGAGCGACACAGCCTGGCCAACACTGGCGTGCGCCTGCAGGTAGCCGTTCACCCCCTGTGCCGCCGGCAGCAGCACCTGCCGGATGATGAGCGGCATTCTGCCGCGCTGGTTCGTGGCCCACCCCTTTGCGCCACCGTTTCAGATCTGGACGACGCGGAAGGGTAAGTGGTCGGAAGACCTCGGGCGCGTGCTTGAGTACCAGGCCCCAACCCTCTCGCCTGACCACCACTACCCGCTGGAACGTCGCTGCGACGAGATCGTCGGCGCCGAGCTGGCCGAGGGCAGAAGCGTGATGGTCTATTATGAACAGAGCGTGGAAAGGGATGTTGGCGCGCGTTTGATGCAGATCCTCGCTCAGCACAACCCCTGGAAGCTACCCGAAAATATCGATCCCGAAGACCGCGAGGATGCCATCACGGCTGCCATCAGGAGTGGACACCGAATTGTCGTGGTCAGCTATCGGAAGGTTGCCGAGGGGCTTAACCTCCAGATTGTCGATAGCATAATCTGGTTCGAGATGGCGCAGCACCTGATCTTGCTGACTCAGGCCAGCCAGCGTGCCTGGCGCCTGGGCAAGCAAGATGAAGTCCGGATCTTCTACCTGGCCTACGCCGGCACCGTCAGCCACGATAAGTTGAAACAGCTGGCGTCCCAGGGCGGCGCGGCGGCGCTGTTTAGTGGTAACACGCCGCAGGGTGGACTGGCCGAACACGTCGGCGCTGATCAAGGCGCGCTGGTACAAATAGCGCAGAAGCTTTGCATGGCTGGTGATCTCACCGTCGCATTCGCCCGCAGACATGCCGAGTTGGTGAGCGCGATCGCAACCGGCCGCGACTGGCTGGGCATCGACCACGACTCATTGCCCGATCGCATGGCGTTCATGAGGTCGCTACCGCATCAAGCACTCTGGCTACCTCCTATCACCCGTGTTGTTCGCCATACTACCGAAAGCAAACCCAGCAAATCGGCGACCTCAGTGCGGGCTTCAGTTGGACAGAAGGCCACCGTCACCTTCGGCAACCTCGCCGACATCGGCAAGGCATTGCGTACCGCTCGCAAAGCTCGCCGTGAGGATATGGAGCAGCAGGCAGAGGCGTTTGGGCCGCCGATGTTCGAGCTCTGAGGCTCAATCAAATCACTACTGGGCGCGTTGCAGCCGCAGCGCGCCTGGCGGTATAATGGAACAGGATTCATCTTCAGTATAGAAATAGCGAATTCCAACGAGAGCGAGGCTCCCATGATCGATCGCAGCGTCACCCAGCGCTTCACATCATTTGATGAGATAACCGCGCAAGAAGATACGTTTTATCGTAACCTTCCGCCACTTGAGCGGCTACGGCTCGGCGTCCAACTCCAGGAGGATACATATGGCCCGCTTCGCGCTCAACCCCGACTATCGCGACTTCTTGTCCGCGTGCAACGCCCAAAACGTTGAGTACCTGGTGATTGGCGGGCAGGCCGTCATTTTCTATGGCTATGTGCGGAACACGAAGGATCTGGACATCTGGATCAACCCAACATCTGAAAATGCCAAGCGCGTTTATGCGGCGATTGCGGCATTCGGAACAATGACTGCCGATACCGAAGCTGATTGGTTCGCCCAGGCGGGGAACTTCTTTGCAATCGGGAACTATCCCTACCGCATTGAACTCCTCACCACCATCCCCGGCGTCACATTCCCGGAATGTTACAGTCGGCGCGTGGAGATCGATGTCGAAGGGGTGCGCGTCCCCTTCATCCAATTGGACGATCTGCTCCAGAACAAGCGCACCACCGGGCGGCCCCAGGATATAGCTGATATCGATGTATTATCGCGCCGCCGCTAGCAGTCAGATTACTTTGCAGGAGACGACGAATTCGCCTCCTCACCCGCCATGCAAAATCAGAGAAGACGCACTCGAAGGTTGCACCAAACCGACCTGAGTGCCTCATGAGCGTAAAAGATACATCGCTAAAGTATAATACTCTGGCGATGTGTCTTTTATGCCAAGGATACGCACTCCCCTGGAAGCTACCCGACACGGTGGATGCTGAGGATCGCGAGGACGCGATCGTCGCGGCGGTCAAGCGCGGCCACCGCATGGTGATCGTCAGCTATCGCCGCGTCAGCGAGGGGCTCAATCTCCAGATTATTGACACCGTGCTCTGGTTTGAGATGGCCCAGCACCTGATCTTGCTGACCCAGGCCAGTCAGCGCGCCTGGCGGCTGGGCAAGCAAGAGGAAGTCCGCATCTTCTACCTGGCCTACACCGGCACGGTCAGTCACGACAAGCTCAAGCAGCTTGCATCCCAGGGTGGCGCCGCGGCGCTGTTTAGCGGCAACGCGCCGCAGGGCGGCCTGGCTGAACACGTCGGCGCTGACCAGGGCGCGCTGGCACAGATCACCCAGAAGCTGAGCGCAGCGACCGACCTCAGCGCCGCCTTCGCCCGCAGGCATGCCGAGATGGCAAGCGCAATCGCCGCCGGCCGCGATTGGCTCGGCGTCGAGCACGACTCGCTGCCCGATCGTATGGCGTTTATCCGCGCAGCCACACCCCGCCAGCTCTGGCTGCCGCCAGCTGTGCCCACGCTACTCCCCACCAGAGACCGCAAACCGATCTCGCCTATCCCAGCAGCGCAAGGGCCGGTGGGGCAGAAGGCTGCCGTCACCTTCGGCAACCTCGCCGACATCGGCAAGGCGCTGCGTGCCGCACGTAAGGCCCGCCGCGAGGATATGGAGCAGCAGGCCGAGACCTTCCAGCCGCCGATGTTTGACTTCTGAGGCTCAACTAAAGAATGCCGGGCGTGGTGGAGCGCCAGCGCGCCCGGCTCCCCCTATTCCCCCAAACACAACCATGCCGATAGCGCATGATGGGTTACTGATCTTACCCATCATATGAGCTTGTCACTGGAGCTGCCGATTGTACCACCGCGTCAAGGCACGCTGCGCACGGTGCGCTTGCTCTTCGACCTTGACCTGCGGTGGTGAACGCGCTTCGACCTGTGACAAGCACAATAAGGAGGTATGCCAATGGACCACGAACTATTCGACGACGAGCTAGAGCTGATCGAGCATGGGGCGGACCAGGACGGTGCGCTCCGCGTCGTTATCGCCTCGCAGCCGATCCGCGACGGCAGCCGCGCGCTGCTGCACGACGGCTACGATGTGCAGTTGTTCCACGACGCCGCGGGCGAGTACCCGAAGCTGGCCGAGCTGATCGCCAGCGCCCGCGAGCGGCTGATCACCGCGCCGGCGCTGATCTGCGACCTGTTCTGGTCGTTCTTCAAACACGCCCCGGAGATCCGCCCGGTCGTGCCGCTCGCGCCGGCGCACCAGGTTCACGCGAACATCCTCGAGCATCTCATGACTACCCGCGAGTGGAATGAAGTGCGTGCGGCCGGCACAATCGGCGACGTGTTCAATAGCGCCGTGGCGACGATCGGCGCGGCCGAGAGTGCGCTGGGCGCCTTGAGCGCCGCCGTCGTCGCCGAGGTCAATCACCTGCACGAGCTAGAGAGCGGCGCCGCCGACCTGTTCGCGCAGGCGCAGGCGCTCGCCGACGAGGCCGAGCAGGCCGAGGGGGATGCCGGCGCGGAACTCTTCGCCCAGGCAGCCCGCGCACGTGCCGAAGCCGAGGAGCTTGAGCGCGCGGAGCAACAAGCTGCCGAAGTGATCGCGGCGCAGGCGGAACAGATCGAGGATACGACCCGCCGCGCGGCCAGAGCCGGCATGCGTGCCGCGGCCGAGCAGATCGAGGACGCGACAGCGGCAATCAAGACCTTCGGCGGGGGCTACGGTCCTGGCCTGGGGTTGGAGAACGGCGCGCTCTCGACCAGGGAGAAGATCGTATTGGCAAGCCAGGTCGGCCGGTCACGCCGGCTCAAGCAAGTCGCAGCCCTGTGCGGCCGGCTTACCCGCATCGCGCTGCACGTTCAGTCAACCAGGGTTCAATATCCACCCGATGAGGTTGCCGACATCAAATACGGCAGCGATATTGGGCATGTATTACCGTCCGAGTTGGCGCTGCTTGCCGATCCCTCACTCGAAGCGCTGTTCTTCCACCGCTACGCCGAAGGCCAGCTCATGCAGTACGAGCTGCTGGGCAACGAGAAGCAGGGCCAGGGGCCGATCATCCTGGCGGTCGACACCTCCGGCAGCATGACCGAACCACTTGGTGGCATCTCGAGGGACGTGTGGGCGAAAGCAGTGATGCTGGCGCTGATGGCGATCGCGCGGCTTCAGGAGCGTGACATGGTCGCCTTCCTGTTCAGCGGCTCGGCGCACGAGCTCACCCGCTTCGACTTTCCAAAGGGGCGCGCTCCACACCAGACCGTGATCACCGCGGTCGAGACTTTTGTGGGCGGCGGTACGGTCTTCGAGCCGTGGATGGAAGCAGCACTGAAGGCCGTGGACGAGGCGCAATTCACCCGCGCCGACGTCATCGCCGCCACCGATGGGCTGACGAGCATCAGCGCCACGGCGCGCGATGCGTGGCAGCAGCGCCGAGCCGAGCGCAGCATGCGCGCCTACGGCATCTTGCTGGGTACCCGCGAGGGCATGCACGCGCTGGCGTCGATCGCCGACGCTGTGCTGACCATCGACAACCTTCAGGATGACATGCCGATCCTGCAAACGATCTTCGCCATCTGAAATCAGAGGAGGTCTATAACAATGCGAGAACTTCACCACGATTATGAGCAGCTGCCAATCCTCGGCCATCTTATCTGGTATGGGCTCACTGGTATCAAGACCGACCGTGCCACGCTGTTGCAGCTGCTCACACAGTACGGCTTCCAGGGCTATGCGCCTGAGCCGCCGACGGATAAGCTCGCCTTGCAACGAGCGCTTCGCGAGTGGATCAGGTTGCGCGGCGCAACGCAGCGTCACGCCGGCGACGACGAGGACGAGAGCACCACGCGCGCGCTGATCAGGCCGATCAATAAGCGGCGGGCGAAGTACGCCGTGTATGCTGTCGTCGCGGAGGAGGTCGACTTTGCGCTGCTCGGACTCTACCATGGTACCAGCATGCGCATCCTGCTGGAGAAGCTGGAGCCACACGAGCGCGCCCA
>WNFU01006738.1_pt1 | contig 13803 bp, 11 predicted proteins | sample 5400121 | NCBI WGS metagenome assembly WNFU01 (sample SAMN13153360, study PRJNA577476) | soil metagenome | isolation source: 100 cm soil or saprolite under grassland replicate 1 | place: USA:California | collected 2016-06-15
GTCCCTCCGCCGCCGCCTCCTCGGTCGGCACCCCCCGTCCCCGTTCCACGCGAACCGGCCGCGATGCGTGCTTGGGAGCCCGCGGCACCGACCCTCACGCCTCCGCTCCAGACGCCGCCCACACGGATGGGCCGTGGACGGCGAGGCCTCCTGGTCGGCGTGGCACTCGCGGTCGTGGTCCTGCTCGCCGGAGGCATCGCGGCGTTCGCGCTCCTTGGCAGCGGTGGGGGCGACCAGCAGGGCTTCGTCTCGGCGTGTCCGGGGGCCGGCCACCCGGCTGCCTGCATCACCTCGATCGCCTTCGACGGCAACGACCTGGCCGTCCAGTTCACGACCCATGACCTGGACTCCGTCCGAAACGTCTTCCAGGGCGGACAGGTGGGGACGGTGTTCTTCCTGGCGTCGATCCACGAGAGCCAGGCGGGATCGGTGATCGGGAACGGGCGGACCGACGCATGGCTGCCGTGGAGCACCGAATCGCCGTTCGCCGGCGCGAACGCGGCCGGCCAGCACGGGTTCACGGCCGGCACCGTCGGCGACGTCGCCACCGCGGTGTGCGTGCTGCTGGGCGACGCGAACGGGCGCGTGCTGACCAACACCGGGAACTGCGCGGAGCTCCCACCCAAGCCGTGAGCCGCGCCGCGGTCGCGGCAGCAGCCCTGGGATCCCGTCAGGAGCTCCGAGGTCAGCGGGACGGGAGATCCAGCAGCATCCCCTCGTAGCTGCGCATCGCGATCTCCGCAGCGTCGACCGTCGCCCGGGGGGCGAGCGGATGCGAGGCCCGCCGCCTCCAGTGCTCGACGCGACTGCGTACGGCGTTGCTGACCTCCTCCTCGGGCGTCTCGGCGTCGAGCCCGAGCCGCTCCACCACCGGCAGCCCCGCCCGTTCGACCAGCCGCTCGACCTCGGCCACCTCGTCGTCGTGAAACTCGACACCACCCGTGCGCACCGCCACGAGGAGCCGCACCTCGGCCAGCTCGTGGGCATCCGCCTCGACACGCTCGAGCTCCGCCGCGAACGCATCGCCATCGTCCAGCGGGAAGCGGCGCGTCAACCGATCGAGCACGGCCAGCGCGACACGTGACTTCAGGACGTGGCCGCGGGCGGCGAACTGGGTGGCCAGCAGGGACCTCAGCTCGTCGATGCCGCTGCGGCGCCGTAGCTCGTGGGCGAGGTCCTGGGAGGTCGAAACCGTCCGCTCGCGCAGGAGCGCACGCGACAGGCGGACCCCGAACAGGCCGAGTCTGTCGAGGAGCCGGCGGCGGTCCTCGACGGCCAGCGGGGTGGCATCCTGGTCCTGCGCCGTGAAGCGGTCGGTGGAGAGGAGCAGGGCCTCCGCGACACGCTCGTCGGCGTCGGCGAGGCGTCGCAGGCCCTGGAAGTCGGATTCCGTCATCCGCGACGCGCCCAGCGCGAGCAGCCCCGCCACCGGCACGACCGTCTGGCACAGGCGCCGGAGCTGGGGGTCGCGGCGATATCGCTCGGCGACTCGGGTGGCTGCCGCCATGGCGTCCACGCGCGCCACTCCGACCTCGTCCGCGCGGGCGACCACCGCGATCGCGTTGATCGGGTTCGGCCGGCCCGCGTCGTCGTCCCGGAAGGCCTCGAGGATGCGAACGTCGCTCCCGTGCAGATGCCGGGCGAGGTACACGACCGCGTCGGCGGGCGACGACTCGGCCTCCGGTACCAGGAAGGCGGACGTCCGCTCTCCGACCTCGGCCGACAGCGAGCCGAGGCCCGGGGTGTCGATGAACGTGGTCTCCGTGAGCGCCGCCGCCGGCCATTCGATCACGATCCGCTCGAGCCCGGCCGCGGTCCAGTTCCCCGGCTCGATGTCGACGGCGTCATCCAGCCGGCGGAGCCCGACCCGCTCGAGGCGTGAGTCCTCGCGGCGCTGGATGAACGCGCCGTAGGTCCGGCCGTGCCGATACCACGTGACGGCCCTCGTGCACTCACCGACCTCCATGGCCGCCAGGGGCTCCCCGACCAGCGCGTTCAGCAGCGTCGACTTGCCCGACTTCACCCGGCCCGCGATGGCGACCCGCAGCGGTTCGTCGAGGCGCAGGGCGAGCGCGTCGAGCGTCGACGTCGCCGCCTCATGCCCGGCGTACTCGACGCGGGCCCGCTCGACGAGCGCGCGCACACGCCGCGCGAGGGGAGCGCGCGCGCCGTTCGGGTTCATGGCTCCTGGCCACCCAGCAGGGCGGCCCGGGTTTCGGCCGCGGTTCGCTGGAGCCAGGCCAGCCGATCGATCTCCGCCTTGACGTCGAGTCGCCGCGCCTCGCGTTCGCTGGCGTCGCGTTGCGCAGCCTCCTGCGCCGCCTGCAGGGTCTCGGTCGCCGTCCGGGCGAGCTCCGCGGCACGGGCCACGAAGAAGTCGCGGATCTGGCGCTGCGCGTACCGGATCCGGTCCCGCGAATCCTTCGCCACCACGAAGCTGACCTCGTCCACGTAGCCGCGCACCGCCGCCTTGGCTTGGGCGCGACGCTGGAGCAGCTGGCGCTCCTTCTCCTGCCGCAGCCCTTTGGCACCGAGCAGGACGCCGACGGCGAGCACCGCGGGGGCGGCCACCGGGAACCCGATCGCGGTGGCGATGAAGCCGGTCATGGCCGCACCGCTGTAGCTGGAGCGCAGGAGCGTCATCGCCTGGCCGGCGAGGCCGGGCCGCTTCGCGTCGACCATCTTGACGGTCTCGTCGGCGCGAGCGGTCGGGACCTCGGCCGCGGCGTCGGCCCGCGTGGCCTCGCGCACCCACGCGTCGAGGGCGTCCGCATCCTCGACGAACACGGCCGCGACGGCGTGCGCAACGTCGGCCACACGCGTTTCCAGGGTCACGTAGTGGTCGCCGACCACGCGCGCCAGCTCGCGGCGCACCTGCGGCTCGTACGACTCCCACGTCTTCGCGGGATCGAGCCGGTCGAGCGCTTCCTCGGCGTCGCGGACGATCCCGCGGATTCGCGTGCGCAGGTCGTGGTCGAGATCGTTCGCGAGGTCGGCGAACGCGTCCGCGAAGGCCGTCTGCCAGCGCGCCGCGGCGCCCCGGACGCGGTTCATCTCCTCCTGCGAACGTTCGAGCTGCGCGCCGAGCGCCGCCGCGGCTTCGGGGTTCTCGAGCCCGGCGACCTCGGCCGCGAACGGCTGCTCGAGCTGCCGTGCGACCGATTCCACGACGTCGGCGACGAGCACGCCATCCCGTCGAGCCGCACCCGCGACCACGTGGCCGTGGAGCCACGCCGAGACCGCCTCCATGCCGGACTCCGCGGCGAGCGCCGGGTCGTCGCTCTCCCGAGCTTTCCGGGCGAGCTCGGACGACACTGCGTACGGACCGGCGGTGAGCTCGCCCACCGTCGTCGCGTCGGCCTCCACCACGCGCCGCCACGCCGGGTGGATATCGATCTTCGACTCCACGAGCGCGACGACTGACCGCTGGCTCGTGATCCTCTGGAGGAACTCGAGCTCGGTCGCGGTCAGCTCCTGCGCGGCGTCCGTCACGAAGAGGACCGCCTGTGCGGAGGTCAGCGCGGCGAGCGTCACCGCGCCGTGAACCGATCCCAGGCCGCCGACGCCGGGAAGGTCCACCAGGACGAGGCCGTCCCGCAGTGCGACGGCGGGCACACCGACCTGGACGAGCTGCACGTCGTTGGCCGCGACCTGCTCGCCATCCTCGGTGACCCAGGCCGGCAGCGCCGCGACGTCGATGCTCTCGCCCCGGAGTGTCGCATCCCCGTCGCCCTCCGCGCCGCGCACGATGGCCGTGGCGGTGGGGTCCTTTGCGTACGTCACCGCCGTGGCCACGGCGGTCGCAACGTCATCGTCGACCGGGCAGACCTCGCGGCCCACGAGCGCGTTGACGAGGCTGCTCTTGCCCTGCTTGAACTCGCCGACGACGAGGACGCGGATCGTCGGATCGGCGGCCCGGTCGCGCAGCTCCGCGAGGCGGGCCGTCAGGTCCGGGCGCCCGTACGCGTCCGCCGCCTTGATGCCGTGCTCGGCCAGGCGCACGGCCACGTCCCGAACCGACGCTCGGGACGGTGGCTCAGGCGGGGACATCGGACGTGTCCCTGGTCGGCTCCGTCGAGCAGGCTCCGGGCTCACCCGTCGGCGTCGTCGGGGGAGTCGTCGGCACCGTCGTCGGCTGCGACCGCGAGCCGGTCCGGCAGCAGGTGTGTTTCCAGCACGCCGTGCAGTGGCGACACGGGCGCCAGTGCGTCGGTGTCGCCGCTCGACGAATCACTCGCGCCGTCGTCCGACGAGTCGGCCGACCCGGTCGGGGGCGAGAACGAGCCGGGGACCGGCTGCTGCGTGGTCCGCTCGGAGGGCCCCGTCGTCTGCACGCCGGTGTCCGCCTCCGGCGACGGGTCGCTGTTCGTCGGGTCCAGGCCGGGGCCGGGGCCGGTCAGCGATCCCACGTCCCCCCCGTGACTTCCCGCCCCGAACTCCGGATCCCCGGGCCCGACGGGGTCCCCGAGCAGGATCCCCTTGGTGTCCCGGATCGGGCCGCTCTCGTCGATGGGCTCCCCGGCGTCCGGATTGGGGTCGGTGGCTCCGTCACCCGGGTCGACCGGGTGCGTCTGCGCGATGGCCGCCGCGAGGTCGGCCTGGACCTGCTGTTGGAGGAAGGCCGGAAGCGGCGCACCGGACTCGGGATCGCCGGGATCACCCCCGCCGCCTCCGTCCGTTCCCATCTGCGCGGAGGTCTGGGTGCCCGAGCCGGACGTGTCCCCCCCGCTGCCGGATGTGCCGCCACCCGACGTGTCGCTCCCGGACGTCCCTCCACCCGACGTGTCCGAGCCCGACGTCTCCGAGCCCGAGGTGTCCGAGCCCGAGGTGTCCGAGTCGTCGGGGGGAGGGGGTGGCGTGGGGTCGGTGGTGTCGATGGTGCCGTCGGGGTGGATGGTCTCGGTCGACCCGTCCGGGTTCTTCGTGACCAGCGTCCCGTCCGGCTGGTCCGTCTCGGTCGTGCCGTCCGGATACACGTGCTCGACCGTCCCATCCTCATAGGTCGTGACGATGTCGCCGCTGTTGTAGATCGTGGTGTGGCTTCCGTCGTTGTTGTCGAACTCGTCGAAGACGCCCGCGCCGTCATCGCTCTCGCCTCCGGTACTCGGCGGGTTCGACCCCGAATCCGTGCCGCCCGGCTGCGAGCCGCCGGGCTGCGAGCCGGACTGCGACCCGGAACCGCTCTGGTTGGTCGTTGGGTCCGAATTGGCGGCCTGATTGATCGCCCCGGCATGGGTTCCGGCCGAATGCCCGGCACTTGTGAGCGCGTCGTCGATCCTTCCCCCGAGGAAAGGGATTCCGGTCACACCGTCTCGCGTCTGACTCTTGTCGCCTGCGACAACCTTGTCCACCTCGGTTCCATCAGCGCTCTTCACGGCCACTGCCGCTCCGGGTGCGGTCGTGCCCTCCACGAACGGGCGCCCGCCGCCACGGTCCTCGGCGAACATCGAGGTGTCGTGGCCGCTCGGCGCTTGATCGCCGGTGGGCGCGTCCGTCGAGGACAGCTGGTCCGCCAGGCGCTGGAGCTGGCCCGCGTTCCCGAGGCGGTCGCCGAGCGAGCCGAGCGACGCCGTGTCCAGCCCAGTCCCCGCTGCGGGGTCGGTGCCGCTCTGCGACGCGAGGTCGTCCGGCAGGCCTTGCTCGATCAGGCTCTGCGTGTCGATGGCCGCGGCCGCCTGCTGCTCGGCCTCGGCGTCCTGCGCCGCCTGCTGGGTGGCCTGGACGTCGTCCTTTGGATCGTCGTCCTCCCTCGTCGTCACGTGGATGTCCCGGAGCGCTTCCGTGATTCCCGGTGCGACGGTCTTCGCGTCGCTGTCGGAGCTGCTGCGAGAGCTACCTTTCGCCATGGCCGAACCTCCCACGCCTGTTGGTCGGCCCATGATTCGAACCGGCGCGCGATCGCGCATCGGTGAAATCACCTATGGGACTGCGAGCGACTCAGCCCTGGGAGAAGAAGATGTTCTTCACCTCGGTGTAGAGGTTGACGGCGTGCATGCCCATCTCGCGGCCGATGCCGCTCTGCTTGTAGCCGCCGAACGGCGCATCGGTGTGGACGCGGTGCGATGAGTTCACGCTGATGACCCCAGTGCGGATGCCCTTCGACACCCGGATCGCCCGTCCCAGGTCTCGCGTCCAGATCGAACCGGACAACCCGTACTGCGTGTCGTTGGCGAGGCGGATGGCCTCCTCCTCGGTGTCGAAGGGGATCACACACACGACCGGGCCGAAGATCTCCTCTCGGGCCACCCGCATGTCGTTGCTCGCATCGGCCAGCACCGCCGGACGCATGTAGAACCCGTTCTCGCCCCCAGCCACCACGGGGATCTCACCGCCCGTGACCAGGCGCGCCCCCTCCTTCTGGCCGATCTCCAGGTAGTCGAGGGACGTCTGGCGCTGACCGGCGGAGATCATCGGGCCGAGGTCGGTCTCCTCGTCGAGCGGCGGGCCCACCCTGAGCTGGTGCGTTCGCCCGGCCATGGCCTCGACGAAACCGTCGTACGCGGGGCGTTCCACGAACACCCGCGAGCGCGCGCAGCAGTCCTGGCCGGTGTTCCCGAACACCGCCCACACCGAGCGCTCCACGGCCTGGTCCATGTCCGCGTCGGCGAACACCACGTTCGCCGACTTGCCGCCCAGCTCCAGGGACACCCGCGTGATGTTCCGCGCGGCCATGGCCATGATCTTCGAGCCGACCTCCGTGGACCCGGTGAAGCCCACCTTGGACACGCGGGGATCGCCGACCAGCGCGTTGCCCACGGACGAACCGGGCCCGGGCAGCACCGACATGGCCTCGCCGGGCAGGCCCGCCTCCAGCAGGATGTCCGCCAGCCGCAGTGCCGACAGCGGCGTGTAGGACGCGGGCTTCACGATGATCGTGTTCCCGCACGCGAGCGCTGGCGCGATCTTCCACGTCGCGATGACCAGCGGGAAGTTCCACGGCGTGATGAGCGCGCACACCCCGACGGGTTCGCGCAGCGTCACGTCGAGCCCGGGGTCCTGGACCGGGACGGTCTCGCCCAAGATCTTGTTCGCGGCGCCGCCCCAGTACTCGAGCGTGTCGGCCACGATGCCGATCTCGTCCCGGGCGTCGCCGATGGGCTTGCCGACGTTCCGAGCCTCCACCTGCGCCAGGTCCTCCAACCGCTCCCGGACCAGGACGGAGGCCCGCAGCAGCACGCGGCCCCGTTCGGTGGCGGACGTCCGCGGCCACGGCCCCTCCTCGAAGGCCCGAAGCGCCACGTCGACGGCACGCCGGGCATCCTCGGGACCGGCCTCGGCGACCTCGGCCATGGGGGCTCCGGTCCCCGGCTCGATCACGTTCAACGTGCCACTCTCGGCGGCACGCTGGCGCTCGCCCCCCACGACCAGTAGTTCTGTCGTCACGTCCGCCTCCCTCACCGGGCCCTGTGGGCGCTCGCCCCGCGCCAGCGCGGGCCCGCCGCGATGATAGCTCGGCTTTACAGCCGGGCGGGGGGTGGCTACATTTCGCACAGCTTCGGTCAGGTAGGGGCGACGGCTCCCCCTGGACTCGTCGGCGGCTTCGTCCCTCGGCTGAAAGGGGTGGGGTATGGCAGTACGCGACGAGCGGGCCATGGTCTCGGAGGAGGTCGCCCCGGTACTCCTCGCGCGGACGCTGACGTCGTTCGACCTGGTCGTCATCTTCGTCGGGATCGTGCTGTTCATCGTCAACTCGGCCGGCTTCCAGTTCGCCGGTCCACGGGCATTCATCTACCTCCTCCTGGCGTATGCAACCTTCCTGATCCCGGGCGCCTTCGTGACCGCGCACCTCGGGCGGATGTTCCCGCAGGAGGGTTCGATCTATGTGTGGACCCACAAGGCCCTCGGTCCCTTCTGGGGGTTCTTCGCAGGGTTCGTGGCGTGGTGGCCCGGACCTCTGGCCATGGTGTTCGCGCCCATCCTGGTGGTGTCGCTGGCCCAGGGCATCTGGTCGGGTGCATTCAGCGAGACCTGGCAGCAGGGTCTGCTCATCCTGGCCGTGCTGTGGTTCTCGTGCGCCGTGGCGGTCTTGCGTCAACGCGTGTCGCAGAACTATGTGAACTTCCAGTTCTTCTTCTACGCCGGGGCCCTGTTCGTGATGAGCATCGCCGGGCTGGTTTGGTTGTTCCGGGGCAACCCCGCGCAGAACTCCTTCGCCTTGACCTCCGAGAACTGGAACCCGATCTCGCTCTCGAATGTGACCGTGTTCGCGTTTGCCTTCCTCGCGCTGCTCGGTATCGAGGTCCCCCTCAACATGGGCGTTGAGGTCAAGAGCGAGGGCTCGATCCGGAAATACCTGTTGTGGGGCAGCCTCATCGTCATGGTGGCCTACCTGGCGACCACGTGGTCGACGATGGTCGTCATCCCCAAGGGAGACCTGAACGGGGTCAACGACGCCATCCCCACGGTCGGCAATGCCTTCGCCGGCTGGCTCGGCGATGCGGTCGGGCTCATCCTGATCTGGTTCTTCGTGTCGAACACGGCCATCTACAACTACACGTTCGCCCGTCTGCTATTCGTCTCGGGGCTGGAGAAGCGGCTTCCTCACCGGTTTGGTCAGGTCAGCAAGAACAAGGTGCCGGCCAACGCCATCCTTCTCCAGACCATCATCGCGTCCGTCCCCGTGATCGTGATCTGGTTCGTGTTCGGCGCCGGTGGAAACCTGGACCCCAACACCCCCTACTTCGCGCTGCTCGCTTCCGCGAATGTGATCTGGGGGACGTCGATGGTGCTCCTGTTCGCCGACATCTTCTTCGTGAAGAAGTGGTTCCCCGAGCGATACGAGGCGGTGCGACGGATCCCCAACGGTTCGTTGAAGCTGTGCGGCGTGCTCGGCGTCGGCTCGTCCTTGTTGGCTGTTGCGTTGACGTTCCTCAGTCCCTGGTACCCGCCGGGATTCACGACGGTCCAGTGGCAGGTCTGGCTGGGGGTCATCACGATCATCTCGGCGGGAGTCGGGCTGGCCATCTGGTTCATCTCCGAGTCGGTGAAGCGTCAGCACGAGCGGGCCGCGCCAGAGACCGCGGCCCCACCGGTCGTGGCGGGAGGGTCCGAGTAGCGGAGGGTGCGCCGGTCGAGCGCTAGCAGCGATCGCTCGGCCACCTGCTCGGTGACGCCGCCTGGACCGCCAGGCCTGTTGGGTAGGCCAGGATGCTCTTGAACCCGAGTATCCGTCGCGGCACCGCGCACTCCATGGCGAGGGCCACGCCGTCCACGAGCTCGCAGGTTCGCACCCTGCTCCACCAGCGGATCGATCGCCGTCTCGATGCGGAGGATGGGATGGGTGGGGCAGCCGGCCGGGTCGCGGCACAGTCGAGGTTCTCTGCCGCGTCGGGCGGGAGCGCAGGGTCCATGATCAGCGCCTCCAGTCGGCCTCCCGGAGGAGGCGGGAGACGTAGGCGCCCCAGCCCCTGCTGGCTTTGGCGCGGGCTTGCGGAACCTCCTCCGGGGCACCCCTCAGGGATCCCGAGTCGGGCCGTCCTTCGGGAGCCACACCGAGAACGTGGAGCCGCGGCCGATCTCGCTGTCCACGTCGATGCGGCCGCCGAGCGTCTCGGCGACGCGCGCGCACAGGTGCAATCCCAGGCCGACGCCTTCCATGTGCCGGCCGTCCGGCGTGGGGAGCTGGTGGAACTGCTCGAACACCCTCGCCAGATGCTCCCGGGGGATGCCGATGCCGTTGTCCTGGACGTCGATCCTGATGCCTCCGCCGTCGGGCCGCGCCGCGAGGCGCACCGGGCCGTCCGAGTACTTCAGCGCGTTGTCGCCGAGGTTGAACAGGATCCGGTACAGCAGGGTGCGGTCGGTGACCAGGGCCAGGGTGCGCTCGCAGGCGGTCTGCACCAGCCGCGTGGGGGCCCGGAAGCGCAGCGTGTCCGCGACCTCCTCCAGGAACGGGCCCACGTCGACCGGCACGAGGACCATCACGGGGTCGTCGCCGGCCAGCCGCGATTCCGCGAGCAGGTTTTCCAGCAGCTCGGCCAGCCGTTTGGCCTGGCGCTCCGCGCCCTCCAGGAGCTGGCGGCGGTCCTCCGCGGGGAGCATGTCGCCGAGGCGGGCCACCGTGACCACGTTGCCGATGATCGCGGTGAGCGGGGTCCGCAGCTCGTGCGACACGCCCGCCACGAACTCGTCCTTCAGCCGGTTCAGCTCCTCGAGCTTCTCCACCTGCTGGTGCAGCAGTCGGCGACTCTCCGCCAGCTCCCGCAGCACGAACGCCGACGCGACGTGGCGGCCGAACAGCTCGGCTCGATGGGCATCCTCCGGGAGGAAGGGCGGCTCGGTGGCCAGCCGGCGAAGGGTGAGGGCCACGGTGACCCGCTCCTCGACCATGACCGGAACGCCCAGGACGTGCTCGGGCGTGTCCGGCGTGCCCGGGATGATGGCCGCGAGCCGGACGCCGTTCTCGTCCTCGTTGGCGATGACGCTGTGTCCTTCCTGAACCGCAAGGCCGGTCGCGCCGAGGCCAAAGGGGAACTCGTACGCCATCACCGCGTCGGCCACCGGGCCCGGATCCGAGTGGTACAGCGGCCGGATGAGCTGGGCGTCGTGGTCCACCATCCAGATCGTCAGCGACTTGATGGGGACGACGAACGCGAGGCGCTCCGCCACGAGAGGGAAGATGTCGCTCGAGTCCGAGGCGGACGCCACGCCGAGCCGGCCCCCGACCTCCAGCAGCGACCGGCGCAGGGTGACCTCCTCCTCCAGCTCCAGGCGGAGCAGGCGCTTCTCCCGTTCCTCGTCGAGGCCTGCGATCTCCCGGATCAGCAGCATGTTCTCGATCGCGTTGGCACCGACCATGGCGAACACGCGCAGCAGCTCGAAGCTCTCATCGTCCGGGATGCGGCCGTCGACGTCGGAGTCGACGGAGAGGATGGCGAGGACCTCCCCCCGCGAGGTGCGCATCCGGACGAAGCACATGTCCAGCGGGTGCCAGAAGCCCGGGCCGCCCCACCCGTGGTCGGGGGTGTGCACGGCACCGAGGCGCCCCAGGTCGACCTCCCGCTCGTGCGGGATGAACACGACGTCGGGAACGATCTCGTCGCCGGACAGGAGCAGCTCGTCGAATGCGTCGCGCAGGGTGGACGACCCCATGAGCTCGTGCTCGCCGCTGCCGACGACGGCACGGACCACGTACCGGTCGCGGGCCGGTTCGTACAGGTTCAGCACGACCTCGAGGCCGAACGCCTCCCGGACGCCCTCCACGATGGCCGTGAGCACTCCGTCGAGCCCACCGCCGTGGGCGGCAGCCCCGGCCACACCGGCCAGGGCCTGGAGCCGCGCGAGCTCCGGCCGCGAATCGGCCAGCCGTTCAGCTTTCGTCGCCACGTCGTTGTCCGTCCCGTAAGAGCGATCGGCGACCAGTTCGAGCCTCTTGAGCGGCAACGCCCGCGCTTGATGGGATGGGTGCGCCGGCCGCGTTGGCCCTCGTTTGCGTGTCGTGCCCGCTTGGTGCTGCGGGTGCCCGCTGGCTGTCGCAGGCGTCTGGCCCTTCCGCCTTGTCTCCCGGATACCCTCGCGGGCGCCCATTCTCGTGGCGTGGGTGTGGTTGGTGGCCTGGTATGCGTCACCGTGCGTCAGTGGGGCGTGAGGGCGCGGCGCGAACTGTCCACGTCGTTTGGGTGTTGACCCTTGTGCCGACCCGAAGTAAGAGGGGCGAGATTATGGATAGCCAAGACCTGCGCGGGGAAGGACTTGATGGGTGGTATCCCTTCAACCATCCCCAGTTCCCTTGCGCCAGCAGTTACACGTTCGGAGGGACTCTGCTCGATGATTCCGGATACTATCCGTGGCTCCTCGCCCGGATACCGGCACGCCCCGGCGTGTACCTAGTTCGGGCGCTTGAGCCCATCGGCCGGTGGCTGGGTTTCTCTGACATCCTGTACGTCGGCCGTGCAACAGGGAGACGAGGTCTTCGAGGGCGCCTGGCCGGCTACGTGCGGTCCAGGCTCTGGCAAGGCCGCTCCCCGATCTGGGATGCGTGGGAGATGATGTCCGGCTACGAAGCGTTCGAGATCGGCTGGTTCGTTACCCAGATTCAGGCGGAGGCAACCTGGCTAGAGAGGGAACTAATGGCCCGCTACGAGAGGGCCCTCGGAGAGCTTCCTCCCTTGAACAGCCGACGTGGGTAACAAACCAGTGGCAGTTCGGAGCCGAAGTCAACGGAAGGCACCAGCCCGAAGACAGACCAAACGGTAGGTCTAACGAATCAACACCGCTCTCTCTTCTTCGAGGAACTGGGACTGGTCCGCCTCCGAAGTCGAGAGTAGACAGATGTCAACGGACAAGCCAAACGTTCCCTCTACGGTCGTGGCGAGTTCATTTCGAAGAAACAAAGCATACCTTGATGACACTTGGGTTGGATCGTAGACAATCACGAGGTCTAGGTCGGCTGGGTCGTTTCTCGTCCGTCCAGAGCCAATTAGGTAGATACTGGTCTCTCTAAGGCTCGGCAACTCCCCGCTGGCCTCCTTTGAATCAATCAGTCTTAGGAGGCGAGTACTCCATGAAGTCTCGACCATAGCGATAGACGGCTCCCATGAACTCGGCAGCTCGAAAGAGGGCGATCCCTCGGGATCTAGCAAGCTCCTTGGCCGCGTTCGTGTAGCTATTGTAGGAATTCACGTTCACGATGGCGTCAAGGCCCGGATTGGCTGAAAGGATCTCTTCCGCATCAGCCTCCCCCAGGATGTAGATGTTCGCCAGGTACACCGTTAGGTCGTCTCTGTCCCTGACAACCTTGAAGATGCGGCCGCCCAAGTGCTCAACGGACAATACCGTGGGTTTCTGCTCGGTAGCCTTGGTAAACCAGTCTATGTTGCTCCGATGCAACCCCTCGTCTCCGGATCGCTTCCTAGCCACCTAAGGTCCCTTTCAGTAAGTCTTCCATTTCGGGCGGGAACCGAGGAACCGCAGGGTTCTTGTCCCCGGACAGGTAGTTGAACTCCAGGCCGATCATATGGCTATAGAAGAGTCGGAGCGTGCGTTTCTCTGAATCAGATAGGAGATGCTCGTTTGAGGATAGAGTCGCGTAGATCTGGCGGTTGTTGGGAATAATTGTCGCCATGACCTGTTGATGCCACATCCGAGCAGACTCATCTTGCAAGTCCGCGGGGTAACCCGACTCAGGACCGTAGGCTTCGTGGATAGCTCGGTTCTCGGCGAGGAGTGGACCCAACATAGTCCGCAGCTCAGCCCGCGTTCCAGCAACACCAGCAAAGAGCTTGCGGCTGAGAGCTCTATGCTGGCGCTTCCATTCTCCCAACATATGGACCGGATACTCGGCGGGGTTGCCGTCAACCAGGCGGTGACAGCGAGGACACAGGAGGATGAGGTTGCGATAAGCGTCGCGCTCGTCCTCACCTAGGGGCTCCTCCCCACGTGGGCCCTGCCGGCTCCTCGCAATGATGTGGGCAAGGTCATAGACGGTTGCCACTCTCCCGTCCTGGAACTCTTCGTAGAGGCTGGCCCGGCACTCCGGGTTGGCACAGTACCCTGCCGAGTCCATCAGAAGCCGACGGGCAGTTGCTTCTGAGACTGTCATATGCCCCTCTCCTGGCAGGGTCAGCCGTGTCAGCCCCGCTGGGCACGACCGGTTTCCACTGGAGCGTACGTGTCGAAGGACCCTCCTGTCCGGGTTGCGAACTCCCGGGCGCGCCGCCCACACAGCCCTGCCCGCGTTTGACCGCGGCGCGTGGTGCGGCGGATAGTCGGCGTGGTAGGGGACCGCACTCAGGAGGTGGGTGGTGAGCGACCGGATCGTGTTCAACCTGGCGCCCGACGACATCCCGACGGCCTGGTACAACA
>WNFU01011542.1_pt1 | contig 13803 bp, 13 predicted proteins | sample 5400121 | NCBI WGS metagenome assembly WNFU01 (sample SAMN13153360, study PRJNA577476) | soil metagenome | isolation source: 100 cm soil or saprolite under grassland replicate 1 | place: USA:California | collected 2016-06-15
ATCCGCGCCGCGCTCGACGATGCCGGGCTCACGATCGCGGACGTCGACGGCGTGGCGTGCCATCGCGTGGGCGATTCGGTGCAGGCGGCGCTGGTCGCGCAAGCCCTCGGCATACGTGACCTCCGCTTCCATCTCGATCTGTTCGGCGGTGGCAGCGCGTCGGCATCGGTCGTCGGCTCGGCGGCTATGGCGGTGGCCACCGGGGTGGCGGCCTGCGTGGTGTGCTGGCGGTCGATCAACGCACGCTCGGAGTTCCGCATGGGTGGCACCGGCCGGGCCGCGCCCGACACGGTCGAGTTCCAATACCAGACGCCATACGGCTACCTGACCCCGCCGCAGCAGTTCGCCATGGTGGCGCGCGCCTACCTGAACGCCTTCGGAGTGAGGGCCGAGGATCTCGGCCGGGTGGCGATCACGCAGCGGCAGCACGCGGTCGCGAACGAGCGCGCAATGATGCGCGCGCCGATCACCATGGACGACTACCTCGCATCGCGTTGGATCGTGGAGCCGTTCCGGTTGCTCGACTGCTGCCTCGAGACCGACGCCGCCGTCGCGTTGGTCGTCACGCCCATCGAGGGCGCGCGCGACCTTCGCCACGTCCCGGTCCGCATCACCGGCGCCGTGTTCGGCGGTGGTCACACCCTGTACTCGAACGACCGTGGCGATCTCACCACGAGTGCGGCCGCCGAGTCGTCGAAGCGGCTCTACGCGATGGCCGGTCTCGGTCCCGACGACATCGACGTCGCAGAGCTGTACGACGCCTTCACACCGCTCGTGCTGATCCAGCTCGAGGACTACGGGTTCTGCAAGAAGGGTGACGCGGCCGCGTTCACCGCCGATGGGACGACCGCGCTCGGGGGACGGCTCCCGGTCAACACGCACGGCGGCTTCCTGTCAGAGGGGTACGTGCACGGCCTCAACCACGTCGCCGAAGCCGTCGGGCAGCTCCGCGGCACGTGTGGACCACGGCAGGTCGAGGGAGCAGAGGTCGCGCTGTCCACCGGTCAGCCCGGCTACGTGGCCGGCACCACGTCGGCGCTCATCCTGACGAGGGACCGGTGAGCTCCGCCGGCGGCCGGCCGCTCCCCGTCGCTGACCGTGACTCGATGCCGTGGTGGGAGGGCGTCGCCGAGCACGAGCTCCGGCTCCAGCGATGCCGCGACTGCGGCACGTTCCGCTGGCCGGCCCGCGCGCTGTGCAACCGGTGCGGCGCGCTCGACTGGTCCTGGGTGGCCGCATCGGGCCGGGCGGCCGTCGCGAGCTGGATCGTCAACCACCACGCGTTCACCGAAGCGTTCGCGGTGCCCTACGCGGTGGTGATGGCCCGACTCGACGAGCAGGACGACATCCTCGTGCCGGGGGCCTACGGCGGCGCGTCCGACGGGCACGACTTGCGCGTCGGGAAACGGCTCTTCGTGGCGTTCGACGACGTCGACGTGCCAGAGGGCACCGACCCCATATCGCTGTTGCGCTGGATGCCGGTGACCGACGAAGGACGTTGATCGCGGTGTCGGTCGATCTCGACACGCTTCGAGCGCACGCTGTTGCCCTTGAGGGCGAGCCCGATCGAGTACTCGTTCCCGAGATCGCCGTGAAAGACGCGCTGCGCGACCTCGGGGCCACGGTTCCCCGAGGCGTGGTCGTGCCTGACGGCGCCGAAGCGGCCGTGGCCGCCAAGCGCCTCGATGGCGCCGTGGTACTCAAGGCCTTCGGTCCGGGCATCGTCCACAAGAGCGAGGTCGGCGCGGTCCGGGTGGGGTTGGCTACCGGCGATGTGGAGGACGCGGCGAACGCGATGGGAGTGCGGCTCGCCGAGCACGGGATCACCCCGGCGGGCTTCCTGGTCGAAGAGCACCAGCCGCCGGGCGTCGAGCTCATCATCGGCGCAGTGCGGCACGACAGCTTCGGTCCCGTCGTGTTGCTCGGTGTCGGCGGGACACTCACGGAGCTCGTCGATCGCACGGTGCTCGGCCTGTTCCCGCTCGACGACGCGTCGGCGCGTGCGCTGCTCGCTGACTTCCCTTTGCCCGCGCTGCTGGACGGCGCTCGCGGCGCGGATCCTGTCGACCGTGACGCGCTCGTGTCGTTGCTCCTGGCTGTCGCGGGGCCCGGCGGGCTCGTCGACCAGCTCGGCGAGTCGCTGATCGAGTTCGAATGCAACCCCGCGATCGCGACCTCGGACGGCGCCGTGGCGGTCGACGCTCGGCTCGTCATCAATGCTCACGACGCGCCGGTGGAGCCCGCCGCGGCCCCCCGCACGGACTTCGCGGCGCTCTTCGCACCTCGCGCGATCGCGGTCGCGGGCGCGTCGACGTCGCGGGGGACGTTCGGGAACCGATTCCTCGGCGCTTATCGCGACGCCGGGTGGACCGACGGCCTCTTCGCCATCCACCCCGACGCACGCGCGATCGACGGCGTTCCCGCCTACCCGAGCGTCGACGCGGTGCCGGGCGGCGTCGACTACCTCCTCGTCGCGGTGCCCGCCGCCGGCACGCCGGACCTCGTCGCCGGGGCCGCCGGATCGGCCCGTTTCGCCCACGTGATCAGCGGTGGCTTCGGCGAGACGGGCGCCGATGGCGCCGCGCTCGAGGACGAGCTCCTCGCCGCCGCCCGCCGCGCAGGCGTCCGAGTGCTCGGACCCAACTGCATGGGAGTGTTCAGCCCGGCCGGTCGCCAGACGTTCCAGCTCGACGCACCGAAGCAGCCGGGCGCGGTCAGCGTCGTGTCGCAGAGCGGTGGCCTCGCCGGCGACATCGTGAAGGCCGGGGACCGGCGTGGCATTCGCTTCTCGAAGCTGGTCACGGTCGGGAACGCCATCGACGTGCAGCCTGGCGAGCTGCTCGAGTGGCTGGTCGACGACGCCGAGACCGCGGTGCTCGGCCTCTATCTCGAAGCCGCGCGCGACGGCCGCCGGCTCATCAGCGCACTCCGACGCGCGGCGGGGCGAAAGCCGGTCGTCCTGCTCGTGGGAGGGTCCAGCCGCCAGGGGGCTCGCGCGGCCGCGTCACACACCGGCGCGCTCGCGGCCGACGCACGGATCTGGGATGCGATCGCCCGATCCACCGGCGCCGCGATCGTCGTCACCCTCGAGGAGTTCCTCGCCGTCCTGGCCTTTCACCAGCGGTACGTGACGAACTCGGCTGACGTGGACACGTCGGTGCTGATCGTCGGGCCGGGAGGAGGTGCGTCGGTGCTTGCTACCGACGCCTGCGACCGAGCTGGTCTCAGTGTCACCGCCGTCGAGGGCGACGTCGTCGCGCGCCTACATGACCTCGGGTACGGCGCCGGCACCAGCGTGGCGAACCCTGTCGAGATCCCGCTCGGCCCCGCCGTCGCACCCGACGGCGTCCACCGCGTGCTCGACGCGGTTTTGGCACACCAGCACTACCGCGACGTGCTGCTCCACGTGAACGTGCAGGCCTACTACAGCTACGGCACGACCGGAGTCACTTCGCTGCTCGCTCTGCTCGCGCAGCTCGGCGGGAGCGGCTGGGCGGGGGCACGCATCGCGCTCGTGCTGCGCAACCTGGAGTGCGCCTCGCCCGACGACGCAAGGGCCCTTGCCGACGCATGTGAAGCCGCGGAGCTGGTGTGCTTCCGCGACTTCGACGAAGCGGCCACGGCCGTCGCCGCCGCTCAGCGGTTCGATCGGGCAGGCCCGACGTGAGCAGGACGGCGAGCAACGGCGAAGCGACGCGGCGCCGGATCCTGACCGTGGCCGAGCGACTGTTCGCGCAGCGGGGCCTCGACGCCGTCTCGATCCGCGACATCACGGAGGCCGCCAAGGCGAACACGGCGGCGATTCACTATCACTTCGGCTCCAAGCGCAAGCTCGTGGTCGCCATTCTCGAGCGTCGGGCGGGAGAGCTGGCCGAACGCAGGGGAGTGCTGCTCGACAAGATCGAGACCGATGCGCGTCCCGATCTACGTGACGTCATCGAGGCGATGGTGTTGCCGTCGGCGGAGATGGTGGCCGACAAGCGGACCGGCGGCCGTCACTACATCGGTTTCCTCGCCGGTGTGACGAGCCACCCGGAGTACATGCCCCTGATCAACCAGGTCTACGACCCGACCGTCTCCCGCTATCTCGCCGCACTCGAGCGCGTCACGCCCCATCTGCCGCCTGATATTCGGGCTCTCCGCTTCGCTATGGCCAAGGTGTTCCTGAACCAGGTACTCGGCCAGCCCGGCGCCCCCGTGCATCACTGGCTCGAGCAGCAGGCGCCGGGCGCCGATGTCAACCTGACCGATCGTCTCGTCGATTTCCTCGTCGGAGCCTTCCGCGAACCGCACACCGGCTGACCACGGTCACCGGTCCACGGTCATGCGAGCCACTCGCGCATGACTTCGTCGTTGTGGGCGCCGAGCTTCGGGCCCGTCGCGCGGATCCGGCCCGGCGTTCCGCTGAGGTGCGGGGTCGGCGCGTCGATCACATCATCGAGATCGTGGGCGGCGATCCAGTCGGCGACGAGCCCGTCCAGCTCGTCGGCCGCCGCGAGTCGCGCCGCGGACCGCCCGAAGCGCGCCCGGTCCTCTGGGGTGTCGCGCCCGATCAGCGGGAGGAGGCGCGCTACTTGTGCGTCGGTCGTGCCCGAGACCACCACCCACCGACCGTCGCCCGTGCGGTACACGTTGCGCGGAACGCCGCCCGGCACGCGGCTCCCAGTTCGCCGGGTCGGCTCGCCCCTCGGGTCATACGCTGCGATTGTCCCTGCGAGCAGTTGCAGGATCGGCTCGTACATGCTCACGTCGACGTGCTGGCCACGCCCGCCACCCGCGTCGCGGTGGTAGCAGGCGGCGAGCGTGCCGATGACGCCCGCCATCGCGGTGACGGTGTCGCCCAGCGCGACCGACGGCAGCATCGGCGGGCCGTCGGCTTCGCCGATCATGTTCGTGAGCCCGCCGAACGCCTCCGCCAGGGTTCCGGCACCGGGCCGGTCCCGGTACGGGCCCGTCGCGCCGTAGCAGCTCACGCTCACCATCACGAGGCGGCTGTTCCGCGCCGCGAGCTCGTCGTAGGTGCAGTGCCAGCGCTCGAGCGTGGAATGCGAGAAGTTCTCGACGAGCACGTCGGCTCGCTCGACGAGCCGGTGGAGCACCTCGCGCTCGACCTCGTTGTCGAGGTCGAGCGTCATCGAACGCTTGTTGCGCGCGGCCAGCGCCCACATGAGCGAGCGCCCATCGCGCTGCGCGCCCATGGCGCGTAGCGGATCGCCCTGGGGCGGCTCGATCTTGACGACGTCCGCGCCGAGGTCGCCGAGCACGGCGGCGATCTGCGGCGCCGCGAACAGGGTCGAGATGTCGAGGACGTGCAGCCCCTCGAGCGCACCGTCTGTCATGCAGGCGTCGTTGAGAACGGCCGGGTCACGGCCTTGGTGGGCCCGAAGCTGTGCAACGCGTATGCGTGCAGGTTGCCGAGGCCGCCGCACACCATGACGAGCACGTCCTCGGGTTGCTCCACGAGATGCACCATCCCGTCGGGACCGATCCGCTCGCGCTCCTCCAGGTAGGCGTGGTACTGCTGCGGCCACCAGGAGACGGGCAAGGCTGCGTGGCGCCAGAGCGCGCGCTGGACATCTTCGATGGCGGGGAAGTCGGCCGCGATCAGGTCGGCCCACGGCGGCGCCAGCGCGACCAGGATCTCGGCGCCGGAGTGGCTGATGAACGCGTTCGTGCCCGGGTAGGCGATCGACTTCCCGATGAGCTCCACGAGCAGCGCGCCGGTGTCGGCAACGATGTCGGCGATGTCCATGGTCCCGACGCAGCCATGGACGGTGACCGCATTCCCGGTTACACCGCGACGTGCGGCCAGGGGCGGCCACGGTGATCGCTCCTCCCATTCGCCGACGACGATGCCTGCGACCCGCCCGGGCTGGCCGAACACGCTCTTCGACGAGACGCCCACCACCTGGCCGGCGACATTGCGCATGACGAGGCGCAACGCGCGGCCGATCGACGGCCCCGGCCCGGCCTCACCACCGAAGCAGCCCGCGGCGTAGGGGATGGCGAGATCGTGGCGGGCCGGCCCGTTCACGAACAGGCCCGGTACAACCGAGCTCGTGGTGGTGTTGAGCGAGAACAGGTCGAAGGCCGGGTCGGCGCACGCCTCGAGGGCCGCACACAGAAGAGGCATTGCCGCCGCCGGCGCACCCGCCATGACGGCGTTGATCGCCACCTTCTCGACCGTGCAACGCCCGTTGCGGGGAGGCAGCTCGGCCAGAAGGTCGTCGGGGAAGCGGTTCGACGCCGCGACGTACATGCGCACGAACTCCTCGACCGGCGGTACCAGCGGGAGCCCGTCACCCCAGCCGGCGTCCGTGGCGAACTTGGTGAACGCGATGACGTCGACGTCCGTGTCGACGCGGGGGCTCGTCAACCAGTCAATCTGGCACCCCGAGGGTCCGCAGGAGCGGTCGATAGTGCCGTCGGCCAATCTCACGCACCTCCGGCTCGGGCCGGGTGTCGAGCGGGTAGGGGAGCACGAGCACGCGCAGCGCCGCCTGGCCCGCGTTCGCTGCCATCGTGTGAGCCAGCGGTTCGAATTCCTGCGTTACGACGGCGACCGCCGTCTTGCCTCGGGAAGCCACGGCCAGGGTGTCGTGGACCGTCCACGAGGTGCACGACCCTCAGTTGCCGAGCCCGACGACGGCGACGTCGACCTCGTCGACGAAGCGCTCGAGCTGCGCGCGGGTGCGCTCGCCTTCCTCACCGACGCGGTTCCCCGCGCACCACGGGCGCACGTCTGCTCCCGCGTCGCCCAGCATCGTCGTCCACTCGTCGATCACCCACTCGAACGAGCGCCACGTGCGGTCGTAGCGGAGGCCGACGAGCTTGTGTGCGAGCGCCCCGGCATCCGGTCCGGGGTCGGCGCCGATCTCAGGGGGTGGCGCCGTCGGGTCGAGGACCTTCATGCGGACCATGCAAACCTCCTCGATCGATCATCCGAGCATACGCTTGCTTGGTCATGGCGGATCTGGCCTTCGCGACGCTCAATCACTCACCCCTCGTCGAACCGCACGCCGAGTTGCTCACACAGGTTGCAGCCGCCGCCGACGCCGGGTACCCGATGCTGAGTCCCGACGTGTTCTCAATCCGCGCCCATCTCGCCGCCGGTGGATCGCTCGCGCAGCTCGCCGACGAGTTGTCGGATCGGCAGCTCGCGTGCCTCGACCTGGCTGGGCTGACGATCGGCGCCGACGAGGACCGGACCAAGCGCGAGGCAGACGAGCTGCTCGAGATGGCGCGGGCCTTGGACGCGATATGGGTGCAGGTCCGGGTCGTCGACGAGGTCGACGACCGGATCAGGAGTCTGTTCACGTGGACGGCCGACCACTTCGGTGCATCGGGCGTCGGGCTGGCGGTGGAGTTTTCGCCGCTCACGAGGGTCAAGACCAGCGCCGACGCGCGCGAGCTGCTCGCCGCCGGCGGAGGTGACACGCGGACCGGCGTGATCGTCGACACGTGGCACTTCTTCCGCGGCGACGACGGCTGGCCCGACCTCGAGCAGTTCCCGGTCGACGAGCTCGCGTTCGTCCAGTTCAGCGACGGGCTGGCGGCCGGCGAGGACCCTGGGCACGACACGCTGCACCGTCGCGCTCTTCCCGGTCACGGCGAGTTCGACCTCGACAGGTTCTCGGCGTGCCTCCGCGCCAAGGCGTTCCGGGGACCGGTCAGCGTCGAAGTGCTCTCGGAGGAGCTGCGCGCGCTCCCGGTCGAAGGCTTCGCGCGGCGAACGATGGAGACGTCGCTGGCGTACTGGCAGTAGCCGACCCGTCAGGTGCCAGGTTGCGCGACCACGTTGCGGAGCGGCTCCCGGCGCAGGTAGCGGGCGAGGTTGTCGGCGAAGAGGTCGAACACCGACTCCACGTAGTGGTCGAGCGACGCCGACGAGTGCGGCGACAGTCGAAGATTCGGCGCGTCCCACAGTGGGCTGTCCGCGGGCAGCGGCTCCTCTCGGGTGACGTCCAGCACCGCTGCCCCCAGGTGACCGGACCGGAGCGCGTCGAGCAGCGCGGCCTCTTCGACGAGAGAGCCTCGGGCGACGTTGCAGAATATGGCGCCCGGTCGCATGGCAGCGAAGGCAGCGGCGTCGAAGAGGTCTTGGGTGTCGGGAGTGGCCGGGGCACACACGACGACGGCATCGACGCGCCCGAGCACGTCGTGGAGTCGTTCTGGTCCGACCACTTCGTCGACCACCGGTGCGCGGTCCTCGATCCCGGGTCGTCGCCGCACGGCGAGCACCCGCATTCCCAGCGCTCGGGCCCGCTCGGCCACCGCGGTGCCGATCGCTCCCAGCCCGACCAGCCCAAGCGTGAGGCCCGACACCTGCCGTCCGTACGCCGGCTCCCACACGTGGCGGCGCTGCTGGTCGGCGAGCTCGTCGAAGCGCTTCCAAATGGCGAGGAGCTGTCCCACCACGAACTCGGCAATCGGTACCGCGGCAACACCCGCCGCATTGGTGACCACGACATCGGGTCCGAGCTGCGCGCCTCGGAAGTGGTCGGTCCCGGCACCGATGGCCTGCACCCAGCGCAGGGCGGGAGCGAACGTTCCCAAGCCGACCGGCAGGTCGAGGGCGAACAGCGCCTCGGCCCGGCTGAACGCGTCGCGCTGCGTGTCCGTGAGGGCCGGGGCGCGCGCCCGCAGGTCCTCGGGCGAGCCCTGGCTGCGCGCCGCTCGGATACCGTGATCTTCGACGTAGGGAACCACCAGTACCTCGAGGTCCGGCGCCACGGCCCGCAGCCTGTCGATCTGGCGGATTGGGGGATCGGGCGGGTATGCGACCTGAACGATCACACTCCGCCGTGCGTCATCTCCGCGAGCATTGTCCACCACGGTTTCGAATCGTAAGGTCGCTCGAGCCATGGAGGTGTGCTGATGACCCGGATCCTCGTCGCCTCGCCCGCAGGAGCGGTTGTCCGCCGCCGCGGTCGGCTTGCTGCCCCGCCGGCGGCGTTGGCGGGGCAGCGGGTCGCGGTGCTCGTCAACGGCAAACCCAACGCCGCTCTCCTCCTCTCCACGGTCGCCGAGGACCTGGCGAACAAGACGGGCATGCGACTCGGTCCCGTGCTGGGCAAGCGGAGCGCAGCCGAGCCTGCCGACGCCGAGGTGCTCGACAACCTGCGACGCAGCGCCGAGGTCGTGCTGACGGGGAGCGGCGACTGAGGGTCGTGCACGTCGTGGAGTGTCCACGACCTCGTCCAACTCGAAGAGGCGGGCATCCCTACCGTCCTGCTCGCCACCAAGCCATTCGAGCCGATGGCACGGGGCGCGGCTGGAGCCCGCGACCTTCCCGACGCCCGGATCGTCGCGATCGCACATCCGCTGGGCGGCATCGACGAGGACGCGGTGCGCGCCCGCGCTGCGAGCGCGGTCGACGCGGTGCGCGCCCTCGTCACGCCTCCAGGGGAAGCGTGACGCTCTTCGTGACGCCCCAGCTGAGCAGCACCGACGAGTGCTTGCCCGGCCCGCCGGCGACAAGGACCCGGTAGTTGTCGGGGTGCGCGGTCAGCGGAAGGAGGGCGTCGTCCGAGACCGCGTGCATCCACGGTTCCCACAGGGGCGGGTCGAACGCGGCGCGCATCTGCCGCGCCGGGAGCCGAGCCCGCTCGAAGAGGTAGCTCTGCACGTCGTCACGCGACCAGCCGACCTCGGCCATGGTCACGGCGTGCTCGGGGCAGAGCACGACGAAGATCTCGGCGCTGCTCACGGGGGCGTTGTTCGAGCCGAGTTGGGCGACAACGGTGGCCATCTTCTCGAGGATCCCCTCGGGTTCCCGGCTCCACATGTCGTGGACGTTGTGCGGATTCTCCGTGCAGGCGACCGTGATTGCGCTGTCGGCGGTCACGCCCTTCGTCCAGGGATATGGAGGCCACGGCGAATCCGCCGCGTTCTCGGCGACGCAGAACGTGTACTTGCTGGGCTGCCCCTGCGTACTCGCATCGCCGGCGCCCGGGCGCGCGCCCCCCACGTGCATGAGCAGGAAGCGGACCGCCCGACCAACGGTCGCGTTGGCCCGCCACCCCGGGCCGAACGCACCGAGACCGGCGTTGAAGCCGAGCTCGTCCACGGCGCGACCGTGCACGATCACGAGCGGCGCGACGGGGTGGGTTGTCGCCTGCACACCTTCGAGGTTCACCTCCGGGCGGGCGAGCGCTCGTACTGCGGTCACGAGGACGGGCAAGACCTCGGGTGGACAGCCGGCGAGCACGGCGTTGACGGCGATCGCCCGACCGGTGGCTGCGCCGTTGCGGGGCGGGAGGGCTGCGACGGCCTCGTCGGGATCGGCGCCGAGCGTCTGCAGCATCCGGTCCACGCGCTCGGCGGTGGGCGCGACGACCGGTAGCCCGTCGCCCCACCCGCGCTGCTCGAGCAGCTCGAGGAGCGCCTCGGGCGCGTCGTCGACCTCGATCCACTCCTGGTCGGCGTCGCTCACGAGGCCTCCCGGGTTCTCGTTCTCGTGCGAAGACGATAGAACTGACTCCATCAGACGCCGCCGGCGAAGGCCGCGGGGGAGAGTCGGATGGGACGCTACGGGTACTACGTCGTCGACGCCGACGGGCACGGCGGGGAGCCGCTGGGCTGGCGCAAGCGCGTGCCGGACCGGCTCCGGGCCCGCATGGTCGATTACGTGCGCGCGACCAAGGAGCACTACGGGCGGGCGGCGGCGGCGGTGCCGGGCGGCGGCATGCAGATCAGCGGCCGCAATCCACGCAAGCCAGTCTGGGCCGAGGACGAGTTCGAGGTCACGCCGCCCGCAGGCATGCGGCCCGGGATGTACGACCCCGCGGCGCGGCTGGACGACATGGACCTCGAAGGCATCGACGTCGCGGTGCTGTTCCCGCCGGGGGCGGGCGAGGAGTTCGCGCTCCACGACCGCGAGTTCTCGATTGCCCTCTGCCGTGCGCTCAACGACGCTCGGGCGGAGTTTGCCGCCCGCGCGCCGGACCGGCTGAAGCTCGTGGCGAAGCTGCCCATGCTCGACCCCGAAGCGGCTGCCGAGGAGCTCGAGCGTTGCGTGCACGGGTACGGCTTCGTCGGGCTCGTGTGCGCCCAGCACATCCTCGACAAGAACCTCGACCATCCGTCGTTCGAGGTGGTCTGGCAGACGGCCGAGCGGCTCGGCGTCGCGGTGTGCGTGCACGGCGGCGGCCAGGCGCCGGGTCAGGTCCCGTTCGTCATCGAGCGTCTCGACTCGATCCTGACGGTGCATGCGTTCACGCACCCCGTGGGCGCCATGCTCGCGCTCACGTGCTTCACGGTCGGCGGCGTGCTGCACCGATTCCCCGAGCTCCGGGTGGGGTTCCTGGAGGCCGGTGCGGGTTGGCTCCCGTTCTGGCTCGAGCGGCTCGACGAGCACTGGGAGCACGTACCGGACCAAGCGCCGCTCATCGACCGGGCGCCGTCCGAGTACTTCGCGGGCAGATGCTTCGTCAGCTGCGAGCCCGACGAGCGCACCGTCCCGTACGTGCTCTCGGCGACCGGAGAGGTCGTCTGCTACGCCTCCGACTACTGCCATTGGGACTGCGCGTTCCCTGACACGGTTCGGATCATCCACGACCGCGACGATCTCGACGACGAGCAGAAGGTCGGCGTGCTCGGGCGCAATGCGGCGCGGCTCTACGGCATCCCGATTCCCGCCGCCGTGTGATCGTCGATACGCACGTCCACGTCGTCGCCGCCGACAAAGAGCGTTATCCGCTTCGTCCCACCGGCATCAGCCTCGACTGGTTCCGCGAAGCACCGGTCACGGTGGAGGACTTTCTGGAACTGATGACCGCGGCCGGCGTCGACCGAGCCGTGCTCGTCCAGCCCATGAGCGCGTACGGCTTCGACAACCGTTACGTGATCGACGCGGCCCGGGCGCATTCCGAGCTGCTGGCCAGCGTGGTGATCGTCGACACCGTCGACGACCCGGCTCATCGCCTCCGCGCCATGGCAGACCAAGGTGTCAGCGGGGTGCGGTTGTTCGCGATCGGGAACCCGACTCTTTCTCGACTCGACGACCCCAATGCCCTCGGGTTCTGGGAGGTGGCAGCCGAGCGCGATCTGCCCGTGGTCGTGACAATCCTCTCGAGCCAGCTTCCCGAGGTGCGCACCATGCTCGAACGGTTCCCCGAGGTCACGGTCGCGCTCGACCACTGCGGTTTCCCCGACTTGAGCGACGGCCCGCCCTATGTCAAGGCGGCTGACCTGTTCGAGCTGGCGACGCTGCCAAACCTCTGCCTCAAAGCGTCGTGTCATTTGCTGGAACAGGCCGAGGCGACGGGCGACCCCCGCGACCTCGTCGACCAGCTCGCGGCGGTATTCGGCGCCGATCGTCTGCTCTGGGGTTCCGACTACCCGCAGACTCACGACCGCTCGTACTCGGCTCTCGTGGAGATGGGGCGTACCGCCTGCTCGCGCCTTTCGCCGGCGGACCAGCGCGGCTTCCTCGGCGAGAATGCGCTGCGCCTGTGGCCACGGCTCGGCGGTGGCGCGTGATCGCAGACCTCGGGTTCGACGTCTTCGACGTGCACCACCACGTCGGGCGCGCCTTCGACGCGCTTGGCGGTGGGCTCGACGAGGCTGCCGGCGACGCGGCGGAGATCGCGCGAGTGGAGCTTGCCGAGCGGCTCCGGATCATGGACGAAGGCGGGATCAGGCAGGCGCTCGTGATCCCCGGCCATGGCTACCTTCGCCCGAACGGTCTCGCCGACACCCGGCGAGTCAACGACGAGATAGCCGGGTACCGCGACGACACTCCCGACCGGTTCCCGGTTGCATGCGGCATCGTCGAGCCGCGCGACGGCCCCCATGCACTCGATGAGATCGAACGAGTCGGGTCGGACCTCGGGCTCGTCGCCATCAGCTTCCACACGCGCTTCCAGGGCGTGTCGATGGACAGTCAGTGGATCCTGCGATACCTCGATCACATGGGAGAGCGCGGGCTCGTGCCGATCATCCACGCCATGGACGACACACCCGAGGAGTCACTCTGGAAGCTCGCATCGATCGCTCGGTCCCTCCCGGACCTGACGATCCTGGCGCTCGACGCCTTCTCGTCGTACGAGGCCACGCGTCAGTGCTTCTTCGTGGCGGACGTCGCGACCAACATCGTGTTCGACACGAGTCTGAGCTACAACTTCGACTTCATCGAAGAGTTCGCGGTGCGTTTCGGTCCCGAACGCGTGGTGTTCGGCACCGACTTGTACTCGTGGCCGGTGGGCCGGCGCGTGAGTCATCTCATCCCGCAGATCGTCGAGTGCGACCTACCTCGCGACGCCAAGGCCGCGATCCTCGGTGACAATGCACGGCGCCTCTTCGGGGTGCGCGTCGGCGCCGACGACCCGGCCCCTGGGTGAGGGTCTACCTCGTCGACGACAAGGTGGTGGCGAGTCGGCCTGTCAACACATTGTCAACACTCCCTGCGCCAACGACTGCTGACTGGCACCTACCCGGGCACACTCTCGGTTGGCCGAAGTGCCGCCTGAAGCAGCAGGTCAGAGCCGGTGCGAGAGCACCGGCTCTTTCTGTTCTCGGGCGATCTTCTACCGGATGACCCGCCATCGCATGGTGGGTGGTGCGATCGGACGAAACGATCGGGCCCGGTTCGCGAACCGGGAAAGCCGAACGGGGAACAACGTCAAGAGAGGCGAGCACGAGACCCGCATGAGGAGATGACATGACAACGACGCCATCCATGTGGCCACCAGGAGCACTCTGCGCGCCACTGCGAGGGTGGCTGTGATCGTTCATCAAACCCCTTGATTGAGAGGCCTCCGTGACCGACGCAACCGCATCGACCGACCGCCGACCGCTCGT
>WNFU01013283.1_pt1 | contig 13801 bp, 18 predicted proteins | sample 5400121 | NCBI WGS metagenome assembly WNFU01 (sample SAMN13153360, study PRJNA577476) | soil metagenome | isolation source: 100 cm soil or saprolite under grassland replicate 1 | place: USA:California | collected 2016-06-15
CCCAGAGATCACGCCCAGCAGCGTCGACTTGCCGCAGCCGCTCGGCCCGACTACCGACAGGAACGCCCCGGGCGGCACGTCCAGGCTGACGTTCTCGACGGCGGTGAGCGCGGGCCGGTTCCTGGGATGAAATCGACGCGTGACGTTGCGCAGGACGATGGCGGCGTCCGCTGGCCCCATCCGCGGCACGACTTAGCTAAGCCAGCACACGGATGCCGCGTACCCGCTCGAGGGCGGTCGCGATTTCGTCGGCGCGTGGGATGGCGGTGAGATCGACGCCACGGGACGCGTTCAGGAACTCTACGCCGATCGGGGTGCCGTCCGCCGCGTAATCCACGCCGCGCTCGTACTGCTTACCTCGACTCAAGTCTTCCGAATAGGCGAACGGCTCCTCGCTGAAGTTGACATACAGCGCGTCCGCCGATGGGTCGTATTCGACTCTCACCGTGCCCTCCTGGTCACATCGATCACCGTCACGACCGTGGCGCAATCGTCATAAACGACGACCCGAAGCGCCCGGTTCTCCCAGACGCCGGTGTACTCCGTCCGGCCATCGTCTCGCACAAGGATCTCGTCCGCGTCGTTCATCACATGGTAGACCGCCGCCTCCGGGATCTGTCGCCGACACATTCGGAGCCGCGCGTGCGGGAGGAGATGCGGGCCCGGATCGCGGCCTCGCCGATCTTCGTGCTCGAAATGGTGGCGAGGAGATCGGCTTCTGTCCGCAGTGGCTTCACGCTGGTGGTCAGAAGCAGTCAGCCGGCGAGCAGACCGGACACCGAAAATCTCGCCCGGCCAGGTCGTCGTTGGTGAGCTGACGGTGGAACGGGGTCAGGCTGGCCTCGGGCGCTGTTCATGACGGCCAGCGGGTCGATGTTTGACGACAAGCTCAGGTTCCGGGTCGGCTCCTGGCAGTCGATTTCCATCGGATTCGTCGGGTCGTCGTCAGTGTCGAAGTTGCGCTCGGGGAGCGCCGAGGACGCCGAACCCACCTCAGCCTTGGCCCCGAACGCGTGGTGCAGACCCCAGGTTCTGTGCCAGCACACGCGCGGTTCGTCGTGGAGCCTGTTTGGCCAAACTCCCTTCCCTGACTCGGCGCGGTGCCCAGCCGAGAGCTCACCCGGTCCGCACCGGGGACGGCTGCTCGGGGAAATGCCCGAGCAGGACCTCATCGGTGTCTGTCCCCTTTCCGCTTCCTGTGACCCTTGTGATGGCCAGGGATCCTGTGACGCTTGGGCTGGGGGCTGCGATCGGTCACGTCCCTCCGCCATCGTTCCAAAGTCGCTACTATTGCGGCGCCGAGCAGGCCCACGGCAGCCGGGTGTCTGAGGTTGGCTCTGAGATCCCTCTTCACGAGCCGGAACAGCCACCTGAACCAAGCTCTCAGGGTCTCCAGGAGTTCCGATCGTGACATCGCCCAACGGCGTGCCGCCGGTGACCGATAGCGCTCGTCCATGGCTGCCCGCTCCAATCTACGTGGTCCGCGCAACCCACCGCTCGCGACGAGTCATCGGAGGGCGATGACGCGGGCCTTTACAAGCTTAGTCCGCACGACGTGTACTTGATGCCTATGGCGCCTTGTGCATGTCGATAGTCGGCCTCCGCCGATTCCGCGCCGGGTTAGTCGCGGATCCTGGATGGGTGTGCTCCCCGGCGCGCTGCTTTCCCCGCCCGAACAAGGCAATCTCCACGAACGCAAAGGCCGCCATGCCACAGGAGGGACGTTCGCGGGCTCCGCGCTGTCGTCTAAGCCGGTACCAATTGCCTCCGGTGTGGTCGCCTCCGCAGCGGGTTCGGGTGACGGACTATCGCACCGGGACACCAGGCTCACTGCCGGATCGTGTCACTCCGCGAGACGAGAGACCCGGAGATTCCTCACCACCACTGCAACTTCCTGGTCGTCGTTCAGGTCTCCCAGTCTGAAGACGCTGATCCAGACCTCACCTTTGTCGTACGTCGAGTCGACCGCCCACAGGATCGCCTGGTCGTTCAGCAACACCCACAGGTTGGGGCCCTGCATGCGCACGGCCAGGCTGTTCCACGCGTCTGGAGCGAGCAGTCCCGCGAGGTCGGTGCGGGAGGCCAGTACAGTGCTTTGCCCGTCGACCCACTTGAGGACGCGAGCTGAGCCGCGACCCGGCTCGACCCGTACGGAGTAAGACCCGTCGCCTGGGTTCGCTTTGGAACGGATCGCGAGACCAAATTGAACGCGATCCAGGCCACTGATAACGCGCATCTCGACTCGAACGTCGCCGTCGGGCACGGTCAGCCGTTCGAGGCGGGACGATATGCTGGCACCCGTGTCCGTCTCGGTGCACCTCCCGCTAACCCTCAGCCTGTAGCCATCGACTACGAACTGCGTGTTGTTCCTTCCAGTTGCGCAGGTGCCTGAGGTCACGGGACCAAACACGGTCAACGGGTCTTCGAGGATCGGCTCCGCCACCCGGGGTGGCGTCCGATACAGTGGCGCGCGCGCTTCGTCCCCACCCGCAAGCCGCGACACTCGCAGATTTCGCACGACCACCGCCGCCTCCGAATCGTCGTCGACGTTTCCCACGCGCCGGAGGCTGACGGCTGCCCCGCCCGTGTCGAGGGTCGAGTCGACCGCTGACAGGACCGGCTCGTCGTTCAGGAAAACCCACAGGTTTGGACCCTGCATGCGCAGCGCCAGGCGGTTCCAGTCATTTGAGGCAAGCGCCGATGCCTGGTCTCCTCGCTCGGCGAGGATGGTGGATCGTCCAGGCGATGACCTGAAGAGTTGAACCGCTCCGCGGTTCGGCTCGATGGCCAAGACGTACGACGCGTTCCCATCCGGTGACCTCCGGGCCCAGACCAGAAATCGCGCCCGATCTAGCCCGCTGATGACGCGGAGCTCGAGCCGTATCTCGCCATCCCGGACAGTCAAGCGCTCGAGCGGGCTCCCCACGATGGCCGTCGTGGCTTCGTCGGTGCAGTTCCCCGTCACCTTCAGCAAGTAACCCTCGCCGCTAAACTGCCGCACGTTGCGGAGCGTCGGGCAGGCGCTTGCGGACACGATGCCGGGTCCGATCAACGGATCTTCGAGGACGGGCTCCCCCAGTTCGGCGGCGTCGCCGGCTGATGTCGGTGCCTGGTAGACCGGCCCTCGATCCGGCGTCTCCTCTGGCGGTGGCGGCTCCTCCTGTGCAGCCGCCATCGGGGCCGAGAGGCCAAGGGTGAGAGCGAGGACGAATGCCATCCTGTTCAAGGAGACTCGCGCTGATGTCCGCATGCCACCTCCACGACGAGCCGGAAAAAGAACCGGCCAAGCCAGAAAGGCTCAACCGGTTTGGCCACCGCCACCGCCCCACGCCTCCGCGAGCCCGATCCACCCAGCTCGGGTGTCTCAGCGTCCGAGGCGAGGCCAGCATACCACGGTCCTAGCCCCTGTCAACCCCTGAAGAACCTGTCCTGACGGCCTGTTCGTAGGGCAGGCTTGTCCGGGCGTGAGACGTTAGGCTAGGCAAGCTAACTACCCAGGAACTAGCCACTATCGCCAAGACCTCAGTGTCAGGCACAGACTCGACGGGGCAACCTCAGGGCCTCATGGACAGACCAAGTTTTGGCACTCGGGTCCGCGGTCGATATACGCGTCATAGAACATCCTAATCTGGTGGGCGTCGAAGTCGTCCAGCTCGAGCAGGCGGCCCCAGGCCACCACGGCGATCTTGTGGTCCATGTCCGGGTAGGGGATCGCCAGCATCCGCGCGACGGCGCCCCGCGCGTTGCGGCCCGGCGGCAGGCTTGCATGAAGGTCCTTCAGTTGGTCCACCAGGTCGGGGCACGGCTCGGCGCAGTTGTAGAGCAGGATTACCGCGCCGTGCTCCAGGTTGTGCACCCAGTAGCCGGGCAGGACTTGCTGCTCAAAGACCCCGTAGGTAGCGTACGGTGGGTCGTAGTGCGCGCCGGAGGTCGGCGGGCGGGAGGCGTAGGTGATCGGCGCGCCCTCGCGGACGTGCTGGGGGCTCTCTTGGGGCATCGCTCGGCCGATCTCAGGAATGGCCAGCGGGCCGTTGGGTGGTACTCGAGCCGGACTTCCGTCGGCGAGGGCCGAGACCCGCAGATTGCGTACGATCATAGCGGTCTCTGCGTCGTCGTTTACGTCTCCCAGTCTGGACACGGCCAGGCCCATGGCCCCGGTGTCGTACTTCGGGTCGCTGGCCGACAGGACCAGTCGGTCGTTCACGAGGACCGAGAGGTCTGGCCCTTTGGCGCGCACGGCCAAGCTGTTCCAGCCGTCGGGCGCCAGCAGCGCCGCCAGGTCGATCCTCGCGGCTAGTGGTATCTCCTGGCCGCCTTCGATGCGCCACCCCGCGAGCAGGCAGGAAGTACACCACGTACCCGCGGACTGGGTCAGATTGGATACGGAAGTCGATGAGAAACGTCGCCCGTTCGTGGCCGCTGACTGCGCGAACCTCGACGCGAATCTCGCCGTCTGGCAAGGTGATCCCGATGAGGGGCGTGGGCGCGAAGGCGGATGTGTCCTGATCGCGGCACTTCCCAGTGACCTTCAGAAGCAGGCCTTCGCCGACGAACTCCCCGGCGTTGCGTCCGGTCGGACAGCGGTATGCCACCGCGGCGCCGGGCGCAGTCAACGGGTCTTCAAGCAGCGCTTGGCCGACGGCCGGCGCCGCGGCCACTACAGGCGCACGCGACACGGGCGTGCTCGGGGCCGGTGAGGCCTCCGACACCCCGGGCGGATCGGGCCCACCACCTTCCCAGGCGATCAAGCCGTCCGCGGTCAGCGCCCAGTGCCGCTGGCCGTCAGTTAACGTCGGGGTGTTGGTCGCCTTGCGGTAGTAGGCGAGGCCGGTCGTGGTGTTCTGGAGCGTGTCGCCAGTAGCGGCGTCGAGGTGCTCGCACTCACTCGGGTCGCCCATGAGCGGGCCGAGCTGCTCTTTGAGTGACGCGAAGCGGGAGCGGAACTCGGGCGACTCGCCCGGCTGGCAGAATGGCGCGGCGTAGGCCACGTGCCCGGGCGCAAGCGGCAATAAGCCAGCGACCAGCGCAGCGACCGCGACTGTCTTCGCGGGTCGAGTCGTGAGGCGCAGTCGTGCCATGCTTTGGCTCCTTTCGTGGGCTGCGAGCCCCGGTCGGACCGCTGCCCTCTGAGCGAGCACGGCGCGGTGCCCCCGCCGAGCGGTCACCCGGTCCGCACCAGGGACGGCTGCTCGCGGAAATGCTGGAGCCAGACGCTCATCGGCGTCTGTCTCCGTTCCGCTTCCTGTGAGCCTTGTGATGTCCAGGGATTCTGTGACGCTTGGGCTGGGGGCTGCGATCGGTCACGTCCCTGCGCCATCGTTCCAGAGTCACCACTATTGCGGCGCCGAGCAGGCCCACGGCAGCCGGGTGTCTGAGGTTGGCTCTGAGGTCCCTCTTCACGAGCCGGAACCGCCACCTGACCCAAGCTCTCAGAGTCTCCAGGAGCTCTGCTCGTGACATCCCCCAACGGGGTCCCACCGGTGGCCGATAGCGCTCGTCCATAGCTTGCCGCTCCGATCTGCGTGGTCCGCGAAACCCCTTAGCTCGGCTGAGGGACAGTACGACAGACAAGCGCCCCCATGAACAGCCTCAGCAGCGCCTCCAGGACGAGAGCTCGGGTCACTCAGCGTGATGGTTGACCGGCACCGCTCGGCAAGGCGCGAAGACGAAGCTAAGCGTCCAGAAAGTGATCCAGACCAATTAGTATTTGTATAACCGGAAGTTATTGAAAATACCAGCTCCGCCCTCTGAGTTAGCCGCAATGGAGAGACACGTACCGGATGATTGTTCTTGTTTAATACCATCATCATTAAGAGTTTCTAAAACTGCTGAATTGTCCCTATATTCTGTTATTTTGCCGTCGGGAGTCGCCCCGATACCTATGTTTACGGAATCTGACAGAGGAGTCAGGTCACGTCTTACTGCTAGTACCCTGGAGCTAAAGTTCTCTCCAGGAAGTTTCGTGGTGTATAGGTAAGCGCTTCCATCAACATGAGCTGCAAATTGGATACCTCGATCGCGCACACACCTTACGCCGATCGCAGGTCCGTAACGACCTTTATAACGGGCATCCACGAATGCGCTGTAAAAACCATCTGAGCCTTGAGAAAATGGCCGGATTATTGAGAGTGTAACAGCGCGGAACTCTTGGCTTCCAAATACTTCAAACTTAAATCCGCCCTCATCATACAAAATCCTTGTATAACGCGTCGCAAACGGCGAAGTAATCGGCCAGACTCCATCCGAAGCATCTGTTAATGAAGAGGAAAGGACGAGATTTCCTCTCTCAATCATATCTTCTGAGGTGGACGGAGCAGGAGTATGAGCAGGTCGGGACGCTTCACCCAGACGCTCGGCCGCCGGTGGCGGCGGCGCGGCCACGACGACGCCCGGCGGATCGGGCCCACCGCCTTCCCAGGCGATCAAGCCATCGCCCGTCAGCGCCCAGTGCCGCTGGCCATCGGTGAAGGTGGGCGTGTTGGTCGCCTGGCGGTAGTAGGCAAGCCCCGTCGTGGTGTTCTGGAGCGTATCGCCAGTGGCGGCGTCGAGGTGCTCGCACTCGGCGGGTTCGGCCATGACCGCGCCGAGCTGCTCCTTGAGCTGCGCGAAGCCAGAGCGAAACTCGGGCGACTCGCCCGGCTCGCAGAAGGGCTGCGCGCGGACAGGACCTGCCGCCGTGAGCAAGAACGAGCTCGCGACCGGACAGCGATATGCGACCGCGGCGCCCGGGGCATTCAATGGGTCTTCAAGCAGCGCCTGGCCCACGGCCGGCGCTGCAGCTATGACAGGCGCGCGCGGGGACGGCTGGCTCGGGGCCGCGGGCTGCGGCGTGGCGGCCACCACAACCCCCGGCGGATCGGGCCCACCGCCTTCCCAGGCGATCAAGCCGTCCGCGGTCAGCGCCCAGTGCCGCTGGCCGTCGGTGTGGGCGTGTTGGTCGCCTGGCGGTAATAGGCGAGCCCCGTCGTGGTGGTCTGCAGCGAGTCACCTGTGGCGACGTCGATATGCTCGCACTCGGTCGCGTCGCCCATCAGCGGGCCGAGCTGCGTTTTGAGTGACGCGAAGCCGGAGCGGAACTCGGGCGACTCGCCCGGCTGGCAGAAGGGCGCGGCGTGGACGGACTGGGCGCGCCCCAGCACCCCCATGCCCGCAACCAGGAGAGCAACGAGCCAGATTGCTCGACGCGCAGGGTGGCGCCTCGCCATGGCTGCGCCTTTCAGAGCGGCGGCCAGGGATCGGCGGTTGGGTTCTCGACGGAAACCTGGTCCGAGCCGAGCCCGGCCGGCCCGAGAACGATGATACTCCGTTCTTGAAGGTTGTCAACCCCTGACGCAGGCGTGCTAAAACTCCCGTCTAATCGGAAGCGATCGAGCCTCCCCTGGTCCGCAGACTGGATACAGAAAATCTCGGCCGGCCAGGTCGTCGTGGGTGAGCTGTGGGTGGACCGGCTCGGGCTGGCCGCGACTGCTGTTCATCACCGCCAGTGGGTCGATGTTTGGCGACAGCCGCAGGTTTCGGATCGGCTCCTGGCAGTCGATCTCGACCGGGTTGGCCGCGTCGCCGTCGGTGTCGAAGTTGCGCTCGGGGAACTGGTTCGGGTGGTCCAGCGCGAGCGCGTGCCCCGTCTCGTGCAGCACGAGCGATTCCAAATGGTTGCAGCGTCCCCCGCCCAAGCTCGGGTCCAGGTGGAAGCAGGCAGTGGCGTTGACCACGATGTCGACGCTGGTCAGGGTGTTGCCGGACAGCCGGTAGCCGTTGGTGCCGATCGGCCTGACGCGCACGAACCAGAAAGAGGTCCACGCGCCAGCCCCGGCAACCTTCGGGTACTCGCGCGGACTGAGGGCTAGCAGATCGATCTCGGCCCCAAAGCCACGCCACGGCTCGCGCACGCCAGGTGGCGGAAGCATTGGCTGAATGCGGCCGCTCACGTCGACAAAGCGCAGGACCGGGTGCCGCTCCGCCCACCGGTCGAACGCGCCCTGGATCGCCTCGCGGAGTTGTCCGCAGGACGGCTTCGGCTCGTCGACGAAGCGCGGCAGCAGGCGCTCGCAGAAGTCATCCGCGACCGCGTACTCGAGGCCTCCGCCCATCCCGCGGACGCCGTCCTCGACGAGAGAGCCGGGCAGGTTGGTCCAGCGGGCCGCGTCGAGCAGGTCGTCCGACGGGTCGTCCGGCGTGCCGTTGTTCAACCCGGAGTCGAGGGTGAAGCCGTGTGCCAGGCTGGGCGTGCCGGGTGGGCTGCACGACGCCAGCGCCAGGGCCAGCGCCACGAGAGCCCTGGCGGACCCTGGGGCGCTACGGCGACCCAAGCTGCCGCTCGACGAGCGGGACGATGTCAGTGACCAGTCTGGCAAGCGGCACGTTGGCGCGCTCGAAGGCGGCGAGCTTGGACTCGTAGCTGCCCTCGTGACCCAGCACGATCGCGCCGGCGTGGCCCATCGGCTTGCCCGCCGGGGCCGTCTTGCCGGCCACGAACGCGACGACCGGCTTGCTGACGCTCCGCGCGATCAACTCCGCCGCCCGCTCCTCCTGGGTGCCTCCGATCTCGCCGACGAGCACGACCAGCTTCGTGGCGGGATCGGTTTCGAAGTGGACGAGCGCTTCGACATGCCCAGGCTCGCCTCGCGCGGGGTGATCAGTCCAGGGCAGTTTGGGCCGACCAGGACGGTGCGGCCGCCCTGCAAGCGGCGCTTGACCAGCATCATGTCCTGGACTGGCAGGCCATCCGTCACGCAGGCGATGACGCCGAGCTGCGCGTCGATCGCCTCGTAGAGTGCGTCGCGACAATGCGCAGGCGGCACCAAGACGACCGACGCGTTCGCGCCCCTTTGCTCGACCGCTTCGCGGACCGTGTCGAAGACCGGCACGCCGTGCACGTCGGCGCCCCGCTTGCCGGGCGTGACGCCCGCGACGACATTAGTCCCGGAGTCGAGCATGACGCGCGTGTAGGTGGTGCCGTGGCGCCCGGTAATCCCCTGCACCACGACCCGTGTATCACGGTCGACCAGAATACTCATGACGGAATGAAGAATGAAGGATGACGAATGAAGAATGAATCGGTCGTCCCTAATTCTTCATTCTTCATTCTCAATTCTTCATTCGCGCAATAGCGCGCACGGCCTCCACGATGCTGCCCACGGCTTGGACACGTGGATCGCCGCACGCCGCGGCGGCCGCCATGGCCTGCTGGTCGTTTCGGCCTTGCACGCTGATGACGACGGGGATCCGCCGCTCGGGGTGTTTGCCCAGCACGTCCAGGACTCCGCCGACCAGGCGCTCGAGCGGTCCACCGGAGTAGCCAGCCACCAGGATGGCGCGCAGCTCGGGGCGGGCCAACAGGACCTCCGCGGCCACCTCCGCGCCTCCCGTCCCCATCGACTGGCCAAGCTCCATGAAGTTGGCCGCTCGGGCGCCCTCGGCCGCGAGCAGGTCCATGATCGCCATACAGGCGCCGCTGCCTGTGCTGATGATGCCGACTTCTCCATCGGTCTCGACATAGTGGAAGCCCGCCTGCTCGACCCTGGCCTCGAGCGGGGACAACTCGCGAAGGTCCATCAAGCGCGGCTGGCGGAACAGCGCGGCGTCGTCCACGTCCAGCCGCGCGTCCAGCGCCACCAGATTGCCGTCTGGCATGATGGCCAGCGGATTGATCTCCACGAAGATGGCGTCGCAGCGCCGGTAGAGGCGGTACAGATTCTTGAGCGCTTCGACTACCCGTGGGGCGACGGTGTCGGGCAGGCAAGCTTTCCACGCGAGGTAGCGGGCCTGATATTCGCCGAGCCCGTACGCGATATCGACGTCCGCCCGAGCCAGCATCTCCGGCCGCTCGGACGCCGCGCGTTCAACCTCGATGCCGCCCGCCGAGCCGGCCAGGACGAGCGGGCAGCCTCGTTCGCGGTCGGTCGTCACGCCCAGGTAGAGCTCGGCAGCGACGTCGAGCCGCTGCTCGACGAGCACGCTTGTGACCGTCTCGCCGCGGAAGGGCCTGCCGAGCAGGCTCGTGACGGCCTCACGGGCCTGCTCGAGCGTGTCGGCCGGGAGAACGCCGCCGGCTTTCCCACGCCCGTCCTGGCGGACCTGGGCTTTGACCACGACGCGCGGGCCGAAGTCACGATAGATCCGCTCGAGCGCGTTTACGGTCCTGAGCACGGCGCCCGGCGGGACCACGAAGTCGTAATCGCCAAGGATCTCCTTGGCCTGGTACTCGAGCAAACGCAACTATCGACTCACGGCGCTCGTAGGGCCGCCCTGTTCTTCCCAGCCAGCGCCCGGCGCATCGGACGGCCGCGCAGTGCCGGTGTAAAAGCAATCGTCGCGACTACACGAGTACTTATTGTCATTCTGAGCGCAGCGAAGAATCTCATGCTGCCCGACGGGAGACTCAGGTTCGGGCAGACCGAGTGCTCCAATTCACGCCCGACGCACTCGTGCAGCGCCTGGTAACAAGATGTCCACTGGTGGAGAGCATGAGATCCTTCGCTTCGCTCAGGATGACAATGGGGGTTGCGTCTCGCTGTGAGACGGTTCGCCCACCAAGCGGGCCGACTTGTGACATGTGCTGCAATGATATCCCCCCGTCCGCGCGCGGGCGTGTGCTATTCTGCTTCTCGAGCCGTGCCTCGAATTCTGCGCCCGTTTGCGCTGGTCCTGCTCTTCGTGCTGGCCGTACTCGCGGTCCAGCCGGCGGTGGCTTACGGCGGCGCCGAGCCCCGACGCGTCGGGGTCGCGGCAGCGCCCGACACCGAGCCCGGACCGATCGTCAAGCAGGCGTTCGACCTGCTGACGGACCGATTCGTGTACCCGCCCAACTCCGCCGATATGCTGAACGGCGCCTGGGATCAGGGCCTGGCGGCGCTGAAAGAAAAGGGCGCCGAGGGGCTGCCTGAGGGTCGCCCAGAGCTGGGCAATAAGCGCGACGAGGATTGGCGGGCGTTCTTCAACGCGTACGTTCAGCTCGCCAGGGCGGCCAGGGGCAAACTGGAGAAGACGGACCTTGATCGCGCGATCGTGCGGGGGATGGCCTCGGCGCTCAACGAGGGACACACCTATTACCTGACGCCAGATGATTTCCGCCAGGCGCAGGCCCAACTACTCAACCGCCAGCGATACGGCGGCGTAGGCGTAAGCGTCAATGAAGAGAAGCGGATCATCGAGGTCTTTGAGGGCAGTCCAGCTGAGGCAGCGGGCCTGCGGGCGGGCGACCAGTTCGTCGCAGTCGATGGCAAATCAGTCGAGGCCTTGACGGCGGCGGATACGAGCGCCCTGATCCGAGGCGAACCGGGCACGCCTGTCGAGCTTACGATTCGGCGGGATGGCACCGCAGAGCCAATCTCCTATCGCCTCGTTCGGGCGCAGGTGAGAGTTGACTGGGTTTCCCATCGTGTTCTGGACAACGCTGTCGGCTATCTGCGACTGCGGAGCTTTCCGACTCCCGAGGCCATGGCCTCCTTTCAGATGGCGATCGAGCGATTTCAAGAGGCTGACGTCAGGGCCCTTGTGCTGGACGTCCGAGGCAATGGCGGCGGCTCTGTCGACACGGGGATTCAGGTTCTCAGCCGCTTCATTCGCGACGGCCCTCTGTTCCAGCGCATCAATCGCCGTGGCGGGGAGCGTACCGTGACGGCGTTCGGGGACTATTGGGACCGCGACATCCCGATCGCGGTACTCGTCGACGGTGTCAGCGCCTCGATGAGTGAGATCCTGGCAGCAGCGTTGAAGGAGAACGGCGTCGCCCGCGTCATTGGCACGAGAACGGCAGGCGTCGTAGCAGGAACGAACATCTTCCCGCTGCTGGACGGATCCGGTTTGGCGGTCACGGGCGAGATAATCAAATCCGGGCGCGGCAATCCGCTGAACGGGGTCGGCGTCGAGCCGGACCAGACGGTGGAGCTAGATCCGAAGGAGCTGCGAACCGGCCACGACACCCAGCTCGACGCGGCGCTGCAGTACGTCCGCCAGCAGGCCGCGGAACGCGCCGCCCAGCTTGCTCCAACTCAGGTGCTGATCCCCCGGCTCGACCTGCCTCTCGCGGCCTGAGTGGGGTGAACACCCGGGTACTCGGCAGGACGGGACTGGTCGTCTCCGCGATTGGATTTGGGGCCTGGGCCGTGGGTGGCAACGACCACGGCAACAGCTACGGCACGACCGACGACGAGACTTCTCGACGCGCCATCCGCAAGGCGGTCGGGCTGGGGTGCACGTTCTTCGACACGGCGGACGTCTATGGACACGGACATTCCGAGGAGCTGCTGGGCGAAGTGCTCTCAGAGTGCTCTGAGCAGACCTGCGTGGCGACAAAGGGCGGCGCGAATTTCAGCGGCTGGGGCCGCGGTCAAGGACTGGACTTCAGGCCGGAGTACATCCGCTTCGCGTGCACGGAGAGCTTGCGTCGCCTCCGCCGAGACTGCATCGACCTGTACCAGCTTCATAATCCGAGCTTGGACGAGATCGCGGCCGGTTCCATCTTCGACATGCTGGACGACCTCCGCTCGGAGGGCAAGATCCGCTTCTACGGGCTCTCGATCCACCGGTCTGAAGAGGGACTCGCGGCCATCGAGGACGGCCGCCCCCAGACGCTCCAGGTGGTCTACAATCTGGCCGATCAGCGCCCGGCGCGACGCCTGTTCCCGGCGGCGAAGGCCGCCGGCGCCGGCATCATCGCCCGCGAGCCACTCTGGAACGGCTTCCTGGCCGGCAAGATGCGGGCGGGGCGGGTTTTCGAGGCGGGCGACATTCGGGCGAACTGGCCGAACGAACACCTGACGGCGCGAGCCCAATTGGCGGAGACGCTGCGCTTCCTCGAACGCGATGGGGCGCGAACGCTGGCGCAAGCCGCGCTGCGCTTCGTGCTGGCCAACGACGCGGTGTCGGTGGTCATCCCAGGCGCCAAGACGCCCGAGCAGGTTGTTGAGAATCTGGGCGCGCTAGAAGCTCCTCCCCTCAACGCTGCCGAAATGAGGCAGATCTACGAGACGCTATTCCTGGGAGATTGAGGGTGTGGGGCGTATCCGAGCGACGACTGCTGCTGTGGGGTCGCCTGCTCGTAGGGGCGGGATTCATGTATGAGGGTGTCTTGCACGTCGTCGAGATGCGCGCAAGGGCGGACCTGCTGGCGGCTAACACGGCCTGGCAAAGCTGGCCGCTGGTGGGCCCGATGCGTCCACTCGAGCTGGAGCTGTGGCTGGCATTCGCCGAGTTCTTCGTGGGCGTCTTCTTGTTTGGTGGCCTGCTGACCCGCGTGCTCGGGCCGGCCGGGCTGCTGGTAGCTGGCGCCCAGTTCGTCGTGCTGGGGCTGGCCGGTGGACTCCTCAACCCGCTTCTGGCGCTCGGCTCCGCGGTGCTGACGCTGCGCGGCGGCGGGGCCGGGACGATGGACGCGTCGCTGGGCAAGATGCAGCGACGGACGCGCGCCAGGAGCCAGGAGCCAGAATCCAGGAGCCAGTAGGGATATGCTCCTGGCTCCCGGCTACGACGCGTTGGCCAGCTTGGGGGGCCGGCCGCGCCGCGGGCGCAGGTCTTGGGCGTCGAGTGGGCGACGGTCCACGTAGACATCCTCGGTGTCCTGCAACCACAGACGGCCGGCGCAGAAGGGGCAGCGCATGCGGCGAACCGATTCGGTGTATTCGGGCAGGCGAACTCGAATCGTGCTCGGGGCAAAGCGTTGATCGGCAGGTCCCTGGGCGCTGGCCACGCTCCGAGCGCACAGAAGGCAGACCAGGTCACCCCGTATCTCCCACCCGCTCGGATACTCAGCTTGGTCCAGCATCGTCGTCTCCTTGATGGCGCGCCGCACTTGAGGGGC
>WNFU01006744.1_pt1 | contig 13797 bp, 9 predicted proteins | sample 5400121 | NCBI WGS metagenome assembly WNFU01 (sample SAMN13153360, study PRJNA577476) | soil metagenome | isolation source: 100 cm soil or saprolite under grassland replicate 1 | place: USA:California | collected 2016-06-15
CCGAGGCCGCGCTCTCGCTCGCCGCGCTGGGCATCGCCGTGGCGGCGGGACTCGGCGTGAGCGTGTTCGTCGAGGACGTCCGGCGGCTCGGCTTCGGCGGTCGGCAGGCGATCGCCGCCCTCGCGGCCGCCGGTTTCGCGCTCGGCGTGCTGAGCTTCGCCGCCGACGCCGGCGACGGCCGGTGGGGCGCCCCGGAGGGGGACTGGCCCGACGCGCTCGCGTTCCTCCGCTCGGAGCAGCAACACGGAGGGTTCCGCGTCTTGTGGGTGGGCAATCCCGACGTGTTGCCGCTCGATCCCTTCCTCGCCGACGACGGGACCGGGTTCGTGCTCACGCGGGACGGGTCCGGCGACGCGACCGAGCTGTGGCGGGCACCGTCCGAACGCGCCGATCGGCTGGTCGGCGACGCGGTGGAGCTGGCCTCCGAGGGACGCACGGCGCGCCTCGGGCACCTCGTCGCCCCGATGAGCGTCCGCTACGTCGCGATGCCGACCCGAGAAGGGCCCGGCGCGCCCCGGCAGGAGCCGCCCGGCCGCCTGCCGGCCGCGCTCGACAACCAGCTCGATCTCGCCCGCCTCGAGTCGCGTTCCGGCCTCGCGCTCTACGAGAACACGGCGTGGATCCCGACACCCGGGACCGTGCGGCGCGCCGACGCGGACAAGGTTCCCCTGCGATCGAAGAACCCGACCGGTGCCGCGCTGCGCGCCGACGTCGGTGACGTCACGGCCGTGAAGGGAGCACCGTCCGACTCCACGCCGACGGGACCGGGCCTCACGCTGTGGAGCGAGGCTTACGACGGCGACTGGAGCGCCTCGTCCGGCGGCCGGAGCTTGCGCCACGTCGCACCCTTCGGGTGGGCCAACGGATTCACCGTGCCCGAGCGCGAGTCGGTGTCGATCCGCTACGACGGGCAGCTCCGGCGGTACGGCGTCATCGCGCTCGAGGTCGCGCTCGTGGCCGGGTTCGTCATCGTGGCGTGGCGCGGCCGGGCCAGTCGGCCGGCCCGCAAGCCGCGGATCAAGAGGCCGAATCTGTGACCGCGCCCCGGCAGTCTCCGCGCCGTCCGCCGGGCCGCCGCACCGCCCCGCCCCCGCGCGGGCCCGGACGCGAACTCCGTCGCCTGCCGGTACTCGTCGTCCTTGCCGGCTGCATCGCGGTGGCGATCGCGCTGGCCGTCAGCGGGGGGAGCACGGCCGCGCCCGGGACGACACCCGCCGGCAGCCCCATCGCAGCCGCGCTCCCGACGGTGCCGGAACCGACCGCCGCCTCGGCCACGTGGTACTGCGCCGAGGGCACCGGCTCGCCCGGCGGACGAGCCGACGAGACGATCTGGATCGCGAACGTCGGAGACGCCGACGCCCGCGCCGACGTCACCGTGATGCCGGGCGGGACGCAGAAGCCGGCGTCGCGGCGCGTGACGGTGCGCAAGGGTGGCCAGGTGCGGCTCCCGGTGTCGAGCGTGCTCGAGGCACCGGAGCAGCCGGACGAAGCGGGCAACCTCGTCGGGTCGGGGGTCGTGGTCGAGGTCTTCGGCGGCCGCGCGATCGTCGAGCACGAGATCGAGGCACAGGACGACGTCGCCGTCGGGCCGTGCGCGCGGAGCGCCGGGCGCGACTGGTACTTCGCCGCCGGGACGACCGAGCGTGGCGCGGACCAGTACGCCGCGCTCTTCAACCCGTTCGCCGACGACGCGATCATCGACGTGACGTTCGCGACCGATGCCGGGCATGTCGCACCGGCCGACCTCCAGTCGCTCGTCGTACCGCGCCGCAGTCGCCTCACGGTGCCGATCGGCAACTTCGTGCGCCGGCAGGCCCAGGTCGGGACGCACGTGCACGTGCGGAGCGGGCGCGTCGTCGCCGAGCAGTCGCTCGCGTTCACGACCGACAACGAGACGCGCCACGGCATCACGCTGTCTCTCGGCGCGCCGAGCCCGGCCTCGTCGTGGACGATCCCGGGCGTCCTCCCCGAGGACGGTGCGTCCCACGCGGTGCTCGTCGCCAACTTCGGCACGAACTCGACGGAGGTGGAGGTCGCGCCCCGCTTCGAGGGCCAGAGCGGGGTGAGCGGGTCGACGACCCCGGTGGGCGGTCAATCGGCGGTGGTCGTCGATCTCTCGCCACTCGGGGCGTCCGGCAGTCCGTTCGGGTTCACGGTGCGGACCACCCGACCCGGGCCCGTCGTCGCCGAAGAGCTCGCGTCGTGGACGTCACCGTCGCCGGGCGCCGGCGCGGCGACCGCGCTCGGAGCACCGGTGGCGGCGCGCGGCTGGGCGTTCGCAATGGGCCGCATCACGCCCGAGAGCGGGTGCACCATCAGCGTGGTGAACCCCGGCCGCAGCCCAACGACCGTCCGCCTCGTCACCACCGGATCTGGCGGGGCCGACGGGTCCACGGGCGCGAACGAGCTCCCGGTGCCCGCCGGGAAGGAGGTGACGTTCGAACTCGCCACGCTCGGCGTCGCGCCCGACCAGGTCGTCTCGGTGCGCGCCGACGCGCCGGTCATCGCGCTCCGGCGCATCCTCGGGCCCAGCACCGCCTCGTTGGCGCTCGGGGTCGCCGATCCCGAAGCGGGCTGATCGCTGCGTTGTCACGAAAACGCGCTTCTGACGCTCGTTCTCGTGACAACGGGCGTCAAGGTCCGGCGCGCTCCTGATCCTGCTGCATCGCTCGGACGACCGCTTCGAAGATCTTGGCGGCGTCGGCGTCGAGATGGTCGCGGGCGCGATAGAGCACGTACGCGCCGAGGAACACCGGCGGTGACACGAGGAGGAACGCGATGCGGAGATTGAACACGTCCGCGAGCGCGCCGACGATGATCGGCGCCGCCGCCGCGCCGAAGACGATCGACACCAGATTGAACGCGCCGAACCCGGCGCCGCGCAGGTGGGCCGGCACGGCATCGGCGAGGCCGGCGCGCAGCGCAGGCACCGCGACCCACACGGTGAACATGCCGGCGAGCTCGAGCAGCAGCGACAGGACGAAGGGCATCGGCAGGTACGAGACCGTGAACAGGGCGGTCCCGATGCCGATGCAGTAGGCGGGGATGACCACCCGCGCGCCGCGGATCCGGTGCGCGTACCGATCGGCGATCGACCCGCCGAGTAAGAGCCCCGGGATGCCCCCGGCCAGGACGATGAGACCGACGGCCGCCGTCGCCTGCTCCTGGGTCAACCCGGAGAAGCGGCGGTGGAACTCGGGGAGCCACGCGCCGATGCCGGTGACGGTGAACATGAAGGCGCCGACGCCGACGAGCGCGAACTTGAGCGTCGGGATCGAGATGATCACCCGCAGGTCGTCGCGCAGGCCCGTGACCATGTCGACGAGGAACCGGCGGATCCCGTGTTCGAAGAGGCGGGGATGCTCCTCCGCCGGCTTGTCGTCGGTGATCCCGAGGTGCAGTCGATCGCCGTGCCCGCGGCGCGGCTCGCGGAGCCGGTACGCGATCGCGGCGATCACGAACCCGGGCGGGCCGACGACGATGAACGCCCAGTGCCAGCCGAACTGCGAGCCGATCGCGCCGCCGAGCGCGATCCCGACGCCGAACCCGACGATGCCCATGATCTGCTGCACCGAGAACGCGGTGCCGCGCTGCTCGGTGGGGTAGTAGTCGGAGATCAGGCTGTTGGCCGACGGCTCCGTGACCGCCTGCCCGAACCCGAGGAGGGCGCGGCCGGCGAGCAGCTGCCCGAAGTTCTGCGACGCCGCCGTGAGCATCGTGATGCCGCTCCATGCGACGACGGTGTGACCGATCGTGCGCGTGCGGTGCCACCGGTCGGCGAGGTATCCCGCCGGCACGGTGACGATCCCGTTGACGAGCACGAACGCGGAGATGAGCACGCCGATGCCGAAGTCGTCGATGCCGAAGTCGCTCTGCAGCTGGGGGACGACGCCGCGGACGAGGTTCTGGTCGACCTGGTCGATGAGGACGACAAGGCCCAGGACCCACATCGGCCACGCGCCGACGCGCACCGGGCCCGACGGCGTGGAAGTGACCTTCGGCGTCGTCGAGGCTGGATCCTCGCCCGCTCGGGTCACGGCGGGAGTCTTGCAGGATGGTCGCTGGCGCGACCGCCGTCGGTAGATTCGACCACGTGGTTGTCCGCATCGTGGTCGCGGTCGCGCTGATCACCGTCGCCGGCGGGATCGCGTTCGTCCTTCAGCGACGCCGACCCGCTCCGCCGCCCCGGGACGTGTACCCGGTGCCGCGTCAGCTCGATCGCGACGACTTCGTGCGGTCGGAGGCCCCATGGCTGGTGGCGCTGTTCTCGTCGACCACGTGCGACTCGTGCGACGGGCTTCCGGCCAAGATGGCCGTCCTCGAGTCAGCCGACGTCGCCACGTGCGAGATCGAGTACCACGCCCAGCCTGATCTGCACCGCCGCTACGAGATCGCCGGCATCCCCACGACCGTCGTGGCCGACGCCGCCGGAGTCGTGCGCGCCGCCTTCGTCGGCGCCTTCACCGCCACCGACCTCTGGGCCGCCGTCGCGGAGGCGCGCGCGCCGGGTTCTACGCCCGAGCCCGAGCTGGGGCGACTGAAGTAGCGGGTGGCGGCGGGGGTGTCGGCCCCGACGCCTCTGCGCTTCCGCTGAGGAGGGAAGGCGGGGTCGGGGGTCGCCGACGACGCCTCTGCAAAGCGAAGGAGGAGGCGAGCCCCCGATCCCCGCCTGACCCGTTACGGCTACCGGAAGTCGCGAACGCGGTCCCGCTCGGTCGACTCGCCGCCGACGGCGTCGTCGACGTCGCTGAGCGATTCGCCTTCGGGCGGCTCCTCGACCTCGACCTCGGTCCCGTCGGCCTTCGTGACCTTGCGCGGCCCGCCCGCCTTGTGGCCCATGGCGTCGTCGACGAGTCGGGCCACCTCCTCGCCGTCGAGCGTCTCGCTGACGAGCAGCGCTTGGGCGACGGCCTCGAGCCCGGGGCGATGCTCGGAGAGCACCTTGCGCGCCCGGTCCTCCTCCTCGCGGAGGATCCGCTCGACTTCCTCGTCGATGACCCGCGCGGTGTCGTCGGAGTAGTCGCGCGTGTGGACGAGGTCCTCGCCGAGGAACACCGCACCCTGCGATCCCCACGCCATCGGGCCGATGCGATCCGACATGCCCCACTCACGCACCATCTTCCGCGCCAGCTCCGTGATCCCGGCGAGGTCGTTCTGCGCGCCCGTCGAGAGGTGTCCGTAGACGATCTCCTCGGCGACGCGACCGCCGAGACGCACGACGAGCGAGTCGGCGATGTACTCGCGCTTGTAGATGTGTCGCTCCTCGAGCGGCAGCTGCTGCGTCGCGCCGAGGGCCATGCCCGTCGGGAGGATGGTCACCTTGTGCACGGGGTCGGCGTGCTCGAGCACGTAGGCCAGCGTCGCGTGGCCGCCCTCGTGGTAGGCAACGACCTCCTTCTCCTCCTCGGTGAGCGCCATCGACTCGCGCTTCAAGCCCATCAGGACGCGGTCGCGCGCCGCATCGAAGTCCTCGCCGTGGATCTCGGCCTGTCCGCGCCGCACGGCGAACAACGCCGCCTCGTTCACGAGGTTCGAGAGGTCGGCGCCGCTCATGCCCGGCGTTCCGCGGGCGAGGATGTTCACGTCGACGTCCGGCGAGATCTTCTTGTCGCGGAAGTGCACCTTCAGGATCTCGATCCGCTCGTCCTGCGTCGGGAGCGGCACCATGATCTGGCGGTCGAAGCGACCCGGGCGCAGCAGCGCGGGGTCGAGGACGTCGGGACGGTTCGTCGCCGCCATCATCACGATCCCCTCGGTCGCCTCGAAGCCGTCCATCTCGGCGAGCATCTGGTTGAGGGTCTGCTCGCGCTCGTCGTGGCCACCGCCGAGCCCGGCGCCGCGCTTGCGGCCGATCGAGTCGAGCTCGTCGACGAAGATGATCGCGGGCGCCTGCTTGCGTGCCGTCTGGAAGAGGTCGCGCACCCGGGCGGCGCCCACGCCGACGAACATCTCCATGAAGTCCGAGCCGGTGACCGACACGAACGGCACACCGGCCTCGCCCGCCACCGCCCGGGCAATGAGTGTCTTGCCGGTTCCGGGCGGCCCGACAAGCAGCACGCCCTTCGGGATGCGGGCGCCGATCGTCTTGAACTTGCCCGGGTTCTTGAGGAAGTCGACGACCTCGGCGATCTCCTCCTTCACGGGGCCGTACCCGGCGACGTCCGTGAAGGTCGTCTTCGGCTTCTCCGTCGCGTACACCTTCGCCCGGCTGCGACCGATGTTCATCACCGCGCCCATCTGCCCCGCCTGCCGGCGGCTGATCCAGAAGATGAACCCGCCGAGGAGTGCCAGGGGAATCACCCAGATGAGGATCTCGCCGAGGACGCTCGAGCCCTCCCGGACGTACTTGAAGTTGACGCCCTTCTCCTCGAGCTGGGCGATCTGGGTCTCCTGGAAGTCGTTGTTGGGCCCGGAGCTCGTGAACTCCTTCTTGCCGTTCTGCTCGGTCTTGAACTCGCCGGTGATCTTCCCGTTCTCGGGGTCGAACTCGACGCTGCTGACGTCGCCGTTGTCGACGGCCTTCTGGAACTGGGAGTAGCTCAGGTCGGCCTTGGGCTGCTCGGTGCGGCCGAAGTTGAAGAAGAAGACGCCGCCGACGAGCAGCGCGCCGATGATCAGCCACGGGAGCCACCGTGTCGGGCTCGGCGGGGGGGTCGGCCCGCTTTGCCGGGGGTTCCGACCGGGGGGCAGGTCGGACGGTCGGCGACTCATGGGCGTTGCCTTCGTCGTTCGAGGCGGACGCGGCGCGCCCGCGGGTCCGACCATGGTACGGCCGTCGAGCGGCGGGCACGGCGCAGGAGTCGGGGCTCGTGGCGCACAACACCCTTGACCGACCCCAGTGCCGGGTGTACGTTCCACTTGCCCTTCGCAGGGGCGGGCTGAAACCAAGCCGAAAGGCGAGGTCAGGTCAGTCACTGCGGAGGGCATTTTCGCGACCGCAGGCCCGAGGCCGCACATCGCGAACGGCACGGTTTGGGCGCAGATCGTTGCCTTCGCGCACCCCTCGGGTCCACGCCGTTCGTGGGCCCTCCGGTATGTTGACCGCGCTCATGTATCCCGTTGTCTCCCGTCGCTGCGCCCGCCCCGATTGTGGGCGGCTGTTCGACCGGCGCAGGAACGTGGCCGTACGGCCGGCTTCGGCGGCCGGCTGACGCAGCGATCACCGTGGCCGGCGACCCCGCCGCCTTCCCACCGGTGGTGCCGGCGCGATCGATCGTCCGCTGGGGCCTCCCCGATGTCGTCGTCGCGTGGATCGTCGGCATCGTCGCCGCCGTCATCGCGGGATCGATCGTGGCCGCCGTGGGGAACGTCGACACCAGCCGGGTCAGCGACGACGTCGGCGTCCTGCTCGCCTCCGTGATCGGGCAGTCCATCGGGGTCATCGGGACGCTCGCGCTCGTCGCGAGGCACAAGGGCCGGGGGGGTCTCGGCGCCGACTTCGGGCTCGTCGCGCGCCCGCCGCGGGACAGCTGGCCATGGGCGGCCATGTGGCTGCTCGCCGGGGTCGCGCTCCAGGTGATCAGCCTTCCGTTCCTGCAGCTGCTCGTGGACGTCCACGGGAAGGTCGAGACCCAGGACGTGGTCGAGCAGTTCGAGCACGCTCGGGGCCCGTCACTCGTCCTGTTCGCCGTCGTGGTCGTCACGATTGCGCCCCTCGCCGAGGAGCTGCTCTTTCGGGGCGCGCTCCTGCGGGCGCTGCTGCGTCGCACGACCCCGGCGTGGGCCGCGTTCGTCTCCGCGCTCGTGTTCGCCGCAGTCCACCCGATCGCGAGCCCCACAATCGGCTCGGTGATCGCGGTCCCGGCCCTGCTCGTGCTCGGGCTGGTCTCGGCCGGTCTCGCCATCCGCACGGGGAACCTCTCGGCGTCGATCCTCCTGCACGCGGGGTTCAACCTGCTCACCGCGGTGTCCGTGCTCGCCGCCCGCTGAGGCGCCGCGCCGCCCGGCAAGAGGCGTGGGAGACGGCCGAGGGCACCGTCGGCTTGGACGGGGTGCTCGACCTGGTCCGCGGCGCGTAGCACCGACACTGACTCGGGTCCGCGACCGGCCCCCCGTAGGCTGACCTCCATGGTCGCGACGCGTCCGGCGCCCCCCGGCGCGCCCGCCGACGAGGTCGAGTTGGGGGCGCCGTCGCCGACCGCGCGGCGGCGTCCGCCGTGGTGGGACCGGTTCGAGACCTGGGTCGGCATCGGGGTGGTCGTCGCCTGCTGCCTGTTCGTCCTGTTCCAGGTCCAGCCCGACGTGCTGCTCCGCAACACCACGACGTCCGGGGGCGACACCGGTGCCCACGTGTGGTGGCCGGCGTACCTGCGCGACCACCTCCTGCCCCAGGGTCGCATCGCCGGCTGGGCGCCCGACTGGTTCGCCGGCTTCCCGGCCGGTCAGTTCTACTTCCCGTTCCCCGCGCTGCTGATCGTCGCGCTCGACCTCGTCCTGCCGTACAACATCGCGTTCAAGCTCGTGACGGTGCTGGGCGCGATCGCGCTCCCGGCCGCCTCGTACGCGTTCGGCCGCGGCATTCGTGCGCCCCGTCCCGCGCCGGTGCTGTTCGCGGTGGGCGCGACCGTGCTGCTCTTCTTCAAGGGTGCTCCCGGGAGCGAGGCGGAAGCGACACGCGTCGCCGGCAACCAGCACATCATGGGCGGCAACCTCGCGAGCAACTTCGCCGGCGAGTTCTCGTTCACGCTGGCGTTGGCGCTCGCGCTGTTCTTCTTGGGCGCGCTTGCGTTTTCCCTGGACCACCGGCGGCGGATGTGGCTGCCCGCGGTCCTCTTCGCCGCCGTCGTGATGAGTCACCTCGTCGTGGGCATGTTCGCCGTCCTCGGCGCGCTCGTCATCTGGCTCGCGCGCCGGCCGCGACGCACGTTTACGATCCTGGCCGTCGTCGGCGTCGTCGGCGGGTTGTTGACCGCGATCTGGACGCTCCCGTTGCTGACGACGCTCGGATACACGTCCGACATGGGGTACGAGCCGATCCGCGAGTTCGTCCGGTACATGTTTCCCTGGTACCCCGCGTACGTTCTGTGGATGGTGCCGCTCATCGCGGTCGCCATCGTCGGCGGCATCCTCGCCCGCCGCCGCGTCACGATCGAGCTCGCCGCGCTCACCGCCATCATGGGCCTCGCGTTCCGGTTCTGGGAAGGGCTGACGGACCTCGCCCACAGCACGCCGGTCTGGAACCTCCGGCTCCTCCCGTTCTGGTATCTCGGGCTGCTCCTGCTCGCCATGCTCGGGGCGGCCGAGCTCATCAGGGCGGTTGCCGCGTTCCTGGGGCATCGGAGCAACGCGTTCTGGGAGCCGCAGCTCCCGGACCCCGAGCCAGGCGGGATGGAACTCTCCACCGGCACCGATCCGAACGGCTACGTCGACCTCGGCGCGGGCGACGAGCCGGTCGCCGTATCGCCGGTGCGCGATCGACAGCGCGACGGCGCGATCGTCCGGGCGGTGACGATCGCCCTGCTCACCGTGCTCGTGGCCACGGTGGGGATCTGGCGTCTCTACGAGACCACCGGGTTCCTCAACTTCTGGGCGAGGTGGAACTTCAGCGGCTACGAGCACACGGGGAACGAGTCCGACGCCAAGGTGTACCCGGAGCTCAAGGCGCTGGTGGACAAGCTCGACAAGCTCCCGCCCGGCCGCGCGCTGTGGGAGGGCGGCTCGTCGATCGGCGTGTACGGAACCCCGCTCGCCTTCATGTTGCTGCCGTACTTCACGGACGGGCGTATCGCGTCCATGGAGGGCCTGTACTACGAGTCGTCGGCGACGACGCCGTACCACTTCTTGACGGTGTCGATGCTCGCCGGTCCGGGGAACGCCAGCAACCCGCAGCGCAACCTGCCCTACCGGTCCCTCGCCGAGTTCGACGTCGGCGTGCGCGACCTCCAGAAGCTCGGTGTCCGCTACTACCTCGCGTTCTCGGACCAGGCCAAGGAGCAGGCCGACCGCTCGAGCGCGCTCGTGCCCATCGCCACGACCCCGGACGTCGACGGGCAGGCCCCGAAGGGCTGGACGATCTATCAGGTGCGCGACGCGCCGCTCGTCGAGGCGCTTCGTGAGGAGCCGGTCGTCGTCCCCGGCGTGTCGACCCGCGACTGGCAGGACGAGATCGGCGTGCCGTGGTGGGACACCCCGACGCACACCCCGGCCGACAACCGCGATCTTGCGCTGCTCGATCGCCCCCTCGTCGCCGGCGGCCCGTCGAGCTGGGAACGGGCGCGCCCGCCGGGTGGCTCGCGGGCCGATGCCCCGGATCCGAACCTCCCGGGAACGAGCGCCGTCCCGACGCGCGAGCTCCCGCCCGTCGACGTCAGCAACGTGCGCACGACGGACCACTCGGTGTCGTTCCGTGTGTCGCGCACCGGGGTCCCGGTGATGGTCAAGACGTCGTACTTCCCGAACTGGGCCGTGTCGGGCGCGAAGGGGCCATGGCGGGCGACACCCAACTTCATGGTGGTCGTCCCGACGAGCCGCGAGGTCCGTCTCGAGTACTCGACGACGACGGCCGAGCAGCTGGGCCGGGCCGGGACCGCCGCCGGGCTCATCGGCGTGGCGGGGCTGGCGGTGTGGCCCTGGTGGCGCAAGCGGCAGAGCACGCGCCGTGAAACGGCGAGCGGGCCCGGAGGCAGCGGCGGGTACCCTGCCGCCGAGTGACCGACGACCAGCGACTCGACACGATCTTCAAGGCCTACGACGTCCGCGGCGTCTACCCCGACGAGCTCGACGACGACGTCGCCCGCCGGGTGGGCAACGCGTTCGTGGCCTTCACCGGCACCGCCCTGGTGCTGGTCGGGCACGACATGCGGCCGTCCTCGGAGCCGCTGAGCGCCGCCTTCGCCGACGGCGCCACCCTCGCCGGCGCCGACGTCGTGGACCTCGGGCTCGCCTCGACCGATCTCGTGTACTTCGCGTCCGGGCATCTCGACGCGCCGGGCGCGATGTTCACCGCCAGCCACAACCCCGCCCAGTACAACGGCATCAAGCTGTGTCGGGCCGGCGCGGCGCCCGTCGGACAGGACACGGGCCTGGCCGACATCCGAGCCGCGGTCGCGAGCGGGCTGCTGGAGCGGGCCGCCGAACGCGGCCGGGTCGAGCAGCGAGACCTGCTGCCCGATTACGTGCAGCACGTCCACTCGTTCGTCGACCTCGACGCGCTCCGGCCGCTGCGCGTCGTCGCCGACACCGCCAACGGCATGGGCGGCCTCGTCGTCCCCGCCGTGTTCGCCGATCTGCCGTTCGAGCTGTCGGTGCTGTTCCCGGAGCTCGACGGGACGTTCCCGAACCATCCCGCCGACCCCATCCAGCTCGAGAACCTGAAGGACCTCCAGCGGGCCGTCCTCGACGCCGGCGCCGACGTGGGGCTGGCGTTCGACGGCGACGCCGACCGCGTCTTCCTCGTCGACGACCAGGCCCAACCGGTGTCGGGTTCGATCACCACGGCGATCCTGGCGAAGGCGATCCTCGAGCGGCACCCGGGCGAGACGATCGTGCACAACCTCATCTGCAGCAAGGTGGTGCCCGAGGTCGTGCGCGAGATGGGCGGCACCCCGGTGCGCACGCGGGTCGGGCACTCGTTCATCAAGCAGGTGATGGCCGAGACCGGGGCGATCTTCGGGGGCGAGCACTCGGCGCACTACTACTTTCGTGACAACTTCCGGGCCGACTCCGGTCTGATCGCGTCGATGATGATGCTCGAACAGCTGTCGAAGGCGGGCCAACCGCTCTCCGAGCTGCGACGCCCGTTCGACCGCTACGCCGACTCGGGCGAGATCAACACACGCGTCGCCGACCCCCCCGCCGTCATCGAGCGGGTCGCGGCCGCGTACGGCGACGGCGACCAGGACCGGCTCGACGGCCTGACCGTCGATCTCGGCGACTGGTGGTTCAACCTGCGGCCGAGCAACACCGAGCCGTTGCTGCGCCTGAACCTCGAGGCCCGCGACGCCGCCGGCTGCGAGAAGCACACCGCCGAAGTGCTCGCGCTCGTGCGCGGGGAATAGCGTCGACCGCCGGCCCGCGGCACGGTCGGCCACCGAGCAAACCAAAGGAGATCGTCGTGGCCCTGGACGCCAAGCTGCTCGACATCCTCGCCTGCCCCGAGGACAAGGGCCCGCTGTTGTACTTCGAGGACGAGAGCTCGCTGTACAACCCGCGCCTCAAGCGGCGCTACGCCGTGCGCGACGACATCCCGATCATGCTCATCGACGAGGCGGAGACCGTCGACGACGCCGAGCACGACCGGCTGATGACGAAGGCGGACGCCGAGGGGATCAAGCCGACCTTCGAGGCCTAGCCGGTGACCGACTCGCTGGGATTCGTCGACGCCGTCGCCGGACTCCCCGAACAGCTCGCCGACGCCGATCGCAGCGCCCGAGCGGCACTCGCCGCCGCAGTGCTTCCATCCGCGGACGAGATCGACAATGTGGTCGTGCTCGGCATGGGTGGCTCGGGGATCGCGGGTGACGTGCTCGCGGCCGTCGCCAACGCAACGCTCCGAGTGCCGGTCGTGGTGCTCAAGCAGATCCGCACGCCGCGGTACGTCGGGCCGCGCACGCTCGCCTTCGCCGTCTCGTACTCGGGCGACACCGAGGAGACCGTCCAGATGGCCACCGGGGCGCATGACGCCGGCGCGACCGTGGTCGCAGTGAGCCGGGGCGGTGTGCTCGCCGCGCTCGCCAACGAGCGCGGCGCCGTCCACGTTCCGTGCCCGGACGGCTACCTCCCGCGCGCGGCGGTGGGCGCCCTGCTGGCGCCGCTGTTCGTGACCCTCGAGCTGGTCGGGCATCTGCCCGACGCGGGAGAGTGGCTCGACGAGGCACGCCGGCAGCTCGCGGCGCGTCGCGACAAGTGCATGCCCACGGTCGGGGCGCCGGCCAACCCCGCGCGCGAGGTCGCGCGCAAGATCGGCACCACGATCCCGATCTTCTACGGCGGTGGCGCGCTGGGCGCCGTCGCCGCGCAGCGCTGGAAGTGCGACGTCAACGAGAACGCCAAGGCGCCCGCGTTCTGGAACGCGTACCCCGAGCTCGACCACAACGAGATCTGCGGGTGGGGTCAGCACGGCGACGTGACGCGCCAGGTGTTCACCCTCGTCGAGCTGCGCCACGGCTTCGAGCACGCACAGGTCGGCCGCCGGTTCGCGCTCACCCGGGAGCTCATCGAGGAGACGCTGGCGCAAGTGCTCGAGGTGAGGGCGGAAGGGGACGGGAGGTTGGCCCAGCTCCTTGATCTCATGTACGTGGGCGACTGGGCGAGCTGCTACCTGGCCCTGGACCACGACGTGGACCCTGGCCCCATCGACGCCATCTTCCGGCTGAAGGACGCCCTCGGCGAGACCTGACGGCGGCCGGTGATCTCGGCCTCGGCCCGTAGCCGGGAGATACACTGCGTGGCGGTCGGGCCGTCTACGGCTGTCATCCAGTGATCTGGGCCGACTCCCTGAAATCCCGTGCGCGCCCGTGCGCGCCCGACGAAGACGAGGAGTCCCGATGACCACGACCACGGACACGTCGGCTGCGGCCGGGTCCGGCGCCCCTGACTTCAAGGTCGCCGACCTGAGCCTGGCCGACTTCGGCCGCAAGGAGATCGAGCTCGCCGAGCACGAGATGCCCGGACTCATGGCGTTGCGCGAACGGTACGGCGCGCAGAAGCCGCTCCGGGGCGCCAGGATCACCGGTTCGTTGCACATGACGATCCAGACCGCGGTGCTCATCGAGACACTGCTCGAGCTGGGCGCCGAGGTGCGCTGGGCGTCGTGCAACATCTTCTCGACGCAGGACCACGCCGCGGCCGCCATCGCCG
>WNFU01006745.1_pt1 | contig 13795 bp, 11 predicted proteins | sample 5400121 | NCBI WGS metagenome assembly WNFU01 (sample SAMN13153360, study PRJNA577476) | soil metagenome | isolation source: 100 cm soil or saprolite under grassland replicate 1 | place: USA:California | collected 2016-06-15
GGCCGCCCTTCCAGGTGCGGAGCAGCCGGCCTTCGGCCCGCATCGCTCCGAGGACGAACCCGGCGTTCTTCACGGCAGCGGCGATGTAGTCGGGCCGGCCGAGTGCCCGGCCCGCCTCGGCGAGCGCCCGGCAGACAAGGCCGTTCCACGATGCCAGCACTTTGTCGTCGCGGCCGGGATGGACCCGGCGCTCGCGCGCCTCGTAAAGCTTCTTCCGGATCGGCGCGATCCGCTCGGCGTCGGGCTCGCCCGCGACGTAGAGGATGCTCTTCCCTTCGAAGTTCGCGCCGCGGTCCACGCCCCAGTAGCGGCCGGCGAACTCGGCGTCGGCCTCGCCCAGCATCTCGCGAAGCTCGTCAGGCGCCCAGACGAAGAACTTTCCCTCGTGGCCCTCGGAGTCCGCGTCCTGCGACGAATAAAACCCGCCGGTCGGGTCGGTCATCTCGCGCAGGACGTAGTCGAGCGTCTCCTCGCAGATCCGCCGGCACTCCGGGTCGCCGAAGGCGAGCCAGCCGTGGAGGTAGAGCGACGCGAGCTGGCCGTTGTCGTAGAGCATCTTCTCGAAGTGCGGCACGAGCCAGTGGGCGTCGACCGAGTAGCGATGAAAGCCGCCGCCGACCTGATCGTACATTCCGCCGCGGGCCATCATCGTCAGCGTCGTGTGCGCCATCTGGCGCGCGCGCGCGTTCTGCGCGCGCTTCCAGTACCGCAGGACGAACTCCCAGATCATCGGCTGCGGGAACTTCGGGGCGCCGCCGAGGCCCCCGTCGGCGTCGTCGAACTGCGCCGAGATGGCCTGGAACGCCTCGCCGAGGATCGCGGGAGTGAGGAGCTCGGACGCGGCCCTCAGGCGCTCGGACTGGCCGAGGGCCTCGCTGATCTTGCGCGACGACTCGACGACCTCTCCGCGGCGCGTCGCCCACGCGTCCGCGATCGCCGCGAGCAGGCGCGGGAATCCGGGGAGGCCGTGCCGGTCGGCCGGCGGGAAATAGGTGCCGCCGTAGAAGGGCGCGCCGCCGGGCGTCAGAAACACGGTCATCGGCCAGCCGCCGTGACCGGTCATCGACTGGACGGCCTGCATGTAGACCTGATCGACGTCCGGGCGCTCCTCGCGGTCGACCTTGACGTTGACGAAGTGGCGGTTCATCACGTCTGCGATCTCAGGGTTCTCGAACGACTCGTGCTCCATCACGTGGCACCAGTGACACGCCGAGTAGCCGACGGAGAGGAGCAACGGCTTGTCCTCGGCCCTGGCCTTCTCGAACGCCTCGTCACCCCACGGGTACCAGTCGACTGGATTGTGGGCGTGCTGGAGAAGGTAGGGGCTGGTCTCGCGCGCGAGGCGGTTTTCCGCCACCATGGGTCCCCGGTTACCGGATGAACGGCAGCGCGCTGACGCTCGCCGCGACCGCGCGCTCGCCGAGGCGAACCGACACGCGGGTGCCGGGCTCGGCGTGCTGGCGCCGGACGAACGCGAGCGCGATCGGCCGCTCGAGGCCGAACGACCAGGCCGCGCTCGTGACCCGGCCGACCGAAGTGTCGTCGGCGACCACCTCGGCGTCGTGCGGCGGCACCTCGTCGCCGTCCAGCAGGAGACCTCGCAGCATCCGGTTCACATGGCCCCGGTCACGGATCCTCACGACGACCTCCTGACCGGGGTAGCAGCCCTTTGTCTCGGAGACGAGGTTGGCGAACGGGATCTCGGGCAGCAGCACCGACTCGTCGATGTCGTGGCCGAAGAGAGGCGTCCCCGCCTCGATCCTCAGAGCGTCGAAGGACGCGAGCCCGACCGGCCGCGCGCCGGCGCCGACCAGCGCATCCCACATTCTCGCCGCCTCGCTCGCCGGGCCTGCGATCCACACCTCGGCCTCACCCGTTTCCCGGCCACCACTCACGAGCCGCACCGGGGTGTCGGCGAGCTTGCCGGCCACCTGCGACCACTGGCTCTCCGGTGGGCGCGCGCCCGTCAGCCGCTCGCTCGTCTCCGGCGCCTTCGGTCCAGCGAGTACGAAGAGCGCCGTCTCGCCGGAGACGTCGCGGATCGCCACCTTCTCGGAAAACAGGTAATGATCGAGCGCCTCGGCGGTCTTCTGCGCCATGGACGGTGGAGTCACGACCAGGATCCGGTCGTCGGCGACCCAGACGAAAAGGACGACCTGCACCTTGCCGTGGACGTCGAGCAAGGTCGCCGTGCACCCCTGTCCCGGCCCGAGCGCTTTAACCTCGTTGCTCACGAGAGCGTGCAGGAACGCCGCGCGATCGCGTCCGGTCAGCTCGAGCAATCCGAAGTCGCCACGATCGAGGAGCCCGACCCCGCGGCGCACGACGGCGTACTCCTCGGCCGGGTTTCCGTACGCGACGGGCAGCTCCCAGTCAGAGACGCTCTCGAACTTCGCACCCGCGGCGACGTGACGCTCGTGGAGCGGCAGCCGATTCGCCATGCCGCCATTCTACATGACGCGCCGTGGCCCGAGGGACTGGTGCTGCGTCCGGCGGGTAGGCGCCGTGCTAGACTGCGCGCCGTGCGACCGCCGCCGCGCCGGACGATCCACCGTTTCCAGAGGCATCTGCTCGCGTGGTACGCCGAGCACGGTCGCGATTTACCATGGCGACGGACCCGGCACCCGTATCGCGTACTTGTGTCAGAGATCATGCTCCAGCAAACGCAGGTCGACCGGGTCGTGCCGAAGTACCGCGAGTTCCTGCGCCATTATCCAACCCTCGAGCGTCTCGCCGCAGCGCGCGTCGGCGCCGTGCGACGCCTCTGGTACCCGCTCGGCTACAACATCCGTCCGATTCGCCTCCACGCGATCGCGCGCGAAACCGTCGCCCGCTACGGCGGCCGCCTGCCCGATCGCGAGGACGCGCTGCGGCAGCTCCCCGGCGTCGGGCGCTACACGGCCAGCGCGATCCTCTCGTTCGCCTACGGCCAGGACACCGCGGTACTCGACACCAACGTGCGGCGCGTGCTGGGCCGCGTGTTCCTGGGCCCGCACCGCCTCGCGCGCCTCCGCGGGGATAAGACGCTCTGGGTCCTCGCCGCGGCGCTCGTCCCGCGCGGGCGTGGTTACGACTTCAACCAGGCGCTCATGGATTTCGGCGCGACGTGGTGCACGCCGCGCAAGCCCCGCTGTGCCTCCTGCCCCATGAAGCGCTTCTGCGCCAGCTCCGGGCTTGCCTAGCTTCGTCGAGGTCGTGGCGGCCTTGGTGCGGGACGACGCGGGCCGCTACCTGATCACCCAGCGCCGCAGCGGGTCGCACCTCGCGGGCCTCTGGGAATTTCCTGGCGGCAAGCGCGAGCCCGGAGAGTCGCTCGAGACGGCGCTCCGGCGCGAGCTGACCGAGGAGCTATCGGCGCAGTTCGCCGTCGGCGACAGGGTCGAGACGGTCCGATGGGAATACCCGGAACGGACGGTCGTAATCCACTTCTACCGCTGCCGGCTCGAATCGGGGACGATCGAGCCACGCGAGGCGCAGACCATGGCCTGGGTCACGCCGGAGCGTCTCGCGGAGCTCGACTTCCCGCCGGCCGACCGCGAGCTGATCACGCGCCTTCGCGGGGGCTCAGCACCTTGACTTCACGGGTGGCATTGAGGATAAGTTCCACGATGCGAACTATTCGACAATCGCAGCCCGTGCGCTCACCTCCTCGACCATGGCCTGATCGATCAACACGTCTCGCACCGCCTTGACCTTCGTCCCACTCGCCTCGACAAGCTTCTCCTTGGCATCCTTGAGGTCTCCCACCGCAGCCGGATACAGGCCCGCACCCTCGAGCACCTTGATCGCATCCCGGACGTCAGCGATCGCGAGCAAGAGTAGCTTGTTCGCCTGGCCGAAGCCCCTCGCCTTGCCCGCCAGATCCAGGGAGGACCGGATGTTCTCGAGCGCATTGATGGCGCGAAGGAACGCGCCGACATCCGCGATTTCCTGGTCGTTCAGGGTAATCGCGCCGATTAACAACCCCGACGGGGACGTGCTAAAGGCTGGGGTGGTGTAGAAGCGGACGGCTTCCTCGATCGTCTCGGCGAGGTTGTTATGGAAGCATGGACAGGTGTCGGCCGCCTCGACGACGGGCGGCGTGTTGAAGGTGCCGTCACCGAACCCTCCGAGGTTTTGACTGAAGGCCTTGCCGAAGCCGGCGTCTCGTGGCCGAGGTTGGCCGGTCGAGTCGGCTGGATGGGGCGCGTTCTCGACACCTGTATCGAAGTTGAAGTTCGCCGGACTAAACGCTGCATTCGCGCCTGCGTTGACATGGCAGTTGAAGCATTTCGCGGAGCCTTGGAAGAGGGCTTTCCCGTTCTTCGGGTCGGGCGCTCCACTACCCGCCGGCTTCAACACCAATGCGTCCGGACCGCTCAAGATCAAGTCTGACTGACGGCCAAGGGAGAGCTGGAACGCTTCCATGGCGTCCAGCTCCGGGGAGGTCGGCAGCCGAAAGTCTCTCCCCCGCTGTCGCTCGAGGGTCTTGGTGAAGTGCTGGGTGACGGCTCCGGTCGCGAAGTCTCTCAGGCTCCCGCTTCCCGGGGCTCCGTCCCCGCCCCAGCCAGTCCGCTGGCTGGGGCCGCCAGGAGGTCCGGGCGGCGGCGTTAGAGAAGTGACCAACGCCAGCGTGTGAGGCACCCCCCGCATCACAAACTTGTTCTCCAGGTGGTCGAAGCCATCTACGTTTTCCAGGATCAGACCGAACTGGCGCATCAGGATCGGGTTCTCGAAGTTCTTCGAAAGGGCCGGCATGAACTCGGCAACGAAGAGGGGATCGTTGGCAGGCAGGGTCGCGATAAAAGCGGGATCTATGGTGAGGTTATTTCCCGCTGGATGACAGGTCCCGCAGGTGCGGCCATTGCCGTTGAAGGTCTCTTTGAAGAAAAGCGCTTCGCCCTGGGCCACGAGGGCTTCGAGAACGGTCGCCAGGTCGACCTGCTGTGCATGGGCAGGGGCTGGGACCAAGGCGCGGAACGGAGCAGCGAGGAGGTTGGCCGCAGGCCCCGCGTTGCGCGTCCCGGCGCTGCCACGTTCCGCGAACGTGGCCAGACGGCCGGCCTGCTCGCTGTAGTAGATCCGTTGGAACAGCGTGGGCGAGCCGAAGAGCAGGCCGCCGTCGACGGGCGTCTCACCGGCTCGGGTGACGGCTACGAGGTCGATCTCGAAGCCTGAAAGCCGGGCGCGGTCCAGGTGGGTTTGGAGTGTCGCAGCGCTTCCCTGATGCTTCAGCGTCCCGATGCGCAGCATCGCGTCACCCGGCTCCGGCTTCACGCTGCGCCCCTCGCCAGGGCGGTTATCGATCAGCCACACCTCGAAGGCTTCCTCGGTGCGGAGCCCGGAGACTTCGATCGCGATGGTCCCATTGGCCAGATCCAGCCCAACCTGACCCTGCGCTCTCGTGAACCGGGCCGACAGTCCTTTCGAGTAGCCCAGGGACAGAACGAGCCTCCGGCCACCCCCCGTTCTCTCGTACTGCTCCTTCCAGCGCTCGTAGCTCGCCTGGAGCGCCCGCGCGTCGCCGATGCCGACGAGGCCGGCCTGTTCTCGCGAAAGGTCTCTGGGCCGATCAGGAATGAGAGAAGAATCCCAATCGCCAGCGCGCTACCGCCGATCCAAATGCCCCTGAACTTCATGTCCCCGTTCCTCCTTGCCTGGGACAGCAAACGTGCTTCTTGGCTTTGCGTCTCCGCCTCGCGACGGGTCTACCTTTTGTCGGGCAGGGGCTCCTGCCTGTGAAGGAGCATTGGGGGTGCCAAGCGGAGAGCGTTCGCAGAGGCGCAGACTTGCAGCGAACAAGTCTGTGTCGCGGAGTCACAAGGGGTGTCAGGGCGTCTGGCCCGCAGATTCGGACGGGCACCTGCAACCCTTCGAGCTTCTCGCGCAGCTCGAGGAGGAGCGGCAGCATCGCTCCGCGCATGCGCCAGCGCGTACAAGAGCTGGCCGTGGGAACTTTCCGTCAAGCGCTCGAGCGCCAGCGGCGGGCGCAACAGGTAGCGACAAGAGTTTCCGGGGGCAAGCGCGAGCCGGGAGAGTCGCTGGAGGCGGAGCGCCTGCCCGGCGCCTTGACTTGCCCGGTGCGACCGGCCTACAGTCCCCGCCGTCAGCTCGTACGGCGTCCGTCCCCAGCAAACGTGCTGCCCGAGCCGCCAGAGGGAGGGCGTATGGCAACGCTCAACGTCAACGGTAAGTCCCACCAGGTCAATGTCGAGCCCGACACTCCGCTGCTCTACGTGCTTCGCGACAACCTCGGGCTGCACGGCCCGAAGTTCGGGTGCGGGCTGGCGCAGTGCGGGTCGTGCAGTGTGCTGATCGACGGCAAGGCCGTCCGCTCGTGCACCTATGCCGTCGGCAAGGTCGGGCCCGGCAAGATCGTGACGCTCGAGGGCCTGGGGACGCCGCAGAAACCCCACCCCGTGCAGCAAGCCTTTATCGAGGAGCAGGCGGCCCAGTGCGGCTATTGCATCAACGGCATGGTGATCCAGACGACCGCCTTCCTCGCGGCCCGGCAGAGCAATCCTTCCGAGCGGGAGATTCGTCAGGCGCTCCAGAACAATCTCTGTCGCTGCGGGACGCACCAGCGCATCATCGCCGCCGTGAAGCGCGCTGCGGCGCTGATGGGAAAGGGGGCCTGACATGGCGACGATCGAGACGACCCGCCGCGAGTTTCTGATCGGCACCGGGGCCCTTGTCGTCTCCTTCAGCCTGACCCCGGGCCGCGAACCCCACGCCCTCGCCCAGACGGCCAGCAAGGAGAAGCCGGTCGCCCTCGACCAGGTGGACAGTTTCCTCGCCATCCACAAGGACGGCACCGTGACGATGTACACAGGCAAGGTGGACCTCGGCACGGGCACCCGCATCGCGCTCCCGCAGATGGTGGCCGAGGAGCTGGACATCGCACTGGACAAGATCAAGCTCGTCGAGGGCGACACCGCGCTGACCCCCGACCAGGGCCCGACATGGGGGAGCCTCTCCATCCAGATCGGCGGCGTCCAGCTCCGCCAGGCCGCAGCCACTGCCCGGCAGACGCTCGTGCAGATGGCTGTGCAGAAGCTCGGGATGCCCTCTGCCGACCTCGCCATCAAGGACGGCGTCATCTTTGTGCGCGCCGAGCCGCACCGGCGCGTCTCCTACGTCGAGCTGATCGGCGACCGGAGCTTCGACCTCAAGGTCGACAAGGACGCGCCGCTCAAGAACCCGAAAGATCACACCGTCGTCGGCCAGCCGGTGCCGCGGCCGGACGTGCCCGGCAAGGTCACCGGCACCCATACTTACATGCAGGACTTCCGCGTGCCTGGCATGCTTCACGCGCGCGTGATACGGCCCCCGGCCATCGGGGCCACGCTGGAGAAGGTCGACGAGTCGTCGATCAAGGATATCAAGGGCGCGCGCGTCGTTCGCGAGCAGAGCTTCCTCGCCGTCGTCGCCGAGAGCGAGTGGGCAGCGGTAAAAGCCGCCAGGCAGCTCAAGGCCACGTGGTCCAAGTGGGAAGGGCTGCCCGAGATGTCGAAGCTCTGGGATCACGTGCGCTCGACCAAGGTTGCCAAGGACGACGTCGCCGTGGACCGGGGCGACCCCAAGAAGGCCATCGCTGGCGCCGCCAAGACCCTCAAGGCCACTTACGACTTCGCCATCCACACCCACGGCTCGATGGGTCCAGCCTGCGCCGTGGCCGACGTGAAGGGTGACAAGGCGGAGATCTGGTCGCCCTCGCAGGCCTCGCACTGGCTGCGCCGCGAGGTCGCGGTGGTCCTCCAGATGGATGCGAAGGACATCCGGATCCGGTACCTCGACGGCGCCGGCTGCTATGGCCGGAACGGCCACGAGGACGCGACGGCTGACGCTGCGCTCATCTCGAAGCTCACCGGCAAACCCGTGCGCGTCCAGTGGATGCGCGAGGACGAGCACGGCTGGGACCCGAAGGGCCCTCCCACGCTCGTCGAGATCTCGGCAGGGCTCGACGCCCAGGGGAACATCGTCGGGTGGGACTCGGAGCTCTGGGTGCCGAAGGCTGACATCACTGAGTGGCCGCGCACGCTAGCGGCGACGTTCGCCGGCATCCCCCAGAAGGAGGCCATCAACCCCGGCAACATCCACAGGAACCTGGACCCGTCGTATCCGTTTGCGAACCAGAAGGCGGTGGCTCACCGGCTGGAGTCCACACCCCTGCGGCCCTCGTGGATCCGTACGCCGGGGCGCATGCAGAACACCTACGCCAACGAGGTGTTCATCGATGAGTGCGCGGCGGTGGCCGGGGTCGATCCGGTCGAGTACCGGCTGCGATACCTGATCGACCCTCGCGGCATCGCGGTGCTGCGCGCGGCGGCCAACATGGCCAAGTGGGAGACGCGGCCCTCCCCGCGGCGCGACCAGTCCGGCCCGATCGCGCGCGGACGCGGCTTCGCCTACGTGAAGTACGAGAACGCCCGCACGTACTGCGCCGGCGTGGCCGAGGTCGAGGTCAACCGGCAGACGGGGGCGATCCGCTGCACGCGCTTCTACGTCGCCCACGACTGCGGGCAGATCATCAACCCCGACGGGGTGCGCGCCCAGATCGAGGGCCAGGTCATCCAGACGGTCTCGCGGACGCTCAAGGAAGAGCTGAAGTGGAACCGCTCGCGAGTGACGAGCGTGGACTGGGCCAGCTACCCGATCTTGAGATTCCCCGAGGTGCCCGAGGTCATCATGGAGCTGATCAACCGGCCCAACGACCCGCCCTGGGGCGTGGGCGAGCCGGCCGCGTGCCTGCCGCCGCCGGCCATCTCCAACGCCGTCTTCGACGCGGTCGGCGTGCGCCTGCGCAGCGTGCCCTTCACGCCGGCGAAGGTGGTGGCGGCGACGAGGGCTACCGGCGTCAGAGCGTAGAGCTCCGCGTCGCTTCACCCCGGGCGCTCGCCTTGGCGGCGGGCGTTCGGGGACGATCGGCTGGGCCTCGCCTCAGTGGCAGTTCAGCGGGAACGTGACCGGCTGGCTCGGCCAGGTGGACCCGATCCGGTCCAGCGCCTGGCCCGCCAGCTCTCTCACCCGCGGGTTCGCGTCCTTGAGCGCCCGTGCCAGTGCCGGGACGGCGGACTTCGCGGGAGGACCGAAGGCGCCGAGCACAACAGCGGCGTTCGCCCTGGTAGCGACATCCGTGCTCTTCAGGGCTTCGATCATACTGGGGACGACGGACCCCGGCCCGATCTTGACGAGGGCTTCCGCCGCGCTGACGCGGACCTTGTACTCGCTGTCTCCCAGAGCCCCGGTCAGTGCGGGCACTGCGCGCTGATCGAACGCCGCCAGCGCCTGCGCGGCCCCGGCGCGGATCGTCGGCGACGGGTCGCGCAGATCGCGCTGCCAGTCGGCAAGCATCCGCCCGCCCTGCCCCGCGACAGGTGTCGCATCGAGCAGGGCGAGCGTGGCGAACAGGCACGAGACCACAGACCGAGCCAGGACGCGCTTGAGCACCGCCCAGTCGCCAAGCGTCATCTCGCCTACCGGGCGAGATACGCCTTGGCCTGGCGGAGCTCGCCTCGCTCGGTGTCGGCGCGCTCCGCGATGGTGACGAGCCTGGCGTAGTTGGCCCGCGCCTTGTCCCGGTCGCCCGCGAGCTCGGCAGCGCGCGCGGCGCCGTAGGTACCGTTGAAGCGGTTGGGCTCCCTCTTCATCGAGGCCTCGAATTCACGCAGCGCCCCGGCCGCGTCCTTCAGCTCGAGCAGCATCTCTCCGAGCAGCTCGCGCGCGGGGGCGAGCGGTCCCGGCGTGACGGGGTGCTTCTCGGTCGAATCCTCGAGGTCGGCGGCGCTGCGCATCAGCTTCAGCGCGTCGTCGCGCCGCCCCTGGGCGAGCGCCACCCAGGCGGCGGCGGCCAGGCGCTGGATCTCCACCTGCTCCGCCCAGTAGCCGACCTTCGCCTGCGTCAGCGCGTCGCGTAGCGCCTCGAGCCGGTCAACATCCTTCTGCGCCGCCGCCGCATCGCCGCCGCGGGCGGCGCCGAGGGCGCGGGCGAAATGCGTGATGGCCTCGGTGAACGGGAAGCGGGGGCTCGGCTGAGGCTCGAGCGAGGCGGCGAGGCCCCACGCGCGCCGCTCGAGCGCGTAGCGGGCAGGGATGGCGGCGCCACCGAAGAAGCCGGCGATCGGCACCATGCTCACACCGGTGACGCCGGCCACCTCGTCGAGCAGGCGCTTGGCTTCACGATCCTGCGCCGTCTGTAGGTATCCGTACATCATGTAGTCCATCGCGTGCAGGGCGCCATCGCGCTCACCGTCGGCGCGCGAGACGGCGGCCGCGGAGCGGTTGGAGTCGATCGACTCCTGCCATGCCCCGACCCGCGTGAAGATGTGCGAGGGCATGTGTTGGGCGTGGGGCGCCGCCGGCGCGATGCTCGCGTAGCGCCGGGCGGCGGGCAACCCGCGACCGGCAATCGGCGGGAAATCGTAGCTGTGAATCAGGTAATGCGCGACGCCAGGATGATCCGGCTGCGCGGCGAAGATCTTCTCGAGGAGCGCGGCGGCCTTCAATTGGTTGGCATACGTCTTGTCCGTCGGCACCAACGTCATGTTGAGGGACAGGGCGTAGAAGATCGTCGCCTCGCGGTCAGTGGCGTACTTCGCCGCCAACCGCTCCATGGCCTTCTCGTAGCCGAGCGCGCGGGTGCGGTGGTCGATCCGGTCGGAGTCCTTATAGAAGAGGCCGATCGCCGCGATGTAATCGGCCTCGCGCGGCGTCTTAGCACCAATCGTCGTGGCCCGCTCCACGGCGGCCCAGCCTTCGGCGAGTGCCTTGGGCGCCGGCGGCGCGGCGAGGGGGTTGCCGAGCAGCGTCATGGCTGTGCCCCAGTGGGCCATCGCGCACGCGGGGTCGGTCTCCGCCACTGCCGCGAACGCCTGGGTGGCGGCCTTCAACCAGAACGAGTGGAGCTGGGCCACGGCGCGCTCGAACTGCTGCTGCGCGGCGGCACTGCACGAGACCGGAAAGCTCACCTTGCCGAGGCGCTCGGTGGCGGCGCGATCCTGCGACCTCGCCGGGGCCGGGTGCAACGCGACGATGATCGACAGCGCGACGATGATCGAAAGAATGAAGCGACTCATGGGTGCGGCCTCCTTCTAGGACGGACGAGCATCACGATCACCAAGACTGGGGTACGCCGACTCTAGGCTCTGCCCCACGAGCGTGTCAACCGAGATTCCGACAGCGCGCGAGCTTCGGGACGGCCTCGGCCGCGAGTCGCGGTACCATCGGATTCTTTCTGAGTCCGGCATAGGACACGAGGACCCATGGACCTGCCGAAGACAGCGAGCGCGCGACGGCGGCCGGCGTCGACCCGGTCGAGTACCGGCTGCGCTATCTCAACGATCCGCGCGGCGGCCAACATGGCCAAGTGGGAGACGCGGCCCTCCCCGCGGCGCGACCAGTCTGGCCAGATCGCGCGCGGACGCGGCTTCGCCTATGTGAAGTACGAGAACGCCCGCACCTCCCGCGCCCACTGTTTGGTAGCATCAGCGACCAAGCACGACATCGATGCCGAACAGCACAAGCTCGAGCTTAGCTCTCGACAACTTCCCGACACGTTCGGTTAGCGAAGCTCTGTCCAGGGTAACGAGCTGCGACACGTTAGCCACCGAGTCTTTCGGTAGCCCAGTCATTTTGGCCTCGAGAAGCACGTTGCCTGGGGCGTCGGCCAAGCGCATCGTGCTGGTGAGCGGCACACACACGACCGTGTCGATTCGACTGCGGTTGAAGGCGTCCCCTTGTACAACAATGACCGGTCGTCTGAATCCGGGTTCCGACCCGGATGGCTCGGGTAAGTCTGCCCACCACACCTCGCCCTGAGCGATCACCATGACGAACGCCGAAGCGTTCGCCTCGCTGCCGCGGTAGCAAAGTCCTTTTCCGGTGGCGCTATTTCGCCGCAGATCTGGTCGAGTGTTTCGGTGACGTAATCCGGGCCGTGTCGCGCAACATACTCGCGAAGAGCGTGGCTGTAGAGCTCGCTCCGAGACTTCTTGAGCCGCCGCGCCAACTTCTCCGCCTCGGCGAACACCTCGTCGGGGATCGAGATTGCTGTCTTCATACCATTAGTATAACCCTTCTTCGGCACGCCTCGCTGAGGACCGCCGTCAGAACGTTCGCGTGGACCGGCGATCAGGGTTGGGCGCGAATTAAGCCATCGATGGCCTCGAAGATCGCTCTATTGTCTGTCTCGCCGTCGTGCGCCGGGGCCGCGCATATGTCGATGTCGGCAGACATGTCCAACAGCGCCGGGGGTCTTGTGCTTGTCTCGCAAGAGGCTCTCGAAGGCGTGCTTCAAATCGAGTCGGGGTACAATCGGCTCTTCCCACTCCAAACAAGAACTCGAGGGCCGCATGGACCTGCCGAAAACGGCGAGCGCGGTGGTTATCGGCGGTGGCGTCGTCGGATGCAGCATCGCCTACCATCTCGCTCGCCGCGGTCTCGCGGACGTCGTCGTCGTGGAGCGCGAGACGGTCGGCTCGGGAACCACGAGCAAGGCGGCGGGCGGCATCCGCGTCCAGTTCCCCACCGAGACCGAGATCCGCTTCTCGCTGGAAGCGATCCGAGTGTTCGAGCGCTTCCAGGACGAGTTCGGCGTCGACCCCGGCTACAAGAAGATCGGCTACCTCTTCCTCATCTCCGAAGCGAAGCATCTCCGCGGATTCGAGAAGCGGATCGCGCTCCAGCGGAAGCTCGGCGCCGACGTACGGGTGATCACGCCGGACGATGCGCAGAAGCTCGTGCCCGCCCTCCGGGTGGACGATCTCGTCGCCGCGGTGTGGGGGCCCGGAGACGGGCTCGCCGGTCCCGCCGAGGTCACCGCCGGCTTTGCTCGTCGCGCGCGTGAGCTGGGAGCGAAGATCGTCGAGGGCGTTCGCGTCGCGTCGATCGAACGGGCGCAGGGGCGGGCCAGCGGGGTGACGACCTCGGCCGGAGCGATCGCTTCGCCCCTGGTGATCAACGCCGCCGGGCCGTCCGCCGCGCGCGTCGCGCGGCTGGCAGGGGTCGAGCTGCCCGTACACCCTAGACGCCGACACATCTTCTTCACCGAGCCGTTCCCGGCGATTCCCGGTCCCGTGCCGCTGACGACCGACGTCACCAGCGGCTTCTACTTCAGGAAGGAGCTGGAGCAGGTGCTGCTGAGCCCGGGAGACGTCGAGGACATCGGCGAGGACTTCGACGTGCCAATGGACTGGGGCAAGGTGGAGGAGGCGGTGCAGAAGGCGATCCAGCGTTTGCCGATCATCGGCGACGCGCGCATCGCCGGCGGCTGGGCCGGTCTCAGACCGCTCACGCCGGACGACCACGCCATCATCGGGTGGGCGCCGGGCGTCGAGGGCTTCTTCCTGGCCGTCGGATTCGGCGGCCACGGCTTCCAGCACTCGCCGGCCACCGGCCGCTACGTGGCGGAATGGCTGCTCGACGGCAAGCCATCGCTCGACCTCTCGCTGTTCGATCCGGGTCGGTTCGACCGTCCGGGCGCCGCCCACGACGCGATAGCTGACGCCGAGTGACCCGGTGAAGATCGCCGACATCCGCGTGACCCTCGCCGACATCCCCGTCAAGCGCCCGCACAAGATGTCCTTCACGACGCTCGAGGCGGTGAATTTCGCCTTCGTGCGCATCGAGACGGCGGACGGCCTGACGGGCTGGGGAGAAGCCGCGTGCCTCGGCGGGCCCACGTGGAGCGAAGAGTCGTCGGAGTCGGTGGCGGTCACGATCGAGCGCTACATCGCGCCGTGGCTCGCCGGCCGTGACGCCACCCGGATCGAGGCGCTGAGCCGCGAGATGGCGCGACGGGTACAGGGCAACCCCTTCG
>WNFU01006746.1_pt1 | contig 13795 bp, 14 predicted proteins | sample 5400121 | NCBI WGS metagenome assembly WNFU01 (sample SAMN13153360, study PRJNA577476) | soil metagenome | isolation source: 100 cm soil or saprolite under grassland replicate 1 | place: USA:California | collected 2016-06-15
AAAGCTGATCAGCACGAAGAGATGTTCCAGGGAGCCACGCTGTTTTGCCAGCGTACGGACCTGATCGTGGATTGCCATGCCGTAGAGGATTTCGGCGAGTTTGCGGTTAATTCGCTTGGAAGTCATAAATAAAATAAAACTTGAGGCGTAAATTATATCTTGCGCCTCAAGTTTTGCATGTCATGCAAAAAGAGCATCCCCCATACGGGCCAGAGAGGTTGTCCCACGCACTTCTGTTTCATACAGCGGAAGAGTGGAGCGCACCATGCCATCAAATTTTTCCCAAATATCGTCCATATAGCGCGCCTGCATATCGACGCGGTTATGGACGAACTCCGGTGAGTCCGTGGTTACCTGGGAGCGATCGATCAGCATATTAACAATCACACCCCCCACGGGAATTCCAAAGTCATGGAACCAGCCGATAAAGCGTGTGATGACCGCAATGGGTAGTGCTTCAGGAAGGGTCACGAAAAAGAACGCTGTCAGGTCTGCATCCGTGAGCAGCTTTTGAGCTTTTCCCATCCGGTCACGGAAAGAGATGAGGTAGTCCATAAGAGGATCCGCCTCTTTCTTTTTTGTGAAGGAAAGTAGTTCACGTAATGAACGTGCCTCCTCGCGACTCTTCACCATCTTGTTGACCCACAGCGAATAGACCTTGGACATTCCCAGCAGGCGACGGGCATTGGCGGTCGGTGCGGTATCAAAGACATACACGTCATATTCATCGCGCAACATCAACTCGACCATATTCTCAAACATCGCCGATTCTTCAAAGGCAGGGTTCATCGTCGCGGATTCGACGAAGTCTTCTGCCTTGGTCGAGATATCTGCAAATTTCAGGAACCATTGGATCTTGTCCCGGATCTCCTGCTTGGACCGTTCGATCGTATCTTTCGTGTCAATCTCATACGCCCACAGATTCGGCACACCTTCCACCGCAGTCGGCTTGCCAAATACATTTTGGCTAAGCAACCCACTCAAACTGTGAACCGGATTCGTCGAAGCCAGCATGACGCGCTTTCCCTGTTTGGCGAGCCAGATTGCGGTCGCGCCCGCCATGACCGTTTTGCCCACGCCTCCTTTGCCACCGAAGAAGATGTAGCGCAGTGTGTCGTGTTGCTTTACATAATCCTTCATAGGAGTTTCAATGGCTTTGGTGCTCATAGCTTTTCTCCTACTTTCTCTCCATACATGATTTCAGACAGCTTCTTGATCATCTCAAGACCAGTCACATCCCGCTCCAACTCGGGAACACGTGAGGCGATCTGTTTGCCGAACGTTTCATCGATTTGCTTCAGATATTTATCTTGCATTTCTATGCGGTTTTTCAGGTAAGAGGGAATGTTCTGTCCAAGCAGTTCGCGGGGCACCACACGATTGACCACATATCCCATGATCGGCACATCGAACTTGGCGAACAGTTCAGCCGCCTTGGCTGTGTCAACGAGGATCATCTCCTCGGGGATGATAACAAAGAAGAAGCCAGTCTTCTCTTTATCGGTCAGGATTTGAGACGAGGCGTTGATACGTCCTCGGATGTATTGCAATTCCTTGAGGATCTGATCTTCTTCCGTTTCCTTCTGACGCTTCAAACGCGAGACCATTTCCTCGTATTCCCGCATCTCCTCACGCAGTTTCGTGATCTTGTTGATCCATTCATCATAGACCTTTGCCATGCTTAAGTAATACAACGCGTGACCAAGTGGAACAAGGTCATAAATGTAGTAGTCGTAGTCGCTCTGCACCACAATATCTACAACCGCGTCGAAGATAGCGCTTTCTTCCATGGCGGGTTCGGCAGAAGCTGCCTGGATATACTGCTCGATTTCTTCAGGTACCTCATCAAAGCCGTACATATCCAGAATCTTCTGTCGAATTTCGTTTTGATAGGCTTTGATGTGCTGGTCCGCATCGATCTCCTGCGCCCAGAGATTTTCCATAATTTGCACAGGACCCTTGCCGAAAATATCCTTCTGGAAAATATCGGAAAGGCTTGCTTGCGGATCAACAGAAAAGACAAGTACTTTTTTGCCTTGTTGAGCAAGCCAGTAAGCAGTCGCGGCAGAGAAGGTGGTTTTTCCCAAGCCACCCTTGCCGCCAAACATAATATAGCGTCGTTCAGGATGTTCTTCGAATATGTGTTTGAGGGACATGCTGTCTCCTTGTAGGAGGTAGATTAGTATACAAGTAGGTAAGTACACATTTAAGTTCCTGTGTACCTATTTCCCTGTCTACTGATCCTCTAGAACATTGCGTCAGAGACGTCTTTTTCGCGCAGCAGGCGTCGCTTCCAAGTGGAAATCTGGGGCACCACGTATGGCAATAGGCGCAGACTGTAATACGGCGGCAGAATGGGGACCCCGATCATATCGCCCATCGTAATCAGAATGAACAGGTGCTCCATGCTGGCGCGTGTCCGCACGGCATAGCGGCTCATATCATGCGAGGCCATGCCATAAAGCACTTCCTTCATGTTTTGCCAAAAACTTTTTTTCTCTTCTTCGCTCATATCCATGTTCCTTTCTTTGTCTGAGGACCAGCCTTGCGAAGGCCTGTCCTGAGGGCATAGCCCGAAGGATCTCCTTTGCAAGGTTTCCGGATCACAAGCCTTCCAAGTGATAATCATGCTCATCACTAAACTCGCGTTTACGTAGAACGCGGCGCTTCCAGGTTGCGATGTTGGGAACGATATAGGGCAACAACCGCAGGCTGTAATAGGGCGGCAGGATCGGTACGCCGATCATATCTCCCACCGTTCCCAACATAAAAAGACTCTCCAGACTGCCGCGCATTTCCATGGCATGGTCGGCGATCTCCATTCCAAACATGCCGTATAAAAATTCACGGATGGATTGCCAGCGACTCGGCCGTTGGCCTGATTGAACTTGATCCTTTTTCATATTATACTGAGTTCAGTAATCTCCAATCGTTGCAGAGGTACATGGTGAATCCACAATACATTCTGGTCGTTGCCGTGATCGTCCTGATGGGCTGGTTCGCGATGGGTGTCATCTACAACCTGCGCCGCGGCGATGCGCTCTTGAAATGGATGCAGAACGGACTTCCAGACATCGGTCAGAAGACCACGTTTCGCTGGCTCGGCACCTCGGTTGCGGAATTGGTGATTGCGCATGCCAAAAAACCCTTTCGGCGGCTGGAAACTTTACTTGTCTTTAACCCGCGCGACGTTTTTTGGCTGACGATCCTGGCACATTTCCAGCGACGTGAGGATATCGTCATTTTTCGGGCTCAGCTTACGATGGCTCCTGTTACGGATCTCGAGCTTGTGGACCCGAAAACCTGGAGCGGCCGCGGCGTCCTAAAGCAATTCACTGACCGCAAATGGGACAGCCAAACATATCAGGGTTTGCAATTAATGGCGCCAGCAGGATTGCTTGAACTAGCAACCAAAACACTCGACAAGCTGACTATCCCAATGCAGAAATTATCTTCGCACTACGCACGCTTTAGCCTGCGTAGGGCTACGCCAAACCTTGAAGTACACGTGCCATTCCCTGCATTTCGTTCGATGGAGGCGAAACAATATTTTGAGGCGCTGCGCGAACTGGCACGTGCCATCAGCGAACGAGAATAACAAATTACACACTTGAGACAGGGAGACACGAACTTCGTGTCTCCCTTTTGTGACCTAGGTTAATCATCTGCTGCAGCGGGAACTTTCTTTGCTGCACCACCTCTGCCATAACGCTGGTAGGCTTGATAGCCATCCCAACCGATGATCAATGCCGCGACAAACAATAGGACCGCAATGATGATCATCGCCCACGCACCACCAGCGGCGATACCACCTTTCGGTACAATAGTCACAAATAGGTTGCGGGCTGTTACATAGGTGGCTGCCAATGTAGTGACGTACATGAACAGCATGGGCCACAGCACAAAGGATGGATTCTTCTTTTGCTCTCTTAACCACACGGTCACAATTAGCAGACTGAGAGCAGCCATCAGTTGATTTGCGGCGCCAAACATTTGCCACAGATAAACCCAGGTACCCGTCAGCACGAGCAAAATCGTCAGCACCATTGAAACAATGGTAGAGACATGCATGTTCTTTAGCACAGGCACAGACTCACCAACCCATTCCGAAAGCGTCACGCGCATGACACGGAAGATGAGCTGGGTAACCGTCAAAACGATCACCATGAACGCGCCAAAGCCTAAAGCTGTGCCGAGTAACTTGAAGCCATCGCCGAACAACACAGTCAACAGGCTGCCAACGCCTGCTGCGAAGCGACCTGCGCCACCACCTGTCCCTGCGATGGAAACGGCGACCAATGAAAGAAGGGCGAGGGTGTTCTCGGTGAACATTGCGCCGCCACCGACGGGAAGCGCGTCCGTCTCATACTCCAACTGCCGCGCTGTGCCGATGGAGCCGAACAGCGCATGCCAGCCAGAAATGGCTCCGCAGGCAATCGTCACAAACAACATTGGCCATAGCGGCTGCCAGGCTTTGCCTGCCTCAGGAGCCCAGGCGAGCGGTTTGATTGCTTCGAGAGCAAATGCGCCAATGGCTGGCTTGATGAACGGGGCCAGGATTGCGCCGATAGTGCTCAAACCAATCGTGAGCAGTGTGATCCAGAAACCAATGTAGTTGACCGGTTGGGCAAACCTCCAGATTGGCAGGGTTGCCGAAAGATAAGCGAATGCCAGCAGGAACAATGCCCAGAACAAGTAGGAGGGCAAAGTGCTGATCTCGCTCGTGTCCGCGTTGTATACGGCTGTACTTGCACGAACACCTTCCGCGTTAGGCGCAGGGATACGTGGGTCGGCATTGGTGGGATCGCTGACGGTCATGATCGCGTTGCCCCCCGTAATTTTATTGATCGCAGCGTTGAAGGCAACCGTCGCACTGTTAATGGGTCCTTTCCAGTCAATTCCACCCTTATCATTTGCGACAGCACCGACTGGTCCCAGGATCATGGCTCCCACGGTCACAACGACGACGATTGCCGTGACCACGATGAGATCCATTTTCCACTTGTACAGCATCTGCCCTGCCAGGAATCCCATCAGGGCAAGCATGATGATGCCCAACGGAACATCCGGACGAGCGGCCATCAACGCAGCCATAATGCCCATAAATGCACCGGCGATCAACAACAGGTAAAAGAAAATGAACGTAAAGAGAATGGTGCGTGTGCGCGGTGCAATCAACCTGTGGCTAATGGCGCTCAGGCTATTGCCATCATTGCGGACCGCCACTACAATCGCGCTGTAGTCGCTTGCCCAGCCGATGAACGAAACACCGATCATCAGCCATAACAAGGCAGGCAGCCAGCCCCATAGATTGGCGGCGGTAATCACGCCGACAATGGGTCCCGCCGCCGCAATGGATTTGAAGTGGTAGCCATACAGCACATTGCGGCTGGTAGGCATGAAGTCCACACCGTCCATATACATTTTTGCGGGTGTGGCTCTTTTTGCATCGGCCTTGATCACATTTTTATCAATCTGCTTGGCATAGAAGTTGTATGCCAGGTAGATGATGACCGCTGCAATGACAACGATCCAAAGGGTATTCATAACATAGACCTCCATTGGCATGTTGTGTAAAAGAAATTGACGACTTTACAGGCGTACACCTGCCCGGTGCCAGGGTGTGCCTTTGAGATGGTCTGGTAGTCCATCTCCGGCTTGTAAGGCGATGTCTTCTCTATTCATCTACCTCCTCTTCATGAGTTCTCGGCGGGCACTCAGGCGTCAAGTCAGGCTCCTGCCGGTTGACTCGCTAACTGGTGAGCAATCTCTTCGCTCGCGGCTGACAACATCTGGCTGCCGATAAAACGGGCTTTCTGATTCACAATCACTGCTGGATAACGACGAGCGTTATATTTCAGCGATTTATAAAATCCTTCCACCGAGGCGGCATCGATCACTTTCAAAACCACAGCATCACAGTGGACTCGAAACATTTCCTGCACCCAGTTCGAAATGGTTTGGTATTCTTCGATCAGATCCTCAGGCAGGCTGCTCTCCAACTGTTCTTCATGGATGCGATTGTTCGCACCCATCTCGCGCCAGGCAACTTCACAGTGCGTGCAGTGGTAGTAAGCAGTCGGCGCATAAGCGATGATCTCTACTAGTAAGGGCTTGCTCATGTTGTTCCTTATTATTAAATGACAACGCCATAGAGCCACCCTGTGCTCAATGGCGTATGTGCACTTTCGACCGGGCAATGATCAATTGTCGGGTCGAGGCGGAAAACCAATCTTTTGGTCGAACGGACGAGAGTGACATTTGGCTACCTCATTACAGAGGGAAAAACGCTCTTCGCGGCTTGTCAACAATTCGTCGATGATAAGTTATTAATTAATTTTACAAATCTATTTCGCGAAAGTCAAATGAATTTTGTAATATTCTTATATTCCATTAAGGGGGCGGCGCATACTCATTGCGTGCTTTCAGTTCAATCGGCAGTAAAGAGGCGTACACAAAATCTGCGACTGGCGTGGGAATGCCCGATTCACGTCCCTTTCGCCCGACCACGCCAATCATTGATTCGAGTTCAGTCCTGTGTCCAGCCTCGACATCCAGTTGCATAGAAGGCTTGATGTTCGGCGCAGAGTTATCTATGAACTCCAGCCATTTCTGGACGACGTCTCCATCGAGGTTCACTCCCTGTGCCCGTGCTAGGCTTTCCACCTCCTTCATGAGGCTGAAGAGTAAGGCGCGGGTCTCGGGGACAGGACGATAGTCACCCATCGGCAGCCTTGTCAACGAACCCATACTACTGACGGCTGAAATGAAAATAAGCTTCGTCCACAGGACTTTCTGGATGTCTTCCGAGATTTCGACAGTAATACCTGTCTGATTCAACACCTCGTAAATAGGTTGGATACGTTCTGATCGCCCTCCGCTCAGCTCGCCGAGGACGATACGGCGGAACTGGGAAATCTGCTTGATGACGCCGGGCGCTTCCACCGCGGACGAGAGCCAGGTAGCGCCTCCCATGACATGCTCCATTCCGATAGCCTTTCCGATCCGCTCTGCTGCATCGATCCCGTTTTGCAGACTCATTACCACCGTCTGCGGACCCACCACCGGGCGGATCGCCTCTGCCGCTTCATCGGTGTTGTAGGTCTTCACACAAAACAAGATGAGGTCCACCGGCTCGACCTTGGCTGGATCTTCCGTGGCATTGGTAGGAAAGACCGTGAAATCCCCATGCGCGCTCTTCACTTTCAAGCCTTCATGCCGGATCGCGTAGAGATGCGCGCCGCGTGAAATGAACGTGACCTCATTTCCCTGCTGTGCCAACAATCCGCCATAGTAACCGCCTACCCCGCCTGTTCCCATGATGAGAATTTTCATGTGTTTCTCCTGTTTAAGTAGACAAGTATACAAGTAAACATGTTTTTACCTGTGTACCTGTTTACGTTTCTACATGTATACATCCACCCTCTGCTCGATCACATCACCATCTGTCCAATTCCCTTCCACCCATTTTGCCACATTTTGGAGCGCAGACTCAAGATGCCCGCGCCCATTCCCAACCATCGCGCAGACAATGACTGCTTCCTGCCACTTATCCTGCAAATCCACCTCTGCCACAGAGACGTTGAACTCGCGGTGCAAACGCGCGATCAGCGGCTTAATGCGTCCGCGCTTTTCTTTTAGAGAAGCGCAGGCAGGGAGGTGCAGGTGAATGGTGAGAGTTGCAAGCATGTGATAAGTAAACAGGTTCTTAGGATGATTTTGCTTTTCGTACGCGAGCGATAGCATCATTAACATCTTGTTCAATTTCTTCGATTGAGCGTTCTGTTTGCCCATCACGAATTTTGTCTATAATATCTCCGTTCTCTCTCATCGCTTCACGCAATTTGCCAGCCAATATACTCGCCTCTTCTTCAGTGCATGAATCATCTCTGGCTAAAAATTTCAATCCGCGCTCAGAGATATCCTTTCCACGCGGCACAAGCCAACTATGAAAATGCGGCACTCCTTCCATCAAAGTGACTTGATAAATCCGTTCCGCCTCTGTGTGGGCTCTCAGCGCATGATAGATTTTCCTCATCACAACTCCAAGTGAAACAGACTCTTCGTCTGTCATTTCGGCGTAATCCAGAAAATGTCGCTTCGACTCGATGAACAAAGTGCCCAGCGGCCCTAGCTTCCCCGGCGCGTGGCAGACCATCCAGTGCTCATCTTCGTAGATATACTCGCCGGGTGGAGCGGCTTCTTGTCCCTTGTGTTTTCGGCAGAGGAAACAGGTTTCCATAGGGGGCTTTCTTTCCTAGCGGCGCAGATAAGGCTGTAAAGGTGGATGTTAATTTTATACTGGCAACTAGACTTTCTAATTCAACTTCACGGGTTCCAAGTTTTGAAATGCTCTCCGATTTCTTCAAGGATTTTTTTTGCATTTTTAATATTCGTTTCGGGTTTTTTGACAAAGATAATAATTCCCAGAAAGTGTTCAAGGTACAGAGATAACGTAATTCCTTTATACTCAAAGTCCCAATACCTTTGGTCGAAACCATCAAGTTTCGCTTTCCACTGAATATTAAATACTTCAGTTAACTCATCCGCGATTAATTGGAAAACAGGCCCGTCCGAATCCCTAACTAACTCAGCGCTGAAAATTCTTCCCTCTTCATAATACCTTACATCCATTGAAAACCTTCTCTTATCTATGTGAATTTCTGCTTGGAGTTTTTAGAACTCCCAATTTACGAATTACCAATTACGTTTTACAATCCCTCGCATGTCTAATACTGAAACCGCTTACAACCAAGCCCTCGATTATCTCTATTCCTTCGTAGATTATAGCCTCAAACATATCTCCGAACTTGCCAAAGCAGAGTTCAACCTTGACCGCATGTTCGCGTTGATGGAAGAACTTGGCAACCCACACGAGAAATATCCCATCATCCATGTGGCAGGGACGAAGGGCAAAGGCTCCGTTGCAGCACTGTGCGCCTCGGCTTTGAAAGCGGCGGGCTACAAAACGGGTTTATACACCTCTCCGCATCTGTGGGATTATGTAGAGCGTATTCAAATTAATGGTGAGCCGATTTCGCATGAGCAATTAGTTGAATTAGTCGAAGAGGTCAAGCCTGCGGTTGCAAAAATCCCCAAACTTACCACCTTTGAGATCACCACTGCGATTGGATTTCTGGCTTTTGCAAACAATGACGTCAATGCCGCGGTGATCGAAGTCGGCTTGGGCGGGCGACTCGATGCAACAAATGTCCTTCTGCCGAAGGTTTCAGTCATCACATCATTGTCTTATGATCATATGGCAGTTCTGGGAAATACACTTGCGGAGATCGCTGGAGAGAAAGCAGGCATTATTAAGGAGGGAATTCCAGTGGTCTCAGCACCGCAAACGGGGGAAGCACTCCAAGTTTTACAGCGTATAGCCAAAGAGAGAAATTCGCCGTTTATTTTGGTAGGAAAAGATGTAACATTTGAACGACTAGCGTCATCTTTAGACGGTCAATCACTTCATCTATCCGATAATATTCGACGTTCGACTTTGGACGTTCGACTGCCTCTCCTTGGTGCGCATCAAATTGAAAACGCCGCGATCGCTTATACAGCACTCAAAACGAGTGGAATCCCGATTTCAAATGAAGCCATCCAGGAGGGATTTTCCCAGGTCAAATGGCCTGCCCGCTTCGAAGTTCTCCGGCGAGAGCCGCCTGTTGTCATTGATTCGGCTCACAACAGGGACTCTGCACGGCGTCTGCGCGAAACCCTTGATGAATACTTTCCGAACATCCCTGTAATCCTGATCTTTTGTGCTTTGGAAGACAAGGATATAACTGGCATATTAGAAGAACTCAAACCGCGGCTGGAACATGTTCTGGCAACTCGGGCCGACCATCCCCGCGCTCCCTCGGCAGAGTGGCTGGCTGAACAAGTGAAAAAAGTTGGCATTCCAGTGGAAACGGTCACACCTGTGGCAGACGCCCTGGAACGCGCTCTGGAACTGGCCGGGACAGAAAAATTGGTTCTATCTGCTGGGAGCGTTGCATTTGCCGGCGAAGTCAGTTCGGTCTGGCAAAAACGGATGAAGTGAATATAAGAACTTTATCGATGCACCCTGGAATTCTCCAAAAAGATGGTAGGATTACCGTATCCGTAGGCTTGATGTTTGTGGCTGCTGAAGTCATGAAGGCATGGCAAGAGCGGGAGTTCAGAATCGAAGAAAACTTTTAAAACAAATTACGAGTACCAAATGACACCCATAAAAGACTGGAATGAAGAAGAAGATAATTTTGACTTAACCCTCTCACAACGTACAGAGGAGTTATATCGTATCCCCAACCGGGAGCCCGATGAGGAGGGCATGATCGAAGCCGCGATCCTACCTTTGCGCGATCTAGTTGTGTTTCCGCGCATGGTCTCACCGATCTTTGTCGGACGCGAAGGATCGCTGTTGGCGGTGCAGGAGGCACAGAACAAAGAGCAGACCGTGATTGGTCTGACACAACATGACCCTGACCTTGATAATCCAGGCCCGGAAGATTTTCTGTTGATTGGCGTGGAGATGGCGGTGGGGCGGTTATTGCAGATGCCGGATGGCTCGCACTCCGCGCTCGTGCAAGGACGCCGCCGCGTGGAGATCGTGGAGTTTATCCGCACGACACCCTACTTGATGGTGCGAGCCCGCGTCATTATGGAGCCTCAAACGGCTGACCGTCAAACGCAGGCTCTCATGCGTTCCGTGCTGGACCTCTTCGAGCGCTGTGTCCAGCTTGACCGTTCGATCCCCGAGGAAGCGCATCTGTTCGCGTTGAATATTTCCGAGCCGGGCTGGCTGGCAGATATGATCGCTACGTCGCTGGCTTTGAATGTGGAAGCCAAACAGAGCTTGCTGCTGTTGCCCGACCCGCGCGGACGTTTGCAGGCCTTGAACAAAATCCTGGCGCAGGAAGTGGATGTGCTGGAGCTTGAAGATGAGATCCACTCACGCGTCCAAAGCGAAGTGGATAAAAGCCAGCGCGAGTATTATCTACGCGAGCAGATGCGCCAGATCCAAAACGAGTTGGGCGAAGGTGACATCTTCACGCGCGATGCAACGGAACTGAAGAAAAAATTGGAAGCCGCGAATCTGCCAGAGGAACCAAAGCTGGTTGCCTTGAAAGAACTGGAACGACTCAACCAGATGCCTCCGATGGCGCCTGAAGTTGGGATCATCCGCACCTACATTGACTGGATCATCGAATTGCCCTGGGCGAACACAACGCCCGATAACCTGGATGTAAGGAATGCCGGGAAGATTTTAGACCGCGATCACTATGGATTGAAGAAAGCGAAAGAACGCATCCTTGAATACATCGCGGTACGTTCTTTGAAACCAAAAAAAGAACGACAACCCATCTTGTGCTTTGTGGGTCCTCCCGGCGTTGGAAAAACCTCTTTGGGACGTTCGATTGCTGAGTCGATCGGGCGTAAGTTTGTACGCGTGTCGCTGGGCGGTGTGCGCGATGAAGCGGAGATCCGCGGCCATCGCCGTACCTATATTGGCGCGTTGCCCGGCAGAATCATCCAGACCATGAAGCGCGCCGGGACGGCCAATCCGCTGTTTATGCTGGATGAAATCGACAAGCTATATTCCGATTTCCGTGGCGACCCCGCCTCGGCGATGCTCGAAGTGCTTGACCCCGAACAGAATAATGCCTTCAGCGATCATTATCTGGAGATGCCCTTCGATCTTTCAAAAGTCATGTTTGTGACTACCGCGAATACGCTCAGTACCATCCCACCGGCATTGCTCGACCGCATGGAAGTGATCGAATTTCCCGGCTATATCGAAGAAGAAAAAGTTGAGATTGCGAACCGCTACTTAATTCCACGCCAGATGTATGAAAATGGGATAGACGAACTCAATATCGTGTTTGAGCCTGATGCAGTTCGTCGCATCATTCGCGAATACACTTATGAAGCTGGTGTCCGCAATTTGGAGCGCGAGATCGGACGGGTCTGTCGCAAGATCGCCCGGATGAAAGCGGAAGGAAGAAAATACCCGACAATCATCACCGTTGAATCGATTGAAAAATTCCTGGGTCCGCAGCAGGTCTTTCAAACGGAAGCAGAACGCACCGATGAAGTGGGGGTTGTCACCAGCCTGGCATGGACCGAGAACGGCGGCGAGATCATGCCTGTAGAAGTTGCCATCCTCGAGGGTAAAGGTGGACTGCAAATGACCGGGCAGATGGGCGAGGTGATGCAGGAATCAGGTCAAGCCGCGCTGACTTATATCAAGTCGCGCGGGCCTTCTCTCGGCATCGATATGGATGTGTTTGAACGCATGGACATCCACGTCCACATGCCGGAAGGCGGTATTCCAAAAGATGGTCCTTCGGCTGGAATTACCATGGCAACTGCCATCGTCTCTGCATTAACAGGTCGCCCAGTTTTCAAGCATGTAGGCATGACCGGTGAGATCACCCTGCGTGGACGAGTCCTGCCGATCGGCGGCGTGCGTGAAAAGGTATTGGCTGCGCATCGGGCCGGGTTGAAAACTGTCATATTGCCGGAAAAGAACTTGAAGGATCTGATTGACCTGCCGAAGACTGCTAAGTCTGAACTGAAGATCATCCCCGTCAAGCACATGGATGAAGTCCTTCAGATTGCGCTTGCTTCGAGAGCCGTCATCGAACCTCCCAGACCCAGAAGACAACCAAAGGAAGACGTACAGGACGACGACGAGTAGATCAATGGGCAATGCGTAAGTTGTTTTGCGTATTGCCTATTTTATTTTAATGGCAGGAGGACGCATGTCCACGCTCAAAGATAAGGTCGTTCTCATCACTGGGGCATCCTCGGGGTTTGGCGCAGCGGCTGCAAAACGATTTGCGCGGGAAGGATGTAAGATCGTTCTGGCGGCGCGTCGAATCGAACGTCTTGAAGAAATGGCAGGTGAAATTCGTGCCCAGGGAGGGGATGCTTTGCCTTTATCTGTGGATGTTACCCAACCCGCTCAAATTGATGCAATGGTCAATGCTTCAATTAATCACTACGGTCGGATCGACATCCTCTTTAACAATGCCGGATTTGGTCGGCTCGATTGGTTTGAGATGCTTGATCCCGTCAAAGACATTCAGGCGCAAATTACTGTTGATCTTCTGGGTGTGATTTGGACGGCGCGTGCCGTCCTGCCTCAAATGTACAAACAAGGCAGTGGTCACATTATCAACATGTCTTCATTGGCTGGCTGGGCGGCGCCTCCGTTGTATACAGTCTATTCCGCGGCGAAATTTGGTGTGCGTGGTTTCACCGAAGCCTTGCGCCGCGAGGCCACTCCATTTGGCATAAAAGTTTCAGCGATCTACCCTGGTAGCGCGGCCACAGAATTCCAAACCCACATTGGTCGGAATAAAGCGAAGCGGCGTTTCAAGACTCCCAGATGGCTTTCTCTCACTGCAGATGATGTGGCTCGTGCCGTGGTGGATTTGGCTAAGCGCCCACGCCGGAGTCTTATCTTGCCGTGGATGATGATGTTCTCGCTCATTATCAACTCACACTTGACTGGCTTATCTGATTCCGTTCAAGCAAGAGCGTTTGCTCCATACCATCAAGAGGATGTGAAGAAGACCATTTAGTAAAATTGAGAGATAAGCTTTCAATCTGCTTCAGCCGCCGTCCCCGGCGGCAAATGGGAATAAATATCAGCGCCGCCCTCTTCGAGGATGCTCCGCACACTCCCTGGCACCGTGCGGCTTAAGCCGTACCAGGGCAGGTGTGCACCTGCATGATTTGCTAAGCAAATCACACGCAGGTGAAGGACGGCGCTTTGGGCAAATTATGGAGACATATATGACTC
>WNFU01012632.1_pt1 | contig 13795 bp, 12 predicted proteins | sample 5400121 | NCBI WGS metagenome assembly WNFU01 (sample SAMN13153360, study PRJNA577476) | soil metagenome | isolation source: 100 cm soil or saprolite under grassland replicate 1 | place: USA:California | collected 2016-06-15
GCGCTGAAGAGCGTCATGCTCGCGTCCACGCAGATCGTCGCGGGCGAGGCGCGGCTCGTCGTGGCGGGCGGGATGGAGTCCATGTCGAACGCGCCGTACCTCCTGCGCGGCGCGCGCACGGGGTTGCGCCTCGGCGAACAGACGATGGAGGACGCGAACCTCCGCGACGGCCTCGTCGACGCGTACGGCCACGGCCACATGGGTCTGTGCGGCGAAGGCAGCGCCGAGGCGTGCGGCCTGACGCGCGAGGACCAGGACCAGTTCGCCCTGCGCTCATACGCGAAGGCGCTGAAGGCACAGCGTGAGGGCTGGTTCGATCAGGAGATCGCGCCGGTCGAGGTGAAGGGGCGCAAGGGCGAGGTGACGCTCGTGACGAAAGACGAGACGCCGCGCGAGACGTCGATCGAGGCGCTGCGCTCGCTGCGGCCGGCCTTCAAGACCGACGGCACGATCACCGCGGGGAACGCGTCGAAGGTGAACGACGGCGGCGCCGCGGTCGTCGTCGCGTCGCGCGAGCGCGCGACCGAGCTCGGCGCGACGCCGATCGCGCGCATCGTCGCGCAGGGCCAGTTCGCGCGCGCGCCGCGGGAATTCCTGCTCGCGCCGTCCGGCGCCGTGAAGCGGGCGGTCGAGCGCGCCGGGTGGACGATCGCCGACGTCGACCTCTTCGAGGTGAACGAGGCGTTCTCGGGCATCGAGGGCGTCCGCCGCGAGCTCGGCATCCCGGAGGAGAAGTTCAACGTGAACGGCGGCGCCGTCGCGCTCGGCCATCCGATCGGCGCGTCGGGCGCGCGCGTCCTCGTGACGCTCCTCTACGCGCTCAAGGCGCGAGGCGGGAAGCGCGGCGTCGCGTCGCTCTGCCTCGGCGGCGGCGAGGCCGTCGCGCTCGCGGTCGAGCTCGTCTAGATGACGACGACGGTCGCGCCGGCCGAAGCGAAGTTCGACCTGGCGCTCACCGAGGAGCAGCAGCTCGTGCAGCGCACCGCGCGCGAGTGGGCGCGCGACCGCGTGCTCCCCATCGCGGGGGAGATCGACGAGAACGGCGCCATCCCGCGCGAGCTCGTACGCGAGATGGCCGAGCTCGGCTTCATGGGCATCGACGTCCCCGAGCGGTGGGGCGGCGCGGGGCTCGACATGGTCTCGTACGTCCTCGTCATGGAGGAGGTGAACCGCGCGTGCGCGTCGACGGGCGTCGTGCTCGGCTCGCACGTCTCGCTCGCGACGGCGCCGCTCGTGCGCTACGGCACGGATGCGCAGAAGGACCGGTTCCTCACGCCGCTCGCGAAGGGCCAGTGGCTCGGGTGCTTCGCGCTCTCCGAGCCGGCATCCGGCAGCGATGCCGCCGCGATGCGCACCACGGCGCGCCGCGGCGACGGCGACGCGTGGGTCCTGAACGGCACGAAGAACTTCATCACGAACGGCGCGTTCGCCGACCTCACCGTCGTCTTCGCGCAGACCGATCCCGCGCAGCGGCACAAGGGGATCGTCGCGTTCGTGGTCGAGAAGGGGACGCCGGGCTTCACCGTCGGGAAGCTCGAGAAGAAGCTCGGCATCCGCGGCAGCGACACCGCGCAGCTGCACTTCAGCGACGTCCGCGTCCCGGATGACCACCGCCTCGGCGAGGTCGGCGACGGCTTCAAGATCGCGCTCTCGACGCTCGACGGCGGCCGCATCGGCATCGCCGCGCAGGCCGTCGGGATCGCGCGCGCGTGCCTCGAGGATTCGCTCGCGTACGCGAAGGAGCGCCACGCGTTCGGGCAGCGCATCGCCGACTTCCAGGCGATCCAGGCGAAGCTCGCGGACATGGCGACCGAGACCGACGCGGCGCGGCTCCTCACCTGGAAGGCGGCGTCGCTGCGCGACCGCGGCGAGCGCCACACCGCGGAGGCCGCGACGGCGAAGCTGTTCGCCTCGGACGTCGCCGTCCGCGCGGCGCGCGAGTGCGTCCAGATCTTCGGCGGCTACGGCTACCTGCGCGACTTCCCGGCCGAGCGGCACTACCGCGACGCGAAGATCACGGAGATCTACGAGGGGACGAGCGAGATCATGCAGCTCGTCATCGCCGAGGACATGCTCGGCGGCGGCGCGGCGTGATCGCGCCGACGGCGGGCAACGCCGTCCTCGTCGGCCTGCTCATCGTCGTGTGGGCGGTCGGCTGGGGGCTGTTCGTGGGCCGCGCGTGGCAGCTCTACCGCTACCTCCGCCTCGGCCGCGACGAGGACCGCACCCAGCGGCCGCTCCGGCGCATCCGCGACGAGCTCGTCATCTATCTCGGCCAGCGCAAGCTGCTGAAGCGGCCGTACTACGTGCGCGGGCTCGCGCACGCGCTCATCTTCTGGGGCTTCCTCATCATCACGATCGGGACGGTCGACCTCTTCCTCTCGGGCGTGTTCGGCTTCCGTATCCCGGGGACCGGCACCGCGCCCTTCGTCTGGACCGTGGACCTCTTCGCGATCGCCGTGCTCTTGTCGATCGCGCTCGCGGTCGTGCGCCGGCTGTTCTTCCCGCCGCCGCGCATGCACGTCGCGCTCGATGGCTACCTCATCCTCGCCGGGATCGCGTTCCTCATGCTGACGCTGCTGCTGTTCGAGACCGCCGGCCTCGTGGCGCGCGTCGCAGCGCAAGGGTTCACCGCGCCGCCGCTGGCCACGCTCATCACGCGGCTCTGGCCATCACCCTTCCCCGGCGAGAGCTCGGCGGTCGTGTATGGCGCGGCCTGGTGGGGCCACCTCGTCGGCGTGGCCGCGTTCGCCGCCTACCTGCCGCAGAGCAAGCACCTGCACATCGTCACGACGCTCCCGAACGTGTTCTTCCGCTCGCAGCGTCCTCGCGGGGCGCTCGACCTCATCACCAAGATCGAGGAGCGCGAGACGTTCGGTGCCGGATCCGTCCGGGACCTCTCGTGGAAGCAGCTGCTCGACGGGTACACGTGCACGGAGTGCGGCCGCTGCTCCGACCAGTGCCCCGCGCTCGCGACGGGGAAGCCGCTCGACCCGCAGAAGATCGTCCTCGACGTTCGCGACCAGCTGCTGCACGAGGGCCATCGCCTCGTGCGCGACGGCGCCGACCGCGGGACGCCGCCCGCGCGATACGGCCCGACGAAGACCGAGGAGCTCTGGGCGTGCACGACCTGCGCGGCGTGCGTCGAGGCCTGTCCCGTGACGATCGAGCACATCGACAAGATCGTCGACATGCGCCGCTGGCTCGCGATGAACGAGGGCGACGTGCCGCCCGAGGCGCAGCGCTCGCTCACGAACATCGAGCGCGCGGGGAACCCGTGGGGCCAGCCGCCCGACACCCGTGCCGACTGGGCGAAGGACCTCGGCGTCCCGACGTTCGCCGAGAAGCCCGACGCCGAGTGGCTGTACTTCGTCGGCTGCGCCGCCTCGTTCGACCGCCGCAACCAGAAGGTCGCGCGTGCGGTGGTCGAGGTGCTGCGCGCGGCGGACGTCTCGTTCGCGATCCTCGGGACCGAGGAGACATGCAACGGCGACCCGGCGCGGCGCATCGGCAACGAGTACCTCTGGCAGACGCAGGCGCAGCAGAACATCGAGACGCTGCGGAAGTACGGGGTGACGAAGGTCATCGCCTCGTGCCCGCACTGCTTCAACACGATCGCGAACGAGTACCCGCAGCTCGGCGGGTCGTACGAGGTCGTGCACGCGGTGCAGCTCGTCGACCGGCTCGTGCGCGAGGGAAAGCTCCGGATGCGCGACGGCGCGACCGAGTCCGTCGCGTACCACGACCCGTGCTACCTCGGTCGGCACAACAAGGTCTACGACGCGCCGCGCGATGTGCTCGGCGCGATGCCCGGCGTGACGACGGTCGAGATCGCGCCGCACCACCGCGAGCGCGGCTTCTGCTGCGGCGCCGGCGGCGGACGGATGTGGATGGAGGAGAAGGTCGGCCAGCGCGTGAACCACCGCCGCATGGACCAGATCCTCGCCGTCGACGCGGCGACGCCCGTGACGAAGGTCGCCTCGGGGTGCCCGTTCTGCCTGATCATGCTCGACGAGGCGGTCGGGGCGAAGGCCGTGCAGGAGCGCATCAAGCCGATCGACGTCATGGAGCTCGTCCAAGCACGTCTGATCGCTCGCTCGTGATGGATCCTCGCTCGCGGCCGGGTGCTCGACCTCGTCTTCGCCTCGGTCTGCGCGCCCGGGGGACCATATGGGAGGTACGGGACAAGTGAAGATCCTGGTGTGCGTGAAGCAGACCCCGGACTCGACCGTGCGCGTGAAGGTCGCGGCCGACGGCAGGTCCGTCGACGCGAGCCAGATCACGTGGGCGATCTCGCCGTACGACGAGTACGCGGTCGAGCTCGCGCTCGAGCGCAAGGACGCGGATCCCTCGACGACCGTCGCGGTCGTGACGCTCGGCGCGGCGCGCGGGCGTGATGCGCTCCGCCAGGCGCTCGCGATGGGCTGCGACGAGGCGATCCTCGTGAGCGGACAAGGTGCGGAGACGCTGCAAGGATCCGCCGTGGCGCGCGCGCTCGCGAAGGTGGTCGAGGAGGCGAAGGCCGATCTCGTCCTCTGCGGGCGGCAGGCCTCCGACGACGACCAGGGGCTCGTCGGTCTCGCGCTCGCGGAGGCCCTCGGCTGGCCGCACGTCTCGACGATCACGAAGTTCGCGCCCGCTGATGCGGGTCCCGCCGGGAGCTTCAACGGCATCGACGTCTGGAAAGAGGTCGAGGGCGGCCACGAGGTCTGGCGCGCGAGCGGTCCCGCGGTGCTCACGGTGCAGAAGAGCGAGAAGGATCCGCGCTACCCGTCGCTCCCCGGGATCATGAAGGCGAAGAAGAAGGAGATCCCCGAGAAGGACGTCGCCGCCCTCGGCATCGACGCGCGCGCGCCGTCGCTCGAGATCGTGAAGATGGAGCCGCCGCCGGCCCGTGGCGGCGGCAAGATCCTGAAGGACGGCGACATGAAGCAGACCGCCGCCGAGCTCGTGCGGCTGCTCCGCGAGGAGGCCAAGGTCCTATGAAGGTCTGGGCCATCGTCGAACGCAGCGCGTCCGGCCCCCGGCGCGTCAGCCTCGAGATCGCCGCGAAGGCGAAGGAGCTCGGCGACGCGACCGCCATCGAGGTCACGGGTCTCGAGCGCTATTCGTCGCTGCCCGCCGTCGGCCCGCTCGCGACGAAGGCGAAGGCCGACGCGCCCGACCTCATCCTCGTCGGCGCGACGCCGACGGGCCGCGATCTCGGCGCGCGCCTCGCCGCGCGCCTCGGATGGGCGTACGCGTCGGAGGCGACCGATCTCGCGGTGGAGGACGGCGCCGCCACGATCACGCGGACGATGTACGCGGGCAAGGTGCGCGCGACGGTCCGCGCGACGCTCCCCGCGGTCGTCTCGGTGCGGCCCGGCGCGTTCACGCTCAAGAGCGGAGCGGCGGAGCCAGTGGTCGAGAGCGTCACCGCCGACGCGAGCGCGGAGAAGCTCGCGTTCCAGCGGTTCGAGCCGAGCGCCGCGGCGAGCGGACGGATCCCGCTCGCGGAAGCGCGCGTCGTCGTCTCGGGCGGCCGCGGCCTGCGCGGTCCCGAGAACTGGAAGCAGGTGGAGGAGCTCGCGGGCATCCTCGGCGCGGCCCTCGGCGCGTCGCGCGCCGTCACCGACGCGGGATGGCGGCCGAACGAGGAGCAGGTGGGCCAGACCGGACGCACCGTCACGCCGGACCTGTACATCGCGCTCGGGATCTCCGGCGCGATCCAGCACCTCGCAGGTATGACGTCGAGCAAGGTCATCGTCGCCGTGAACAAGGATCCCGAGGCCGACATCTTCAAGGTCGCGGACTACGGCGTCGTCGGCGACCTGTTCGAGTTCCTTCCCGCGTTCACCGAAGAGGTGAAGAAGGCGAAGGCCGGCGCCTGATGCTGCCGAGCGTCGGTCCGGAGGAAACCTCGCTCGCGGACGCCGTGCGCACGTTCGCGCGGGGCCTCGAGCCGCGGATCGACGCGGCCGAATCGGCGGGGGCGATCCCTCCCGACGTCGTCCGCGAGGTCGGGCGCCTCGGCGTGCTCGGCATGACGGTGCCCGAGGCCGACGGCGGTCTCGGCGCGAGCGGCGTCGCGTTCGCGCTCGTGCTCGAGGAGCTCGCCGCGGTGTGGGGCTCGCTCGCGGTCGCCGTGTCCGTCAACAGCGGCATCACCGAGGGCACGCTGGTGCGGCTCGGGACGGCGGAGCAGAAGCGCCGCTGGCTGCCGCGGCTGATGGACGGCTCGGGCCTCGGCGCCTTCGGCCTGACCGAGCCGGGCTCGGGGTCGGACGCCGCGGCGCTCCGCACGGCGGCGCGGCGCGACGGCGACGGCTGGATCATGAACGGCCGGAAGATGTTCGTGACGAACCTCCGGTACGCGCCAGTCGTGATCGTGCTCGCGCGCATCGGTGATCCGGATCCGCGGAAGCCCAGCGAAGGCATCACCGCGTTCCTCGTCCCGACGGACGCGCCCGGCGTCTCGATCGGCAAGGCCGAGCGGAAGATGGGCCTGCACGCCTCCGACACGAGCCCGCTCGCGCTCGACGACGTCCGCGTCGCGGCCGACGCCGTGCTCGGCCCGCTGGGGAAGGGCTTCGGCGCCGTCGCCATGGCCGGCCTCGACGGCGGCCGCATCGGCATCGCCGCGCAGGCGGTCGGCCTCGCGCGCGGCGCGCTCGAGAAGGCCGGCGCGTACGCGCTCGAGCGCCGCCAGTTCGGCCGCCCGATCGCCGAGTTCCAGATGGTCCGCTTCGCCCTCGCGCGCGCGAGGGCGGACGTCGACGCGGCGCGCCTCCTGACGCTGCGGGCCGCCTGGCTGCGGGATCAAGGCCAGCCGTTCACGCGCGAGGCGTCCGAGGCGAAGCTCTTCGCGACGGAGATGGCCCAGCGCGCCACGCGCACCGCCGTGCAAACGCTCGGCGGATATGGCTACATGCGCGAGTCCGCGGTCGAGCGGTACGCGCGCGACGCGCGGGCGACGACGATCTACGAGGGGACGAGCGAGGTGCAGCGCCTGGTCATCGCCCGTCAGCTGCTCGCCGCATGAAGGTCAGGAAAGTGGAGCCCGACCGTCCCCTGGGCGCGCAGACCGAGACGCGAAGCGGCGAGGTCGAGCACCCAGGCGCGATCCGAGGGGTCCCCCCGAGGTCGCGTCGGAAGAAGGAGTGGCTTGAGCAGATGTACGGGCCGGCGGTCGCGCGCGCGAAGGAGCGCAAGGAGCGCTTCAGCACGCTCTCCGACATGCCGATCGACCCGCTGTACACCGCGGAGGACGTGCGCGCCGATCCCGCGGACGCGCTCGGCTTCCCCGGCGAGTTCCCGTACACGCGCGGCGTGCAGGCCTCGATGTACCGCGGCCGCCTCTGGACGATGCGCCAGTTCGCGGGGTTCGGGTCGCCCGAGGACACGAACCGCCGCTTCCACTACCTCAGGCAGCACGGCGTGACCGGGCTCTCGACCGCGTTCGACATGCCGACGCTCATGGGGCGCGACGCCGACGACGCGCTGTCGCGCGGCGAGGTCGGGCGCGAAGGCGTCGCAGTGTCGTCGATCGCCGACATGCGCATCCTCTTCGACCGCATCCCCATGGACGAGGTCACGACGTCCATGACGATCAACGGCCCGGCCTCGATCGTCTGGGCGATGTACCTCGCGGTCGCGCAGGAGCACGGCATCGCGCTCGACCGCCTCGGCGGCACGATCCAGAACGACTGCCTGAAGGAGTACATCGCGCAGCGCGAGTGGATCGTCCCGGAGCGCGCCGCGATGACGCTCGTCGTCGACACGCTGCGGTACGGCGCGCGCGAGACGCCGCGCTGGAACCCGATCTCCGTCTCCGGCTACCACATCCGCGAGGCCGGGGCGACCGCGGTGCAGGAGCTCGCGTTCACGCTGCTCGACGGCCTCGAGTACGTCCGCTGGGGCGTCGACGCCGGCCTCGATGTCGACAGCTTCGTGCCGCGCATCTCCTTCTTCTTCGACGTGCACAACGACCTGTTCGAGGAGATCGCGAAGTTCCGGGCCGCGCGCCGCATCTGGGCGCGCGAGATGGAGCGCCGCTACCACCCGGCGAACGAGCGCGCGCTGATGCTGCGCACCCACGCGCAGACCGCGGGGGTCTCGCTGACGGCGCAGCAGCCGTACAACAACGTCGTCCGCGTGACGCTCCAGGCCCTCGCCGCGGTCCTCGGCGGGACGAACTCGCTGCACACGAACTCGCTCGATGAGACGTACGCGCTCCCGACGGAGGAGGCCGTGACGCTCGCGCTCCGGACGCAGCAGATCATCGCGCACGAGTCGGGCGTCGCCGACACGATCGACCCGCTCGCCGGCTCGTACTACGTCGAGCACCTCACCGACGAGATGGAGAAGGGCTTCGAGCGGTACCGCGACGAGATCGACGAGATGGGCGGGATGGTCGAGGCCGTCGAGAAGGGCTACCCGCAGCGCGAGATCACCGAGGCGTCGTTCCACTTCCAGCGCCAGGTCGAGGACGGCGAGAAGGTGATCGTCGGGATCAACAAGTACCAGATGGCGGAGGAGGGGAGGATCCCCGTGCTGCGGCTCGATCCGGAGGTCGAACGCCGCCAGGTCGAGCGCCTGCGCGACCTGCGCGCGACGCGCGACGCGGGACGCTGGCGCGACACTCTCGATGCGCTGCGCGCCGCGGCGACGCTCGCCAAGACCGACAGGGCGGCCGAGCTGATGCCCGCGTTCCTCGAGTGCGCGCACGCGTGCGCGACGGTGGGCGAGCAGGTCCAGGTGCTGAAGGAGGTCTTCGGTGTCTACCGGGACCCTGGCTACTTTTGATGCGCGAGGCTGCGTTTGACCCCTAACGAGCTGCTCACCAAGGTCGATGCGGCGTGGCGGCCGTTCCGCGACGCCGTGCGCGGGCTCGGGCGCGGCCGCTTCGACGAGCCCACCTCGGCGGGCTGGACGTACCGCGATCTCGTCGCGCACGTCGCGTCGCGCACGTCGCAGCGTGGGAGGATCGCACCGCGCGGCGCATCCGGGCGTTCCGCGAGACCGGGCGCCAGATCGGCCCCGAAGGCGAGGCGGCGCTGGGCATCCACGACGTCCGCGACACGGACGGGTTCAACGCGAAGGTGGCGAGCTCGCACCGGCTCGTCGGCGCGGAGGCGCTCGTCGACGAGCTCGACACCGCGCATCGCCGCCTCACGGAGGAGATCGCGCGCCTCACCGACGATCAGCTCTGCGCCGACGTGGAGCCGACGGCGTGGGGCCCGCAGAGCTGGGTCGTCGCCGTCGTCGCGGGGAACAGCTTCGGCCACTACCGCGAGCACGCCGAAGAGATGGGGATCGCTCGCTCGGGGGAGGGGCCCCGAGGTTGAGCAGGATGAAACGTCCCATCCGCGTCGTGGTCGCCAAAGCGGGCCTCGACGGGCACGACCGCGGGGCCAAGGTGGTGGCACGTGGCCTGCGCGACGCGGGCATGGAAGTGATCTACACGGGCGTGCACCAGACGCCGGAGCAGGTCGTCGAGACGGCGCTCCAGGAGGACGCCGACGCGATCGGCCTGTCACTGCTGTCGGGCGCGCACAACTACCTCTTCCCGCGCGTCGACGAGCTCATGCGCGCGAAGGGCATGGACGACGTGCTCCTGTTCGGCGGGGGGATCATCCCGGAGGAGGACATCCCCTTCCTGCGCGAGCACGGCGTCGCGCGCGTGTTCCCGCCGGGGTCGTCGCTCGAGGAGATCGCGGCATACGTACGCGGCGCCGTCGGGGAGAAGCGGGGACAGCCGGCGTAGCGGAGAGGATCTCGTCTTTGTGACGGCCACGGGGCCGGACACGGCAGAACGGAGGGAACGAACACATGGCGAAGAAGGACCCGCGGCCGCTCGATGTCGGGCTCGCGTCGCTGCACGGCAAGGACGAGGCGACCGCGGTCGAATGGTGGAAGCAGCGGCTGATGCTGATCGCGGGCATCCCGAGCGAGGCCGCACGCGCGGGAGCGGTCCTCCCGCAGTTCCGCGAGCTCTCGTTCTTCCCGAGCGACGAGCGCCGCCGCTTGACGAAGGCGCGCATGCAGGCCTTCCTGTCGCTCCCGATGGACCAGCAGGAGCTGATCCTCGCGGCGCGGCGGCAGGCCGCGGGTCTCGACCCCGCGCTCTTCCAGAGCGACACCGAGGTCACCGACAGCGTGGCCGCCGAGGTGCCCGGGGGCGCCGACCTCCAAAAGCGCCTGCCGCGCTGATTTGGATCTCCGCTACGGCGACGACCAGCTGGCGGTCCGCGATGCCGTGCGGTCATTCGTGCGCGACCGCGTCATCCCGAGCGCGGCCGTTTGGAGCGAGGACGGCCGCTTCCCGCACGAGATCGTGCCGGAGCTCGCTCGGCTCGGCCTCCTCGGGCTCGCGGTCCCGCCCGACATCGGCGGCGCGGGCCTCGACGTGCTCACGGTCGCGCTCGTCATGGAAGAGCTCGGCGCGGGTGACGGCTCGCTCGCGCTGACGATCGCGGCGCACAACTCGCTCTGCATCGGGCATCTGCTCATCGGCGCGTCGGACGAGCAGAAGCGCCGCTGGATCCCGCCGCTCGCGTCCGGCCGGCATCTCGGGGCGTGGGCGCTCACCGAGCCCGGCTCGGGGTCCGACGCCGCGGCCGCGCGCACGCGCGGCGAGCGCGACGGCGATGACTGGGTCCTCACGGGGACGAAGCAGTTCATCACGAACGCCTCGCTCGCGGGCTTCTACGTGGTCGTCGCTGGCGCGGACGATGGCCTGTCCGCGTTCGGCATCGACGCGGGCACGCCCGGCATCCACGCGGGCCGGCCCGAACGGAAGCTGGGCCTGCACGCGAGCGACACCGCGCCGCTCATCCTCGAAGGCTGCCGCGTCGCGGAGGCCGACCGCATCGGGACGCTCGGGAAGGCGTTCGACGACGTGAAGCAGGTGCTCGACCGCGGGCGCATCGGGATCGGCGCGCTCGCGATCGGCCTCGGACGCGCGGCGGTCGACGTCGCAAGCGCGTACGCGAAGGAGCGGCGACAGTTCGGCCGCCCGATCGCGGACTTCCAGCTCGTGCGTGGCCACCTCGTCCGCGCCCGGACCGAGCTCGACGCGGCGCGGCTGCTCGTGCACCGCGCGGCGCTCCTCGCTGACGCCGGGCTGCCGTTCCGGAAGGAAGCGTCGATGGCGAAGCTGTACGCCACGGAGGCCGCGAGCCGGGCGGCGAACGCCGCGCTCCAGGTCCTCGGCGGGTACGGATACATGCGCGACCAGCCCGTCGAGCGCATCGTCCGCGACGCACGGCTCATGGAGATCGGCGAGGGCACGAGCGAGATCCAGCGCGTCGTCATCGCGCGAGAGCTGCTGCGCGCCTGATGGCGGTCGCGACCGGCGACCTCCTCGCGCGCGCGCGCGCCGGCGACAAGCGCGCGGTCGCGCGGGTCCTCAGCGTCGTCGAGAACGATGCCGCGGGCGCCGCGGAGATCCTGCGCGAGACCTTCCCGCAGACGGGGCGCGCGCTCGTGCTCGGCGTCACCGGTCCGCCCGGCGGCGGGAAGAGCACGCTCGTCTCGCGGCTCGTCGCGGCGTACCGCGAGCGCGCCCCGCGCGTGTCCGTCGTCGCCGTCGACCCGTCGAGCCCGTTCACCGGCGGCGCGATCCTCGGGGATCGCATCCGCATGCAGGACCGCTTTCTCGACGAGGGCGTCTTCATCCGCAGCATGGCGAGCCGCGGCCATTCGGGCGGGCTCGCGCGCACGACGGCGCGCGTCGTCGGCGTGCTCGACGCGCTCGGCAGCGACGTGGTGATCGTCGAGACCGTCGGAGTGGGGCAGGAGGAGGTGGAGGTCATCCGCGTCGCGGGCACGGTCGTGCTCGTCACCGTCCCCGGGCTCGGCGACGACATCCAGGCGATCAAGGCGGGCGTGCTCGAGATCGCGGACGTCCTCGTCGTGAACAAGGCCGACCGTCCCGGCGCCGACGAGACCGCGCGCGACCTCGCGCAGATGCTCACCCTCGGCGAGGCGCGCGGCGGATGGAAGCCGCCGATCGTGCGGACCGTCGCGGCGACGGGCGATGGGATCGACGAGCTCATGCGCGCGGTCGAGCGGCACCGGGGTTGGGCCGCCGAGAGCGGCGAGCGCGAGCGGCGCCGCGCCGATGCGGCGCGCGTCGAGGTCGAGGCCTTGCTGCGCGAGTCGCTCGTGCGCCGGCTCGAGCAGCGCGTGGGCGCCGACCGCGTGCAGGGCGCCGTGGAGCGCGTCGCGGCGCGCGCGATCGATCCGTACGCCGCGGTCGAGGAGCTCCTCCGCGACGCGTAGACCAGACTGAGGCGACGATGCCGCTGGAGCTGCTCCTCTTCCGCACCGGCGCCGTCGACATCGTCCGCCGCGCGTTCCATCCCTGGCTCGGCGAGCCCGATCGATCCGCCGTGGGACGCCAGCCGGTCTGGTCCGCGCTCATCCGGACCCCCGAGGGCAACGTCCTGTTCGACACCGGCCTCCATCCAGTGCACGTCGCGCGGCCGGAGGCGACGTTCGGCGCGCTGCCGGACATGAAGGTCGTCATGGAGGCGGAGGACGCGGTCGTCGCGCGCCTCGCCGCGGTCGGCGTGCGGCCGGACGACGTGACGGTCGTCGTGAACAGCCATCTCCACTTCGACCACGCCGGCAACAACGGCGCGTTCCCGCGCGCGACGTTCGTCGTGCAGCGCGAGCACCTCGCGTTCGCGCGCGACCATCGCCAGAGCTTCCCGAGCGTCTACTGGGAGATCCCCGAGCTGACGTACCTCCCCGCGGACGGCCGCACGCGCATCGCGAGGGGCGTCGAGGTCGTGCCGACGCCCGGGCACGCCGCGGGGCACCAGTCGCTCGTCGTCGACCTCCCGGAGACCGGCCGCGTCGTGCTCTGCGGTGATGCCGCGTTCACGCGCGAGAACCTCGAGCGCGGCGAGACGCCGGCGCTCGATCCCGACGCGGCGAAGCAGTCTCTCGCGCTCATCCGGTCGCTGGTCGACGACGATCTCGACCGCTGCTTCGTGAGCCACGACGCGAGCGCGTGGGCCGCGTGGCGGCACGCGCCCGCGTCGTACCGGTAGGCCTACTGGATCTCGAACTGCACCTGCACGCGGACGAGGACGTCGAGCTCGCCGGCCGGCACCTGCGTCGCCGCGAGGGGCGCCGGGGCGGCCGCGATGCTGCGGAACTGGTCGAAAGGCTGCACCGGCGTCGTCTGGTCGGAGACCGCCAGCACCTTCCCGAGCCGCACACCCGCGGTCTTCGCCATGGCGTCCGCCTTCGACCGCGCGTCCTCGATCGCGAGGCGCCGCGCCTCCGCCTGTGATGGCTTCGCGTCGTCGATGGCGAAGCGGATGTTCACCGTGTTCCCGGCGTCGCCCTGGATCAGCGCGTCGAGCGCCTTGCCGGCGTCGTCCACCTTGCGATAGGTGAGCGCGATCTGCTGCACCGCCTGGTACGCGGTGATCCGGGGGGCTTGGTCCCCGCCACGGGATGAGTACTGCGGCTGGATGTTGTAGCCGGCCGTCTTCGTGTCCTTGTCCGCGATCCCGAGCTCCTTCGCCTTCTTCAGGATCCGATCGGTGCGCTCGGCGACGAGGGTCTGCGCCTCCGCGGCGGTCGGCGCCTGCGCGACCGCACCGACCGTGATGACCGCGATGTCCGGCTTCACCTTGACCGTGGCGTCGCCGACGGTGACGATCCCGGGCGCGATACCGCTGTTCACCGTCGTCGAGGCTATCGCGGGGAAGGTGCCGCCGGCGGCGCCCCCGCCTTTCGCGGCGAGGACGAGCGCCAGGAGCACGGCGGAGCCGGCGATGGTGCCGAGGACCGCCCG
>WNFU01016361.1_pt1 | contig 13794 bp, 14 predicted proteins | sample 5400121 | NCBI WGS metagenome assembly WNFU01 (sample SAMN13153360, study PRJNA577476) | soil metagenome | isolation source: 100 cm soil or saprolite under grassland replicate 1 | place: USA:California | collected 2016-06-15
TTGCGACCTGCGGGGTCGCCATCATGGCCAAGGGTTCGGTCCCGGGCCACAGCAAGACCCGCTTGGTTCCTCCGCTGACGTTCGAACAAGCCGCTCAATGCAATACGGCATTTCTGCGCGACGTCGCCGACAACATCCTCGCCGCCGCTGCGGAGAGATCGATCGCCGGCTATATCGCCTATGGTCCCGCCGAGGCACGGCCGTTCTTCCAAGACAATCTGCCGCGCGAAATGGCGCTGATCGAGGCTTGCTACCCGTCGCTGGGGGAGTGCCTTGATCACACAGCCACGCAACTCCTCGAACGCGGGCATAGTGCCGCGGTGCTTATCAATGCCGACAGCCCTACGCTGCCCACGTCGCTCCTGCTCGAAACCGCCGACGTGCTTGCCCGGCCGGGCGACCGGGCGGTGCTCGGCCCCGCTCTTGACGGCGGCTACTACCTGCTCGGCGTGAAGGCACAACACCCTCGTCTGTTCCAGAGTATCGCCTGGAGCACCGAGCACGTGGCACGGCAAACGCTCGAACGTGCCGCAGAAGTGAACCTGCCTGTGCACGTTCTGCCGACGTGGTACGATGTCGACGACATTGCAACGTTCAAACTGTTGCTGGGCGAACTTTTCGAGGAAAAATCGTTCGCACCGGCTCTTTCCTCCGCTCGGGCGCATCACACGCGCGCGCTGATCCAATCGCTCCTCGAGAGCCCGGATTTCAAAAATCGTCTTACCCTGGATGGGTTCGGGAGGGCTGCGGAGTGAAGCGGATCACGGGGCTCGATTGGCCGGTTCTGGCCCTTGCGGGATGCCTGCTAGCGCTTTCGGCGGTCGGCGCAATCGAAGTCGACCACTTCGACGATCCCACCGTCGGCGTGATTATGCTGCTCCAATGCGCCCCTTACGCCGTCGCGAGCTGGCTCGTCGTCCGCGGCGAGGCAGACCGCGCCGCGAACGGCCGAACCGTTGCGACCATTCTCCTCGTCGGCGTTGCCATGCGGATCCTGCTTCTGCCGGGAACGCCGATTTCGACCGACCTCTTCCGTTACATCTGGGACGGCCGCGTCCAAGCCGCCGGCGTCAACCCATATCTTCATGTGCCGAGCGACGCGGCGCTGTTGGGCCTGCGCGACGCCGCGATCTATCCCTATATCAATCGGGTCGATTATGCCCCGACGATCTATCCGCCGACCTCGCAGATCGTCTTCTACCTGATCACGCGGATATCGGAGACTCCGACCGCAATGAAGGCTGCCATGCTGGTGTTCGAAGCACTGGCGGTCTGGACGATGCTGCAATTGCTCGCGCTGCGCGGCTTGCCGCGGTCGCGTATCCTGCTCTACGCGTGGCATCCCTTGCCGTTGTGGGAGTTTGCCCGCAGCGGCCACGTCGATATCGTGGCCATCGCCTTTCTGCTGCTGGCCTTCCTGGCGGTCGAACGGCGTTCGCCGATTCTTGCCGGCGTCGCGCTCGGCGCCGGCGTGCTGGTCAAGTACATTCCCGTCGTGACGGCTCCCGCCCTCTATAGACGTTGGGACTGGCGCCTTCCCGTCGCCTTTGTCGCCACCATCGCCGCGCTGTACCTGCCTTATATCGGCGCCGGCGCCAAGGTGTTCGGGTTCCTCGGCAGCTACATCGGCGAAGAGGGATTGGACCGCGGCGCGGGAATTTTCCCGTGGCAACTCATCGAGGCGATCGTCCCGCTGCCGCAGCAAGCCTTTGCCGGCTACGTGGTGGCCGCGGCGACGGTAATGGCGGCGCTCGCCCTCTTCACCATCATGCGCCCCCGAAAAGCAGACGCCTATCTCGCCGGCGCCATGCTGCTCGCCGTCGCGTTCACTCTCCTGCTTTCACCGCACTACGCTTGGTATTTCGCCTGGCTGGTGCCGTTCCTGTGTTTCTATCCTGTCATTGGGGTGATCTATCTCACCTGCGCCTGCAGCTATCTCTATTTCGCGGAGTGGCCTCCAACGGTGTGGGACGGAGTCCCGATCTACGTCCCCTGTATTTTCATTCTCGTTGCGGAATTTGCGCTGCGTCACCGACGCAAGGCGGAGGAGCCTGATGCCGATGCAGTCGCCGCCTGAGGCGAAGGTCGATCCCAGACGCTATTTCGAGAGCGTCAAGGAGCGGCGTGGCGACTACGCGACCCGACAGCCGGTCTGCGTCTATCTCGAGACCACGAACCGCTGCAACCTTTTGTGCACCACCTGCCCGCGCACGTACGCGGAGCTCGAGCCCCCCGCCGACATGAGCTGGGAGCTGTTCGTCTCGATTGTCGACCAGATTCCAAACCTGCAACGCGCCGTTTTGCACGGAGTGGGGGAACCAATGCTGGTGAGAAATCTGCCGAGAATGGTGCGCTATCTCAAGGACCGCGGCACCTACGTGTTGTTCAACACCAACGGCACCCTTCTCAACGAAAGAAACGGCCGCGCGCTGATCGAGGCGGGCCTCGACGAGCTGCGCGTCTCGCTCGATGCTTCGAACGCCAAATCTTTTCGGGCCGTTCGCGGCAAGGATTACTTTGCCCGCATCCTGCGCAACGTGCGTGCCTTTCGCAATCTGCAGGAACGTGAAGGGGCGGATCGGCCGCGCGTCTCTCTTTGGCTCACCGGGCTCAAGGAAACGATTGCCGAGCTGCCGGCCTTCGTGGAGGTGGCCGTGGAGATCGGCGTGCGCGAAGTCTATCTGCAGCGCCTGGTATTCTTCGACAACGACGCCATCGGCCTGGCCCGGCCCGACCAGGCTCTCTACGAGCAAGTGACGCGCGAGGAGGCAGCCTATCTCAAGGCGGCAACCGAGCTCGCGCGCTCTCATGGCATCACGTTTGCCGCCTCCGGCGGCGCATCGGAGCCGGGCATGAGCCTCAAGCGGCAGGACCGCGGATCGCCCTGGACGCTCTGCCGGCGGCCCTGGACGGTGATGTATTTCACCGCAAACGGGCGCGCGCTGCCTTGTTGCATCGCGCCGTTCTCGCAGCGCGGATACGAAAACTATACGTTGGGCGATGCCACCCAGCAGACGCTGCAGGAAATTTGGAACGGCGCGGCCTACCGCTCGTTCCGCGAAGCGCTTCTGTCGGACAAGCCGCCTGCCAGCTGCGCCAACTGCGGTCTGCGCTGGAGCCTTTGAATGACGGATGCGGGTGTGCAAAGCGATCACGGCGTTGCGGGACAATCTGCCCGCCGAAGCGTCGTCGTGGTGATCCCGACGCTCGATGAGGAGCAGTCGATCGCAGCAGTGGTGCGCAGCCTCCCCCGCACGATCGTTGCTCGCGTCATCGTGGCGGATGGCGGCAGTCGCGACGCCACCGCGGCGCGGGCCAAAGCGGCGGGCGCGGAGGTGATCGAAGCTGGCCGCGGCTATGGCCGGGCGTGCCTCATGGCGACGATGGTGGCCGAGGGCGCCGACATCGTGGTGTTCATGGACGGTGACGGCGCCGACGACGCGGCAAGCATCGCCCGCCTTGTCGAGCCGATCCGGTCCGGCCGCTATGATTTCGTGATCGGATCGCGCGCGCGCGGCAATCGCGAGGCCGGAAGCATCGCCTGGCACCAACTCGCGGCGGGGCGCCTGGCGGGTTGGGCGATGCGGCTCCTTTACGGCGCAGGCTATACAGACATGTGCGCGTTTCGCGCGATCCGGCGCGATGCGCTGCTCGAGCTCGGAATGCGCGAGCTGACCTACGGATGGAATCTTGAAATGCAAATGCGCGCGGCGCGAGCGGGGCTACGCATCCTGGAGATTCCCGTCGATTATCGTCGGCGGCGCGGCGGCAATTCCAAGGTGGCGGGAAGTCTCATCGGAACCATTCGGGCCGGCGCGCGCATTCTCGCGACCTTTGCGCGAATTTCCATCGAGACGAGCCGGCGCGCGCGCAATCATCGTGTGTCAGGTTGAAGTGAGACTGAGGGCAAAATTCCGCTCATTCCCACGAAAGCGGGAATGTAGGTCCAAGATCTGGGTCCCCGCAACGGGGTCCCCGCGACGCGAGCGTCGCGGGGTGCCCCTCGCCGGGACGAGCGGAAGAGAGTGGACCACAGCCCGCCGCGTCATCAGCTTGGCATTGCTCATGGTGCTTGTCGTCGCCACCGCGGCTGTGGCGCAAACCGCAGTCGACCTGCAGCTCGTGCTTGCGGTCGATACATCGGGCAGCGTCGATCAGATCCGCTTCGAGTTGCAAAAGCGCGGCTATGTCGCCGCGTTTCGCCACCCGCGCGTGCTGCAGGCCGTTCGCTCCGGACCGAACCGGGCGATCGGTGTAACCATGGTGCAATGGACGGGGCCGGCGCTGCAGGTTCCGGTGGTGGGGTGGACGCTCGTCGGCGAGGAGGAAACCGCCCTCGCGTTTGCCGCTGCGATCGAGCGTACGCCGCGCCAGCTATTCGGCGGCGGCACCTCGATCAGCGGCGCCATCGATCACGCGGCAACGCTGTTTCCAATCAGTCCATTTCGCGCGAGCCGCCGCGTCATCGACGTGTCGGGAGACGGCTCCAACAACCGCGGCCGGCCGGTCACCCTGGCGCGCGACGAGGCGGTCGCAGCCGGGATTGGGATCAACGGCTTGCCCATCCTCGCGCTCGAGCCTGATCTCGACCGCTACTACTATGATAGCGTCATCGGCGGCCCCGGGGCCTTTGTCATCGCCGCGCGGGACTACGAGACGTTCGCCGACGCGATCTTGAAAAAGCTCATCATCGAAATCGCCGCGAACGACCGCTAGCCGACACAGCCCGTCGTGCGCGCATAGCTTCGCGCGGAACCTTGCGCAAGCAGTGATGTTGTCTCAACGGATTGATTATTTAGGACGGAGGCGTCCGATGGCTCAGGTCGTCACGCGCTGCCGGCTCACCGGCCATTACATGTTCATGGGGATGGACGTTGACCCCAAGGAATTCGCGCACTCGGCTGGTCCTTTTGCAGGGAAATTCTGCCCGTTCTGCGCCTGCGAACACTTCTGGTACAAAGAGGACTCAAAATTCCTCGCCCCTAACTCCGACCTTCGGCCCGGCGTTCGGCAAGCAGGCTGACGTCAAGTCGACAAATCGCTCAGATCGGCGGCTTCCGGAGCGGGCTTGCCGATATGGGCAAGCGCAGCGCGTAATTGCCCGCCGGCGCGATCGAGAACGTCGGTTGCCTCTTTCACGTCACAGCCATGTAGCAGCAAGACCGCGAGCTTTACGTTGCCCTCTGCACGCCGCAACGCCTCGCGCGCCTCATCCCCGCTGCGGCCGGTGAGCCGCGTGAGGATGGCTTCGCTGCGTCGCACGAGCTTCTGATTGACGGCCTGGAGGTCGACCATGAGGCCGTCGTACACGCGGCCCAGCAAAATCATGACCAGCGACGAGAAGACATTAAGCGTGATGCGTTGCGCCGTTCCGGCTTTCATTCTGGTGGAGCCTGCGATCGGCTCTGCGCCGGTATCGAGCCAGATTGCGTGATCGGATTCTTTCAGGATCGGAGTGTCGCGGTTGTTGGCAACGCCGATCGTCAACGCGCCCCGTCGTTTTGCTTCATTGAGGCACGACACGGTGAACGGCGTGGTCCCACTCGCGGCGACAGCGATGACGACGTCATCGCCGCCGATGTCGTGCTGCTGAGCAAGCCGGGCAGCTTGATCGACCGCGTCCTCCGCGCCTTCCACCGACCGCAGCAGCGCGTTCCTGCCGCCCGCGATGAGCAGCAGCAACCGCTCCTGGGGCCAACTGAACGTCGGAACCAGTTCGGCGCCGTCCTGCACGGCGAGTCGTCCGGACGTTCCGGCGCCGACATAGACCAGCCGGCCGCCCTTTCGCAATCGTTCCGCGGCGGCGAGTGCCGCCTGCAGAAGTGCGTTGCGCGCGGCCCTGACCGCAGCCACGGCCGCGAACTGGCCCTCGATCATCGCCTCGGCGATGTCTACCGGCGCCCAAACGTCGATGTCAGAATAGCGCGGACTCGCGCGTTCGGTATCCATGGATCACGCGGGATGCTGACACGCAGGAGAACGCTTGTCGATCCTAATTGGTTCTCGCGCGTTAGGAGACCGAGGGAGCAATCGCAAATGAATGCCCCGGGGGACATCCTTTTGCTCGGCATAGACGGCGGCGGCAGCCGATGTCGCGCCCGCCTTTGCACGATCTCGGGTGCGATGCTAAGCGAGGGAACCGCCGGCTCGGCCAATGTTCGGCTTGGAGTGGAGCAAAGCTTTGCCTCGGTGCATGAGGCCACGGTTCAATGCATGAGCGGCGCCGGACTCTCATCGCGTGATTTCGACCGAGTTGTCGCCTGCTTGGCTTTGGCCGGCGCCACCGAGCCCAGCCAGCTCGAGGCGGCGCGGGCACGCGAGCATCCCTATCGCAAGGCCGTTTTCGTCACCGATGCCGAGGCCGCCTGCATTGGCGCGCATGGCGGACGCAACGGCGGCGTCATCGTGATCGGCACCGGCAGCATCGGCTGGGCCGAACTCAATGGACGGCAATATAGAGTTGGCGGCTGGGGTTGGCCGATTTCGGACGAAGGAAGCGGCGCTTGGCTCGGCTGCGAGGCACTTCGCCGTGCGCTATGGGCCTACGATGGGCGCATGGCGTGGACGCCGCTGCTGCGTTCGCTGTTTGCAAGATTTCGATCGGATCCGCACGCGATCGTGGCTTGGATGACGGACGCCGTGCCCAAAGATTTCGCAAGCTTCGCGCCCGAAATCATCGAGCACGCCTGCACCAACGACCCGGTTGGGGTGGAGCTGTTGCGGCTTGCCGGCGGGCATATCGACGCACTGGCGCGAGTGCTCGTCGAGCTCGGAGCGGGTCGTTTGTCTCTCGTCGGCGGTCTTGCCGCATCGATCGAGCCATGGCTGGCGGACGCCACGCGCCGCCATCTGGTGGCGCCGCGCGGCGATGCGCTCGCCGGTGCGCTACAATTGGCTCGCGAGGCGGCGGAATCGTTGTGCCACGATGTGGCTGGTCCGAGGCATTTCCGGTGACTGAAATCCGCGTCAACATGGAGGCGGACTGGCAAACGAGTCCCGACGCGGTGCGGCGGCAGCCGGAAGCGCTGCAGGCTCCATTGGCGGAATTCCTGCGTCACGTCAGGCGCGACCCGCCGAACTTCGTTCTGACATGCGCGCGCGGAAGCTCTGCCCATGCGGCGACGTTCGGAAAGCATTTGCTCGAACGCCATCTGGGCCTCCCGGTGGGCGCGTTTGCGCCCAACATCGCCACCATCTACAAGCAGCGGCTGAAGCTTACGGGCCAGCTTTTCATCACGGTGTCCCAATCCGGAAGAAGCGACGACCTCGTCGAGTCGGTTGAGATGGCCAAGGCCGCCGGCGCACTCACCACAAGCATCGTGAACGATACCGAGAGCCCGCTGGCGCGGTCGTCCGACATCGTGCTCCCGATGGCGGCAGGGCCGGACCTGGGACGCGGGCCCACGCTGGCGATCGCACGAGAGGCCGCCTTGAAGCTGAAGGAGACCTCGAATCTCCATGCCGAAGCCTTCAGCAGTGCCGAGTTTCTGCACGGTCCGATCGCGCTGGTCGAGCCCTCCTATCCGGCGCTGGTGTTCGTGCCCACCGACAGTGCCGCGGCCGGGCTCCACGCGCTCGCCGCGGATCTTCGCCGCAAGAACGCCCGCGTATTCATGACCGGCGAGGAAGAGGGCTTGCCGGCACTGGCGCCGGATCACCCCGATGCCGATGCGGTGTGTCTCATCCAGAGCTTTTACGCACTGGCGATCCGCCTGGCGCAAAGTCGGGGCATCAACGTGGACCTGCCGCGCCATTTGCAAAAGGTCACGCGGACCAGATGACCGGCGCAGGGCTCTACGCCATAGCGGCGGACCATGTCTTCGATGGCGCCGTTGTGCGCGAGCGCACAGCGGTCGTCGTGGATGGCGCTCGCATCCTCGATCTCGTGCCGACGACGGACCTGCCGCGAACGATGTCCACTCGTGCGATGCCGGAGAGGGCGTGGCTTGCGCCCGGGTTCATCGACATGCAGGTGAACGGCGGCGGCGATGTGCTGTTCAACGATCAGCCGAGCGCACAGGCGGCTCGCACCATCGCGGCGGCGCACAGGAGACGCGGAACCACCGGCCTGCTGCCCACGCTCATAAGCGACAGCGCGGAGAAAATGCGGCTCGCATTGCAGGCGGTCAACGCCGCTGTCGGCAGTGAGCCCGGGATTCTGGGCCTGCACTTGGAGGGACCTTACCTGTCACCCGAAAAGCCTGGCGTGCACGACCGGCGCCAACTCCGGCAACCTTCGCCGGATGAGCTCGCGATGTTGACCGCGCCGCGCAATGGCGTGCTGCTGGTTACCCTGGCGCCCGAAATCGTGCCGACGGGATTCATCGCGCAGCTCGTCGCGGCCGGCATTCGCGTGTCGCTGGGTCACTCCATGGCATCGTACCAGCAGACCCGTGCCGCCATGGCGGAGGGGCTTACGGGCTTCACCCATCTCTTTAACGTGATGCGCCCTTTGTCCAGCCGGGAGGGAGGACCGATTGCGCTGGCGCTGGAGTCGCCTGACGCCTGGTATGGGCTCATCGTCGATGGGGTGCACGTGGACCCCGCCATGCTCCGCCTTGCATTGCGCGGACTCGGGCACCCCATCCTCGTGAGCGATGCGATGCCGCCTGTCGGAGGACGTCGTTCGAGTTTCAGCCTGCACGGAGACACCATCACTGCCCGCGACGGCTATTGCGTGAGGGACGACGGAACGCTGGCCGGAACGGTTCTGGACATGGCCGCAGCGGTTAAGAATTGCGTTCGCCTGCTCGGAGTTCCATTGCCAGACGCGCTGCGGTTTGCGTCGACACATCCGGCGACCTTTCTTGGTCTCGGGCACACGCTCGGCCGGCTCGCTCCCGGATATCGCGCCGATCTTGTGGCCTTCGACGCGACCGATATGACGGTTGTGGCGACTTGGGTTGCAGGACAGGAAAATATTTGATCGGTCTTGTGAACTCAGTCACCTATCGGTCCATGTAGTTCCCAAGCCTGGACTCAAATCGTGTGACGCTGCTCATCACATATTGATTCAGACGAAAAGATTCGTTCAGCGGCAAAGCGTCGACACGCGCGCGTAATCACATTCTCGACGCAATTCATCGTAGACGTGCGGCTCGTCCGCGAACGCGGACATTCTCCCGAAAATCATCACGGAGAACTCATGCGACAATTTCTCGCCGGAACTTCCAATTGCGCATCCGCGCTGGCAGGAACGCTGGTGGCGGCTTTTATCATGGTGCCCTCAGCGTCGGAGGTTGCCCTTTCCGACGCAGTGGGATCGGATGCTTCGCTCGACGCGGCGCCTCCGGCTCCGGGATGCGGCGCCAACGAGCTCGCGGTTGAGCATTCGAATCTGCCACCCGGTAGCGAGCAGGCTTGTGCAGACACGCCGAGAACCCCGGTAGAGGTTGCGGAGGCCCGCGGCTATTTGATCGAGACCGCGAGCCCCGGTTACACCATGACCCTGCAAGGGGCGGAGGTGGCAATCGGCCGTCTGCATCCCGAATTCGCCGTTCGGCTCGAGCGTGCGATTCGGGAAGCACGCAGCGCCGGGCTTCCCTTCGCGAGCGTGTTCTCAGCCTATCGACCGCCGGCGTTCGGAGTCGGCGGTTTTTCCGACAAGTTCAATTCACTGCATACCTATGGACTTGCCGTCGACATGCGCGGCATCGGCCAACCCGGCTCTCCGGAAGCGCAGCTGTGGCACCGGATCGCGGCCAAGAACGGCGTCGTCTGCCCGTATGGTCCTCGCGACCGGGCCGAATGGAATCATTGCCAACCAACCAGCGTCAAAATCATCTTGGCCCAGAATCCTCTGCGTGAGACCGTAACGTCCGCGGGCCCGTTGGACGTCGAGAGTATGTTCGAGGCAGGGAATCCTTTGATCGCGGATGTGGCAAGCGCAGCGGACTCGCTGTCCCAAGCCGCACCCACGCCGGTGCGCGCATGGGAAGCTGTTGCCAAGGGACCCGAGCCGACAACGCAAGTTGCGGCCCGCCCGCAAACAAACGGCGATACGCGCGCGCCCACGAAGCGCGTCGCCGCAAAACCGGCGCGGCACGCAAAGACGCAGCGTGTCGCCACCAAATCGATGCAGCACGCAAAGACGCAACGTGTCGCTACCAAATCGGTGCAGCAGGCAAAGACGGAGCGGGTTGCCGCGAAATCGGGACAGCAGGCTAAGGCGGAGCGTGTCGCCGCCAAATCGGCGCAGCACGCAAAGACGCAGCGTGTTGCCGCGAAATCGGAGCAACACGCAAAGCCGGAGCGGGTTGCGGCGAAATCGGGGCGGCAGGCTAAGACGCAGCGGATCGCCGCCAAGTCGTCGGAGCACGCACAGACCGACCGTGCCGCCGCAAAACAGGCGCAGGGCGCAAAGCTTGGCCAGCGCAGAGGCGGAGGACGGCCTCCCGGCGCGAAGGAGGCGCACCAAAAGCCAAAATCAAAGGGGGCGTGATCTTGGACAGACCTGCGCGCCTCGGCATCTCGTCAAAGTCGATTGCTCTTTCACGAAGAGCTTTGTGGTGCCCAGGGGCGGCATGCCCCGGTTGAGAAGGATCAATCAGTTAGAGTGTCAAACCGGCGCTCGCGCCATCTTTGAAGCGCAAAGGCTTTCCGGCGCACTGGCAAACCATTCGCGACCTCCTTCAAGCCGCGTCCGCCGATCGGCTATCCTCGGCACAACGAGCGAACCCACGCTGACCCTTCAACCCCTTGATGATCTTTTGCACTCGTATTTGGCAGACGGATCAGATATTTGCTCATGTTGAGAACAAGTCTGTCCGACATGGAGAGCGCAATGACGTTCAGGCAAGGGGTGTCTGGCAACCCTCTCGGCAACAGGCACCGCACGCGTCATCTGCTGAACCAGGAGTTCATGCAAGCGCTGTTGCTGCATTTCCGGCAGCACGGCAAGCAGGCAATTGAGAAGGTCGCGAGGGAGCAGCCGGCGAGCTACCTCAAGATCCTGGCGCTGCTTGTTCCTCGTGAGCACAAGGTCGAGCACCGCAATCTGATCAAGGAGCTGTCGGACGAGCAGCTTGAGGCCATGATCGAGTACATCAAGACCTCGCTTGAAGCGCAGGCTGGTGGCCCCGTCAAAGTGATCGAGGGGATGATAGAGCCTACAAAAGTACCGGCTACCGCTCTCCCGGTGCTCGAGCCTCCCACGCGCAAGTCGAGCCGGCTAATGATGGAGGTCGATACTGCGATCGGGCCGCAGGAGCGCAAGCCGAGGAAGCGCGTGCCATCGCCTGCAAGCACCTAACATCACAATGTCTGGCCGCGACACGCGGCGGGTGGGGTCTGCAGACAGGCAAGACCTCATCGCATGCTGGGATTTTGCGGTACGCAGGTCGCTGATGCCGCTAGACATAAACCACTGGGATTCGACGGGACTGGTATTCACTGTACAGAAAAAGGGTATTATCTGCCTAGTCAGCCTCAACGTCGCGGAATTTCCTATGCGAAATCAAAGACGGAGTGCCAGCCCACCAAACACTGTAAACTGTACAGTTCGAAAATACCTGACCGCTCGCGAGATCGAAAAGCTCATGGACTATGCCCGCAAGCACAGCCGCCACGGACATCGAGACTCGACCATGATCCTGGTCGCCTATCGTCATGGACTGCGAGCTTCGGAGGTCTGCGATCTCCAATGGTATCAGGTCGAGCTAGACCACGGCCGCATGCATGTCCGCAGGGCCAAGAACGGCACGCCATCCGTCCATCCTGTCCGGGGCGATGAGATTCGTGCCTTACGCAAGCTCCGCCGTGAAAGCCCGACCCAAGCTTACGTCTTCGTCACCGAGCGCGGCGGACCCATGAGCACGATCGGCTTCCACCATCTCATCCAGAGGCTCGGCAAGGCCGCCAGGATACCTTTCCAACTGCATCCTCACATGCTGCGGCATGCGTGCGGCTATAAACTTGCCAACGACGGGCACGATACCCGAGCCTTGCAGCACTATCTCGGCCACAAGAACATCCAGCACACCGTCCGATACACCGAGCTTTCGCCGGACAGGTTCCGCGACTTCTGGCGAGATTAGCGTGGATTCGCGCCCCGTCGCCGGCACCGCGGGTCGGAACCGGCAGGGTTCGGCGCATCTCAAACGAGCTTGGATGTGCGTGCGGCAGATGCGACCCCCCGGCAGGGGGGGACTTTTGGATTCTGAAAATTGCTCATGCCCCCTCTCCCAAAAACCTGTCCAAAAACGGTTTGCCCCAGAAAGGGGGTAGCCTTTCTGTGGAAGGCGTTTTTGCAAAAAAATTTTTTGATGCCAGGGAGCTTGAGCGAGCTGGCATAGCCCAAAAGAGTCGGCTCCTTCCGCTAGTTTGGGAGCATCGATCTGAGCTTAAGCCAGGATTGCTGAGCCGTGCTGCGGCGTCACGTGCCGCCCTCGCCCGGTGCCGAGGCATGGATGGCGAGCGCATGCACGCCGCCTTGGAGCTCGGCGACAAGGGTTTCGTTGATCATGCGGTGGCGCTCGAGCCGGCTCTTCCCGCGGAACGCCTCAGCACGATATATACCCTGAAATGCGTTTCCCCGCCCTCGCGATGCCCGGCGTGCCCGGCGTGCTGGTGGGATTCGTCCACCACCTCGAGCCGCGCGGGGTCGAAAGCCCTGGTCAACTTTTCCGCGATGCGATCACGCCTGGCCATGGCCTCGGCATAACGGGAAGCGAACCTGCCGGTCAATCCACGTTAAGACCCCAGGCTTCGAAGTGCCGCGGCTGCAGCATGCCGGCCGAACTTGGCCACTCTGATAGGCACGCCCGCGCGGTCCGACGAGATCGATCATTTTCGCCAGCGGCCATTCGTTCGCTCTACCATTGCGCCTATATATCCGCTATGCGGCAAACCATGACTGCGAGCTCATCCGAGACGCTCACAACGCTCGACGAGATCCTCGACAACTTTTCGTTGCTCGAGGAGTGGGACGACCGTTACCGCTATGTCATCGAACTCGGCCGCGGCCTGAACCCTCTGCCGGAGCGTGACCGTACCGAGGCGAACAAGGTCCAGGGCTGCGCCAGCCAGGTTTGGCTCGCAACCACCGTGCATCCGAATGGTGCGGGCGGAGCCGTGCTCACCTTCTCCGGCGACAGCGATGCCCACATCGTGCGCGGACTCATCGCCATTTTGTTCGCGATTTTCTCCGGCAAGCGGGCCCGCGATATTCTTTCGATGGATGCTATCGCGATTTTCGAGCGGCTTGGCCTGCGCGAGCATCTGACCCCGCAACGCTCGAACGGGTTCCGCTCCATGGTCGAGCGCATTCGTGCGGATGCTCGCTGATAGCACTCCATCAGTAGTCTTCGAGTTCGCACGGCATGATTCGGAGCCCAAGCCTTCGTGAGCATCAGTGGAAGATCAACCCCTGGGACCTCCACTCATTGAGTGTCGCTCATCATGAAGCCGAGCCCATACCATCCAATCGGGAAGTGCTGGGTGAAATTTGGAGCCGTGCGCGACTATCGGAGAATGGGTTGCTTGCGCGCGGCAGCGGACTGGTCGATCGAAGGCCGCGTGATCGGGAGGATTTGCCGCATATATTCAGCGAGCGCCTCGCAAAAGCTCTCGGCATAGGGCGGCATCGGGCGCCGCTTGTCCCACTGAATAGCATACCGCTCTCGAACCGGCTTGCGCCGGTGGGTTACGCGGACGACTCTCAATGCATGGCGATCGGTTCGCAGGACCGACGGAATGATCGCCACCCCCTGGCCGAGCTCGGCAAGCGTGAGCAAGGTATGCGGCGCGCGGCTCTCGAGGACAATGTTTGGCTCGACGTCTGCGAGACGGCAGGCT
>WNFU01019012.1_pt1 | contig 13794 bp, 12 predicted proteins | sample 5400121 | NCBI WGS metagenome assembly WNFU01 (sample SAMN13153360, study PRJNA577476) | soil metagenome | isolation source: 100 cm soil or saprolite under grassland replicate 1 | place: USA:California | collected 2016-06-15
AGAAGCGCGATTGCCATGCCTTTGCTGGTGGCAGAGGATGTAATCGGGGTCTTGATGGTCTTCCATCGCAAACCGAACTATTTCAGTGGCGAGTTGTTGAATATGGTCAAAGCCATTGCGGGGCAGGTGGCTGTAGCAATCAATAATGCGCATTTGTATGAGCTTATTCGCGATCAGGCCGAACGTTTGGGAAGTATGCTGCGCCGCGAACAGGAAGATGCCAGCCGCTCGCAGGCTATTCTTGAAGCTGTAGCGGATGGCGTATTGGTTACGGGTCCGAACAATCGAATCTCATTCTTGAATCAGTCCGCCGCGGAGATTTTGGATCTGGAACCAGGTCGTATCATCGGTCAATCTCTGGATGTCTTTGCAGGGCTGTTTGGAAAATCGGCTGGCACATGGATGGAAACCATTCGTAATTGGTCCGATGGTCCCATTGCCTATGAGCCGGGCGAGACCTACGCGGAACAATTGGACTTGGAAAATGGTCGTATTATCCTCGTGCATCTTTCCCCGGTGATATTGCAGAATGACTTCCTGGGAACCGTATCCATTTTCCGTGATATTACCCATGAGGTTGAAGTAGACCGATTAAAGTCTGAGTTCGTTGCAACCGTCAGTCACGAACTTCGTACACCTATGACATCCATTCGTGGATATGTGGATGTTCTTCTGATGGGCGCGGCGGGGGCCGTGAACGAGAATCAGGTGCACTTCTTGAACATTGTCAAGAACAATACGGAACGGCTTAATATTCTGGTCAATGATCTGCTGGATGTCTCACGCATCGAATCTGGACGGGTGACACTTTCCCCGCAGGCGCTCGATCTCCGTGAAATTGCTGAGGATGTGATTGGAGACATATTGCGTCGCTCTCAGGAAGAAAATAGACCCATGGCACTTTCTTTGGATGCGCCGAAAAAACTGCCGCATGTGTATGGTGACATCGAGCGCGTACGTCAGATTCTTGGCAATCTTGTTGATAATGCTTATCACTACACCCCCGAGAATGGGACCATTACGGTGCGCATCCATTCTCCGAACGGTGGACAGGAGGTTCAGGTGGATGTGACGGACAACGGTGTGGGTATTCCGCTGGAAGATCAGACGCGTGTGTTCGAGCGCTTCTACAGAGGCGAACATCCGCTGGTGTTGGCAACGCCGGGAACTGGATTGGGTCTTTCCATCGTTAAGCAGATAGTAGAAATGCATAAAGGTCGTATTTGGATGAAGAGCACAGGTGTACCAGGCGATGGTAGCATCTTTTCCTTCACCCTGCCAGTTTACGAAAAACAATGAGGATTCAATGTCAAAGATTTTAATTGCGGAAGATGAACGTGATATTCGCGATTTGGTCGCTTTCACCCTTCGGTTTGCCGGGCATGAAGTCGTCGTGGCGACCAATGGGGAGGAGGCGGTCGAAACGGCACTCCAGGCAAACCCGGATTTGATCCTCATGGATGTTCGTATGCCGCGCATGACCGGCTATGAAGCTTGTAAGGTGATGAAAGCCAATCCTGACCTCAAGGATATACCGGTTGTCTTTCTTACGGCGCGAGGCCAGGAAAGTGAAATCCAACAGGGTTTGGATGCAGGGGCGGAGGAATACCTGCTTAAGCCCTTTGCTCCAGATCAATTGACGACTCGTGTGAAAGCCATTCTTATGAAATTTGGAAAGTGATTTTTGAGCGCAATTCTCCTCGATAGTTCGATTGTGCATTACGAGGTGTTGGGGCGTGGTCGTCCCGTCATCTTCTTGCACGGCTGGGTTGGCTCATGGCGGTACTGGATTGCCTCCATGCAGGTCACCTCGACCTCCTATCGCGCTTACGCGTTGGACCTCTGGGGTTTTGGAGATACCGCTCGCGATACTAATGGCTTAAAGTACTCGCTTGAGGCGCAGGCGTCCCTGATCGACCGCTTCCTGATCGAAATGGGGATTGGGAAAATCGCCCTCGTGGGCCATGGATTAGGTGGGCTGGTGAGTATGACATTTGCCACAAAATTCCCTCAAAGCGTGGATCGTATGATGGCCGTCAGTTGTCCATTGGATTACGCAGCCATCCACACACGTTTAAAGACCGCTTCACCGCTCGAGCTGAGCGAGTGGCTGTCCAGCCGCACCCCAGAAGCGAACACCGCTCTATCAGATGCCCCCAAAGCGGATTCCCAAGCGATTTCCACATCTCTGGTGGGATTGCAGGCAAACAATACCTTTAGCAAATTCCGGGCTTTGAATATTCCCTGTTTGTTGGTTTATGGAGATAAGGATCCGGCAATTACTACACCAGATGGAGAATATTCTCTTTCAACAATGACCCATCAAATCGAATTAGAAGGTTCGGGTCATTTCCCAATGATCGATGAGACGACTAGATTCAACCGCTTGCTTACCGATTTTCTTGCCTTAGATTCAGGCGTAAGTCCTCGTGAATTGCAGATGAAAGAAGAGTGGCGCCGCCGCGTCAGATAAATGTCACACCTGCACTGGCGCCAGGTGCAAGTGTTGCCAGGAGGTGCTCTTCCCGACGACACTCCCTGGCACCGTCCGCCAGGGCAGGTGAGCAATCTCTTAATTCTTCCAGTCGCCCTCTTGGCGGCGTTTGTTTTTGAATTGACATTCTAAAAAATTAGAGTATATTTATAAATAACAATTGAACGGGGTGTCCCACGATGCGGGACTGAGAGGAGCGAGCCGCGCTCAACCCGAATTACCTGATCCAGATCATGCTGGCGGAGGGAACATATATTTGTGAATCGACTGTCCTCCGCTCTCGGAGGATTTTTATTTGCAGCGCGTCATCATCTTTGCCAACGGCGAATTACCGAATCTCAACAAAGTTCAATCCCTCGTCCAGAACGCTGATTACATCATCTGTGCGGACGGCGGCACACGGCATGCATTGGCACTTGGCATCCAACCGAATCTCATCATCGGCGACATGGACTCTGCCGAAAAGGGAGCCCTACGAAAACTTGAAGGTGAGGATGTCAATGTTGAGTTGTATCCGCAAGATAAGAATGAGACGGATCTTGAACTCGCCATCAACCGTGCGATCGAACTGAAACCGAAACAGATCGTCATTGTTGCTGCCCTTGGCGGACGTCTCGATCAAACGCTTGCCAATATTACCCTCCTTACCGATCCGCGACTTTCAAACTTTGATGTTCGCCTCGACGATGGGGTCGAGGAAATCTTTCTTTGCCGTGATCAAGTTGAAGTCCACGGGAGAAGCGGTGATATTGTTTCGCTGATTCCCTGGCAGGGTGAGGTATCCGAAGTTCAGACAAAAAATCTGAAATGGGTACTCCAAAAAGAAACGCCAGACAAAAAATCTGAAATGGGTACTCCAAAAAGAAACGCTGCATCCTGATAAAACCCGCGGCATCAGCAACGAAATGACTGATGACATCGCATCTGTTTCCATTGGTTCAGGATTACTGCTTATTGTCCATCGCCGCCAATCGTCAATCTAAAATCATAATTTGTAAATCGAACAGGTTCCCATGAAAAAACTAACCCTACTTTTTACCCACCTGCACTGGCGTGCGGCGCTAGTGTCTTTCTTTTTTCTGCTTGCAGCTTGCTCTCCGAAAGCCACTGCAACTCCGCAATCCACCGAACCGCAAACCCTCACCGTGATGACGCACGATTCCTTTGCGGTCAGTGAAGAGGTGGTCAAATCCTTTGAAGATGCAAACAACGCAAAAGTTACCTTCTTGCAAAGCGGTGACGCGGGTGCTGTGTTGAATAAAGCTGTTCTCACAAAGGACGCGCCTCTTGCCGATGTCCTCTATGGAGTGGACAACACGTTCCTTTCCCGCGCGCTGGAAGCAGATATTTTCGAGCCGTATCAATCATCAGCCTTGAGCGGAATTCCGAACGAATTCAAACTCGATAACTCCAACCGTGCTTTGCCGGTAGATTATGGTGACGTGTGCATTAATTACGATAAAGCATACTTCACTGAAAATAATCTGGCTGTGCCACAAAGCTTGGAAGACTTAACGAAGCCTGAATACAAAGGCTTGCTCGTTACGGAAAACCCAGCTACCTCTTCAACAGGACTGGCCTTCCTGCTAGCGACAGTCGCGCATTACGGCGACTCCTTCACTGACTACTGGCAGGCGCTAAAGGACAACGGAGTTGTCGTTGTGGACGGATGGGAAACTGCCTATTACACAAATTTCAGTGGCTCGTCAGGCAAGGGACCTCAACCGATGGTTGTCTCATATGGCTCCTCTCCCGCCGCAGAAGTGATCTTTGCCGAGAAGCCATTGAACGACGCTCCCACTGCATCCATCCTTGGACCGGATACCTGCTTCCGTCAAATTGAATTTGTCGGCATTCTCAAAGGGACGAAGCAGCGCGCCCTGGCCGAAAAATTCATAGACTTCATGCTCAGCAAACAATTCCAAGAAGATGTTCCTTTACAAATGTTCGTCTATCCTGTCAATCCAACGGCTGCATTACCTGAAGAGTTCACAAAATATTCGCAGGCTCCCAAGCAGACCGCTACGCTAGCTCCGGATGTCATCGCCGAAAAACGCGACGCCTGGATCCAAGCCTGGACGGATGTTGTGTTGAAGTAAACAAGTAGACAGGTATGCATGGAAACAGGTAACCAGACTTCACAGGATAGAGTGCCTTTTTCTTCTACTCGTGTACCTGTATACCTGTCTACGCTTTCTCGCTTACTCCTCTGGCTCCTGCCTCTATCCTTTCTCACTGTTGCTTTCTTCTATCCTCTTTCCCGCATCCTTGCCCTGACCTTCGACTCCAAAGCGCTCACAACTGCAAATCTCCTTCTCGCTTCTCACGTTCTACTTTTTACGTTCTACCAGGCAACTCTCTCTACTCTCCTCACTCTCCTTCTCGGCCTTCCCTCTGCCTATCTCTTTGCACGCTATGATTTTCGCGGCAAATCCCTTCTGCGTGCCTTGACCGCTGTCCCGTTCATGCTTCCGACCGTTGTTGTTGCCGCGGGGTTTAGCGCGCTTCTCGGTCCACGCGGATTGATTCACACACTTTTTCCTTTTTCTTCTTTCAATTTCATTGGGACGCTCACAGCCATACTAATCGCCCACGTTTTCTACAACACAACCATTATTATCCGCGTCGTTGGCAACACCCTCGCCAGTCTCGACCCGAAGCTTGAGCAGGCAGCCCGCTCTCTCGGTGCTGACTCACCCCGCGTTTTGTGGAATGTGACCTTACCTTTGCTTCGCCCGTCCTTGCTCGCTTCCTCCTTGCTTGTCTTTCTATTCGACTTCACTAGCTTTGGTGTTATCCTATTATTGGGCGGATCACAATTTGCAACTCTCGAAGTGGAAATCTATTTGCGCGTCCTTAAGCTCCCCAATCTTCCGCTGGCTGCCCTCTTATCGGTGATTCAACTGATTTGCACGATTATCTTTTCCATCCTCTACACCCGCTTTGTCTCACATTCCACAATTCAAACCGCGCCACGCTCCGCTGAATCGAATATTCACAAACCAAAAACTTTAAAAGAAAAGATCTTTGTCATTTCTTTCCTCTTTCTTCTCACTTCTTTCTATTTACTTCCTCTTTCCTCACTTCCTCTCCGTTCTGTTTTCCGCCTTGAACCCGATCGCGGTCAGCGCGGCGAAGTTCAGTATGGCTTTACCACAAACTATTACACAGAGCTTTTTGTCAATCGACGCGGCTCAGTCTTTTACGTCCCGCCCATTCAGGCAACGGTCAATTCACTAGGATATGCGGGAGCAACAGTTATTATTTCCCTCTTACTTGGTTTCCCGGCTGCCTTTGCACTTGCCAAGCCGACTCGCCTGGAACGAATTCTCGATCCGCTCGTTATGCTACCACTTGGTTCATCGGCGGTTATGTTGGGGCTGGGCTTCATCATTTCCTTTGGCGCGTGGCTGACCTCTCCGCTCCTTGTCCCATTCGCACATACTCTTGTCGCGTTGCCGTTTGTGATTCGTACGCTTCAACCAGCCATTGCATCCATTCCTCAGCGGTTACGTCAAGCAGCGTCATCGCTTGGTGCATCCCCATGGGAAGTCTGGAAAAACATTGACCTGCCTATTCTTCGCCGCGCCACGCTTGCCGCAGCGACATTTGCATTTACTATTTCACTCGGTGAATTTGGCGCTACACTTCTTATCTCTCGTCCTGAATATCCAACCATCCCCGTTGCTATTGAGCGTTTCCTCTCACAGCCCGGCGGATTGAACTATGGTCAGGCAATGGCGATGGCAACCATCCTGATGCTGCTCACGATCACCAGTATTTTACTCATCGAAAAACTTCGCTTGCCCAACTCTGGAGAATTTTAATGCTCGAAGTCCATCACATCTTCAAAACATATGAAGGGCAGCCGCTCCTCAATGACATCTCCTTCAAAGTGGATATCGGCGAAACAATCTGTTTGCTTGGTGCATCAGGAAGCGGCAAGTCAACTTTACTGCGGATTATTGCTGGGCTGGAGGACGCAGACGCAGGCTTTATCTCGTTTAACAACATCGACCTCAATTCGACGCCGCCTCATCTTCGGGACTTTGGCTTGGTCTTTCAGGACTACGCGCTTTTTCCTCATCTCAGCGTCAGCGAGAATGTCGCCTTCGGGTTGAAAATGAGACGCTTGCCACAGAATGAAATTGAGGAGCGCCTAGCCAGTTCACTAAAGATGGTCAATTTGACTGGATTTCGTAATCGCCGCGTGACAGATTTATCCGGTGGCGAGCAACAACGTGTTGCATTAGCGCGCGCTTTAGCGACTCGTCCGCGACTATTGATGTTCGACGAACCCCTTGGCGCCCTAGATAGAACCTTGCGCGAAGATCTACTGAACGAATTGCGGTCTATTCTGCATCAAACACACATCCCCGCGATTTATGTTACTCACGATCAGGAGGAAGCCTTCACGATTGCAGATCGAGTTTTGATATTGCACAATGGCCGAATCATCCGCGCAGGGACTCCCGCCGAGGTATGGGCGAATCCAGAGTCTGTGTTTGTGGCGGGGTTTCTTGGATTGGGAAATGTGATTGAGGGAAAAGTAATAAGTGAGAAGGGGAAAGATGGTGAATGGAAAGTGGAAAGTAGTAAGGGCTACTTTACTGTCCACTGTGAGTATGAACACTCAATGGGAGATAGTGTGCATTTGCTGGCGCGTCCGTTATCGGCGGAGAAAGTTCGCGTTGAGCGGAGCGAGCTATTAAGCGAGCGAAGTCGAAACGAGCCGAACATTATCCAGGGAATTGCCACAGATGTAATTTTCCAGCAGGATCGGTTTAAAGTCACATTGGATAATGGTTTGTATGTTTATTTGCCAAATGCGCCGAAGGTGGGGGAAAAGATCGAAGTGCGGGTTGAGGTAGAATGTCTCGCATGAAAATGGGAAGTAAATGATACGGCACTCCGTCAAAGTGCAGAAGAAGAATCCTGCGGGTGAAGTTGCTTATGAATACGAAGGTGCACTGTTGAGCCGTGACGAGCATTCGATCGTGCTTGAAGCGCTGTTCGATCGCGCCGATATGCCCTTTATGGATGTGGTTTTCAAAACAGGCGATCGTTTTGTTGAATATTATTATTCAGATCGTTGGTACAACATTTTTGCGATCCATGACCGCGACGATGGAAAAATCAAAGGCTGGTATTGCAACATTGGTAAGCCTGCCGTGTTTGAAGATGGCATTGTTTCGTATATAGATCTTGCTCTGGATTTATGGGTCTCGGCAGATGGCAAACAATCCGTTTTGGACGAAGATGAATTTGAAGCGTTGAAATTGGACGAAGAGTTAAAAACGGGGGCGTTGAAAGGGTTGGATGAATTGAAAAATCTCTTTAAAAGCAACAACCCTCCGCTTTGAGGAGGGTTGTTAATGTGCCTGATATTCTTATTAGCCGCCCTGGATGGCTCTCAGGATCTGATCGCCATATTGCCAGAGAATGCCTAGCCCAATACAACAACAGCATAATACAACGACTGCAACAACGGCGATGATGAGCGTAGTGTTGGACTTCTTGGGTTGTTCTTCTGGGACGGGGGTGATCGGCGGTGTTTCCATGGGTTCCTCCAAATAATGACAGAATAACGTACTCCGATGGGCAGATTATATCAGGTAGTTTCTCTGCTCGAGCGCCTATAAAGCCAATAGATGATGAACGCAGCAAGGACTATCAGCAACGTCCCAACGACGAAAGGTACAGCAATGGCAAGGAAGGATAGGATCGTAGATACGACATCCTCAGCAATGGAAACCGGGATGTTCCCCGCGCCACCCGTCGTTGCCGTGACCATTGGCCGCACCGCACCAGCCTTGGCAATGTGAACGGTTCCGGCGACGAGCAAACCACATGCCAGTGCCAACACCGGACTAACGTTGGTGACCACGTTTGCACTGGCGGCGAAAGCAATGGCTCCCGCGGCCGGGCGGATGAGGGTCTGGATCAGATCGTTAAGATGATTGACCGCTGGGACTTTATCTACCAGCATTTCGATGATCACCAGGATGCACAGCATCAACACTATCCAGGGATTGGACAGCGTATCCCAGGGTGAATTGAGGTGGATCAAGTCTGTATAGCGCGCAAGCAACCCCACCAGAAGCAAAGGAATGTATGCATTCAACCCGGCGGACGCCGAGAGACCGAATGCGGTAAATATGCCTGTGAGTAATTCCATAGTTTCTCCAATCTTAATTTGGAGTCGGGTGGCTTGCCACCCAAATTGCAGGAGCATACCCCTTCGGGGCATCCTGCACTCCAAGCGAGAATCAACCCAAGGGAAAGCCTCCCCAGGTTCCGGTGAGCCTGAAGCGGAGCAAGTCAATGGCAGAAATCATCAGAAAGGCGAGAGTCGTTCCCGCCAAGAAGGGCAGCCACATCTGTTTCAAGGCGGTGAATTCGTTTTCCTGTCGCATTATGAGAAGCCAGACCATGCTGAAGACCAGGATCAACAAAGCCAGCACGCCAAAGATGCTCAGGATGGCAATGGGGTAGAGCACAATTGGACTCTCAGTGAGGATGGCAAGATTTACCAGAAGGATAACCCCGATCAAAATTCCGAGCTTTTTCCAGTCAAGCGCGCGTCCTGGGTTTGAGTCCTTCCAGGCACTCTGGTTGAAAGCTGGGTAAAGGATCGATGCCAGCGCAATACCCATGCCACTTCCGGTAAACAGACGCAGCGTATTGTTTGGAATATAAAGGTTTGGGATATTGTTGAGCGCGCCACCGGACGTTTGTTTCAGCAAATACAAAAAGGAATTGCTTCCATCGATTCCGAACGCGGCCAGGAAAAGCAAAAGGGGAATGCCAAGCTTCCAACCCGGCATCCCGCTTTGTTTTTTGCTGAAAATCGCAAAGAAGAGCAAACTGATTCCCGCAGAATAAAACTCACCGGTACAGCGCGCACACAAAGGCAATTGACGATCTCCAATGTGAAAGGAACGCTCTCCGATGCGGTGACAAATGGCGTAACCAACCGCATCTGCCTTGCCTAGCAGACCGGGTGGCGTGAAACTGAACCAAATAGCGAACACGAGGACGGCCGCGATGGGAACGAGGAATCGCGTAAGATTCGTAACCTGTGATTGTGTAGATGTGTTTTCCATTGCTGTCATTATATGAGTATATACGATTGCGTGCAAGAAAGATTGTAAGATTAGGGTAAGATTGTTTTATAAGTTGGCACAAGTGAAAAGACAAATATCCAATTGAACACTCAGTAAAAGTTTTTTGAATCTTCTTGAGGAGAACCATGAAACGAATCGGAATTTTGACTGGTGGAGGCGACGCACCCGGCTTGAACGCGGTGATCCGAGCGGCCGTGAAGACAGCCATCTACGAATATGGATACGAGGTGATTGGTATCCGCGATGGTTATGACGGTTTCATAGATGAGGGGGGTATTATTCCACTTGGTATTGAAGATGTACGCGGCATTTTGCCGCGGGGTGGCACGATTCTGGGCGCCGCGAATCGTGGCAATCCATATGCGCGCAAAGTCATCAGAGATGGTAAAGAAGTAACCATCGATGTTTCCCATGAAATCATTGAGGGAATCAAACGACTCGAGTTGGATGCTCTCCTGGTTTTGGGCGGGGATGGCACCTTGCATAGCGCTCATGAGTTATTTCTCAAAGGCGCGCCTGTGATTGGGGTTCCCAAAACGATTGACAACGACATTGGTGGTACCGAAGCAACCTTTGGGTTTGATACTGCTGTCACGACTGCCACGGAAGCCATTGATAAACTACACACCACAGCCGAGGCACATCATCGTGTGATGGTACTGGAACTTATGGGGCGCAATGCAGGCTTCATCGCTTTGCATGCAGGGGTAGCAGGTGGCGCGGACGTTATCTTAATCCCTGAAATTCCTTTTCGGTTTGAAGCGGTGATCAACAAAGTTCATGAACGGGTGAATCGCGGAACGTTGTTTAGTATTATTGCGGTTTCTGAGGGCGCCAAATCTGTTAGCGGAGATCAGGTCTTCTCGCGCACAGGAGACGAGATTTATGTTCCTCGCCTGGGTGGAATCGGACAAGTGGTTGGGGAGTACATTGAACAACAAGGCTTCGAAACACGCGTCACAGTGTTGGGTCATCTTCAACGCGGTGGAACGCCAACTCCATTTGACCGCTGGCTGGCGACTCGTTATGGGGCCGCGGCGGTCCGTCTGGCAGCCCAGGGCAAATTTGATCGCATGGTTTCATTGCAGGCAGGAAAAATCGTAGATGTTTCTCTAGAGCAAGCAATTGCAACTCCCAAACGCGTCAAACTTAATGATGATGCAGTGATCACCGCGCGCGGTATGGGGTTTGCATTTGGAGATGAATAGTCCCACCTTGCCTAAATTCGCAGAATTTGTGGAGGGTGCCGCGACACTTGCGCCGGTCTGGCTTTAGCCTGACAGTGCAGGTGAGCGGCGGGAGGGGTAAACCAGGATGCCACCCATCAGGGTGGCATCCGTGGCGCGCTGTGGCTTCCTTCTTACTTGAGGAGGGATGCCACAGCGCTGGGTTTGTTACTACTATCCATTTGAGACATCACCTCCTCCTTTCTATAGGATGGCGGTTCAGTTTGTTTGCCCCCTAGTACTTCATACTAGAATACCAGAAGTATGTCATATTTCATTTCGGATGTCAATGGGGGAAATTCCATTCTTATAAAACTGTAATCCGACCTAAATTCGAAGAATTGTGATACCTTTTGAGAGATTCCGCGAGCGTGTCAGGACTATGCTTTGAGAAATTTCATGGAGGCCTGTGTGAAAACCAATTCAAACCGCTTTTGGACCGTTGTTATCCTGCTGGGGTGGGCATTTGATTTCCTTTTCTGGAAAAAACCGCTTGGAATCAATTTTGCCATTTTTGTGACTCTCTGCCTTTTGACGGGAATCCTGCTTCTCCATGTAGATGGACTCCGCCTCTCACGGGGATCAAGCCTGCTCCTGTTACCCGTCGCGTTTTTCGCCGTGATGACCTTTATCCGCCTCGAGCCGATGACGATCTTCTTGTCCATTTCGATGGCTCTTTTTCTCATGGGAGTCTTTGCTCTGACGTACCTAAGTGGGGAATGGGTCCGCTATACCCTGCTCGATTACGTCTCCGGTTACCTGCGCCTGTTTGGCAGCATGATCGCGCGTCCGCTTGGATTAGTTACCGAGAATCGCCGTCTCCCTTTGGGACAGCCGGCTCTGAGCGAGAAGCGCAGTGCGCGAGTCTGGCCTGTTGTTAGGGGAATCGTTATCGCCTTGCCGGTTGTCGCGATTTTTGCCTCCCTGCTTTCGTCCGCAGACCCTATCTTTGCGAATCGGTTCAAGGATTTCATTGACCTGTTCCGAATTGATAATTTGCCCGAATATATTTTTCGTCTCGCCTATATCTTGATTCTCGCCTATTTGCTCGCAGGGACATTCCTGCACGCTGCGCAGAAATCTGACGAAAAGGTGGAAGAAAAAACCTGGGTTTCACCGTTTCTAGGTTTTACTGAATCCACGATTGTGCTTGGCAGCGTCGTGCTTCTCTTTATCGCCTTTGTAGTTATTCAATTTCAATATTTCTTTGGCGGGCGAGCCAATATCAGCATCGAAGGCTATACCTATTCGGAGTATGCGGTCAAGGGATTCGGTGAACTAGTCACCGTAGCATTCTTCAGCCTGCTCTTGCTTCTTGGGCTGGGCGCGATCACACGCCGCGAAACCGAAAATCAGCGGCGGACATTTTCTGTGCTTGGAGTCGGATTAGTCGTACTAGTAATCGTCATGCTGGTTGCGGCGTTTCAGCGCCTCGGATTGTACGAAGCGGCTTACGGATTCTCACGTCTGCGCACATACACACACGTCTTCATGATCTGGCTTGGCTTGCTCTTGGTTGCGGTGGTCATCCTTGAAGTCCTGCGCCGAGAGCGTCTGATTGGATTGGGAATGGTTTTGGCTTCCCTTGGATTTGTGATTTCGCTCAATGTATTGAACGTGGATGCTTTCATTGTGAGACAAAATATTCAACGCGAAATCCGCAGTACGACCGATAAGACCTTTGCCCGGGGCCGTGCTGACCTGGATGCTCAATACTTCTTGGATCTTTCTGAGGACGCAATCCCTCCACTGGTCAGCGCGTTCCATTCCAAATCCATGCCTGGCTCGGTCAAAGAAAAGGTGGGTGCCGCACTGGCTTGTAAGCAATATGAACGCAAACAGGATACACGTATATACCCCTGGCAATCCTTTCACTTCTCGCGCTTAAATGCTGATATAAGATTTAAAGATGTAAAAAAGGAATTGGACACTTACAAGATCATTGATAAAGACTGGCCCTTCCAGGTTCAAACACCCAGTGGTGCGGAGTTTCCCTGTTATCAGTATTACTACGATTAAGTGAGCTGAAACGAATTCTACAGAGTGCCGCATAATTACCTGAAGCAAAATCTAAAAGCGTAGTCTACACTTTACTCCAAAAGTTTAGTAAATTATGAGACAAGCGGTAATTCCCGCGTTGGCGTGCCTGTTCATCTGCCTGGATATTTTTAGTAGTTCCTTGGGAGCGGGGCGAACGGGCTACAACACCGTAGGTACCTTAATGGACTTGATAGGGAACCTCGGTAATGACAATGCCTCGTTTGTTCAATAACATAAAGCGCAACCAGAAGGCTGTTTGTGTATGCAACGCGTTGTGCCACCAATGTCTAGGAATGAATTGGGGTACGACAATGGTCAATCGTTCATTCTGTTGCAAGATCGCGCACAGTTCATTCACGTATTCCAAAAAAGGTTCGAGGAACGTTCGGTAGGGAGACTCGATCACGACCAGCCGTGCGCCTTTGCCCCACCAACTCCACTTGTGCCGCAGCTTTTCGGTTTGCTCGGAATCAATCGTGATATGGACAGCCGTGACATCTTGTGAAAGAGATAAAGCGTAATCCAGTGCTTCGAGTGTACCTTGATGAATGGCAGACACAGGCATGATGACCCGATGACGTCTGGCAGGAGGAGGTTCGCCATAATGCTCCAAAGAAAGATCCTGAGCCAAAGAAGCATAATGGCGATGGACGGCATAGAAACTAGCCACAACGGTGGGAAGGAGTAACACAATAATCCATGCGCCATCGACGAACTTCGTAATGGCGAAGATCAATGTGACGATCGCGGTCGTAATTGAACCCAAACCGTTAATTGCCAGCTTCCAGCGCCAGCCTCGATCGTAAGGATGCAGCATTTCCTTTTTGGTGAGTTGCTTGTCGGCGGGATGTCGGTTATTCCACCAGTGACGCGCCATGCCCGCCTGTGAAAGAGTAAAGGAAAGAAA
>WNFU01006748.1_pt1 | contig 13792 bp, 13 predicted proteins | sample 5400121 | NCBI WGS metagenome assembly WNFU01 (sample SAMN13153360, study PRJNA577476) | soil metagenome | isolation source: 100 cm soil or saprolite under grassland replicate 1 | place: USA:California | collected 2016-06-15
TCGAAGACGTCCTCTCCAAGCGCCAGCGCCCGAAGGTCGACGAGTATCCCGAGTACCTCTTCGCCGTTCTGCACTTCCCGTTCTACGACAAGGCCGTCCAGCGGCTGAACGCGGCCGAGCTCGACGTCTTCCTCGGCCCGGGCTACCTCGTCACATTGCCGACGGTCGAGCTGCTCCCCGTCACACGCCTGTTCCAGCGCTGCTCCGACGATCCCGCCCTGCGCGAGAGCCTGTTCTCGAAAGGGTCCGGCTACCTGCTCTACCACGTCCTCGACGACCTCTTCGACTACTGCTTCCCGATCCTCGACAAGATCGGGCACAAGCTCGACTCGATCGAGGATGACATCGACGGCGGCCGCTTCGAGGAGATCGTCCGGGACATCTCCAAGGCCAAGCAGGAGATCATCTCCTACCGCAAGATCGTCAAGCCCCAGCGCCCGGCCCTGCGCCTGCTCGAACGGCGGGTCGAGCGCTTCCTCCCGGAGGAGCTCGAGCTCTACTTCGACGACCTCGTCGACGCCTCCGAGCGGATCTGGGACCTGCTCGACAACTACAAGGAGGTCGTCGAGGCGCTCGAGGCGACGAACGAGTCGGCGATCTCGCACCGGCAGAACGACGTCCTGCGCCTGCTGACGCTGATCAGCGTGACGATGCTGCCGCTGACCGTGATCACCGGCGTCTTCGGCATGAACGTCCTCTTTCCGGGGGAGGGTTCGCACACGGCCTTCTGGGTCATCCTGGGCGTGATGGCCCTGGCCCTGGCCGGCATGGTCGGGTTCTTCCGCTACAAGCGCTGGATCTGAGGTATTAAGCCTCAGGGGCAGCGGCGCTTGCGCTCGCCGATGCAGACGTCCCGGCCGGAGCCTCCGTCGACCCGGTCCCGGCCCGGCCCGCCGTTCAGGTTGTCCCGACCCGGGCCGCCGAAAAGCCGTTCGTTTCCCTGCTCCCCGAAGATTTTGTCGTTGCCGCCTCCGCCGCTGATCCGGTCGCTGCCCTTGTGGCCGTTCAGGAGGTTCGGCCCGCCGTTGCCGACGAGGACATCGTCCTGCTGCGAGCCGTGCAGGTCCTCGATCCCGCGGTAGGTGTCCGACCCCCAGCCGCGCCCTGTGTGCGTCGCGAGGCTCGCGACGACGGCGTTCGGCGAGTAGTCATAGAAGACGAGGTCTGCTCCTGGGCCGCCGTCGAGGAGATCGTTGCCCGCGTCTCCGTCCAGCCCGTCAAGGCCGCCGCCAGCTGAGAGTTGGTCGTTGCCCGCCCGCCCGTCCAGCAGATTCCCCTTCGCGTCCCCGGTCAGCGTGTCGTCGTGGAGCGAGCCGACGAGGCCCTCGAAGTTGGCGAGCGTGTCGTTACCCCAGCCGGTGGCGGTATTCGTCTCAAGGCTGGCGCTCACGCCGACCGGCGACCAGTAGTGAAAGGCGACGTCGAAGCCCTCTCCGCCGTCCAGGTGATCGTCGCCGGCGTCGCCTGAGATCGCGTCGTCGCCCCCGCCGCCGAGGATCGAGTCGTTTCCGTCCTCGCCGCAAATGATGTCGTCGCCGCCGGCGCCGTCGATCGTGTCGTCGCCCGGGCCGGCCTTGATCACGTCGGCCGCAGGCGTGCCGGTGATGACGTCGCTGGCTGGGGTTCCGACCATCGTCTCCGTCGCGCCGAAGCACTCGTGCTCGGGGTCGTGCGGGGCCAGCGCGGAGGAGGCACCCCAGAGGGCGACGAGGGCAGCCGCGAGTAAGACCAGGCCGGCGCGGTTCACTCGCGAAACGGTACCTCCTCCTGATACAAGCCGTCCGTGACGAAACCGCTCTGGGCACCATGGCGTCTCGAGTACGTGGGCAGCGCCGACGAGCAGGCCGAATGCATCTTCTGCACGGCCAGGGAGGGCGGCGACGAGGACGGCTTCGTCGTGCGACGCGCCGCTCAGGCGTTTGTCTTGCTCAACAAATTCCCCTATGCATCAGGCCACATGATGGTCGCCCCGCTGCGACATGTCGGTGAGCTCGCCGAGCTCGACGACGAGGAGGTGCTCGAGGTGCACCGCCTCGCCGCACAGGCGACGGGCGCCCTCGCGAAGGTCTACCGCCCACAGGGCTACAACCTGGGCTGGAACCTCGGGCGAATCGCCGGCGCCGGAATCACCGACCACGTTCACCTGCATCTCGTCCCGCGCTGGGCAGGCGACACGAACTTCATGCCCGTGCTGGCCGATGTGAAGGTCCTGCCCGAGCATCTCATCGAGACGCGGCGGAAGCTGGCGGAGGCCTGGCCGAGCTGACGTTTGGCCGCCGGCTGCGGCCAAGCTTGTCGGCGTAGGGCCGCAGCCGCGGTTGTTGTGGCTGGGGATGCGATCTAGTCTCGTACCGTGCTGGTTTGCGCGAGTTGTGGGCACGAGAACAGCGCGGGCGCCAAGTTCTGCGAGGAGTGCGGCTTCTCGTTCGCCGTTGCGCTCGCGGGGGCGAGGGAGCAGCGCAAGACGGTGACGGTTCTCTTTTGCGATGTGACGGGCTCGACCGCTCTCAGCGAGACGCTCGATCCGGAGCGGCTGCGTGCACTGCTGGCACGGTACTTCGAGCGGATGAGGAGGATCGTCGAGCATCACGGCGGTTCGGTGGAGAAGTTCATCGGCGATGCCGTGATGGCCGTGTTCGGGGTGCCGGTGCTGCATGAGGACGACGCGTTGCGCGCACTGCGCTCGGCGGTTGAGATGCGCGACGCGCTGCCCGAGCTCGGAATCGAGGGACGGATCGGGCTCACCACCGGGGAGGTCGTGACCGGCACCAAGGAGCGGCTCGCGACCGGCGATGCGGTGAATGTCGCGGCGCGGCTGGAGCAGGCGGCGCAGCCGGGCGAGGTGCTGGTCGGAGAGCCGACCCTGCGGCTCGTGCGCAACGCGGCCGAGGTCGAGCCGATCGAGCCGCTCGAGTTGAAGGGCAAGGCCGAGCCGGTTCCCGCCTACCGGCTCCTGCACGTGCGCGACGCGCCGGAGTGGCGTCACGACGCGCGGTTCGTCGGACGCGAGCGCGAGCTCGCGCTCCTCCGGGAAGCGTTGGAGCATGTGCGGGCCGAGCAGCGCTGCGAGCTGGTGACGGTCGTCGGCGATGCCGGCGTCGGCAAGTCCCGGCTGGTGGCGGAGGCTCTGATTTCGGTCGAGGCGACGGTAGCCCGTGGCCGCTGCCTTCCCTACGGCGAGGGGATCACGTACTGGCCGGTGGTCGAAGTGCTGAAGCAGCTCGACGTTTTGCCTCCCGACAAGGCCGCCGCGGCGGCGATCCGTTCGCTGCTGGGCGAGACGGAGGTGGCGACATCCGCCGAGGAGATCGCCTGGGCCTTTCGCAAGACGCTGGAGCAGGCTGCGGCGGAGCGGCCGCTCGTGGTCGTGTTCGATGACATCCAGTGGGGCGAGGAGACGTTTCGCGACCTGATCGAGCACGTCGCGCTTCTCTCCTCGGGTGCGTCGGTCCTGCTGCTCTGTATGGCGCGCCCGGAGCTCACGGAGCGCCGCCCCGCCTGGCCGGTGAGGCTTCGGCTCGAGCCCCTGCCCGACGACGACGTCGAGGAGCTCATCGCCGAGCGTGTGCCCAAGCGCCTGCGCGAGAGGATCGCTCGGGCCGCGGGCGGCAACCCGCTTTTCATTGAGGAAATGCTGGCGATGGCCAGCGAGGCCGACGGCGAGGTGTTCGTCCCATCCACCCTGCAGGCGTTGCTCGCGGCGCGCCTCGACCAGCTCGAGACGGCGGAGCGCAGCGTACTCGAGCGGGGCGCGATCGAGGGCGAGATCTTCCACCGGGGAGCCGTCCAGGCGCTCTCACCCGACGAGACCCAAGTGACGCCGCACCTCGCTGCACTCGTGCGCAAGGAACTGATCAGACCCGACAAGCCACAAGTCGCCGGCGAGGACGGCTTCCGCTTTCGCCACCTGCTACTCCGCGACGCCGCCTACGAGGCGCTGCCGAAGGGGGTGCGCGCGGAGCTGCACGAGCGTTTCGCAACCTGGCTGGAGCAGCGCGGGGCCGAGCTCGTCGAGCTGGACGAGCTCGTCGGCTACCACCTCGAGCAGGCCTGCCGCTACCACGCCGAGCTCGGGCTGCCCTCCGATGACGAGCTGCCCGTGGCGGCGCGGCGCCGTCTGACCGCCGCCGGCCGCCGTGCGATGGTTCGGGTGGACTCCGGCGCCGCCGTCAGCCTGCTCGAGCGGGCCATAGCACTCGTTCCGCCCGCCGAGGTCGACCTCGCTCTCGAGGTCGACCTCGTCGACGCTCTAGTCTTGGCAGGCAAGGGCGGCGAGGCGCTCTGGCGTGCGGGTTCCCTCGCTGAGCGAGCTTCGGCGGCCGGAGATCGCGTCGGTGAGTTGTGCGGGACAATCAAGGGGGGCGTCATCCGCTTCTACCGCGAGCCGGAGGGCGCAACCGAGAAGTTGGCTGCGCTCGTCGAGCAGGCGCTCCCGGTGTTCGAGGCCGCCGGAGACGACCTCGCCCTCTACCTTGGCTACACCGCATTCGGGCACGTGGCGCTCGGGTCCGCACAGATGGACACGACGCTCGACGCGTTCGAGCGAGCCTTCGCCCATGCGCGTCGGGCGGGACTGCCGTACCACCTGGTGCCGCAGCGTGCCGGTGGTCGTCTCCTCGGCACTACCCCGGTCCCGGAGCTGCTCGCGTGGCTGGACGAGCAGAAGGCGCGTGGGGAGTCGGACTCCTTTCTCCGTAGACCACGTGCCCACGCGCTGGCCATGCTCGGTCGCTTCAACGAGGCGCGGGCGGTTCTCGCCGAGGCGCGTGCGCAGCTTGCCGATCGTAGTGGGGAACTCGCACTGGCGCTGACGATGGACTCGTCCGCCGATGTCGAGCTCTTGGCCGGCGATCCCGCGATCGCCCTCGAGTTCGGAGAAGAAGCATTCAGGCAGTTGGACGAGCTGGGTGAAAAGGGTGCGCAGTCGGGCGCGGCCGGGAACCTGGCGCGGGCGCTCTACGCACTCGACCGGCTCGAGGAGGCCGATGCCTGGGCCGGGCGCGCCGCGGAGCTCGGCGCGATCGACGACGCATTCACGCAGATGCTCTGGCGGCAGGTCAGGGCGAAGGTGCTGGCGCGGCGCAGCGAACACGACGAAGCGGAGCGGCTCGCGCGCGAGGCGGTCGCGCTCGGCGAGGACACCGATTGGCTCGACGGGCAAGGCGACGCCCACGCCGACCTCGCTGAGGTGCTTCTGCTCGCCGGCAAGCCCGGCGAGGCTGCCGCCGCGCTCGAGCAGGCGCTCGCGCGCTACGAGCGCAAGGGCAACCTGGTCTCGACGCACCGCACAGAGGCGCGACTCGCCGAACTCCGACACGCAACGCCGCGCTAAGCGCCCCCGTCCCGCCCGGTGCGCCGTTGCAAAGCTCGCCCGCGATCAAGCGCCACCTGCTCGAGCGACCGTCCCGTGGCCGACCCCGCGGGCGCTCTCTCGTACCGACCCTCGCGCGGCGCTATAGCCACGGCTGCACGATCAGCCCGCTACGCTCCGACGCCACGATGCCAGAGATCTGGCTGGAGCTCGACACCACTCTGAAGGAACGGCTTCGCAGGGTGCTGGACGATCCACAGCGCCCGGTCACCGAGGCGGAGCTACGAAAGCTCTCGGAGGAAGGTCGGGCCTGCACGCTCATCCTGGGCGCGGAGCTCGAGCGCCTCGAGCGGCGGCTTGCCGAGTTCGACCGTGATCCCGCGAGCTCCCTGAGCGCAATCGCGAACGCCTTTGGCCGTGTCCACGACTTTCGCGCGCACCTCGAGGAGCTGGACGGGCTCTTGTCCGCGCTCGAGGCTCGAGCTAGGCAGGCCCGGACGTCCTGGCTGCTCCCTGGGCCGTTTCGGCCTGATTGAGCAAAGCGGACGACGGGGATCGAACCCGCGACCCTCAGCTTGGGAAGCTGATGCTCTACCAACTGAGCTACGTCCGCGATCAGCGATGGTCAGGATAGCGCGCAACGGGGGATAATCTCGGCGACGAGAAACAGGAGGGATGGACATGGCCACGATGGAAGCGACAGATCTGGAGACCACTGCGCGGCAGCTCGTCGCCGAGGGGAAAGGGATCCTCGCGGCCGACGAGAGCGACGGGACGATCAAGAAGCGCTTCGACTCGATCGGCGTCGAGTCGACAGAGGAGAACCGGCGCGACTACCGCGAGCTCCTCTTCACGACCGAGGGCGTCGAGGACTACATCAGCGGGGTCATCCTCTTCGACGAGACGATCCGCCAGTCGGCGTCCGACGGGACGCCGTTCGCGAAGCTGCTCGCCGAGCGGGGGATCATCCCGGGGATCAAGGTCGACAAGGGCGCGAAGCCGCTCGCGGGCGCAGAGGGCGAGACGGTGACCGAGGGCCTCGACGGCCTGCGCGAGCGCCTCGAGGAGTACCGCGAGCTCGGCGCCCGGTTCACGAAGTGGCGCGCGGTGATCTCGATCGGCGACGAGATCCCGAGCGACTACTGCATTTGGGTGAACGCACACGCTCTTGCCCGGTACGCGGCTCTTTCCCAGGAGGCCGGCCTCGTCCCGATCGTCGAGCCGGAGGTGCTGATGGACGGCGACAACACGATCGACGAGTCCTACCGCGTTACCGATCGCACGCTCCAGGCGCTCTTCACCGAGCTCTTCGACCAGCGCGTTCAGCGCGAGGGCACCCTGCTGAAGACGAACATGGTCCTGTCCGGCTACGACTCCTCGGAGCAGGCCGACGACGACACCGTGGCCGAGCTGACGATCAAGTGCCTGAAGAACACCGTTCCGGCCGCAGTCCCCGGAGTCGTCTTCCTCTCCGGCGGCATGGCCGACGAGGACGCGACTGCGCGCCTGAATGTCATGAACCAGCGCGGCCCGCACCCGTGGGAGCTCTCCTTCTCGTACGGCCGGGCGCTCCAGGCTCCGGCGCTGAAAGCCTGGGGCGGTGACCCGAGCAAAGTGGAAGAAGCGCAAAAAGCGTTCTACCGGCGCGCGAAGTTCAACAGCGCGGCACGCTCCGGCTCGTACGCGCCCGAGTGGGAGACGGCCGAAGTCGCTTAGCGAAGAAATACTTCGGTCTCACGTCGAGCGCTTCAACGAAGGCGTACGCTCGGGCGACTTCGGGCCGATGCTCGAGCAATTCGCCGACGACGCGGAGCTCGCGTTCGAGGGTGTGCCGGTAGGCCCCTTCCGCGGCAAGCCCGCGATCGCCGGTGCATATGCCGAGCAGCCTCCGGACGACGAGATCGTGATCCTGCGCACCCGGGAGTCGGGCGACGATCTCATCGTCGCGGACTACGCCTGGCGGGCGGACCCGGTCGCCCGAGCGGGCTCGCTCATCCTGCGGTTGCGAGACGCCGAGATAGACCGACTCGTCGTCACCTTCGGCTAGGTGCGACGAAACTCGTCGGGGTCTGACCCCCTACCTGCGGCGTCCACCTTCGGCTAGGTGTGACGAAACTCATCGGGGTCTGACCCCTACCGGAGGCGGACGACGAACCAGCCGTTCACGTTATTGCACAGGACCTGGGTCGGCCCCTCGTGCGCGTACGTGTAGACCGGCAGGCCGCGGTGCGTGACCTGAAGGCGGCCGTCAGGCCTGCGGACGACTCCGAGGCGGCCGGAAATCCCGGCGATGCGCGTCGGGACCTGAGACCGGCGCTGCACGATAAGTGGCGGCCACGCTCGAGCGCACGCGCCCTTGCATCGCACCTTGCCGCCCGCCCGTTTCTCGACGTTCCAGTAGTAGAGAGCTTGCTTCTTTGGCGTGGCGAGAATCGCGCCGAAATCATCGTCCACGTACTTGATCACCGGTGCCCGCCCGGCAGCCGTGGACATGGCGCTCGGAGCGACAAGGCGCCCCAAGAGCAAGGCGACCGCACAGAGACAAATTCTTCTCATGGAGGCTCAGTCACGATACGAGCCCGGTTGTTACAGGAGGATTAACGCCCTGCGACGTGGCGGTAGCGGCCGCCGGACAGCGCCTCGAGCTTGCCGAAGGCGTGCTGTCCCTCGATGCGGCGCACCGTGCCGGAACGGGAGCGCATGACGATCGAGTCCGTGATCGCGCCGTCCTTCGTGTAGCGCACGCCGCGCAGGAGCGCGCCGGTGGTCACACCGGTGGCCGCGAAGAAGACGTCGTCGCCGCCGACGAGGTCGTCGGTCGTCAGCACCTGGTCGAGGTCGTAGCCCCCGTCGATCAGCGCGTGCCGCTCCTCCTCGTTGCGCGGCCAGAGCTTGCCGAGCAGCACGCCGCCGACGCACTTGAGCGCGGAGGCCGAGAGCACGCCCTCGGGGGTGCCGCCGATGCCCATCAAGAGGTCGACACCCGTGCCAGGTTGTGCAGCCGCGATGGCCGGCGCGACGTCACCGTCGGTGATCAGGAGCACCTTTGCCTCGATCGCGCGCAGCTCGGCGATCAGATCCTGGTGCCGGTCGCGCTCGAGCACGACGACCGTGATCTCGCTCGGCTGGACCCCCTTTGCCTTCGCCACGCGCTTGACGTTCTCGGCCGGAGGCGCCTCGATGTCGACTGCGTCCGCCGCCTCCGGCCCGCAGGCGATCTTGTCCATGTAGACCGCGGCTCCGGGGAAGAACATCGTCCCGCGCTCGGCGGCCGCGATCGTGGCGATCGCGTTCGGCTGACCCTTCGCGGTCAGGGTCGTCCCCTCGAGGGGATCGACCGCAACGTCCACCTCAGGGCCCGAGCCCGACCCCACCTCCTCGCCGTTGTAGAGCATCGGCGCCTTGTCCTTCTCGCCCTCGCCGATGACGACGACCCCGGACATCGACGCCGTGTCCAACATCAGCCGCATGCCGTCGACCGCGGCCTGGTCGGCCGAGATCTTGTCACCGCGCCCGATCCAGCGCCCCGCGGCCATCGCCGCCGACTCGGTAACACGCACGAGCTCCAGCGCGAGATTGCGGTCGGGAGCCGAGCCGGGCAGGGTGGAGAGCGGGAATTCGGCGCTCTCGCTCACCGGCCCATCCTACTCCGCCCTCAAACGGCGCGAGGGTAGATTCTGACGAATGCGCCCTGCGCCCTCCGACGAACAGACGTCCCGCACCGAGGTCAGACGTCACCCGGAACGGGGCGCATACGACCGCTCCGTAATCGAGCAGATACTCGACGAGGCGCTGTTCTGCCACGTGGGCTTCGTCCACGAGGGGCAGCCGTTCGTGATCCCGACCATTCATGCCCGCGCAGGCGACACCCTCTTCATCCACGGCTCGCCCGCAAGCCGCATGCTTCGCGAGCTCGCCGACGGCGTCGACGTCTGCGTCACCGTGACCCTGCTCGACGGGCTGGTGCTCGCTCGCTCGGTCTACAACCACTCGATGAACTACCGCTCGGTCGTCGTCCTCGGGCGGGCGCGCCCTCTCAGCGACAGCAGGCAGAAGCTCGCCGCGCTCGAGGCGATCGTCGAACACGTCGTGCCCGGCCGATGGAGCGACGCGAGGCAGCCGACCGAGAAGGAGCTGGCCGGGACCCTGGTTCTCGTGCTGCCGCTCGACGAGGCCTCGGCCAAGGCGCGGAGCGGGCCGCCGAAGGATTTCGAGGCCGACGTCGACTTGCCGATCTGGGCCGGGGTGATTCCGTTGAGCCTGCGGTCCAGCCTTCCCGCAGCAGACCCCGGCCTCGCGCCTGATATCCCGCTGCCTCCATACCTCGCCAATCCCTAATCCCCGCCTGAGTGCTCGTTCAGGAAATCGAGCACGAGCTGGTTCACCTGCGACTTGTAAGGCGCCGTGTACAGAAGGTCGTACCCGTGCCAGGCGCCACTGTACGCGGCGAGGCGCTTGTCCTCCGACGCCGCCTTGCTCTCCAGCTTCCGGTAATCCCCGACCGTCACATAGCGGTCGTCCCGTGCGACGAGCAGGAGCAACGGCGCGCTCAGCTTCGGTGCCACCTTCAGCGCGTCGAGGCTATCCGAGAAGTACGTCTCGCCTGAGAAGCTGATGATCCCGGCCGGCGCCGGCGACACCGAGGCACCTGCGACGAGGACCGCTGTGCCCCCCGCTGATGCGCCGGCGAGGAACACCTTCTTTGCGCCGAGGCGACGCACCTCGGCCGCGGCGGCCTCGACGTCCCAGTCGTACCGGCCCGCATCCGCATAGGGCTTCGCGCTGTGAGAGGCGCCCAGGCCGCGAAAGTCGAACGCGAACGCACGGAATCCGTGACTTGCGAGCGTCTTCGCATACGGGAGCCAGGGGCAGAGGTTCGACGGGTACTGATGGGCGAGCACGACCGCCACGTCGCCGTCTCCGATCGCCGCGCCGTCGAGCAGCGTCCCGTCGCTCGCGCGGAACCACACCAGCTGCGCCTTCACGTTCTTGGCCTCCGGGCCGCAGCGGGAGGCAAGAGTGGGCGGCGGCTTCTCCGGCACATCCTGCTTCGAGCCGCCGCCGCTCCCGCCGCACGAAGCGGCGCCGACGGCGACGAGGGCGAGCAGGCAGCCGGAGAGGCGCACTACATCCGCTCTGGGGCTTCGACGCCGACGAGGTCGAGGCTCCGGGCGATGACCGTCTGCGTCGCGCGCACGAGGCCGAGCCGGAAGGCCTGAGCCTCGCTCTCGAGGACCCGATGCTCGTGGTAGAAGCGATGGAAATCGTCGGCAACGCGAATCGCGTAGTTCGTCAACCCTTGCGGGCCACGGCGCTCGACGGCCTCGGCCACGACCTCGGGAAACTCGGCGAGCCGTTTGATCAGGTCCCGCTCCTGGCGCGAGAGATCCGCGGGCGGCTCTGAGCCGATCTCGGCGTCGCCCGCGTTGCGCAGGATGCCGGCGATCCGCGCGTGGGCGTACTGGACGTAGTAGACGGGGTTCTTCTGCGTCTTCTCGGCCGCGAGGTCGACGTCGATCTCGATCGCCTGGTCGGGCCCTCGGTTGACCAGATACCAACGAGCGGCGTCGACTCCGACCTCGTCCATGAAGTCGTCGAGAAACACGACGTCCCCGCGGCGCTTGGAGATCTTTCTCTGCTGCCCACCTGCCGTCAGGTGCACGAGCTGATAGAGCAGCACCTCGACCCGCTCCTCGTCATAGCCGAGCATGCGCGCGATCGCGCCGTACCACTGCCGGGTCCCGTGATGGTCGGCGCCAAGGACGTAGATCGCGCGATCGAAACCCCGCTCGAGCTTGTCGACGAGGTAGACGACGTCCGCGGCCCGGTATGTCGGCTCTCCTCCTAGCTGCGAGGAGCGGATGAGCACGCGGTCGTCCTCGTCCCCATAGGCCGATGACCGCGCCCAGATTGCGCCCTCCTTCTCATAGGTGTCCAGGCGCGGGAGAAGCTCTGGCAGCCGTTCGGCCAGCTCGCTCTGGAGCGCCCAGGAGTCGAAGTGGATCCGAAAGCGCTCGAGGGTCTGCTCGATCTGCTGGAGCATCTTCGGCACTGGGTCGCCTTCGCCCCTAGCGAGCTCCGAGACATACGCACCTCGATAACCATCCTCCGGTGGCTCCTCGCCGCGTCGCAGGGCCTCCACCGAGGCGCGGAACTTCTCCATTTGCGCACCCGCGTCGTTGTAGTAGTACTCGCGTTCGACCGTGTGGCCGGCGTGTGCGAGGACCCGCGCGACGGAGTCGCCGAACGCGCCGTTGCGGGCCGCAGCGACGGTGATCGGCCCCGTCGGGTTCGCCGAGACCATCTCGACCTGGATCCGTTCCTTCGGCTCGGCGAACCCGCCGCCATAGGCGTCTCCGGCGTCGAGGATCTCGGCGAGTGCTGCTCCGAAGAAGCCGGGAGCGAGCCAGAGGTTGACGAACCCGGGCCCGGCCACCTCCGCTCGCTCGACGAGCGGCAGGCCGGTGGCCTGCTCCGCCAGCTCCTCGGCGATCTCGCGTGGAGCTCGCTTCCGCTCGGGCGCGAGCTGGAGCGCCGCGTTCGTCGCGTAGTCGCCGTGCTTGGCGCTCGACGGCCGCTCGAGCTCGACGCGCGCGCCGGTGATACCGCTGAGCTCCTCCTCGAGCTTCGAGACGGTCTCAGCCGGCAACGGTCTCGCGCGGAGCGAAGAGCTCTTCGAGGGCGCGCAGCTCGTGAGAGCTTCCGGCGGCGATCATCACGTCTCCCGCCTCGAGCACCGCCTCGGGGTCGGGCGTCGAGTCGAAGGTGCCATCGCGCTTGCGCAGGGCGACGATGACCGCGCCCGTCTCGTGCCGGATCCGCAGCACCCGGATCGTCTTCCCGGCCTGGCCGCTTGCGTCGGTGACCTCGATCTCCTCATATTGGAGATCGCCGCCCCCCGTGCCGGTGACCACCTCGAGGAATGCGGCGACCTGCGGCTTCAGGACCAGGGCCGCCATCTCCTTGCCCGCGGTCGAGTAGGGCTGGACGACGCGGTCGGCACCCGCACGCCGGAGCTTCTCGGCCACGTCCTCCTCGGAGGCGCGCGCGACGATCAGGAGATCGGGCCGGGCAGCCCGCGCCGAGAGCGTGATGTAGAGGTTGTCCACGTCGGAGTCCGACGAGGCGACCAGGCCTTTCGCGCGGGCGAGCCCTGTCGCCTCGAGATCTTCGTCGCTCGTCCCATTGCCTTCGATGTAGAGGTCGCCGCGCTCGCGCGCGAACTCGATCGCTTCCGCGTTGAAGTCGAGGACGACGTACTTCACGCCCGAGTCGCGGAACTCGTCGGCGACACGGCGGCCGACCCGTCCGTACCCGCAGATGATGTAGTGGTCGTGGAGCTGCTCGATCGCCCGTCGTCTCCTTCGCTCGGCAAGTGCGCCCGTGAAGACGCCGCGCGCGATCCCCTCGACGAGGATCGTCGCGATGAACGCAAAGATAGTCAGTCCGGCGAGAACGAGGCCGATCGAGATCAGCCGCGTCGAGTCGTTCGAGGGCACGGTATCGAGCCCGGTGAGCGAGCTCGTGACCACGGAGCGGTAGAACGCCTGCAGCCAGGGCTCGTCCGCCGCCCAGCGGAAACCGGCCGTTCCGGCGAGGATGACCGCGACCGCGCCCGCCAGCGCGTACGCGATCCGTCTGGCCGAGAAAGCCTCCTCCACGGGTATATCGTAGGAGCGTGGACGACGAGGGCCAGCAGCGACAGTTGAACATTCACATCGACCCGGACGTAATGGCCGGCGTCTACTCGAACTTCGCCAACATCAGCTTCTCGAACTACGAGTTCACGCTGACGTTCGCGCGCATCGACCACGAGGTCGAGGAGGGCGACGTGCCCGGCGTGGTCGTGGCCCGCGTCAACCTGTCGACGCGGTTCATGGGAGAGCTCCTCGAGGCGATGAACGACGCCTACTCGAAGTGGCACAGCCGCGAGGGAATCCGGAACCTGCCGGAGACCAGCGAGGGCGAGGACACCTAGTAGAGCTTGGCGTTTCGATTGGCGCAACGGCATTCTGCGCTAATGCCGTGGTTTCAGGTTACGTTCATGGTCCTCGCAACCATTGAGGAACAGCCGACGATCAGCGAAGCCCTAAAGGCGCAGTGGCGACGGCGCTTAAGGGCGAGTAGAGCTACTCCGCGAGCGGAACAGTTCGTGGTCTGGCCAGCGCGTGCGACAGGCGAGCGAGGATCAGCTAGAGCCGGCGGAGAGCCCTCCGAGAGCCACGGCGAATGGCCGCCGGAGCCGGGCTTCGCCCGGCGGGAGGCTCACTGCGGAGAGGAGACGGTTGCAGTGCGCTTGCACCCGCCGGCTCCTGAAACGATCGAATTACGAGCCCGCCCGAAAGGAATGCGATGAAGGAGGGCCTCCCGCGGAGCGATGCTCCGCGCGTCCTCGAAAGACGAAGGGAGGCCCTGGCATGTTGTACGCGGGATTGGATCTCAGCCGCAAACGTCTTGACGTCCACCTCCTCGACGAGGCTG